>CAAGKR010125531.1_pt1 | contig 23048 bp, 21 predicted proteins | sample 2556971 | NCBI WGS metagenome assembly CAAGKR01 (sample SAMEA5207829, study PRJEB30636) | soil metagenome | biome: forest; feature: boreal; material: soil | place: USA | collected 2011-09 | depth 1 m | reverse complement strand
GAGGCGCAGACCGGAGGCGGGGGCATGCCGGAGGTCGGAGCCGCATGAGCACCGGCGTCGCGCCCTCGAGCATCGATCGCGACGACGATGCACTGGGCGCCGAACTCGTCGGAAGCGCGGCGCACGAGATCGGGGTCGGCGACCGCAGCGGTGTTCAGCGAGACCTTGTCGGCCCCGGCCCGCAGCATCTTGCGCACGTCGTCGACCGTCCGGATGCCGCCGCCGACGGTGAACGGGATGAACACCTGCTCGGCCACCCGCTCGACGACGTGCACCATCGTGTCACGAGCATCGGACGACGCGGTGATGTCGAGGAAGACGAGCTCGTCGGCACCTTCGGCGTCGTAGCGCGCCGCGAGCTCGACCGGATCTCCAGCGTCGCGGATCTCCACGAAGCGGACACCCTTCACCACCCGGCCGGCGTCCACGTCGAGGCACGGGATCACGCGGGTTGCGAGCACGCGGCGATCGCCTCCTCGATGTCGAGCCGACCCTCGTACAGGGCCCGGCCGACGATCGCGCCGGCCAACCCGCGGCCGTCGACCTCGAGCCCCCGCAGCGCGACGAGATCTGCCAGCCCGCCGACCCCGCCGCTCGCGATCAGCGGCGTGGTCGTCGCCCCCAACACCTCCGTGAGCCCCTCGATGTCGGGGCCCGAGAACATCCCGTCGCGCCCGATCTCGGTGACGACGAGCGCACTCGCCTGTGAGTCGTCGAACCGGGCGACGAGATCGAGCAGATCGGCGCCACTGCCTTCCAGCCAACCGCGCACCGCCACGTCGCGGCCGCGCGCGTCGAGACCGACCGCGACGCGACCGGGGTGGATCGCGCAGAGCTCGTCGACGAGCCCGGGCCGCTCGACCGCCGCGGTTCCGATCACCACGCGCGCCGCGCCGGCCGCCAACCGGTCGCCCGCGTCGGCGACGCTGCGCACGCCGCCCCCGGTCTGCACCTTGCACGCGACCGTGTTGCAGATCGCCTCGATGATGCCGAGGTTCGCGGCCGAGCCCGACCGGGCCGCGTCGAGATCGACGACGTGGATCCAGCGCGCACCGGCCGCTTCGAACCGGCGCGCGACGGTGACGGGATTCTCGTCGTACACCGTCTCGCGTTCGTAGTCGCCCTGCTGCAGGCGCACGCAACGGCCGTTGCGCAAGTCGATCGCGGGATACAGCTCCATCATCGGGCGACGCTTCCGGCGGCGCAGAGTGCGACGAAGTTGGCGAGGAGGCGAAGCCCGGCCTCGCCGCTCTTCTCGGGGTGGAACTGGGTGGCCCAGAGGCTGCCCCGCTCGACCGCCGCGGCGAACCGCCGCCCGTAGTCGCACCACGCGGCGACGACCGACTCGTCGGTCTCGGGCGCGTACGAGTGCACGAAGTAGAGCCACGCGGGATCGGGCAGGCCCGCGAGCAGCGCGGAGCCGGGAACCCGCTCCAACGTGTTCCAACCGATCTGGGGCAGCTTGACCGTCGCCGGCAACTTGGTCACCCGCCCCGGCAGCACGCCGAGCCCCGCGACGCCGGGAGCTTCGTCGCTCCCCTCGAAGAGCATCTGCATCCCGATGCACACTCCGAGGAACGGTCGACCCGAGACCGCGGCGTCGCGCGCGAGGCCGTCGAGGCCCGCGGCCCGCAATGCGGCCATGCACGCCCCGAAGTGCCCGACTCCGGGCAGCACGACCCCGACCGCGTCACGCACGACCCCGGGATCGGCCGTGAGCACGACGGCAGCGCCGAGGTGCGCGAGCGCCTTCTCGGCCGACCGCAGGTTGCCGATCCCGTAATCGAGCACGGCGACGACGCCTTCGGTCACCCCGGAAGCGCGGGAAGCGTCGGACGGGTTCAGAGGACGCCCTTCGTCGACGGCACGCCGGTGCCCTCCACCCGAACCGCGTCCCGCAACGCCCGGGCAACGCCCTTGAACGACGCCTCGATCACGTGGTGCCCGTTGCGACCGCTGAGCGAACGGAGGTGGAGCGTGACCCGCGCACCGTCGACGAAGCCTTTCCAGAACTCCTCCGCGAGCTGCGGATCGAAGGTGCCGATCCATTCCGCGACGGGATCGATGTCGTACGCGAGAAACGGACGCCCCGACAGGTCGAGCGCCGCCTGCACGAGCGCCTCGTCGAGCGGAACGAGGGCGTTGGCGAACCGGCGCACGCCGGCCTTGTCACCGAGCGCCTCGCGCAGCGCGACGCCGAGCGTGATCCCGACGTCTTCGACGGTGTGGTGCAAGTCGACGTCGAGGTCACCAACGGCCGCGAGCGTGAGATCGAAGCCTCCGTGCTTGGCGAGCTGGGTGAGCATGTGGTCGAAGAACGGGATGCCGGTCGCGATCTCGATGCGGCCGCCACCGTCGACGACGAGATCGACGGTGATGCGCGTCTCCGCGGTCGTCCGCTCCTGGTGCGACTTGCGGACGGGATGGCTGCTCACGAGACCTCCTGGAGGGCGCCGCGGAGCGCGGCGAGAAAGGCGTCGTTCTCCGTGGGCGTGCCGACGGTGACCCGGAGGCACTCGTCGAGCCGCGGCCGGCGGGAGAAGTCGCGTACGAGCACGCCGCGTGCGAGGAGCGCCTTCCAGACCGCGCGACCGTCGCCGCGCACACGGAACAAGAGGAAGTTGGCACCCGAGGGGAACACCGTGACACCGTCGAGGCCGGACAGCGCCGCGAAGAGGCGACCCCGCTCCTCGATCAGCGACGCGACCCGGCGCTCCATCTCGCTTCGGTGCGCGAGGGCGAGGCAACCGGCGAGCTGCGTGGGCAACGACAGGTGGTACGGCAACACGACCTTGTCGAGCTCGGCGACGAGCCACTCGGGACCGACCGCGAACCCGAGCCGCACCGCGGCCAGCGACCAGACCTTCGAATAGGTGCGCACGACGACGAGAGGAGCGGAGTCGTCGACCAGCTCGATCGCGCTCCGGGGCGCGAACTCGCCGTAGGCCTCGTCGACCACGAGGAGGCCGCCGTTCGCCGCGACGAGATCGAGCAGCGCCGTGACGACCTCGCGCGGTTCCACCGTGCCCGTCGGGTTGTTGGGACTGCAGACGAAGACGACGGCCGGCCGGTGGCGCGTGATCAGCTCGGCCGCGGAGTCGAGGTCGATCGCGAGGGTCTCGTCGCGTTGTCCTTCGACGACCTCGGTCGCGGTGATCCGGGCCAGGTGCGCGTGGAGCGCGTACGTCGGTTCGAACAGGAGCGCCCGGCGCCCGTGGCCGCCGTAGGTGAGCAGGATCGTCTGCAGCACCTCGTTACTGCCGTTGGCGGGGAAGACACGCGCCGCGCGCTGACCGAGATGGTCGGCGAGCGCGGATCGCAACGCGCCCGCGTCGCGGTCGGGATAGCGGTTGTACGGGGCCGCCTCGAGCGCCGCCAGCCACTCGGCCACGAACTCGGCCGGCGGCGGGAAGGGGCTCTCGTTCGTGTTGAGGCGCACCGGCACCTCGACCTGCGCCGAGTGATACCCCTCGAGCGCTCGCAGGTCGTCGCGCGGCTCCGGACGGGAGCTCATGAGTTTTCTTCCCGGATACGGATCGACTGCGCGTGCGCGTCGAGTCCCTCGCTCGCGGCGAGCAGCGTGACATAGGGCCCGATCCGATCGAGCGCTTCGCGGTCGAGCGTGACGACGTGGATCCGCTTCTGGAAGTTCGACACGCGCAGCGCGCTCGCAAAGCGCGCGGTGCCACCCGTTGGGAGCACGTGGTTCACGCCGGCCACGTAGTCGCCGATCACTGCCGGCGCGTACGGGCCGCAGAACACTGCGCCGGCGTTGCGCACCTCGGCCACCAGCATCTCGGGGTCGGCATTCATGATCTGCAGGTGCTCGGGTGCGATGGTGTTGGCGACCGCGATCGCGTCGGCCGCGCCGTCGACGAGCACGAGCCGACCGCCCGACGTCAGTGTCGCCTCCGCTTCGGCGCGCCGGGTCGCGCGATCGAGTTGCACGACGAGGCTCGCGTCGACGGCGGCGGCGAAGCGCTCGCTCCAGGTGATGACGACGGCGACGCCGCCCGGACCGTGCTCGGCCTGCGCGAGCAGGTCGGCTGCGACCCACTCCGGGTTGGTGGAGTCGTCGGCGATCACCGCGAGCTCCGACTCCGCCGCGAGCGACTCGATACCCACCACTCCGTGTACCTCGCGCTTCGCAGCGGCCACGTACCGGTTGCCCGGGCCGACGACCACGTCGACCGGCACGATCGACTCCGTTCCGTAGGCCATCGCCGCGATCGCCTGCGCGCCGCCGACCCGGTACACCTCGTCGACGCCGGTGAGCGCCGCGGCGGCCAGGGTGGTGTCGGGCGGTTTCCCGGTGGCGGAGTCGGGAGGAACGCACAACACGATCTCGGGAACTCCCGCGATGCGAGCGGGGATCGCGGTCATCAGCACCGTCGACGGGTACGCGGCGCGACCACCGGGAACGTAGAGCCCCGCCCGGTCGACCGGAACGACGAGGTCACGCACGTGAACGCCCTGCCGCTCGTGCTTCGCATCGGCCTCGCGCTGCGACTCGTGGTACGAGATGATCTGATCGGCCGCGAACTCGAGCGCCGCGCGCAGGTCGGGATCGAGTCGATCGAGTGCGCCTGTGAGATCGGAATCGGCAACGCGCAGCTCGTCGACCGCACAGCCGTCGAAGCGTTGGGTGAGCTCGCGCAGCGCCAGATCGCCCCGCGCGCGCACCGCGGCGATGATCTCGCGGACCGAGGCGATCACCGCCGGATCAGGACCGGACGGGCGCGGCAGCACCGCGGACAGATCACCTTCGTAGCCACGGAGATCGAGTCGCGTCAGCATCGGAAGCCTCGAGCCTACCGAGCCGGCGGTCTCCGACCGGCGGGCGTTTCCGAGGCTGCCTTTCTGGCACGCTGTCGGGATGCCCGGATCGGACATCGCCCTCCTCTCGAGCCTCGTCGCCCAGGTCGAGGAGCTCACTCGACGCGTGACCGGGCTCGCCGAGACCTACGGCTCGACCCCCGACTCCGCGATCGCGTCCGAGATGTTCACGGCCGAACGCGCGCTCGTCACCGCCCGTCGCGCCCTCGAGCGTGCCGCCCGGTTCATGGAGACCTGAGCCGGTCGAGCGCGGTGCGGAAGCAGGTTCCGGTCAGAAGGTGTCGCACATGGTCGGACGTCGACCGCTGAAGATCGCGTCGAGATCGCTCGCGATCAGCGGAGAGATGCCGCGCGCCATTCCCGACTCGACGAGCACCGCGCTCGTCGACCATCCGGTGAAGAGCGACGCGAACCCGTTGACGGTGACCTCGACCTCGGGATCGCTCGCCCCGTCGAGCCGCTCGAGCCGCCCCTCACCGCCCTCGACGACCAGTCGCCAGCACCCGTCGTTGGCCGTGATCATCGGGTCGGCGAGGCGAAGTGACACCTGCGCGCGCACACCACTCGGATACCCGCGCTGCGCCACCGCACCCGGTGCGTCGACGATGCGCGTCATCCACACCTGTTGTCCGACCGGACGAATCGTCTGCTCCGGCAGCATCAGTGCCAACGCATCGAGCGGCACACCGGCGACCGTGACCCGGTCGGCCTGTGCCGCGTGGGCACCGAGATGGCGCCACAACGTGCGCTCCGTGTCGACGTCGACCGCCACCATGTCGTCGACCCATACGGTGTAGCCGAGTGTGGCTCCCGATTGGGAGTACGCGACATATCCTTCGATACGACCGTCGCGCTCGACCACGTACACGTAGTGGTGCGGAACCTCGGCCAAACCCTCGTCCCACCGCCACGGCGGCCGGGCCAGGAAACCGGGACGCAACGGGGCCGCACGGTCGTAGGCGGCGATGATTCCATCACGGTCACTCGCGACGGCGCGCCGCTCGCGAGAGCTCCCTTCCGCGAGCGCGACGAGGTCACTGGTGCGCACCGACGCCACGCCGTACAGCCCGCCGTGCTCCCAGCCGCACTTCCGGTAGACCCACGACGTCGCGGGCCCGAGCGTGCTGATCACCTCGCCCCGTTCCGCCATGAGCTCGAGGGCGCGCGCCAGCAGACGGGGCGCGATCCCGAGCCCCCGCTCCTCGGGAGCGACGACGACCGACGCGACTCCTCCCATCGGCACCGCGCGTGCCCCGAACCATTGCCCGAGGCCGAGCACGTTGAGCATGCCGACCAGTCGCCCGTCGCGATACGCGCCGAGCAGCCGCTCGGTGAGCCCGGTCGTCAGCATCTGCTCGGCCCACTGCTCGCGCCGGCCGGCCGGGATCGCGTAACCCTGCTCTCTCAACGCCGCGAAGTCGAGGAGGTCGCCATCGCGCGCGACGCGCACCTCGAGCGAGCTCACGCTTCCCGCTCTTGGCGCCTACGGCGCCGGGCCGCTCGGGCCACGCTCGCTGCTCGAAACCCCGCCTCGCGACGCTCGCTCACGTCTTCATCCCTGCAGATCGTTTCGCCACGCGCTTCGCGACCCGCTGCGCACGAGCGGGCGTGAACGTGCCGGCCGACGGGCAGTCCGACGCGAGGACGCACGCGTCGCAGCGCGGCTTCCGTGCGTCGCACACGCGCCGACCGTGCTCGATGAGCCGGAGCGAGAACCGGCCCCGCTCCGCGGGCGGCACGAGCGCGTTCAGATCGCGTTCGACTGCGACCGGATCGGACTCGGTGGTGAGACGGAGCCGCCGGGCCAACCGGCCGACGTGCGTGTCGACCGGCAGCCCCGGCAGGTCGAACGCAACCGACCGCACCACGTTGCCGGTCTTGCGACCGACTCCGGGCAGGGTCACGAGATCGTCGAGGTCGGTCGGGATCTCACCGCCGAACCGGTCCTCGACCACCTCGGCCATGCCGATCAGGCTGCGCGTCTTCGCACGGAAGAACCCGGTCGACCGGACCAGCTCCTCGACCCGCGCGGGGTCGGCAACGGCGAGATCGGCCGGCGTGGGGAACGCGGCGAACAACGCCGGCGTCACCAGGTTGACCCGCTCGTCGGTGCACTGCGCCGAGAGAATCGTCGCGACCAGCAGCTCGTAGGGATTCGAATGATCGAGCGCGCACCGCACCTGCGGGTACAGCTCGGTCAGCCGTTCGATCACGAGCGTCACCCGCGACTTCGCACCACGAGGACGGGCCACGGCGAGGCAGCGTAGGCCGCTCGCGCGAGGCGCGCGTTACCCTCCGGTCGTGCCCGGGCCCGAGATCGTCACCGCGGGACCATCCGAGCGCGACGCGATCGGCGCCCTCGACCGCGCAGTCCGCGATGCGACCGGTCACCCCGCGCTCGGCGATGCCGTGTGGCGCGATCTCGTGAGCCCCGGGCCCGATTCGATCGGCTTCCTGGCGCGCGACCGCGACCACGACGGTGACACCGACCGCGTCGTCGCGTACCTGCACGTCGCGCGCAGCGACACCTTCGCGCCGCGACATTGGGTGCTGGGTCTCGTCGGTGTTCCCGGCGAGCGCCCCGACGACGGCATCGCCCAGCTGCTCGCCGCGGCCGAGCAGCACATCGCCGCGCACGGTGGCGGGCAGTCGACCCTCTGGGTGTTCGACCCGACGCCGGCCGACGACGAGCTGCTCGCCGCCTGCAACTTCACGTGGGAGCGCGACCTGTACCAGATGCGGGTTCCGCTCCCGATCGAGGAGGTCGCGAAGTACCCCGACGACGTCGTCGTCCGCACGTTCGAACCCGGCCGCGACGAAGCGGCATGGCTCGAGGTCAACAACCGGGCCTTCGCCAACCACCCGGAGCAAGGCGGCTGGATCGCCGAGACCCTCGCCCGGCGCATGGCCGAGCCGTGGTTCGACCCGAGCCTCTTCCTCCTCGCCTTCGACCGCGCCGGGCTCGCCGGCTCCAACTGGCTCAAGGTTCACGAGGCAGCCGGCCGCGACCCGCGCCTCGGAGAGATCTTCGTGATCGGGGTCGATCCGAGCCGGCACGGCCGGGGATTCGGGCGCGCGCTCGCGGTCGAGGGTCTCGCCCGGCTCTCGGCCCGGGGTATCACGACCGGGATGCTGTACGTCGCCGCCGAGAACACGGGCGCGCTCGCGCTCTACCGGTCGCTGGGATTCACCGTGCACCGGACCGACCGGGCCTACGGGCGGGTCGTGGCATCGCGATGACCGCGCCCGGGAGAACCAAGCCGCCGGCGCCGCTCACCCGCTACGGCGCGACACGCGCTCAGATCGACGAGCTGTTCGCCAGCCTCGGCGAACCCGCCTACCGCGGCACGCAGCTGTGGGAGGGGCTCTGGAAGGCCCGGCGACCGCTCGAGGAGCTGACCAACCTCTCGAAGGCATTGCGCGAACGACTCGCGACGGCACTGCCGCTCGCGCTCGGCGCGGTCGAGGTCACGAACGCGGATCGAGACCTCACCCGCAAATGGCTCTGGCGGGCCGGTGACGGTACCCAGGTCGAGACGGTGCTCATGCGCTACCCCGACCGCGCCACAGTGTGCGTCTCCTCACAGGCCGGATGCGCGATGGGCTGCACGTTCTGCGCGACGGGCCAGGCCGGCTTCGAGCGCCATCTCGACGCGGGCGAGATCGTCGAGCAAGTCGTCCGGGCGTCGCACGAATCGCCGCAGCGCGTCGGCAACGTCGTGTTCATGGGAATGGGCGAGCCGCTCGCGAACCTCGATGCGGTGTGGGCGGCGATCGAACGGCTGCACGACGACTTCGGCCTGTCGGCGCGTCACATCACCGTCTCCACCGTCGGCGTCGTGCCCGGCATGCGCGCGCTCGCCGAGCGGCCGCTCCCGGTGACGCTCGCGGTCTCGTTGCACGCGCCCGACGATGCGCTGCGCAACGAGCTGGTGCCACTCAATCATCGCTACCCGATCGCCGAGGTGCTCGACGCGGCACGCGACCACGCGCTGGCTCGGGGGCGCAGGGTGACCTTCGAATACGCGTGCATCGACGAGGTCAACGACCACCCACACCAGGCCCGCGCCCTGGCCGGCCGCCTCCACGGCTTTCCCGGCGGTGCGCACGTGAACCTGATCCCCCTCAATGCGACGGATGGCTTCTCCGGCCGTCCGTCGCGACGCGAGCGGATCGTGGCGTTCGCGGAGACGCTGCGCGCCGTGGGCGTCACGGCGACCGTGCGCCGCAACCGGGGCACCGAGATCGATGCCGCATGCGGCCAGCTCCGCGCCCGGGGCAGAATGGGTCCGTGAACGACTACCGGTGGTTCAACCAGTCGCAGCCGCAGACGCTGCAGACCGCCACGATCCTCCTCTACCTCAACGGCGTGCTCGGCCTGCTGGTCGGAAGCTACGGCGGGGTGCTGGTCTGTGTCGGCATGGTCGTCGGAGCGTTCGGTGTCGCCAACGACAAGCGCTGGGGCTACGGGATCGCTATCGCGGCCGCGCTGATCAACGTGATGTACATCTTCCGGATCTGGGGCGTGGGGCCCGCGCTCACCAACTTCAACCCGCTGCTCTCACTGATGATCGGCGGTGCGCTCATCGCGCTGCTCCTGCACCCCATGAGCCGCAGCTACCAGCGCATCTGGTTCCGATAGCGACTCCCGCCCGTGACTGACGCCGCCGCGCTCGTGGCCGAGTTGGAGCGCGCGCTGCGCCCGCTCGTCGTCGCAGCCGATTCGGCGTGGTGGGACGCGGCCGTCGACGCCCGGCCCGAGACCGAAGCGCGGCGCACCGAGACCGACCTCGCGGTGTCCGACGTGCTCGCCGACGCGGACACCTTCGCCGCGCTGCGGTCGGCCGTTCGAGAGACGCGCTCGGCCACCGGGCTCGACCCGTTGGTCGCGCGGCAGCTCGAGGTGCTCCACGACTGGTTCGCCCCCAATCAGGTGCCGTCCGGGTTGCGGCGGGCGATCGTGGAGTCGCAGGTATCGGTGGAGTCGGCCTTCGCGCAGCATCGTGGCGAGATCGCCGGTACCACCGTCGCCGACAACGCGATCGCGCAGATCCTGCGCACCAGCGACGACTCGGAGCACCGACGCGCCGCGTGGGAGGCATCGAAGACGGTCGGCGCGGCGGTGGCCGAGCAGGTGCGCGAGCTCGCACGCCTGCGCAACGAGGCGGCGCGCGCGCTCGGGTGGCGCGACCACTTCGCGCTCGCGCTCGGGACCACCGAGCTCGACGAGCGGCGCCTGTTCGCGACGCTCGATGCCGTCGACGCGGCGACCGAGGCGCCGTTCCGTGCGTGGAAGTCGGCGTTCGACGAGCGGCTCTCCGAGCGCTTCGGCTGCGCGGTCTCCGATCTGCGGCCCTGGCACTACGACGATCCCTTCTTCCAGAACGCGCCCGCCGGCCGCGAGGCCAACCTCGATCCGGTGTTCGAGGGTCGCGACCTCGAGGCGCTGACAGTTCGGACCTACGAAGGGCTCGGGCTCGATGTCGCGCCCGTGCTCGCGAGGAGCGACCTGTACCCGCGGCCGGCCAAGAACCAGCACGCCTTCTGCATCGATATCGACCGCGGGGGCGACGTGCGCGTGCTCTGCAACGTCACTGCCAACGAGCGGTGGATGGAGACGATGCTCCACGAGTTCGGCCACGGCACCTACTTCGCCGAGGTCGATCGCCGCCTGCCCTGGATCCTGCGCACGATGCACTCGCTCACGACCGAGGGCGTCGCGATGCTCTTCGGACGGCTCTCGCGCGACCCCGAGTGGCTCACCACCGTCGCGGGCGTCGAACCGGCCGAGATACACGAACGGGCCGCGGCGCTCGACGACGCGCGCCGCGCCCAGCTCCTCGTCTTCGCGCGTTGGGTTCTCGTGATGACCAACTTCGAACGTGGCCTCTACGCCGATCCCGACGCCGATCACGACGCACGATGGTGGGATCTGGTCGAGCGCTACCAGCTGCTGCACCGGCCGCCGGGGCGGGCCGCTCCCGACTGGGCCGCGAAGATTCATCTCGCCGCGACGCCCGTCTACTACCAGAACTACCTCTACGGCGAGCTCGTGGCATCGCAGCTCGAGGCGACGTTGCGACGCGAGCACGGTGGCATCGTCGACCGGCCGGCTGCGGGTCGCGCGCTCGTCGAGCGCTTCTTCCGGCCCGGCGCGTCGCTGCGCTGGGACGCGCTGGTCGAGTCGGCGACCGGTGAGCCACTGACCCCGGCCCACCTCGCCGCCCAGCTGGCGTAGGCACGCAGCCATGTGCGACACGTTCTGTGTGCGGCGAGCCGGCGGGATGCTCTTCGCCAAGAATTCCGACCGGCCGGCCGACGAGGCACAGGTCGTCGAGTCGCGCGGGCGGCGAACGTCGGCCTCGGGCACCGTGCGCATGCAGTACCTGACCCTGCCCGACCCCGGCGCGGCGGCCGTGGTGGTGTCGCGACCGACGTGGCTGCGAGGTTGCGAGCACGGCGTCAACGAGCATCGGGTCGCCGTCGGAAACGAGAAGATCTGGACCGTCGACGATCCTCGCGGTGCGCCGCCCGCCCTGCTCGGCATGGACCTCGTCGCGCTCGTGCTCGAACGGGCCCGCGACGCCGACGAAGCGCTGGAGGTGCTGACGCGCCTCGTCGCCGAGCACGGGCAGGGCGGCAGCGGCGAAGCCGACCGCGACGAGCCCTACTACTCGTCGTTCCTGATCGCCGACCCCTTCCGCGCGTGGATCGTCGAGACGAGCGGGCGGCGTTTCGCGGCGCGACCGGCGGCGGCGGGAGACGCCATCTCCAACCGCGTCAGCATCGGCACCGACTGGACCGTCGCGTCGAGCGACGTCGCGCCCGGCACCGACATCGACACCTGGCGCCATCCGCGGATCCCCACGGAGATCGCCGACTGGCGGCTCGGGGCCACCCGTGCCTGCGTTGCCGAGGCCACGACGCCGCGCGAGCTGGTCGCGACGTTGCGCCACCACGGCGGCCGGCCCTGGGGCGCGCCGGGCGCCCGCGCGGAGGAGATCGCTCCACTCCCGGCCGAGATCGGCGATGACTTCTCGGGCATCACCGTGTGCATGCACACCCGCGGGGCCGACACCACCACGGCGTCGATGGTGTGCGAGCTGCCGGCCGACCCGGGCGTCGGGGTTCGGGCCTGGTTCGCGCTCGGAAGCCCGTGCGCGAGCGTCTACGTGCCCGCGTTCCCGCCGGCCGTCGCCCCCGAGCTGGCGCGGCCCGACGAATGGCACCGGTTCGCGGCGCTCCGCACCCGAGTCGAGGGCGATTCCGAGGCGCTCGCCGAGGTGCGCCGCGAGCTGGCCCCGGTCGAAGCCGCCCTGTGGGACGAGGCCGACGCGTGCGTGGCCGGCGGCGGCGACCGCTCCGCATTCGCCGCCCGCGCCTTCGCGCCGGTCGACGCGGCCCTGCGCCGCCTCGGCGTCTGACTCGTCTCGACCGGTCGCGTTGCCGACCGCTACGGTCGCCCGTCGGCGTCTGACCGGCGCACAACGCGGTCCGGCCACGAGCGGAGCACGGATGCACTTCAATCTGGCCGACCTCTGGGAACGGGTCGCCGACACGGTGCCCGACCATCACGCCGTCGTCGACGGTGATCGACGGTTCACCTACGCCGAGCTCGACGAGCGTGCCAATCGGCTCGCCCATGTGCTCACCGCGCAGGGCATCGGTCCGGGTGACCACGTGGCCGTCTACCTCTACAACTCGGTCGAGTACCTCGAGACGATGCTCGCCGCGTTCAAGTTGCGGGCCGTGCCGATCAACGTCAACTACCGGTACGTCGAGGACGAGCTGCGCTATCTCCTCACCGACTGCGACGCGCGCGCGGTGGTCTTCCACGCGGGCTTCGCGCCGAAGCTCTGCACGATCGGTGCGTCGCTGCCGCTGCTCCACACCTTCATCTCCGTCGACGACGGCACCCGCCGCGATCGCGAGCACGACGCCGACGGCCTCGGTGCGCTGGAGTACGAAGCCGCGCTGCGCGACACCCCGGCCGGGCGCGGCTTCGGACCGCGCTCCGGCGACGACCTCTACGTTCTGTACACGGGCGGCACGACGGGCATGCCCAAGGGCGTGATGTGGCGCCACGAAGACGTCTTCTTCGGCGCGCTGGGCGGCGGTGGCGGCGGCGGCCCGGTCATCGCGACGCCCGAGGAGATCGCGCAGCGCTGCCTGGTGCCCCGCACCCGTTGCGTACCGGCCTGCCCGTTCATGCACGGGACCGCGCACTGGATGGCGTTCTCGACGCTGTTCCTCGGTGGAACGGTGATCATCCCGACCGACCGAACCCTGGTTCCGGTCAGCCTCTGGGAGCTGATCGCCCGCGAGCAGGCGAACTTCCTCGTCATCGTCGGCGATGCCTTCGCGCGACCGCTGCTCGACGCGCTCGACGCCGACGCGGAGCCCAACGCAGCTCATCTCGACCTTTCGTGCTGCCGCGTCCTGCTGTCCGGCGGAGCGATCCTGTCGCCGGCGCTGAAGAAGGCCCTCGTCGACCGGCTCCCCGGCGTGCTGGTCGTCGACGGCTACGGCGCGTCGGAGACGGGCGGCCAGGGCCAATCGGTCACCGTCGCGGGCGGTCCGATCGCGGTGGCACCGCGCTTCGCCGTGAACGACGAGACGACCGTGCTCGGCGACGATCTCCGACCGCTCGCGGCCGGTGTCGTCGGCCTCCTCGCCCGTCGCGGCCACATCCCGATCGGCTACTACAAGGATCCGGAGAAGACCGCGACCACGTTCCCCGTCGTCGACGGTGTGCGGTGGTCGGTCCCCGGCGACCATGCCGTCATCGAGGACGACGGCACGATCACGCTGCTCGGAAGAGGCTCGGTCTCGATCAACACCGGCGGCGAGAAGGTGTACCCGGAGGAGGTCGAATCCGCGCTCAAGTCGCTCGACGGGATCTTCGACGCCGTCGTCGTCGGGATCCCCGACCCGCGCTTCGGCGAACGGGTCGTCGCGGTGATCCAGACCCGGACCGGCGCCGCACCTACGCTCGCCGAGATCAAGGAGCATCTGCGCAGCCACGTGGCCGGCTACAAGATGCCGCGCGCGGTCGTTCCGGTCGAGCAGATCGTGCGTTCCCCGTCGGGCAAGCCCGACTACCGGTGGGCGCGCAGCACCGCCATCGACCGCTTGGGTTCCTGAATGAACCGCCTGGACTTGCCGTGAACCGCTTGGGCCTGCCGTGAACCGCTTGGGGAAGGAGTCGAGCCCCTACCTGCGCCAGCACGCCGACAATCCCGTCGACTGGTACCCGTGGGGCGACGAAGCCACCGCGGCGGCCCGCGACCTCGACCGGCCGATCTTCCTCTCCGTCGGCTACAGCGCCTGTCACTGGTGCCACGTGATGGCCCACGAGTCGTTCGAGAACCCCGACGTCGCGACACTCATGAACCGGTTGTTCGTGAACGTGAAGGTCGATCGCGAGGAGCGCCCCGACGTCGACGCCGTCTACATGCAGGCGGTCCAGGCGCTGACCGGTAGTGGCGGCTGGCCGATGAGCGTCTGGCTGACGCCCGACGGCCGGCCGTTCTACGCGGGCACCTACTTCCCCCCGACCGACCGTCACGGCATGCCCTCCTTCACGCGCGTCCTCGAAGCGGCGGCCGACGCGTGGGTCACGCGACGCACCGAGGTCCTCGACGCCGCCGGCCAGATCTCCGACGCCCTCGCCCGGTCGATCGCTCCCGAGCCCACGGCAACGGGCACGGACGCGAGCGTCTCCCCGGAGCTGCTCGGCACCGCGGTCGAGGGATTGCGCAACACCTTCGACCCGCGCTTCGGCGGCTTCGGGCGCGCACCCAAGTTCCCGCCCGCGATGACGCTCGCGTTCCTCTGTGGGCGCGCGGTCGTCGGCCCGAGCCTGAGCACGCTCGAGATGATCACGGTCACGCTCGACGCCATGGCGGCCGGCGGTCTCTACGACCAGCTCGGTGGAGGGTTCGCGCGCTATTCGACCGACGGGTACTGGCTAGTACCCCACTTCGAGAAGATGCTGTACGACAACGCGTCGCTCCTGCGCGCGTACACGCAGGGCTGGCTCGTCACCCGCGAGCCCCGCTACCAGCGCGTCGTCGAGGAGACGGTCGCCTACCTCCTGCGCGACCTGCGCCGCACGGGTGGGGGGTTTGCGTCCGCGGAAGATGCCGACTCCGAAGGTGAAGAAGGGCGCTTCTCCATCTGGTCGCTCGCGGAGATCGTAGAAGTGTGCGGCGACGATGCGGCGGAGGTCGTGCGCTACTACGGCATCACCGAGGGCGGGAACTTCGAGGGCCGGAACATCCTCCACGTCGTCGACCGGACCGAGGAGCCGCCGGCGGCCGTCCAGCGGGGCCGCGATGCGCTCTTCGAGCGCCGGACGCAGCGGGTGCGGCCCGCGCTCGACGACAAGGTGCTCCTGGCCTGGAACGCGCTCGCGGCTCGGGCGCTCGCGGAGGCCGGCGCGGCGTTCGACCGGGCCGACTGGATCGCGGCCGCCCGCGAGAGCGTTGCCTTCCTGCTCGCCAATCTGCGGCGCGACGACGGTCGCCTCCTGCGGTCGTGGCAGGAGACGACCGCGGTCGTCGCCGGGCAGGGCCGGGCCCGGCATCTCGCCTATGCCGACGACTACGCGGCGCTCCTCGGGGCGGTCGTCACGCTCGCCGAGCTCGACGACGCCGCGTGGCTCGGCGAGGCGACGTGGATCGCGAGCGAGTTGCTCCGCCTCTTCCACGACGACATCGCCGGCGGGTTCTTCACGACGGGCGTCGACGCCCCGGCACTGATCGTGCGGCCCAAGGACTACGAGGACAACGCCACGCCGTCGGAGAACTCGCTCGCGGCCGGCGCGCTGCTGCGCCTCGCCGCGCTCACTGGCGAGCACCGCTACGAAGCCGTCGCCACCGAGGTGCTCGACGCGATGGCGCCGCTCGCCGGCCGCCACCCGGTTGCCTTCGGCGAGCTCCTGCAGGCGCTCGAGCGCTCGGTGAGCCCGCCGGTCGAGATCGCCGTCGTCGGCCCCCACGACGATCCCCGCACCGCGGCCCTGTGCCGCGAGGTGACGGGCCGCCTGCTACCGACCGCGGTGCTGCTGCGCGCGGAGCCGGGAAGCGAAGGCGGAGCGCCGGTGAGCCCGCTGCTCGCCGACCGGGGACTCGTCGGCGGGGCGCCCACCGCGTACGTGTGCGAGCGGTTCGTGTGCCGGGCGCCGGTCACCGAACCCGCAGCGCTGCGGGCCGAGCTCGACCGGCTGGAGCGGACGCAGCGGCCGTAACTACCAGTGCCGACCGGTCAGCCGGCCGCGGTGAACACACCGGCGGCGAGGGCCTCGGCGACGGCCCAGCCGAAGGCGATCATCGCCTCGCCGCGGACCGGGTCGTGGGAGCCGACGAGCTCGACGATCTTGGCGCCGCCCGTCGCCTTCACCGGCGTCGCGTCGAGCACCGGCACGGTCGGCGGCCTGCGGCCACCGACCTTGATCCGGAAGGAGCGGTCGTCGAAGTGCCCGTCGTATCCGAAGCGCTTCGCGAGCCGCCGGCCCCACGCCCGCTCCTCTCCCGACGGGAGGTACGCCGGCCGGGGAACGACGTTGGCGTAGCTCGAGAGCAGTGTGTAGGCCGCCGGGTGCGCGAGACGCGTGGCGACGAGCACGTCCTCGTCGGGGAACGAGATCGCAGCCCGCCGGGCGAGCTCTCCGGTCATGAGCTTCAGTGCCGCGGCGGCAGTGCGGCCCTTCCGGCTCGTGCCGAGCCCCCACAGGATCGAGGGCGTACCGCCGATCCGTTCGAGCGACCCGAACATGAACGACTGGAGGTCGCCGTCGACCGTGACCACCACGACGAGAGGGAACTGCTCGATCTGACGATCGAGCTCCTCGTCCTTGAGGGGGAGGCCGGTGGAATGCAGGACAAGCCCGAACTCATCGAGCTCGGCCGGCTTGAGCGACATGGAGTCACGGGAATCGACGTGCATCGCCACTGAAGTGTGGCCGAAGTCGACCCCTCGGCGAAAGTCGGGCGTCGAGGTCGGGTCGGAGGCGGGGCTACGAGGAGGCCGGACGGGCCTGCGAGAGGTCCCAGTAGGCCCTGCCGGTCCGGATCCGCGCCTCGTCGTCGAAGGTGAAGATGTCGACGGCATCGAGGACGATGCCGGAGCCACCGACGACCGAATGGATCTCCATGACGAGCGCGGCCTCGTCGGCGCACACGTGGACGTGGAGCGGACGGAGCTCGATCGAGTCGACCATCGCCCGCGTGGTGTCCCAGAACTCGGCCACACCCTCGCGGCCGTGGTGGGTCGGGGTGCCGACCGGGTCGGTCCACTCGGCGTCGGGCGCGAACAGCGCGAGCAACCCGTCGCGGTCGTTGGCCTTGTACGCCGCGGCATAGGCCTCGACGGTTGCGCGGATCTGCTCCGGTGTCGCCATGCTCGTGCCCCCGAGACTCTCGGACGAGGCGAAGCTAGCGGATGACGACGCCGGAGATGCCGGGCGGGTCGGGGGGCAGCGTCGGCTTCATCTCCTCGAGGATCTCGACCACGAGGCCCGACACGGCGTAGTTGCGGACCCACTTGTGGTCGGCGGGCACGACGTACCACGGCGCCTCGTCGGTCGAGGTCGCTTCGATCGCGTGGGTGTAGGCCTTCTGGTACGCGTCCCAGTGCTCACGGGTGTCGAGATCGGCGGGGTTGAACTTCCACCGCTTCTCCGGGTCGTCGACCCGCTCTTGGAGGCGGACGCGTTGCTGGTCCTTGGAGACGTGGAGGAACACCTTCACGATCGCGGTCCCCTGCGAGACGAGCAGATGCTCGAAGTCGTTCACCATGCGCAGACGCGCCCGCCGTTTGTCGTCGTCGATGAGGCCCAGCACGTAGGCGGTGACGACGTCTTCGTAGTGGGAGCGGTTGAAGATGCCGATCTCACCGGCGCGCGGACACACCTGGTGCACGCGCCACAAGAAGTCGTGCGCAACCTCGACGTCGTTCGGCGCCTTGAACGACACGACCCGACAGCCCTGCGGGTTCACGCCCGTGAACACGTGCCGGATGGTGCCGTCCTTCCCGGCTGCGTCGAGACCCTGCAGAACCAGAAGGAGGCTGCGCCGATGCTCGCCCCAGAGGTGGTTCTGCAGCACCGACAGCCGCTCGACATGCGCCTGCGCAAGCGGAGCCATCTTGACCTTGTCGCTCAGCCCGAGCCGATCGTCGGACTTGGCAGCGAGCGGCGAGCGTTCCGCCGCCCGCAGTCGTTCGCGCATCGACCGGGCCACGAGCTCAGACTACGGGTGCCGGCGGCTCGTCAACCGCGCAACCGGCGCCGCTTCCGCACTCCCGAGTCGAGAATCGCGCACTCGATGCAGATCGCCTTGCTCCGGCCCCGAGGCGTGACGAGGCACTCGTCGCACGCGGGTTCCGCGCACCGGGCACAGCGCTTTCGGGTCATCGCACCGTTGTGCCGGGCACACACCGCAAGCGGCTCCAGACCCGGAGGCGGTGCCGTCGCCGGGTTCACCGCCGTCGGGAGCGCGCGCTCGTGGCCGGTGTCGAAGCGACCTTCCCACGGCAGAGTCGGAGGCGTGGTCTTGGCCTTGCGCCGGATACGACGTTGGGCCTTCCAGAGGCCCGCGGCTCGGCTCGGCTGCATCGGCCATAGCGGCTCCGCTCTGACGACGGTCGCCGGCGCGCGTTCGTGCTCGGGCTCGGGCTCGGGCTCGGGCTCGACCACCACGGCCCCGACCGGCTCGTCGGTGGGCGTCGCGGCGTCCGCCGCCTGAACGGAGGGTGCGGGCGCAGGGGCATCGGAGGTGTCGATCGGTCGCGGCGCGTCGGGCGGGGCGCTTGCCAGGCCGTCCGGTACCAGGCCGTCCGGTGCCACAGCGTCTGGTGCCACGCCGTCGGAGCCGCTGCGTTGCGCCCGCAGCGTGCGCTGGGCGGCCTCGGCCTCGGCCGGAGTCCAGACGACCCCGTTGATCCCGAGCCCCTGCGCCCAGCGGCCCACGGCATCGTGCTCGGTGACGACGACGACCTGACGGTGTCGTGACACCTCGCTCAGAACCTCGAGGACGGCGGCACAGCCGCGGGTCGTCAACTCGGCGAAGCACTCGCCCACGACGACCGGCGGCCCTGCCGGTGCGACGAGCGCGGTGATCACCGCCGCCAGCTCCGCGGGCTCGACCGAGCCGAGCGAGAGGGGCGCTTCCCTGCCCGCGAGGGATCCAGCCACGCCCGCGATCAGCTCGCGCTCGGCGACGGCGAGCTCGTTCTCGGCCAGCTCGAGCTGCTCGTCGAGCCGGGAACCTTCCGACTCGATCTCCGCCAACTCGGCCTTCAGCGCCGCGCGCCGCGCGCGCCGCGACCCGGTAGCGGTGAGGTACCGCTCGGCGGTGGCGGTCGGGTCGTCGCCGATCGGCACCCCGGCACTGCGAAGCGCGTGCTCGAGACGGTCGCGCGCGCCCGAAGCCGGGCCGATCATCTCGCGACCGGCGCGCAGCTCCGCGCCCACGTCGGGACCGGAAAGGCGACCGAGCAGACGCGCGACGCGACTCCGGAGGTCGAGCTCGCGCTCGGAGAAAAGGACGGATGCGTTCTCACGATCACGCGCTCGCGCCAGCGCCGATTCAGCCGTGCGCACTGCCGCGGCGTCGTGGGCACCGTCGCCCTCGGCTCGGCCTTCGGCCAGCGCGAGGAGGAACGCCGCGTAGCTGTCGAAACCGAGATCGGTCAACGCCTCGCGCTCCGTCTCGAGGGCGGCGGCGACTTCACGTCCGGCCACGCGCCGCTCGGAACGGCGGCGGTCTTCGAGGCCGCAGGCCAGGCGCTCGACCGCAGCGTGCGCCGCCTGCACGCCCGCCACTCCTTCTGCGCTGAGCATCTCCGAGTCGCCGCCACCCGCGATGCCCGACTCCCGTTCGGCGATTCGCGCGAGAATCGCCCCGAGGTTCGCCTCTGCGCGCTCGGTTGTCGGACCGCCGCTCGTCGCCTTGCGTTCGGCAACGAGGGCATCCCATTCGTCGATGAAGCCCGTGATGATCGGATTCGGTGTCGCCGGGTCGGGAAGCCGCGCCGCGATCAGCAGCCGCTGGATCTCGCCGTCGTCGACCGTCTCTCCGGGCTGCAGCTGCTGCTCGAGCGCGCCGGCCCGATTCGACAGCTGCTCCAGACGGTCGACGAGTTGGTCGCGCCGGGCGAGGCCGGCTTCGCGGCGCGACACGCGTGCCGCGCGCTGGCTCACGTCGACGGCGGCTTCCGCCGCCCGCCGGCGGCCCAGCTCGCTGACGATCATCGGGGCGCGCACCACCTCGGGTCGCGCCGCGAGATCCGCGAACGCGCCCGAAAGCTCGAGGACCCGCCCGCCGATCTCGACGGTCCCGCTGACTGCCGGCCCCAGCGGCGCACCGAGGCGGCCCAGACACTCGACCACGGTGTCCGACGCGTCGCGACCGAACCCGGTCACGACGGTGAGCAACGGGTGCAGGACGAGCACCGGCACCGCCGGATGCAGCCCCCGTACCTCGAGGAGGCGTCGCCGGTCGGCCTCGGGAAGCGGGGCGGCCATCACTCTGTTCAGATCGGCAGGGCAACGGGCCCCCTGGAGGGCTCCCGGGGGGTCACGAACCGGCTCCGGCCACGTGGAGTGGCCGGAATCGGTTGAAGACTCCGTCCACCGGGCCGGAGCCGGCCGGGCGGAGGTGGCCGTCAGCGGTTCTGCGGGAATCCGAGATCGGGCCCTCGCGTCGCGGGATCGGCGAAGCGACTCGTCACGACCTTGCCACGGGTGTAGAAGCGCACACCCTCGACGCCGTGCATGTGCGTGTCCCCGAACAACGACGCGCCCCACCCGCCGAACGAGTAGTAGGCCATCGGCACGGGGATCGGGACGTTGATCCCGACCATGCCCGCCTCGACCTCGAACACGAACCGGCGGGCGGCGCCGCCGTCGCGAGTGAAGATCGCGACGCCGTTGCCGTAGGCGTTGTCGTTCACCAGCGCGACTGCGTCGTCGTACGAGGTCGCGCGCACCACGCTCAGCACCGGACCGAAGATCTCCTCGCGGTAGATCGCCATCTCGGTGCCGACGTGATCGAAGAGGCACGGACCGAGCCAGAACCCGTCGGGCCGGTCATCGACGGTGACATCTCGTCCGTCGACGGCCAGGATCGCGCCTTCGCCGACTGCGGCGTCGACGAACGACGCGACACGGTCACGATGGGCGAGGGTGACGAGCGGGCCCATGTCGGCTTCGGGATCGGTACCGTCGGCGATGCGCAGGGATCGGATCCGAGTCGCGATGCGCGCGACGAGGTCGTCGCCCACGGGATCGACCGCGACGACGACCGAGATCGCCATGCACCGCTCCCCCGCCGATCCGTAGCCCGCACTGACCGCGGCGTCGGCCGCGACGTCGAGGTCGGCGTCGGGTAGCACGATCATGTGGTTCTTCGCTCCGCCGAGGGCCTGTACCCGCTTGCCGTTGCTCGCGGCAGTCGCGTAGATGTGGCGCGCGACCGGTGTCGATCCGACGAACGACACCGCGGCGATGCTCGGGTGGTCGAGCAGTGCGTCGACCGCCTCCCGGTCGCCGTGGACGACGCTGAACACCCCGTCGGGAAGGCCGGCTTCCCGCCACAGCTCGGCCACGAGCATCGACGCCGACGGATCGCGCTCCGACGGCTTCAGCACGAATGCATCGCCGCACGCGATGGCGAGCGGGAACATCCACATGGGCACCATGACCGGGAAGTTGAACGGCGTGATGCCGGCGACGACACCCAACGGCTGGCGGATCGAGTAGCTGTCGGTGTCGGTCGAAACCTGCTCCGAGTAACCGCCCGCGAGCAGGTGCGGGATCCCGCACGCGAACTCGACGACCTCGATCCCCCTGGTCACCTCACCGAGCGCGTCGGCCAGGACCTTGCCGTGCTCCGCGGTGACCAGCGCGGCGAGATCGCGCTTGCGGGTCTCGAGCAGCTCACGGAACGCGAAGAGCACACGGGTGCGCCGATTCAACGACACCGCACGCCAGTCGTCCGCCGCCGACCGCGCGCTACGCACGACGGTGTCGACGTCGGCTGCCGACGCGAGGGCGACCCGCCCGGTGACGGCGCCGGTCGCCGGGTTCGTCACGTTCGAGAACCGGTTCGAGGTGCCGTCCCACGGCTTGCCGTCGACCCAGTGCACGATCTCGGGCATTGACATCGAACGTTTCCCTCCAGGTCGATTCGACGTCGCACCAGCGTAACCACGTGACCGGTGTCTCGCCCGCGTCGGCGTTGCTCCATAGGATCCTCACCCGCGACCATGTCGACAGCGAGGAGAACCTGTGATCGACGACGCCACTCTTGCCCGGCGGGCCCGCGCGCTGGCCGCGAACCTCGAACCCTGCATCGGACAGGTGTACTTCTCGCCCGAATGTCACGCCGAGTACGAGCGCCTCGGTTTCACGGGGAGTCGCGGCGACGCCGACGGCGTCGCGCTTCCCGATCCGGTCGCCTACTTCACGAGCCGCGGCTCCCTCATGGGCCAGGTCGCGCCCCAGGTCGTCGCGGCCACGTTCGCGGTGTTCAACCCCGAGGTCGTCGTTCCGTGCGTGGAGATCGGTTGGGGGCTCACCGACGCGCCCACGATCTTCGCCGCCCGCCGGCGTGGCGCGGTCGGTCAACTGGCACGGATTCTCGGCGAGCAGCCCGACGGGATCGCGCGAGCGGCCGACCTGCTGGAACGAGCCGTCGCTCCGCTCAACGTCGAGGGGCGGCCGCTGTTCGCCGGTCTCCGGAGCCAATGGGACGATCCGAGCGACCCGCTCACCCGGTTCTTCCACCTCGGCGACCAATTGCGCGAGTACCGGGGCGATGCCCACACGGCCGCGTGGACGGCAGCGGCCCTCGACGCGGTCGAGATCGGGCTCCTCACCGAGCTGTTCCTCGGTCTTCGGTTGCGCACCTACATCCGTTCGCGTGCGTGGAGCGACGCGCAGCTCGACGACGCGCTCGAGCGGTTGCGCGCGCGGGGATGGGTCGAGGGCGACGGCTTCACGCCCGCGGGCCGCGCGGCACGCGAAGCGGTCGAGTGGCACACCGACCGCCAGATGCGCCCTGCGATCACCGCGCTCGGAGACGACTTCGACCCGCTGATCGAGCTCCTCGGCCCGTACGGAGCGGCGGGTCGCGACGCGGGCGGGTACCTGCGCACCCCCGCACAGCTCGGCCCACGCGAGAGCCGAGCATGAGCGAGACGATGAG
>CAAGKR010490558.1_pt1 | contig 23056 bp, 16 predicted proteins | sample 2556971 | NCBI WGS metagenome assembly CAAGKR01 (sample SAMEA5207829, study PRJEB30636) | soil metagenome | biome: forest; feature: boreal; material: soil | place: USA | collected 2011-09 | depth 1 m | reverse complement strand
GTACATTTCGCCAAGGAGGAGGAGGTCTATCTGCCTCTGCTTGATGCCCGGCTCAGCGCTTCAGAAGCCAGGACGATGTTTGAAGCCATGGAGGCCGCGGCGAGGCGGGCAAAGGCATCGTCCGCACCAACGGGGGCTTGATCCATGGGACCTGAGCCCGATGACACGCGCGCGGGCGCGACCGACATTCGGTACGGGGAGCGCGTAGGCGCACCTCTCATCGATTTCGACCTGAACCGGGAGTTGGAATCGCTTCGGGCAAGCGACTCATACCGCACCAATGATCATGGAGCGGTGACCCTGGTCAAGCGGCCCGGCCTTCGAGTGGTGCTGGTCGCCGTCCGGGCGGGGGGACACATGGAGGAGCATCAGGCGCAGCTGCCGATCACGGTCCAGGTGCTCGAGGGACGGATCCGGTTCGAGGCCGAGGGCGGTGGTATCGAGCTGGGGCCGGGCCGGCTCATTGCGGTCGCGGGAGGCATTCCCCATGGCGTCGTCGGCATCGAGGAAAGCGCCTTCGTCCTGACGATTGGAGGCTGAGCCCCGCCGGCCCGCCGGAGATTCAGCGCTGGCCGCTGCCCTGGCGGAGCTGTGGCGGGACATCGAAGGTTCGGTGTCAATCGTGAGGGCGAATGAGCTGGTCGCGATGCAGTGTCAGGACAGCCGCTTGTCTAGGGCGCTGGATACGAGCCCGGTCTTGAGGCGGCCCTGCCTGAGCCACGACCTGGCCATGGCGAATGCAAACGCCGCCAGGCCGGTCCAGGCCAGCGATCCCGCCATTGCGATAAGGAGGGCCCAGAGGCCCTCCGAGATCGCGCCATTTGCAGCTCCTGCAACCGCGCGGAGCGCGGTCGCAAGCATGAGCGTGGAAAGGACCAGCCGGTGCGGAACGGTTGGACCTGAAGCCGCCGCCGCGCGCTGGATGGCGAAGACGGGAGTAACAAGCTGTGCCATGCCGACTATGAGGATCGTGACCACCCCTAGCGCGAAGGCGTGATACGCGGCGTCACGTAGCGTGACGGGCGGCGGCTGCCCCGACGCAACGCCCAGCATCGCTCCGGCGACCATCAAGAGACCGGCGGCGATCGCCCACAGGTTCGCAGCCACGATGAATGATGCGGCGGCCCGTGATCCGGGCCTGAGTCGGATGGCGGTTCCAACGATGGATCCGGCGACGAGCGCCAGCCAGGCCATTCCCAGGCCCGCGGCCGCAAGGCCGGGTGCATAGAGCCTGGCGCTTTCGCCGCCAGCCAAGACCGCGACGACAACCGCCACGATGCCGAGATTGAAGAGCACGAGGGGAGGAGCCAGCCTCAGCATGCCAGGCGGCCGCCGGCCGTAAAAGACCGGAACGCTTCGGCTCTGCACCGCCCAGACGACGTTGCCGACAGCTCCCAGCAAGCCCACCCAGTTGGACGCATCGCTGGCATTACCAGGTATCACGCCGGCGGTCGACAGCGCCGCAGCACGCACCGTGAGCGCGGCCCAGACCAACCACCATACCGCCGCAGCCCAGGCCGCCAGTCCCCATGACCGCGTGACCCGCCGGATGACGAGCGTGCTCGCCGTCGCGATGGCGAAGGCCGCCATGCCGGCGCCGGCCGCCCCGGCACCTGCCTCCAGGAAGCCGCCGGCCACCCATGTTGGAGCAAGTGTCTGGCCTAACGTTCTCAGCAGGAGACCCGCGAGCATGAGGGCCAAGATCGACCCGGTGATCACGGACGGCAGCGGTCTCCTCCCCGCCAGGCGCGGCACCATCCGTAACCCCATGCCCGCCACCACGAGCCCCGCCCAACCCTGCAGCTGCAGGGCACCGTGGGCTTGTACGAGGCCGTCCAGCCTCCCGGACCAGGGCTCCTGCCCGCTGTACCCGGCCGCGATCAGAAACGGCAGCGGCAGGCCGGCGAGCAGTGTGACGGCGAGCGCCGATGCCATGAACCAGAGGTAGGACTTTTCTTCCGCCGGTTGGGGCGCGGAACTCATCGGGAGTGGGCGCGTTGTTCGCTCCCCTGAGCCAGCGTCGGCACCTCGTGGCGTCCGCCGAGTCGCGTGTCCTGGGCCTCCAGCGAGTAGGGCTGATGCTCCTCGTCGGTCGATATGCGGGTGTAGATGGCGACTCTCATTTCCGTCCGGTGACCTCCTCCGGGATCTCGCGCTTGCGCGGCTGGCGCAGCGTGGCGTAGCGGTCGGCGCGGTACTCGTTGACCCATTGCCGGCTGCTCCGCCACGAGCCATCCGCTGCTCGCATTGCCTTCAAGCGCGACCGCTGGGCAGCGTTGCGTAGAGCTACGGCGGTCAGATCCTTCGTCGCCAATGCTTCCAAAGGGACCAGCTTCGCAGGGCCGGCGACCGCTGGCATGACGAAGCGGGTGAGGTTGTCGATCACCGCGCGCGCGATCAATTCGCCCAACGGTCCAGCATCGCCGCGATCGGCTTGGGCAAGCGCTTTGAGGTAACGCTCCCGCTGGCGCTTCTGGATGATCGCGGGTGGGTAGCCGAGGCGTACCAGAAGCAGGTTCATGAGCAGGCGTCCGACCCGGCCATTGCCGTCGATGAACGGATGGATACGCTCGAAGGCGGCATGCCTCGCTGCGACCGCCTCGCCGATTGGGGACCTGTCGCGAGGCAGGCTTGCGAGGCCATCGACCCAATCACGGACCATCGCCGGCACCTGCGTGTGGTCTGGCGGCTTCATGCCGCGGCCAAAGGGGTGGATGTCGTGCCGTCGCCAGTTACCAGGGCTCTCAACTTCGGACGCATCTGGATGTGGAGCGACCTCCCAGACTGGGGTCAGCGCCAGCCGGTGAACCTGGCGTACCTCCGTCACCGTGAGGAGCTTCCCGCTCGTCCATGGACCTTGACCCAAAGCCTGGCTGTAGACCCAGCGGGCCGCAGCCGCATAGCCCATCACTTCGAGGTAATCCTTGATTTCCTTGCTGCCGACCGCTTTGCCCTGGCTTAGAAGCGTCTCAACCTCTTTACGGACCAGGGTGTTGCCCTCCAGCGCGGTCGAGTTGTGCGCCTCGTGGTACCAGATGTCGGTCCAGATATCCTCCGCCTCGTGAGGCGAGGGAAGGCCGCCGAGGCGGGTGCGCAACTCGTCGACCATGAAGGCGAGGCGTCTGTGCACCGCCTGGCGAGTAGGGCGCCCCCGTGCCGCATCAGTTCTCCGCTTAGCTAGGTTGCTCATGATGATCCTGACTAATTGTACAACTCAACCTAGTGGGTTGCTGCGTCTCATCGGAGCTAAATGTTCAACGCAACCTGAGCGAGCGAACACGAGAACGCTCCTAAGTAACTCGGGGAATCGGTCGCAACCCTCACCGCCGGTGTGTGTCGACTTTGATGCCGGGTGGCAGAGTGCCCAGCTTCACGCGAGTACCTTCCACTGAGAAATCGATGCGATGTCCCGCGAAGTGCAGGCCGCTCACCTCCAGCCGCCGCCACAGGGGCGTCTCGACGGGTGCGATCCGCAGGCGCCCGCGGCCCGCGTCGGCCTCGAGCCCAAGCAGCGCCGTGATCAGCTGGAACGCGGAGCCGGCTGCCCACGCATGGGGGCTGCAGCGTTCCGGTAGTTGACGGGTGGGGACTCGGACTCGCGGTCGTTCCCGCACCACAGCTCTGGCAGCCGGCGCTTGGGAAAGGCCATCCCGGCTTCAAGGACGGCTCGAGCGATCCGCTCCGCCTCATTCGGAAAGCCTGACCGCCGGAGACCGGCGGCCGCCATCGCGCTGTCGTGTGGCCAGACAGAGCCGTTGTGGTAGCTGCACGGGTCGTAGTTGACATCCCGGGCGGAGAGGGTTCGGACTCCCCAGCCGGAGAAGAGCTCAGGCGAAACCAGGCGAGCCGCGACTGCGGCCGCTCGGCTTCGGGGGAGGATCCCTGCCCATAGGCAATGACCGGGATTGGAAGCGATCGCCTCGACTGGTCTTTTCGCGCCGTCCAGGGCGTACGCCACGTAGCCCTCGCGCGCCACCCAGAAGTCCCGGTCGAACCGCCGTCGAAGTTGGGCGGCCCGGGTCTTCAGATTCCGCCGTTTCCGTGCCATCCCCAGCAGCCCACGGTAGAGGTAGCCCTGCACTTCGCACAGCGCGACGGGGTGGGGGGCAACCGAACCGTCGACATGGCTCAGTGAGTCATCTGAGTCCTTCCAACCTTGGTTGCGAGCGCGCCCCCCGGGATACTCGATATAGCCGTCGCCGTCCAGGTCGCCATAGTTCTCGCACCAGCCAAGCGCTGCCTCAGCGGCCGGCCACAGCTCATCGAAGATGCCTGTGTCGCCCGTCCAATCGACCGCTTCAGCCAAGACGCAGAGGAAAAGCGGCGTCGCATCAATGGTCCCGAAGAGGATGTTCGGCCACAGCCCACGCTCGACGACCTCGCCTGAACGAACCTCATGAAGGATCTTGCCCGGCTCCTCTTCGCGATCCACGTCGATGCGCTGTCCCTGGTGCGCGGCTAGGTAGCGCAGGACGCCGCGGGCGATCTCCGGGTTCGTGGGCAGCATCTGAAGCGATGTGATGAGCCCATCGCGCCCAAAAGGGACCGCGAACCATGGCAGGCCGCCGGTAGGGTAGGTCCCGGTCGGATAGCGCTCGCAGAGCATCCGCAGGTCGTCCCGGCTCTGGTCCAGGAGCTCGTTCAAGGCGTGGTTGTCGGTCTCATATGACGCGCACCCTGCCGCCCAGCTCCGATACTCATCCACCGCGCGAGCCAGGCCCGCATCGAATTCTGCCTCCCCGTTCGCGGGGGAGGGTTGGGGAGGGGAGTCAGAGCTGGCGCTAACCGGAGAGAGCACTGTTCGCCCCGCACTCACCTTCGGAACCACATCCACGACGAGCGTGAACAGCTCGCCCGGCGCGAGCTGAAGTCTGTGCCGGGTACCTGCCGGCTGGACGGCGATCTGGGTCGCCGGGTCGTCGCCGTTTCGGCGGCTGATGAGCACCCCGCGCGATGTCCGGTCAACCGGGGCGGCGGAGGGTGGCGGCAGTTCGGGCACTATGCCGCGGACAGCCAGCATGGCGGCGAAGTCCGAGGCGAACACCAGCTCGAGGTCGGTGTCGACAGCGGCCGGGCCGGCGTTGGCGATCGTGATCCGCTCATGGAGCCCGCGATCGATGTAGCGCACGCGGTGCACGTGCAGCCCGTTTGCCGCCAGGTCGAACGCAGCCCAGCCATCATCGGTCCGAAGGTCGACCAACTCAGGTTCGCGGCCGCCTACGAGGAGCCGGTACTCGGAGAGAAACCGCGTGTCCGAGAACCATAGGCCGTGGCCGTCAGTGCTCTCGGGGCGCATCGATCCGTCCCCTCCGGACGCGGCGAAGAAGCCTTCTTGCTTGAGGATCACGCGCTCGCCGGCGGAGGAGGTCGTCAGCGCGTGTTACCGCGAGGAGCGATGGTTGCTGTTTCAATCGGCCGCATGAACTCCCCCACTCAGTCGCAGGGTGCCTAATCATAGGTCTGGTCGAGACGCCCAAGCTTCCCCGTCCTGAGTATCCGCGGCCCACGTTCCGTCGACGCGCCTGGGTGAACCTGAACGGCGAGTGGGATTTCGGCGCCGGTCCGGCAGAGACGTTTGACCGGCGGATCCTCGTTCCGTTTTGCCCGCAATCCCAGCTGTCAGGGCTCGGCATCCGGGTTCCGGGAGATGTCGTTTGGTACCGGCGGCGATTTGCCGCCCCCGAGGCGGACCGGCTGCTGCTCCACTTCGGCGCCGTCGACTATCGCGCCACCGTCTGGGTCAATGGGCAGGAGGTCGCTGATCATGAAGGCGGCCATACGCCCTTCACAGCGGACATCAGCCGAGTGGCTCGCGGTCAGGACAACGTCGTTATCGTCCGCGCCGAGGATCCTTTAGCCGACCTCACGCTCCCGCGCGGCAAGCAGTATTGGAAGGAGACCTCCGAGTCGATCTTCTATACGCCGACCACCGGCATCTGGCAGACGGTCTGGCTCGAGCCTCTGCCCGCGCGCGCGATCGAGAGCTTGAGGGCAATGCCGGATCTTGATCGCGGAACGGTCGACGTCGAGGTCGCGGCAGACGGCCGCGTGGAAATGGTCGCATCCATGGACGGCGCGGCGGTGGGGCGGTGGCAGGGGACTTCCGGCGCGGGGCGCATCAACCTGGATCGCCTTCTGCCATGGAGCCCCGATGCGCCGCATCTCTACGACCTCGACGTGAGCCTTGTGGATCGGGCGGGCCGGGAGATAGACCATGTCACGAGCCATTTCGGCATGCGCAAGGTCGAGACGAGAGACGGCTGCTTCTGGCTGAACGGAGAGCCGTACGTGCAACGCCTGGTCCTGGACCAGGGATATTTCCCCGGCGGACTCCTCACCGCCGGCACGGACGGCGCCTTGAGGCGGGACATCGAGCTAGCCAAGGCGCTGGGCTTCAACGGGGCGCGCAAGCATCAGAAGGTGGAGGACCCGAGGTGGCTCTACTGGGCCGACAAGCTTGGCTTTCTCGTCTGGGGCGAGATGGCGAACTTCCACCAGCACTCCGCCGAGGCCGAGCGGCGTTTGGCGGCTGAATGGAGCGACGCCGTCACGCGCGATCGCGATCACCCTTCGATCGTGGCCTGGGTCCCCTTGAACGAGAGCACCCGCCTCGGGGCGGTGGCTGATGACGGAGCGCGCGCGCGTTTCCAAAACCGGCTCCACGACCTCACGCATGAGCTCGACGGGACCCGTCCGGTCGTATCGAACGACGGTTGGGAGCATGCGCTGAGCGATCTGTGCACCCTCCACGATTACGCGCCCGCCGAACAGTTGCGGAGGCGCTACCGCAGCCTCGCGTCCGCGCTCGAACCTGGCGCCCGACCCCATCCGCCTTACCTGCCGGGCTACGCATACAGAGGCGAGCCGGTCATCGTCAGCGAGTTCGGAGGCGTCGCCCTCGCCGGTTCGGGCGGCCTCGGATATTCGGTGGCGACCGGTGCCGCAGATCTGCTGGCGACGTATCGCGAGATGGTCGAGGCGCTGATGGCGCCGGGCCCGGTCGAGGGTTTCTGCTACACGCAGCTCACCGACATCGAGCAGGAGCGAAATGGTCTGCTCACGTTCGACCGGGAACCCAAGGCCGACCCCGACTTGATCCGGCCGGTGACGCAGACCCCAAAGGCCAATCACTTCTCCGCTCGGCGGGGAGGCGCGCATTAGATCAAAGCGCATCCGCTTTGCGCGGGGGGGGAGATGCGCGCTGGCAACGAGCGCGGGAGGTCTAGGGCACTGAGGGAAGCTGGCGGGCCTGCGCGACTTCGCCGAGCCAGTGTGCGCTCGGCTTGGGACTGCGCTCGAACGTGCTTCGGTCGACCGCCACCAGGCCGAAGGTCGGCGCATATCCGAACGCCCACTCGAAGTTGTCCAGCAGCGACCAGTAGATGTAGGAACGCACGTCGATGCCTTCGTCCAGGCAGGTCAGCACCTGGCGCATCGCCGCGTCCATGTATCGGACGCGTCTCTCGTCGAATCTGGTGGCGATCCCGCTCTCGGTGACCAGGATAGGAATCCCGCCCGCGCTCCTCCAGGCGCGGCGGATGGCTCCGCCGAGCGCTTCGGGGTAGTACTCGTAGCCCATCTGGGTCGTCTCGTCGGTTTCAACCAGCTCACGCGTCGAGTCGCTCCAGTCATGCCCCGGGCTGCGCGAACCGTCCGGCCCGATCCGGAACCGCGTGTACGTCTGGACCCCGATGAAGTCGTCGTTGCGGGCCAGTTCGAAGAACTGGTCGTTGACCAAGGACTCGAGCTCGAGGGACGTGCTCCCGGCCTGAGCGCCGTCCTCGTACTGGATGTCGGGCAGCGCCAGCGTGATGCCGACCGGCGCTCTTGTATGCGACCGGATCGCCGCGGCGCCGACTCGGTGCGCCTCCAACAGGTGGTCCGTCGTTCGCTGCGCGCCATCCCGGTCATCCGTGTGACCGGGCGGATTGATGCCCAAAAGGTATCCACTCTGTCCGAGCCCTTGTGGCTCGTTGATTGTGCAGGCGTAGCCGATGAGGTCTCCGAGCGCAGCCGCGGAGCGATCGCAGTAGCGCTCGAAAAGCTCTGCGAAACGATCAGATCTGAATCCGCCCATCGAGTGCAGCCACAGCGGCAGAGTGAAGTGATGGAAGGTGACGATCGGGGTGACACGGTGCTCATGGCACGCGGCGAGCACACGGCGGTAGTGGTCGAGCGCTGCGCGGGAGAACTCGCCCTCCGCCGGCTCGATCCGGGCCCACTCGATGCCAAGCCGCAACGTTGTCAGTCCAAACCCGGCCAGCATTGCGATGTCATCGGGGTACCGGTGGTAGAAATCGCAGGCGTCGCCTGACGGCTCCCGGCAGGGTGTTCCATCCCTGTGCTCCCACCACCACCAGTCGCTGTTGGTGTTGCCGCCCTCGACCTGGTGGGCCGAGAACGCGGCGCCGAAAAGGAACCCGTCGGGAAAGCTCCTGCCCCTCCCCCCTTGGGGGGGAAGGTCAGGCGGGGGGTAAAGACCCATCCTTTCGGGCTCCCATGGGTGCGAAGTGTTCCACAGTCCCATCTCCCTCCCCCGTTCAGGGGGGGAGGGCTGGGGAGAGGGGCGGTGAGCAGACCGGCGAAGATTGACAGGATTGCCAAACGTATGGAGGAACTTAGAATGGTCGGTAGATCAGAGTTAGGGTTGCTGTCGGCTCATCATCGGTGGGGGATTTAGAGATGCTCGCCTTCAGTCCCAAGCGTTGGTTCATTGTTCCCCTGCTCGCGGTGCTGACAGCCGTGGCGTGTGGCACCGGTTCGACGCAGAGCGCGGGTTCTGTCAAGGTGATCGCGGTCTGGACCGGGGCGGAGCAGGCCTCGTTCATGGCCGTTATCAAGCCTTTTACGGACCAGACCGGAATCAAGGTCCAGTACGAGGCCAGTCGCGACCAGGACGCGATCCTGACCACGCGCGTCGCCGCCGGCAACCCGCCGGACCTCGCCGCGGCGCCGAGCCCGGCTCTACTCACCAAGTTTGCGCTCGCCGGTCAGATCAAGCCGCTCGACAACATAATCGACATGACCGCCCTCAAGTCCCAGTACTCGCCGAGTTGGATCGACCTGGGCACCATCAACGGCAAGCTCTACCAGATCTATTCGTGGGTCTCGCTGAAGGGTCTCATCTGGTACGACCCCAAGAACTTCTCAGCCAAAAGCTACCAGGTCCCGACCGACTTCAACGGACTGATCGCGCTGCAGAACCAGATCAAGGCCACTGGGACGACCCCATGGTGCGTCGGGGTTGAGAGCGGGTCGGCGACGGGCTGGCCCGGCAGCGACTGGGTCAAGGAGATCGTCCTCAGCCAGTCCGGCCCGACCGTCTACGACAACTGGTGGCAAGGCAAGCTGAAGTGGACCTCGCCCGAGATCAAGCAGGCGTGGACGACATGGGGCCAGATCCTCGGTTCGAACGACTCCAACGTCTACGGTGGCGCCAAGAACATCGTCGCCACCAACTTCGGCGATGCGGGAACGCCCATGTTCGCCAACCCGCCCAAGTGCTACATGCACAACCAGGCTTCGTTCATCACCAGCTTCTTCACCAGCGCCAACCCCGCGCTCCAGCCGGGCGCGGACTTCAACTTCTTCGCACTGCCTGACATCAGCAGCCAGTACGCCGGGGCACACGTGGTCGCCGGCGACGCGTGGTCGATGTTCAACGACACCCCCCAGGCGGAAAAGCTGATGCGATACCTCACCACCCCCCAGGCGCAGACGATCTGGGTTCAGCGCGGCGGGAAGATCTCGCCGAACAACCAGACCAGCCTCAGCGCCTACCCGGACGCCCTGTCGAAGTCGACCGCCCAGATCCTGGTCGCCACCAAGATCGCCAAGTACGACGCCGGCGACCTCATGCCGGCCGACATGAAAAACGCCTACTGGCAGGCCGTCGTCTCCTTCGTGCAGGACCAATCGAAGCTCGACTCGATCCTCTCGAGTCTCGATGCGGTACAGACAAAGGCCTATGCCGCGTAGGGGGATGCATTAAGGCGTGGAGTTCAGTCAGCTCCTGACCGATCTACCGACTCTCGTAGTCGTGATCGTCGGGGTGCCAGCCGTGCTCGCCGGCTACATCGTCGGCGGCGAGTTCCTGGTGCGTCGGCTGCCTGATAAGGCCCGTCCGTCGGTCCGGCCCTGGATTTGGGTCGGACCGGCGCTCCTCCTCGTGGCGGCGTTCCTGGTGTTCCCGGCAGCCGGCACGATATTCACCAGCCTTCAAGACAAGCACGGTCACTTCATCGGCCTGAAGAACTTTGCCGACCAGCTGCAGGGCTTCCCGTCCGGGGGTGCCTGGATCGCCATCCGGAACAGCCTGATCTTCTGGCTGATCCTGTACACGTTTTTCACTCTCGGCTTCGGCCTGCTGCTGGCCGTCCTCTTCGACCGTGTGCCGTACGAGAGTGTGGTCAAATCGCTGATCTTCATGCCCATGGCCATCTCGTCGGTTGCCCTCGGCGTGATCTGGAAGTTCATGTACTGGTACCACCCGCCAGGGGCCACTCAGACCGGGACCCTCAACTACATCCTCAACACCGTGTTCCATCAGGACCCAAACACCTGGATCCATGAGACGAACGAGCTTCTCAACAATTCGTCTCTCATCGCGGCGGCGGTTTGGGGCATCACCGGCTTCTCGATGGTGATCCTCTCGGCCGCCCTGAAGGGCATCCCGGGCGAGCTGCTCGAGGCGGCGCGCGTGGACGGTGCGGGCGAGTTCACCATCTTTCGCCGCGTGATCTTCCCGCTCATGATGCCCACGATCGTCGTCGTCGGCACGACGCTGGTCATCTTCGCGCTCAAGGCCTTCGATGTCGTCTACGTGATGACCAACGGGCTCTTCGGCACCGACGTGCTCGCCTTCCGCATGTACAACCTCCTCTACCAGGCCACCGACTATGGAGCCGCCAGTGCGGTGGCGATCCTCCTGCTCCTCGCCGTGGTGCCGGTGCTCGTGTTCAACCTGCGTCAGTTCAGGGCTGTGGAGGCCAGGCGATGACGGTCGCAGTCGCTCAATCAGGGACAGCCACCGCGGCAAGATTCTCGCCCCGGTGGCTCACCGACCGGCTCTCCGGCGTCGCTTTGCACGTCGCCGTGATCGGGCTCACCGCGGCGTGGCTCGTACCCACCGTCGGCGTACTGGTCAGCTCCTTCCGGCCGTTCTCCCAGATCGCCAACAGTGGCTGGTGGGTGGGCCTGGCGCCTCCCTTCAAGTTCACCCTCGACAACTACTCCCAGATGCTGAGCCAGAGCAACCTGGGTCTCGCCTTCTTCAACAGCTTCATGATCTCGATCCCGGCCGTCATCATTCCGATCACCATCGCGGCCTTCGCCGCTTACGCGTTCGCCTGGATGAAGTTCCCTGGCCGCGACTGGATCTTCCTGGCCCTGGTCGGGCTGCTTGCCGTGCCCCTCCAGCTGACGTTCATCCCAATCACCAAGGTGTTCGTGGCGATCGGACTCACCACCGACCATCTCACGGCCAACGGGATCCCGCCCTTCCTCCCTCTGTGGCTAGCGCACACCGGCTATGGCCTGCCCTTCTGCATCTACCTGCTGGCGAACTTCTTCCGGGCGCTGCCCAGCGACCTCTTCGAGTCGGCCGAGATCGACGGCGCAGGCACGCTGACCGTCTTCTTCAGGATCGTGATGCCGCTCTCGGTCCCCGCCCTCGCCTCGCTGGTCATCTTCCAGTTCCTCTGGGTCTGGAACGACCTGCTCGTCGCCCTGATCTATGTCGGCGGGACACCGGACGTGTCGCCCTTGACGGTCAACCTCGCCAACCTGAGCAACTCGCTGGGACAGGGTTACCAGCTGCTGACCGCGGCCGCCTTCTTCTCGATGATCGTGCCGCTGGCCGTGTTCCTCACCCTCCAGCGCTACTTCGTGCGCGGCATACTCGCCGGCTCAGTGAAGGGGTAAAGGGATGGCATCTGTCACCTACGACCACGTTGTCAAGCGCTACACGGCCGACCTCACGGTCGTGAAGGACTTCAACGTGGAGATCGAGGACAAGGAGTTCATGGTCCTGGTCGGCCCTTCGGGCTGCGGCAAGTCGACCGCGCTGCGCATGCTGGCCGGACTTGAGGCGATCACCGAGGGACAGATCCGTATCGGCGATCGTGTCGTCAACAACGTCGCGGCCAAGGATCGGGACATCGCGATGGTCTTCCAGTCCTACGCGCTCTACCCGCATATGAGCGTGTTCGACAACATGGCCTTCCCGCTCCAGATGCAGCACCTGAAGAAGCCTGAGATCGAAAAGCGCGTGAACAACGCCTCGCGCATCCTCGGCCTCGACAACTTCCTGAAGCGCAAGCCGCGTGCTCTCTCAGGCGGCCAGCGGCAGCGCGTCGCTCTGGGCCGCGCAATCGTGCGGAATCCGAAGGTCTTTCTGCTGGACGAGCCGCTGTCCAACCTGGACGCCAAGCTCCGAGGCCAGACCCGCATCGAGCTGCAGAAGCTGCACCGTGACCTGGAGACCACTTTCATCTACGTCACCCACGACCAGGTCGAAGCGATGACGATGGGCGACCGAATCGCGATCATGAACGCCGGCATCCTCCAGCAGGTTGGGACTCCTGGGGAGATCTACGACCACCCTGCCAACCTCTTCGTGGCGGGTTTCATCGGCAGCCCGACGATGAACTTCGTCCCGGCCACCGTCCAGAACGGGACCGCGACGGCCTCGGGCTTCTCGGTCAAGCTGCCCAAACCGCTCCCCTCGGGCAAAGGCACGCTTGGCTTCCGGCCCGAGGCTGTGACCGATCGCATCACGGACGAGGGCAGCGCCCTGGACATGAAGGTCGATGTGGTCGAGCGGCTCGGGTCCGATCAGTTCCTGTATGGCCAGGTGGGAAGCGACTCGGTGACTGCCCGAGTCGATCCCCGAATGAAGGTGGAAGTGGGTGACAAGATCCGGCTGGGCCTGGACTCCCGCACCCTGCACTACTTCGACTCCGAGACGGAGCTGTCCCTGCTCTAGCAGGCCATCGGGCGTGGAGGAGCTTCGAGCGCGCGAGGACTTCGATGCGGCGCGCTTCCGGGCGTTCCGTAGGGCAATCCGAGCCACCCTGACCGGACGCGGCCGGCGGCTGCTCTCGATGGACCGGGTGCTCGAAGCGGCGGGCTTGGAGGGCAGATCGTTCGGCGGGGTGCATGAGATCCAGCTCGACAAGGTGGTCGGATCCGCCGGACCGCCGGGCAAGACGGCCGATTTCGATCCCGGCTTCCTACCAGTCAACCGCCGCCTGCGGGATCGGTGGACCCGCATCTACACCGCGATGGTCGAGGGCGGTGAGTTGCCTCCGATCGATGTTTACAGGGTCGATGACCAGTATTACGTGATCGATGGGCACCATCGGGTCTCGGTTGCCCGCAATCTGGGCCGCGACGTGATCAACGCTCGCGTCGTCGAGGTGCGGACCCGAGCCCCGTTGGGTCCTGACGTCGACGCGGCCGCGCTTCTGAGAGCAGCCGACTATTCGGCCTTCCTGGAGAGCACGCAACTCCACCGGGTGCGGCCGGAAGCCCGGCTCGAGTGCAGCCGGCTCGGTCGCTATGACGAGCTGTTCAAGCACGTGCTCGGGCACCGCTACTTCCTGGGGTTGGAGCGCGGCCAGCAGGTGCCTCTGCCCCAAGCCGCCGCCAGCTGGTACGACCACGTCTATCTGCCGATCGCGAAGCTGATCCGCAAACACAAGGTCCTCGAGCAGCACCCGGGCTGGACAGAGGCCGACCTGTACGTCGAGATCACGAGGCGCTGGCTGCAGCTGAGCGAGGCCGGTGAACCCTCAGGCCCAGACCCGGCCGTCCACTCGCTCCTGGACGAGGAGGTGCGGACCTGGTGGCAGCGCCGGCGCTCGATCCGCATCAGCGAGTGATCGGGATCATCTTCGGCCCGCCGGGAAGCGGCAAGGGAACGCAGGGGGCCCGCGTCGAAGCTGAGTTCCACCTGGCCCACCTCTCCACAGGCGAGATCCTGCGGGCGGAGGCTTCGCGCCGCACCGCGGTCGGGCGTAAGGCCGCGCGAGTCATGGCGGCGGGGGACCTCGTGCCGGACGAGCTCATCAACGACATCGTGGAGCGCCGCCTGCGCCGCCCCGACGTCCAGTCGGGCGTTCTCCTCGATGGCTTCCCGCGAACCGTCGAGCAGGCCGAGGCACTCGACGCGATGCTGGCGAGAGATGGTCGCCAGGTCGATTTCGTCATCGCCCTCGAGGTGCCCGAAAGGGTCCTCGTCGAAAGGCTCATCAACAGGGCACGGGAGCAGGGCCGTGCGGACGACACTCGGAACGCGATCACCGAACGCATGCACGAGTACAGGACCCTGACGGCCGCTGTGCTCGACTACTACCGCCGGCGCGGGGTCCGCGTCATGGAGATCGCCGGCGTTGGCAGGGTGGAGACCGTCTTCGAGCGCATCCGCAAGGCGATGGCAGGTCCAATCCCCTCCCCGCTTGGCGGGGAGGACGCGCATTAAATCAAATCACATCAGCTTTGCGCGGGTGGGGAGGCTCCCTTTTGCAACCTCGGACCTATCACCTGGTGCACTGGGTCCGGGGCGGCAGTACCGACCTCCCCACGTGGCTCTCTGCCATCGCCATCATGCATTGAGTACCTCGCACGAGCGCCAAGCCAGGCGGCCTCACCAAGTTCCCGGCCTAAGAGGTGGGTCCACCCTCCTTCCCGGGCTTGAGGAAAATCGCGGCCAGCGGGGGTAGGGTGAGGGTGAGGCTGTGCCGGTGTCCGTGCCGGCCGATCGGAGCAGCATCGAGGCCTCCCAGGTTCCCCTGCCCGCTGCCGCCATAGATCGGGGCATCGCCGTTCAGCAACTCCCTCCAGTGGCCGTCAGTCGGGACCCCGATCTGGTAGTTGTGGCGCGGCACCGGGGTGAAGTTGAAAGCGGCGACGATCACGTCGTCGGGCGACAGGCCGCGGCGCAGAACGCTGACCACGCTCTGTTCGTTGTCGCTGGCGTCGATCCAGCTGAAGCCGGCCGGATCGAAGTCGATCTCATGCAGGGCGTTTTCCTCGCGAAGGACGCGGTTCAGGTCCCCGACCCACCGGCTCACTCCGGCATGGGGCTCCTGGTCGAGCAGGTGCCAGTCGAGGCTGCTGTCGTGATCCCATTCGTGCCACTGTCCGAATTCCCCGCCCATGAAGATCAGCTTCTTCCCAGGTTGGGCGTACATCCAGGCGAAGAGAAGGCGAAGGTTGGCGAACTTCTGCCAACCGTCTCCCGGCATCTTCGCGATCAGCGATCCCTTGCCGTGAACGACCTCGTCGTGCGACAGAGGCAGCATGAAGTTCTCGTTGAAGGCATAGAGCATGCGGAACGTGAGGTTCTGGTGGTGGAACCTCCGGTGGACGGGGTCCTCCGACATGTAGTGGAGCGTGTCGTGCATCCAGCCCATGTCCCACTTCATGCCGAACCCCAGGCCGCCGAGGTAGGTCGGGCGCGACACCATCGGCCACGAGGTGGATTCTTCGGCGATGGTCTGCGTGTCCGGCCGCTCCTTGTAGACCTCGATGTTGAACCGGCGAAGGAAATCCACCGCTTCCAGGTTCTCGCGCCCGCCGAACTTGTTGGGAATCCATTCGCCCTGCTTGCGGGAGTAGTCCAAGTAGAGCATGGAAGCGACGCCATCCACTCGCAAGCCGTCCGCGTGGTAGCGGTTGAGCCAGCTCAGGGCGCTGCTCATCAGGAATCCTCGGACCTCGTTCCGGCCGTAGTTGAAGATCGAGCTGCCCCAGTCGGGGTGCAAGCCGAGACGGGGGTCGGCATGCTCGAAGAGGTGCGTGCCGTCGAAGTTCTGGAGCCCGAACTCGTCGGTTGGGAAGTGCGAAGGCACCCAGTCCAGGATCACCCCGATGCCGTTCTGGTGTAGGTGGTCGACCAGGAACATGAAGTCCTGCGGAGTGCCATACCGGCTGGTCGGGGAGAAGAAGCCCTCGACCTGGTAGCCCCATGAGGCGTACAAGGGGTGCTCCATGACAGGCATGAACTCGACGTGGGTGAAGCCCAGGCTGCGGATGTACTCGGCCAGCCGCGGGGCCAGCTCCCGGTAGGTCAGCCACCGGTTGCCCTGCTCGGGGACCCGCATCCAAGAGCCGAGGTGCAGCTCGTAGACGGCCCATGGCGCCTGGCGTCCGTTGGCCCCTGCGCGCTCGGACATCCAGGCGTGGTCGCCCCATTCGTAGCTCAAGTCCCAGACCACCGAGGCCTGTCGTGGTGGCGCTTCAGCGAACGCGGCGAAGGGGTCGGCCTTGTCCACGCCGGCGCGGGTCACGCGGGAGTGGACGTGGTACTTGTACAGCGCCCCGTGTCGCACGCCTGGCACGAACCCCTCCCATATCCCTGACTGCTCCCTCGGGTGGAGCGGGTTGGCTGATTTGTCCCATCCGTTGAAATCGCCGATGACGCTGACCGAGTCGGCGTTGGGCGCCCAGACTCCAAACGAGGTCCCGTCGGGATCCGTCGACAGGTGCGCTCCCAGCTTCTCGTAGAGGTGGCTGTGGGTGCCTTCGTTGAACAGGTGAAGATCGAACGGCGTGAGCAGCGAGTTCGCGATCATGCGGGCGTCACCAGGTCGATGATGCCACGCAGGGGGATACGCACCCAATCCGGCCGCAAGTTCAGCTCATAGCGAAGCTCGTACAGAGACTTCTCGAGCAGCATGGTCGTCAGCTCGAGCTCGAGGTCCTCGGGAGAGTGAGGGACGAACGACGCCGCTCCCGCGGTGCTCAGATAACTCCGGAGGAAAGCAGACGAAACACACTCGACCCAGAACCGAGCCCACAGGTGCAAGCGTGGCAGCGCGTCGGCCGAGATCTGCTCCGACTTCAAAGCAGCCTGGCTCGCATAGTCAAATGAGCGCAGCATCCCGGCCACGTCTCTGAGGGCCAATCGTTTGAGCCGGCGCTCGTAGAGCGTGCGGGTCGGCTCCCCCTCGAAGTCGATGATCACGAAGTCGTGTCCCGTGTACAGCACCTGGCCGAGGTGATAGTCACCGTGGACGCGGATCCTGTTGGTCTTCAGCCGCCGGGCCAGGAAGGACCGCAGCCCGGCAGCGATGCGCGGCTCCAACTCGATCACCTTGCGAGCGTCTTCGCGCGCATCCTCGGGCAGCTTGTTGAGCTGGCTGCGCAGGAGTTCCATGGACCGCAGCGCCAAGCCGCTCAGCGATTGGTAGATGGAGCGCTGGTCCTGCTGGGAGATGAGCTCCGGCGCAAACGCAGGGTCGGTCGGGTCAGATGCGAGCGCGGCGTGCAGCTCGGCGGTGCGCTTGCCCAGCAACTCTGCTGATTCGAGGTAGGCGCCGACGGTCCTTGTCGCGACCTCCGGCGGGGCAGTCGCGCCTGCCGGCAGCAGGCTTCTCCGGAGCGCCGGCGGATCTCCAGCTCCGGGCAGTTGGACCCCTTTGAAGAAATGGGCGAGGGTCTTCAAGGTGTACGACCAGGCATCGCCCTGGTTGGGCACATAGCCCTGGAGGATCGCCATCGTGACGGGCTCGCCCTTCTCGCGCCGGTATTCGAGGCTGCCGGCAACTGGCGCGATCTGGGTGAAGCCGGTCTTCTCGGTGAGGAAGCGGCCGACCTCGAGCTCGGGATTCACGCCCTCCTCGAGGCGGCGAAACACCTTCAAGATCAACCGCTCGCCGAAGACCACGGAGTTGTTGCTTTGCTCCGCCGCCGACGGAGCGCTCTCGAGCTTGACGGTCTCCGGCCCACGCAGGCGCGTGAACGCCCGTGTGGTGGACCCGACCAATGTCCCCGTCGTGCCCGTGGAGCGCCGGCGTCGCGCGATCGCTGCCAGCAGCGCATCGGCAAAGCCGGGCGGTGCGAGAGCGTCGTGCAGGAGCCCGCGCTGCTCCTCGCCATCCGAACGCAGCCAGCAGATCGCGGCGTGCGGCCATCGCTCCAGGATCTGCGCGGCCTCGGATGGCTTTGCGTAGGCGACTGGCAGCAGGTAGGTTTCGGGATCGCCGTCCCGGTAGGAGACCAGGATCGTGGTCAGGTAAGCAGTTCCGTCCGCACCGGGAACGTCGATCGCATCCGTGATCTGGGCCGACTTCAGCCGGCGTGCCTTACCCGCGAACCAGCGCCGCTGCCTCACATAGCCAGGTAGGACGCTCTCCAAGCGCTCCTTGGCGGAGCCGTCAACCAGGACGGAGTCCCAGCCGGAAGAGACCCTGATCTCCGGCAGCACGGCCGCCGCCACGGGCGCGTCGCCCTGGACGGCCGGAATGGCCCTAGGTTGGAGCGAAAACCAGAAGAACGAGTGAGGCCCAAGCGTCAGGAAATACGGGGTGTCGCCGATCGCCGGCAGCTCGGTCGCACCGAACAGCTCGACCGGCACCAAACCCTTCCACTGCGAGAGATCGAGATTCACCGTTTGGAGGAAGCGCGACAGGTTGGCGACGCACAGGATCTGCTCGGATTCGTAGCGCCGCACGAAGGCCAGGATCTTTCGGTTGTCGGGCCGAAGCAGCTCCAGGGTGCCACGCCCAAAGGCACGGTGGCGTTTGCGCAGGGCGATCAGCCGTGTCATCCATGACAGGAGCGAGTGCGGATTCTGGTGCTGGGTCTCGACGTTGACTGTTTCGTAGTGGTACTCGGGATCGGTGATGACTGGCAGGTACAGGCGCTGGCGGTTGGAGCGGGAGAATCCGGCGTTGCGGTCGCCACTCCACTGCATCGGGGTGCGGACGCCGTTGCGGTCGCCAAGGAAGATGTTGTCGCCCATTCCGATTTCGTCGCCGTAGTAGATGACCGGTGTCCCAGGTAGCGAGAAAAGCAGTCCGTTCATCAGCTCGATTCGGCGCCGTTCGTTGCCCAGCAACGGGGCGAGGCGGCGCCGGATGCCGAGATTGATGCGCGCCTCGCGGTCCTGCGTGTAAGCGCGATACATGTAGTCGCGCTCCTCGTCGGTGACCATCTCGAGCGTGAGCTCGTCATGGTTGCGCAGAAAGAGCGCCCATTGGTTGGTGTCCGGGATGGCTGGGGTCTGGGCCAGGATGTCGATGATCGGGAAGCGGTCTTCCATCCGGATCGACATGAAGAGCCTGGGCATGAGCGGGAAGTGGAACGACATGTGGCATTCGTCGCCTTCGCCGAAGTAGGCCACCGAATCGTCAGGCCACTGGTTGGCCTCTGACAGCAGCATCCGATTGCGATAGCCGGCGTCGACGTGGTGTCGCAGCGCGCGCAGGAAATCGTGCGTCTCGGGAAGGTTCTCGCAGTTGGTGCCTTCGCGTTCGAAAAGGTAGGGGATCGCGTCGAGGCGCATACCGTCGATGCCCATGTCGAGCCAGAAGTCGCATGCCTTGAATATGGCTTCCTTGACCCGCGGGTTGTCGAAGTTGAGGTCAGGCTGATGAGAGAAGAAGCGATGCCAGTAGTAGGCACCGGCGACGTGGTCCCACGTCCAGTTGGACGTCTCGAAGTCTTTGAAGATGATCCTGGCGTCCTGGTATCTCTGGTTGGTTTCGCTCCAGACGTACATATCTCGTGCGGCGGTTCCAGGACGGGCCCGTCGCGCGCGCTGGAACCATGGATGCTGATCGGAGGTGTGGTTGCACACCAGTTCATTGATCACTCTGATTCCCCGCCGGTGTGCCTCGGCGATGAACTGGCGGGCGTCCGCCAAACGACCGAACATCGGGTTCACGTCGGTGTAGTCGGCGATGTCGTACCCGTCGTCCCGCAACGGCGACGGGTAGAACGGCAGGAGCCAGATGGCGCTCACGCCCAGCTCCTGGAGATAGGGCAGCCTCTCCATCAGGCCCCTGAAGTCGCCGCTCCCGTCGCCGTCGCTATCGTTGAACGCCCGAACATGGAGCTCGTAGATGATCGCGTCCTTGTACCAGAGCGCATCGTCGTCCAAGCTGAACGTCTCCAACCTGCGGCGCCTCGCCGCCGCCTTGTCTGCTAGTGCGCCCTGCGCGCGCCCGACTATCACAGGAAGTACTCGAAGTCGTGCTCGCTGCGGATCGGACGCCGGAACCTGAATATCTGCGCCGGTGTCGCGTGCGGGTTGATCTCGATGTAGTTTCGAGGCCCTGTCCAGAGGTAGCGCGCTCCGCTCAGCAGCTCGTGCGCCTGGTAGCTCCGGTCGCCGTCAAGGCCCAGCGTCTCCAGCGGCAGCGTGACCATTCCGGACTGCGGGTGGTGAGGGTCGAGGTTGACGACCGTGAGCACCACGTCCGCGAGGTCCGCCGTGCTCTTGGTGTACGCGATGAGTTGGTCGTTCTCCGTCGGGTGAAATCTGAGGCCGCGATCGCTCTGGAGGGCTGGGTTCTCCCGGCGGACCCTGTTGACGAGGGTGATCAACCCCCGAAGGCTCTCCGGATTCTCGAGCTCCCATGAGCGCAGCTGGTATTTCTCCGAATCGAGGTACTCCTCCGACCCCGGCTCCTTGGCGCGGCTTTCGCACAACTCGAACGCCGGCCCGTAGATGCCATAGCTGGCGCCCAGAGTGGCGGCGAGCACCAGGCGCGCGGCGAATGCGGGCCAGCCCCCGGACTGTAGGTATTCGGTCAGGATGTCGGGAGTGTTCGGCCAGAGGTTGGGTCGAAAGTAATCGCTGACCGCGGTCTGGGTCAGCTCGGTGAAATATTGAGTGAGCTCCGATGACGTATTGCGCCACGCAAAGTACGTGTACGACTGGCTGAAGCCGGCCTTGGCCAGTCTGTACATCACCTTGGGCCGAGTGAACGCCTCCGCGAGAAAGATCACCTCGGGGTTCCGTTTCTTGACCTCGCCGATAAGCCATTCCCAGAAGGCGAAGGGTTTGGTGTGCGGGTTGTCGACCCGGAAGATGCTCACCCCATGGTCGATCCAAAAGTAAACGATGGAGAGCAGCTCGGCCCACAGTTCGCGCCAGCTCTCGCCCTCGAAATCGAAGGGCAATATGTCCTCGTACTTCTTGGGCGGATTCTCCGCGTACTGGATCGAACCGTCGGGCCGGTGCCGGAACCACTCCGGGTGCTCGCGTGTGTACGGATGGTCGGGGGAGCACTGGTAAGCGAGATCCAGCGCCACGGCGAGGCCGTGCTCGTGGGCGACTCGGACCAGGTGGCGGAAGTCGTCGAGGGTGCCGAGCTCCGCATGGACGGCTTTGTGCCCACCTTCCTCCGAGCCTATTGCCCAGGGGCTGCCGGGTTCGCCGCGCGCCGCCCGCGCGCCGTTGTTGGCTCCTTTCCGGTGGCTGTGTCCGATGGGGTGGATCGGCGGGAGGTAGAGCACATCGAACCCCATCGCGGCTATGTCGGGCAGCCGCCTCTCGACCTCGGCGAAGGTTCCATGCCGCCCAGCCTCGCCGGCCGATCTCGGGAACAGCTCGTACCAGGCGCTGAAGCGGGCGCGCTCCGGATCCACCAGCACCTCGAGCTCGCGCGGGTAGGTCACCGCCAGGCTTCTGTCCGCGTGGCGATCCATGAGCTCACCGAGATCCTCGGTGAGCACTGAGGCGGCTCCGCCAATGCCTTTGCGCAGCGATGCGGCATGGGCCACCAAGCGAGTCGCATCGCCACTGGTCGCCCGCGTGGCGGTGACTTCGACCATTCGCGCCGCCGCCTCGAGCTCGAACGTGACGTCCTGCCCAGCCTGGAGGCGCTTCGCGAACTGACGTTTCCAGGTCTCGAATCGGTCAACCCAGCCTTGGACTGTGTAGACGTAGCGTCCCAGCTCGCTGACGGTGAACTCGCCGCGCCAGCGGTCGTTTTCGAGCGGCGCCATCCGCGCCTCCTTCCAGCCGGCGGAAGATTCGTGGCGGTAGCGAATTACGCACGAAAGCGCGTCATCGCCGTCTGCGAACACATCAGCCTCGACGGCGACCCGATCCCCCAAGGTTCGCTTGCTCGGGAACCGGCCGGCGTCGACCTCGGGGCTGACGGCCTCGATGGCGATCCGGCGGCCTTCGGCGATCTGGTCCGGGAAGCTAGACGGGGATTGGAGCGAAGGGCTACCGACCCGCCGCTTGACCGGAACGCGAGCCACGGTCAAATCGTGCCACATAGCTCCCTCCCCCCTTCAGTGGGGGGTTGGGAAGAGGGGCGGTGAGCACATAAACTGGACACACCAATGTTGAGATCGATCGATCCGGCGAGCGGCCACGAACTGGCCGCCTTCCCCGAGCTGGACCAAGCCGGCATTGAAGCTGCGCTGGAGACGGCGTGGGGGTCCCGCCACGCCTGGCGTGACGTCGGGCTCGACCTCCGGGCGACTCTTATGCGGTCGGTCGCCGGCGTTCTGAAGGCGGAGAAGACGCGCTTTGCGACGCTGCTGACCTCGGAGATGGGGAAGCCGATCGTGGAGGCTGAGTCCGAGATCGAGAAGTGCGCCTGGACCGCAAGCTGGATTGCCGACAACGCCGCGCGGCTGCTGGCGGACGAACCAATCGAGAGCACGGCCACCACGAGCTACGTCAGGTTTCAACCGCTCGGCGTCATCCTCGCCGTCATGCCCTGGAACTTTCCGTTCTGGCAGGCATTTCGCGCGGCCCTGCCTGCGCTCGTCGCCGGCAACACGATGCTTCTCAAGCATTCGTCGAACGTTCCGCAGTCAGCCCTCGCCATCGAAGACGTCTTCCGTGAGGCGGGCGTGCCCAAGGGCGTCTTCCAGACCCTTCTGATCGGATCAGCGGCGGTCGAGGGGATAATCGCCGACCGCCGCGTGGCCGGCGTAACCCTGACCGGGTCGGGGGCCGCCGGCGCGCTCGTGGCGGCGACCGCCGGAAAGGCGCTCAAGAAGTCCGTGCTCGAGCTTGGGGGTTCGGATCCCTTCATCGTCCTGGAGGATGCCGACGTCATGGCGGCGGCCGCCGTGGCCTGTCGGGCCCGCAACCAGAACAACGGCCAGAGCTGCATCGCCGCCAAGCGGTTCATCGTCGTGGAGTCGGTCGCCGGCGAGTTCGAGAACCACTTCTCGAGCGCTGTCGCAGCGCTCAAGGTGGGGGACCCGATGGACCGCGCCAACCAGGTCGGGCCGCTCGCCCGAGCCGACCTCGTCGACGACCTGGAGCGGCAGGTGAGGGAGTCCGTGCGACTGGGCG
>CAAGKR010066026.1_pt1 | contig 23068 bp, 19 predicted proteins | sample 2556971 | NCBI WGS metagenome assembly CAAGKR01 (sample SAMEA5207829, study PRJEB30636) | soil metagenome | biome: forest; feature: boreal; material: soil | place: USA | collected 2011-09 | depth 1 m | reverse complement strand
GTCATCGTGCGCAGGTCGACCTTGCGCTGCGTCTCGATCCCGAGGGGGATGAGCCAGTACAGGCCCGGCCCGCGCAGCCCCTTCAGTCTTCCGAGCCGGAAGACCACCGCTCGCTCGTACTCGTTGGCGACCCGCAGACCGGAGATGGCGATGAATGCGATCAGCGCCAACCCGAGTCCGAAGCAGCCGAACAGGAACTCCGCCATTTGAGATGCTCCCTCCCCCGCGTCGCCGCGTATCGGCGTCGCACGTCACAGTATATGCACCCCACGGTGCCGGATCTCGCTAGGAGCCGGGCGGGACCGCGCAGACCGACTCTACGCGCAGCTTCACCGACAGCAGCCACTCGGCGATCTCGGCGCCTCCGTCGAGCATCCGGAAGTGCTGGATGGCGCAGCGCTGCACAACGGGTTCCTCGTCCACACCGATCTGCTCGACCAGACGCCAGTAGGTGCACTCTTCCTCGTCGCACGAGACCCCGGGGATCCCGCATGCTGCTCTAAGAAGGCATTCCGGCATGGCGATCCCCTACTCCTCCCGGCTCAGCTCGTATCACGTACTGTAGCGGCCACTCCCGGTGGGGCATATAGGCCGCAGGCATTCTCATCCTTCGAGAGGACGACGACGATGGCCGTGTCGATCCCGATGCCCCAAGTCGGCGAGCGGGCGCCCGAGATCGACGCCGAGCTCACCGGCGGCGGGCTCTTCCGGCTCGCCGACCAGCGAGGGCGCTGGGTGGTCCTGTACTTCTACCCGCGCGCCAACACTCCCGGTTGATGCCATGAAGCCGACGACTTCCAGAAGCACGTCGAGGTCCTGGAGTCGTTGAACGCCCTGGTCGTGGGCGTGAGCGCCGACAGCGCCGAGGTACAGCGCAAGTTCATGAAGCGCTTCTCGGTCACCTTCCCGATGATCTCCGATGCCGAGAAGCAGGTCATCAACGCCTGGGGGGCGCGCGAGATCCTCGGAATCGTCGCGAAACGATCGACGTTCCTGATCGACCCCGACGGCAAGATCGCCCACGTGTGGCCGAGGGTCAGCGTCGAAGGCCACGCGGACGACGTGGTCGCCACGCTGCGCGGCCTGATGCAGGGCTGACCTCGCCGGTCGCTTCAGCGGCGAGCGCGCCGGTCCGCTGGTCGCTTCAGCGGCGAGCGCGCATGCGCGCGAGTCCTCTGGAAGCGACCTTACTTGACGTTCACCGTCATCGTCATCGACGGGTGGATCGTGCAGCGCACCGCGATGGCTCCGGCAGTCGGGAAGGTCTGCGTGAAGCTCTTCCCGGGATCGAGCGGGCCGCTGGACCACGTGTCACCCGCGACGTTGTGCTGCATCGAGTCGCTGTTGACGAAGGTCACGCTGCCGCCCACCGCCACGTCCACCTGCGCCGGGTTGAAGGCGAGGTTCTGAAGAGTGACGGTGACGCTCGTGGGGGCGGGCCCTCCGGTCGTCGTTCCGGTCGTCGGGGCGCCGCTTGTACAGGCCGCCAGCGCGAGCACGAACACGGATGCGAGCACGAGGACGAGCACTGTGAATCGACGCATGGTCCGCACCTTCCATATGGCCTGTCATGTACGTGACTTCATACTCACCGTCGCGCCGAACGCTATCCTTCAAGCGCACGGACAGTGGCGACCCGAAGGAGTGACGAGTTGGCGGACCGCCTGGCAAGTTCGGTGAGCCCCTACCTGCGGCTTCACGCCGCCGATCCGGTCGACTGGTTCGAGTGGGGCGACGAGGCCTTCGCACGCGCCCGCGAGCTCGACCGTCCCGTGCTGCTCTCCTGCGGCTACTCCGCCTGCCACTGGTGCCACGTGATGCAGGCCGAATCGTTCAAGGATGCCGAGACGGCAGCCCTGCTCAACGACCGCTACGTCGCCGTCAAGGTCGATCGCGAGCTGCGTCCCGACATCGACGCCGTGTACCAGGACTACGTGCAGGCCAGTGTCGGCAGCGGAGGGTGGCCGCTCACCGTGTGGCTCACCCCCGACAAGGCCCCGATCTTCGGCGGCACCTACTTCCCCAAGGAGACTTCGCGCGGGATCAACGGCTTTCGAGAGGCGCTGACGGCGATCGCTGGCGCGTGGGCGGGAGATCGCGCGGACATCGACAAGACGGCGGAGGCCTCGCTGGAGTTCTTGCGCCAGCAGACGGCGCGGCAGCGCGAGGAGCCGATCGACCGGGTCATGATCGACGCATCTGTCGACTACCTCGTCCGGCGTCAGGATACTCGGTACGGCGGGCTCAAGGGAGCACAGAAGTTCCCCCAACTGCCTGCGGTCGAGTTCCTCACCGCATATGCCGCACTCGCCTCCGACTCCGAGCTGTCGTTCGTCATCGAGCAGGAGATGCTCGCGATCGTGCGGGGCGGCATCTTCGACCAGGTGGCGGGCGGTGTGCACCGCTACACGGTGGACGAGAAGTGGCGCACGCCTCACTTCGAGAAGATGCTCTACGACCAGGGGCTGCTGCTGTCGGCGCTCTCGTGGGCGGCTCCCCTCGCCTCCTCGCCGGAGGTACGCAGCGAGTACGCGCGAGCTGCGAGCGCCACGGCCGCGTTCGTCCGTGCCGAGATGACCGCTCCCGGCGGCCTGCTCTGCTCCTCGCTCTCCGCCGACACGGGCGGGGTCGAAGGCGCGACGTACACCTGGACCCGCGGACAACTGGCGTCCGTCCTCAACGGCGAGGAGCTCGCGGTGGCGGACGAGGTGCTGGGGGCTGACGACGCGGCGAACGACGAGCCGGTGACCCTGATCAGGCGCGAGACAGGCGCGGCGGAGGCCGAAGCGGTGGACGCGGTGATCGCGAAGCTCGCCGCGGCCCGTTCAAGCAGGCCCCAGCCCGACAGAGACGCCAAGGCACTCACCGCGTGGAACGCCATCACGGCGCGCGGGCTGATGGACGCGGGGAGGGCGTTCGATGCTCCGGAGATGGTCGCCGAGGGCCTGTCCCTCACGCGCCGGCTGCTGGACCTGACGGCGACCCCCGACGGGGTTCTGCGAGAGCCGTCCGACCCGTCGGTAGCACACGTGCGGCTGCTCGAAGACGCAGCGCATCTGGTCTCGGCCATGCTCACCGCCGCGGACATCGGCGGTGCGAGCGAGATGCGGGACGACGCCCGCTCTCTCCACCTCGACACGATCGAGCGCTTCGCCGAGGGCCCCGTCCTGTACATGACGCCCGACGCAGGCGACCTGCCGGTGAGGCCTCGGGAAGGCGGCGATAGCGCCGTGCCTGCCGGTTCCTCGACGGTCATCCAGAACGCCGTGCGACTCGGTCTGGAGGGCGGCGACCCCTCGCAGATCGCGTTCGCGCGCGCCGCGCTCGCGCAGATGTGGTCCGTGGCCGACTTCGCGCCGGAGCAGGCCGGCCGCCCGCTGGCGGCCGCGGTCGCGCTCGAGCTCGCGGGCGACTGACTCTACCTGCGGCGACGACGCCCCATGACGCGGCCGCCGAAGGCCTTGCGCTTCTTGCGCATCGCAAGACGGCCCAGTCGCGGCACCGCGCGCTCGCGGTAAGGGAACCCCTCGAGCTCCTCGACCGGGATCTCGGTGTCTATCAGCATCTCGATGGCGTCGAGCTCCGGGAACTCGCGGATGTCGACGAAGGTGAACGCGGTACCGGACGCTCCGGCGCGCGCCGTGCGCCCGATGCGATGCACGTAGTCCTCCGGGTTGTTCGGTACGTCGTAGTTCACTACGTGGCTGATGCCCTCGATGTCGATCCCGCGCGAGACGACGTCGGTGGCTACCAGCACCCGCACCTTCCCTGCCCGGAACTTCTCCAGGGCCTTGGTCCTCTGCTCCTGGGTCCTGTCCGAATGGATCGTCACGGTCGGGATGCCCGCGCGCTGGAGGCCGAGCGCCACCGCGTCGCTGCGCTGCTTCGTCCGGCAGAAGACGAGCGTCGAGTCGAAATCGCCGTGAGCCTCCATCAGCGCGACCATCAGGTCGACCTTCTGGGACGAGTCCACCGGGTAGAGCGCCTGGCGGATGAGGTCGATCGGCACGTTCGGGGGAGAGACCTCGACGCGCACCGGCTCGTCGAGCGCGTTGTGGACGATGCGCAGGACCTCCGGCGCCATCGTCGCGGAGAACAGCATGGTCTGCCGCTTGGCGGGCAGAGCCGCCAGGATGCGCCGCACGTCGGGCCAGAAGCCCATGTCGAGCATGCGGTCCGCCTCGTCGAGCACCAGTATCTCGACACGGTCCAGCTTGGCATTGCCGCGCTTCATCAGGTCCAGTAGGCGCCCCGGCGTCGCGACCAGCAGGTCTACACCGGCTTTCAGGGCCTTGATCTGCGGATCGAGGGAGACGCCGCCCACCGCGGCGAGGATCTTGTGCCCCGTGTGGCTGCTCATCGCGATCGCGAACACTTCGGTCTGCTGGGCGAGTTCGCGGGTCGGGGCGACCACCAGCGTGCGGAGGATGCCGTCGGCGGGGGTGCGCTGCAATGCGGGCAGCACGAACGCGGCGGTCTTGCCGGTCCCGGTCTGCGCGCAACCGACAACGTCCCGGCCGGCGAGCGCGTAGGGCATCGCTTCCTCTTGGATCGGCGTCGGCGTCTCGTAGCCGAGCTCACGCACGCCCGCGAGTATCGCGGGTGTCAGGCCCAGTTCCTCGAAGCTCACGAGCATCCTTCCATCGCGGCGGGGATCGCCGCTGTGAAGCGGTCCACGTCCTGCTCGGTCGTGTCCCACGAGCACACCCAGCGCACGACGACACGGTCGCCGCGCACCTCCCAGTCGTAGAAGTCGGTGACGGCGCGCAGGCGCTCCATCGCTTCTTTCGGGAGCAGCGCGAAGACCTCGTTGGCCTGCGGCTCCCAGGCCAGCTCGACGCCGGCCGCGCGCGCGCCGGCGGCCAGTCGAGCCGCCATCTCGTTCGCGTGAGAGGCCATCTCGCGCCATACGCTCGAGCCGTACACGGCGGCGAACTGCGCGCCGATGAAGCGCATCTTGCTCGCCAGCTGCCCGCCGCTCTTGCGCTCGAAGGGGAAGGCGTCGGCCAGCCCCGGCGCCAGCAGGCAGACGGCCTCGCCGAAGAGCAACCCGTTCTTCGTGCCGCCGAACGAGAGCACGTCCACGCCCGCATCGGTGGTGAGTGCGCTGATGGGCAGGTCCAGGGCCACGGCGGCGTTGGCGATACGCGCGCCGTCCATGTGCAGGTACATCTCGTTGTCGTGGGCGAGATCGGCGAGCGCCCTCACCTCGTCCGGCATGTAGACCACCCCGGTCTCCGCGACCTGCGAGACCGAGATCACGCGCGGCTGCACGTGGTGCATGTTGCCGCGGGCGGAGAGCAGCGGCTCGACGTCAGCGGGACGCAGCTTGCCGTCGGGGGTGGGCAGCACCATCACCTTGCACCCCGTGAAGCGCTCGGGAGCGCCGCACTCGTCTACGGCCACGTGAGCCGTCTCGGGCGTGACGATGCAGTCGCCGTGGCCCAGCAGCGAAGAGAGCCCCGTGACGTTGGCGCCCGTCCCATTGAACACGAAGAAGACGCCGGCGGCTTCGCCGACGTGCGAGCGGACCGCACGCACGCCGCGCGCAGTCCACGGGTCGTCACCGTACGCGTGGACGTGCCCGTCGTTCGCCTCGGCTATGGCGATGAGGGCGGCCGGATGCGCCCCGGAGTTATTGTCTGATGCGAAGGTCCTGCTCACGCGGTATGCCCCTGGCCCCTTGGCTCGTTTCTCGACCGTCAGTCTACCGCACACGCCCGAAAGGCCCCTCCCGGGCGCCTACTCGTACGCGATCGCGTCTCGCACAGAGACCTGGGACGCGCGGTACGCGGGCAGCAGCGATGCGGCCGCCGAGATCGCGGACACGATCACGAGCCACAGGCCAACGGCCTGCCACGAGAACGCGTAGGTCAGCGGAAGTCCTATCGCGCCCTGAAGGAGCATCACCAGAGCCCAACTCATCGGGAAAGACAGCAGGACGCCTCCGGCCCACGAGATCAGCCCGATCACGAAGCCCTCGGTGATGAACACCCGGAAGATGGACCCGTGGCTGGCTCCGACCGCGCGCATCACTCCGATCTCGCGCGTCGACTCGAGCACGTTGATGATCATCGTCCCGATCAGACCGATCACGCCCACGATGGCAAGGATCACCGCCATGATCACGAGGAAGGTGACCAGGATCCCCAGCTCGTTGGCCAGAGCCTCAGACTGGCGACCCTGCCCCTGAACGCCCGTGACGAGCAGCCCCAGATCGGTGAACCTCCGCTCGAGCCGGTCGCCTGTCGCGTCCTGGTCGGCCATGGAGTGTGAGGACGTCCGAGCCATCAGCCGCGTGACCGATCCCTGCAGGGAGAGAACGCCATCCAGGTCGCCGATGTCGGCGAAGAACGCCGACCCCATCATCTGCCCTCGGGCCACGCCGACGATCTTGAACGTGCTGTCGACCCCGCGGATCTTCAACGTCACGGAATCGCCGATGGCCAGGTGCTCGTCCTTGACCACGTCGGTGTTGACCACCACTCCGCCCTTCTCGCCGGGGTTGAGCCAACGTCCTTCGACGATCTGGGGCGATATGAACGAGGTGGAGGGCGGCAGCCCGATGATCGAGAGCGCCTCGTTCTCGGTGCCGTCGCCGCGCGTGAGCGACGCCGACGAGACGATCCAGCCCTCCGTTGCCGTCACTCCGGGGACCTTGGCCGCCTCCCGCTCCGCGACCCGGGCGCTGACCGGCTGAGCGAAGGTGATCTGGGAGTCGTAGTGCCACCAGGACGACATGTCCTCGACGGTGGCGAGTATCGAGGCGCGGACGCTGCCGACGCTCATGACGACCGCCGACGCGAGCACGAGGGTGGCCAGCGTCATCGCCAGCCGCCCCTTGCGCAGGAACGTGTTGCGCAGCGCGAGAGCGACAGGGCGCGGGAGCCCCCGGATCCTGCCGAGTATCCGGTCGACGAGCCCGTGCCCGAAGTGTGCGCCGCTCATCCCCGTCGAGTTGAACGCGCTCACCACCGACACGCGCGTACCCGCGTGCACGGGCACGTACGCGGCGGCTATCGGCACGACGAAGCCGACCGCGATCGCCAGCTCTATGGCGTAGAGCGGCGGCGTCGTCGCGCCGGGTCCGAAGTTGAGCAGCCCGCCCGCGAACGCCGCGAACCACGATGCCCAGTAGGCCCCCAGCGGAAGCCCCACGAGCACCGCGAAAGCACCGTAGATGGCCACGAGGACCAAGTACATGCGCGTGATCTGCCACGACGTGCCACCGACGGCCTTCATGATCCCGACCTGCCTCACCTGCTGGGTGAGCAGGGCCGTGATCGTGTTGACCACCAGGAAGCCCGAGAGCACGAGCGCCATGACCCCGAGCGCGAGCAGCAGTACGGAGACGGCCTTGAATATGTCGCCGAGCCGGTGGCTGCCGACCTCCGGGACGTAGGTGCCAAGCACTCTCACTCCGGTCGGAGCCACGACGTCGTCTCGGATCTTGGAGACGATGCGGGTCGCCCCCGCGCGGTCGAGCCCCGTCGTGTCCAGGGACACCAGGAGTTCGCCCATCTCCTCGGGCGCACCCAGGTCGGCCATGGTCTCGACCGAGACGTAGCCGCGGATCTGCCCTACGAACATCGCCGGGAACGCGTTGATGTCGTGCGCGAAACCGGCAACGCGAAGCAGCTTGCTGCCGCCGTCGGTCGTGTCCGCCGTCACCAGGTCGCCCGTGTGAAGGCCGACGACCTGCCTGTCCGAGGTCTCGAGGACCACCTGGCCGCGGGGAGGCGGCCAGAGCGTCCCCGCCTCTGGGAAGACGATCTCGAGTCGCGAGGTCGTCCAATCCTCCGCGGACGCCAGCTCGATCGCCTTCGATCGCTCGGCCTGCGCCATCTCGGCCGGCGGCTCAGCGACCGCCGTCACGTCGCCCGTGCGGTAGCGCAGCGTGACGACGCGGCGCCCGTCGGCGTCGCGCACGCCCGGGAACCGGCGGACGCGGTCCAGCAGGGCCCGATCGAAACCGGAGGTGTACAGGATCGCGGTCGACGGGTTCGACTTCGGGAAGTTGACGGTGAAGGTGTCGAGCAGGATGCCGCGACCCCCCATGACGACCAGGATCGCGAAGATCCCGACGGCGATCGAGAGGACGACCAGCGCGGTCCGCAACTTGTGGGTCAGCAGGTCGCGCAGGACCTTGCGCCATCGCGGATCGAGCCCGGCGGCCATCTAGTTCTCCCGGCGGATGTCATCGACGATCTCGCCGTCGCGCACGTGCAGAGCACGGGCGACGCGAGCGGCGATGTCGTTGTCGTGCGTGACCATCACGATCGTCTTGCCGCCCGCGACGAGCTTCTCGAAGAGTCCGAACACGGATTCGGCCGTGACAGAGTCGAGATTGCCCGTGGGCTCGTCGGCCGCCAGTATCGGCGGGTCGTTTGCGAGCGCCCGGGCGATAGCGACCCGTTGCTGCTGGCCGCCCGAGAGAGCCGACGGCAGCTTGTGCGCCTGGTCGACCATCTCGACCTGCTCGAGGAGTGCGAGCGCGTAGGACTCCCGCTCCCGCGGGAGGTGGACGTTGCAGAAATCCATCGGGAGCATCACGTTCTCGACGACCGTGAGCGTGGGCAGCAGCTGGAAGAACTGGAACACCACGCCGATCGTGCGCCCGCGCCACACGGCCAGCCTGTTCTCCGACAGGGCGTGCACGGGAGTGCCCGAGATGAGCACCTCGCCTGACGTGGGCCGGTCTATCCCGGTGATCATGTTGATGAGCGTGGTCTTGCCGGAACCGGACTTGCCGATGAGCCCCACGAACTCGCCGGAGCGCACGGTGAGGTCCACGCCCTTGAGCGCCGTGAAGGGCACCTCTCCCGTGTCGTAGGTCTTGACTACGCCGGTGAGGCGGATGAGGTGGTCGGTCTCCGGCTTGGTGCGAGGCGACATCGGTCCCTTTCAGGTCGATCCGGGTGGAGCGCGGCGCCCCCTACAGCGCGCACCCTATCAACCCTACGCTTCACGCCGCACAGAGGCGACCCCCTGTCATCGCATCGGCAACAACGCGTCCACGCCCGGCAACGGCTGCCGACCGCGACCGAGCGGCGCCCTACGCTGGGGCTCCCACAGCTGCACAAGGGAGACGTCGTGAAGGTCAAGTTGATCCTGCCGGCTCTCGAGGAAGCGACAGACCCGCACTTCCGTCCGATCAAGTACTCGCTCTTCCCTCCGCTCGGGCTCATGACGCTGGCCGCCTACCTCAATCCCGACGACGAGGTCGAGATCTGCGACGAGCACGTCGCGATCACGCGCACCGACGACTCTCCGGACATCGTCGCGATCCAGACCTACATCACCTCTGCCCATCGCGCCTACGAGCTCGCGGCCCTCTACCGCTCGCGCGGCTCCTACGTCGTACTCGGCGGGCTTCACCCGACCGCCCTGCCCGAGGAGGCGGCGCTGCACGCCGACACGATCGTGCTCGGCCCCGGCGAAGGAGCGTGGCCGTCCTTCCTCGCCGACTTCCGCGCCGGCAGGCCGGCCGCCCGCTACCGGTCGCTCGCCCGGACGCTGGACGGCACGCCCATGCCCCGTCGCGACCTGGTCGACCCCTCGCGCTACCTCGTGCCGAACTCCCTCGTGGTCTCCCGCGGTTGCCCGCACTCCTGCGACTTCTGCTACAAGGACTCCTTCTACGTCGGCGGGCAGTCCTTCTACACGATGACCGTCGACCGCGCGCTGGCTGAGATCGATTCCCTGCGGGGACGGCACCTCTACTTCCTCGACGACAACCTGTTGGCGGACGAGAGGTTCGCCCGCAACCTGTTCGCCGGCATGCGCGGGGGACGCCGCGTGTGGCAGGCGGCGGGAACCGTCGAGTCCGTGCTGCACCCGGGGCTGATCGAGGCCGCCGCGGGTGCGGGACTGCGGTCCCTCTTCGTCGGCTTCGAGACGCTGGACCAGGCCGCGCTCGCCGACCAGGGGAAGTCGCACAACGTCGGCCGCGACTACGACGAGGCGGTTCTGCGCCTGCACGACGCCGGCGTGATGATCAACGCCAGCTTCGTCTTCGGGATGGACCACCACGGTCCGGACGTGTTCGACCGAACGGTGGAGTGGGCGGTCAGCCGCGGGATCGAGACTGCGACGTTCCACGTCCTGACGCCCTATCCGGGCACGCGCCTGTACGCGCGGATGACCGCGCAGGGCCGCATCACGACGGCCGACTGGCGCCGATACGACACCCGTCACGCGGTCATCAGCCACCCGCTGATGTCAGCGGAGCAGATCGAGGCGGGCTACGAGCGGGCGCGGCGCGACTTCTACCGCTGGGGATCGATCCTGCGGGGAGCCGCCGCGCGCGAGACTCTCGGCGAGGGCCTCAGGCACGCGGCGTACCAGGTCGGCTGGAAGAAGCTCGGCCCGGTGTGGGACGCGGCGATCCGGCTGAAGCGGCTCGCGAGCGCGCGACCGGCGCTGGAGGGAGTGCTGGGGACCGCGGGGGTCGCGGAGACCTCGCCCGCGGACTCCGAGCCCTCAGAGCGTCTCGACAAGCCACCGGTACTCTGCGACGAGGCCCGTTGCCAGATCGACCTGCGGCTCCAATCCGATGGCCTCGCGGGCGCGTCCGACGACCGGTCGGACCCTGCTCGCAGCAGGTCAGACGACGAGAGCGAGCTCTCCATCGGCGCCCAGGTCCACCGTGACGGTCGACCCCTCGCCCACCGTCCCGTCGATCATCGCCTTCGCGACGCGGTCGACCACCTCGCGCTGGATCGCGCGCTTCAGCGGCCGCGCGCCGAACACCGGGTCGAAGCCGTCGAGCCCGATGCGCTCGAGTGCCGCCGGCTCCAGGACGAGCGATATCTTGCGCTCGGCGAGCCGCGCGCGCACGACCTCGAGCTGCAGGTCCACGATCCTCTCCACCTGCTCCATCGTGAGCTGGTGGAAGGTCACGATGTCGTCCACCCGGTTGAGGAACTCGGGGCGGAAGGTCGCGCGCAACGCCTCTTCGGCAAGAGCCGCCGACTGCTCCTCGTTGCCCTGCTCCACGAACTGCTGGAACTGGGAGCCGACGTTGCTCGTCATGATCACGATCGTGTTGCGGAAGCTCACGACCCTGCCCTGACCGTCGGTCAGCCGCCCGTCGTCGAGCACCTGCAGCAGGATGTTGAACACCTCAGGGTGTGCCTTCTCGATCTCATCGAGCAGCACGACCGAGTACGGGCGACGACGGACGGCCTCGGTGAGCTGGCCGCCCTCCTCGTACCCTACGAATCCCGGAGGCGCACCAATCAGCCGCTGCACGCTGAACTTCTCCATGTACTCGGACATGTCGATGCGCACGAGCGCGCGCTCGTCGTCGAACAGGTACTCCGCGAGCGCCTTGGCGAGCTCGGTCTTCCCCACTCCGGTGGGCCCCATGAAGATGAAGGTCCCGATAGGGCGGTCGGGGTCGGATAGCCCGGCCCGGCTGCGGCGCACCGCGCCTGCGACGGCCGCGACCGCCTCGTCCTGCCCCACGACCCGTTTGTGGAGCAACTCCTCGAGGTGCGCGAGCTTCGCGATCTCGCCCTCCATCAAACGCAACAGAGGTATACCCGTCCACGAGGAGACGACCTCCGCGACGTCCTGGTCGTCGACCTCCTCCTTCAGCATCGGCGTGCCCGCCTGCAGCTCCTTGAGACGGGCGTCGGCCTCCTCGATGCGCTTCTCGATCTCGGGGATGCGCGCGAAGCGGATCTCGGCGGCACGCTGCAGGTCGCCGCTGCGCTCGGCGCGCTCCTCGTCTGCCTTCGCGGCGTCGAGCTCGGCCTTCGCGATGCGGACGCCGTCGATGACCTCCTTCTCGCCGGTCCAGCGCGCCTTGAGCCCCGAGAGCTGCTCGGAGAGAGCGGCCATGTCGGCGCGCAGCGTCTCGAGGCGCTCGGCGGAAGCGAGATCGGTCTCCTTCGCGAGCGCCGCTTCCTCGATCTGGAGCTGCCGCAGCTGCCGGTCGGCGACGTCGACCTCGGTGGGCATCGAGTCGATCTCGATCCGCAGCCGGCTAGCCGCCTCGTCCACGAGGTCGATCGCCTTGTCGGGCAGGAAGCGGTCGGCGATGTAGCGGTGCGACAGGGTCGCGGCCGCCACCAGAGCGCCGTCGGTGATGCGCACGCCGTGATGGACCTCGTACTTCTCCTTGATGCCGCGGAGTATCGCGATCGTGTCCTCCACGCCCGGCTCGCCGACGTAGACGGGCTGGAACCGGCGCTCCAGCGCGGCGTCCTTCTCGATGTGCTCGCGGTACTCGTCCAGCGTCGTGGCGCCCACGGCGCGCAGCTCGCCACGCGCGAGGGCGGGCTTGAGCATGTTCGACGCGTCTATGGCGCCCTCGGCCGCCCCGGCTCCGACGATCGTGTGCAGCTCGTCGATGAACAGGATCAGCCGGCCCTCCGCCTGCTCGATCTCGCGCAGCACGGCCTTGAGGCGGTCCTCGAACTCGCCGCGGTACTTGGATCCCGCGACCATCGCCGCCAAGTCGAGGGCGACGACCTCCTTGTCAGCGAGCGTGGAGGGCACGTCGCCCGCCACGATGCGCAACGCCAGCCCCTCGACAATGGCGGTCTTGCCCACTCCCGGCTCGCCGATGAGCACGGGGTTGTTCTTCGTGCGGCGCGACAGCACTTGGATGACCCGTCGGATCTCCGCGTCGCGGCCGATCACCGGGTCGAGCTTCCCGTCGCGAGCGGCCTGCGTCAGGTTGCGGCTGAACCGCTCCAGCGACTGGAATTGCGACTCGGGGTTCGCGTCGGTGACGCGGGTCCCGCCCCTCAGCTCGTCGAGCGCGGTACCGAGCCGCGATGCGCTCACGCCCGCGCGCGCGAGCGCCTTGCCCGCGTCGCCGGAATCGTCGGCCATCCCGATGAGCAGATGCTCGGTGGAGACGTAGACGTCCTTGCGCGCTTCCGCGGCCTTGAACGCTTGCTCCATGACGGTGTTCAGTCGCGGGCCGATGGCGACCTGCATCCCCGCGCCGCTGACTTGCGGCAGGCGGGTGATGGCTTCGTCGACCTCGGCTCCGATCGCATCCGGGTCGGCGCCTACCTTCTGAACGATGGGCCGCACGATGCCCTCGGCTTGGTCGAGCAGCGCCTTGAGCAGGTGCTCGGGTTCGATGACCTGCTGCCCCGCGTCGGCAGCGATGCCGTAGGCGGCTTGGAGGGCTTCCTGTGCCTTGACTGTCAATCTGTCGAGTCGCATCTTCGATCACTTCCTGGTCCTGCGCGAGTCGGACCGTGGCGTGGGCGCCGTCCTCCCGCGCGTTGGTGTCTCTACTGTGTGCGGTAGCGCCGCTGCAACCCACCCCGCGGGATCAGCACGAGCTCGGTCCGCGTGACGGTCGCCCTGGCAGCCTCGTACTCTGCCGACCGGCGCCGGACCGACTCGAGCACGTGGCGCAGCTGCTCGACTTCGGCGATGAGGCGTCCGCGCTCGTCCTCGAGCTCGAGGATCCGCACGACGCCGGCCAGGTTGATGCCCTCCACCTGGGTCAGCTGCTGGATGAGACGCAGCCTCTCGATGTCGGCGTCCGAGTACACGCGCGTATTGCCATCGGTCCGCTTCGGCGTCACGAGGCTCCGGCGCTCGTAGATGCGCAGCGTCTGAGGATGCACCCCCGCGAGCTCGGCCGCGACGCTGATCATGTAGAGCGGGCGGTCGCTATCCGCGAAGAGGTTGCGCCGTCTGCGTGGCATCGTCTGCTCTCCTAGTCCTTCGACATGTGCGAGCGAAGGTGGTCCGCGTCGCCGCGTGAGGAGCCGAAACGCCTCAAGAGCTCCTTCTGCTCGGACGTGAGCTCTTTGGGCACCACGACGTTGACGCGCACCCGCATGTCGCCCTTGCCGCTGCCCTTGAGCCTCGGCGCCCCCTTACCCGGGAGCTTGTAGACCTTGCCGCTCTGAGTTCCAGGAGCCACCTTCAGCTTCACGCGGCCCTCGGGGGTCGGAACCTCCAGCGAGGCGCCCAGAGCCGCCTCGGCGATCGAGACCGGCAGGTCGAGGATCACGTCGGCGCCGTCGCGCGTGAAGTAGGGGTGCGGCTTGATGCGCGTGATGACGTAGAGGTCTCCGGAAGGTCCTCCGCTCACGCCCGGCTCGCCCTTGCCCTTGAACCGGATCTTGCCGCCGTCGGTCACGCCCGCCGGGATCTGCACGGTCACCGGCTTGACCTTGACGACCCTGCCCTTGCCGCGGCAGGTCGTGCATGGCGTCTCGACGATCGTGCCCGTCCCGCCGCAGCGAGGACAGGCGCGCGAGACCGAGAACATCCCCTGTCCCTGAGCGGTGTGTCCCGTTCCCTTGCACACGGGACACGTGACGGGGCTGGTGCCCGGAGCGGCCCCCGAACCGTGGCAGGTCGGGCACTGCTCGGTACGCTGGACATCCACCTTCGTTGACAGACCCTTCAGCGCGTCGTCGAACGATAGCGACACCTCGTATGTGAGGTCACGTCCGCGCTGCGCGGTCGGGCGCCGCGTGCCGCCCCCACCGGCGCCGGCACCGGCGAACATGCTTCCGAACAGGTCGCCAAGGTCTCCGAGGTCGCCCAGGTTGACGTTGGTGTAGGTCGTGCCGCCCACGCCGCCTGGCCAGCCTTGGCCTCCGCCCGGGAAGCCACCAGGCCCTCCCGGACCGGGAGGCGGATTGCCGCCGAAGTAGGCCCCGTACTGGTCGTACTGGCTTCTCTTCTCGGGGTCGGAGAGTACCTCGTACGCCTCGCCGATCTCCTTGAAGGTCTCCTCCTTGCCGCCCGCGTCGGGATGGTGCTTGCGGGCGAGCCTGCGGTACGCCTTCTTGATCTCGTCGGCGGTCGCGGACTTCGGCACTCCGAGGGTCTCGTAGTAGTCCTTGGCGGCCATCGGCCCTAGGCCTCCGGCGCCTCGGCCGAGAGCTCGGGACCGCCGGCGCTGACCACAACGGTGGCGGGCCGGAGTACCCGGCCGCCCAGGGAGTAGCCCTTCTGGTAGACCTCGACGACGGTGTGCTCGGGAAGATCCGGGTCGGGCCGCTCGGCCAAGGCCTGATGCAGATGGGGGTCGAAGACCTGCCCGAACGGGTCGATCACCGTGACGCCCTCGTTCGCGAAGACGCCGAGGATACGCGAGCGGACCATCTCGACACCGGTGAGCAGATGCTCCAGCTCGGTCCCGGAAGCCGTGCTCGCCACCGTGTGGTCGATGGTGCGGTCCAGGTCGTCGAGCACCGGGAGGAGCTCCTCGACGATGCGCTGACCGGCCCGGGCCCGCATCTCGGCGGAGTCCCGCTCCTGCCTGCGCTTGTAGTTCTCGAACTCGGCCTGCCAGCGCTGGGCGGTCGCCAGGTTGCGGTCCGCTTCGCCGCGGGCGGCCTCAAGAAGCGCGCCGAGGTCCTCCTCACGCTCGGTATCGACCTGGGGAGGGTCCTGCGGCGCATGCCTCTCGCGGTCGTGCTGGGGCTGTGGCTTGCGGGGAGTCATCGGCCTACTGCTTGTCTTCGTCGACGACCTCGAAGTCGGCGACTTCCTCGTCCTCGGCCGGCTCCGCCGGCGCCTCGGCCGCCTCGCCCTCGCCGGACGCCGCCTGGGCGTCCGCGTAGACGATCTCCGCCAGCTTGTAGGACGCCGCCTGCAGCTTCTCGGTCGCGGCCTTGAGAGCATCCACGTCGTCGCCCTGCAGCGCTTCCTTGACCGACGCGATCTCGGTCTCGACCTCGCCCTTGGTGGCCTCGGGCACCTTGTCGCCCAGGTCCTTCAGGGTCTTCTCGGTCGCGTAGACCAGAGTGTCGGCGACGTTGCGGGCCTCCGCGGACTCTTTCACGCGGCGGTCCTCGTCGGCGTGGGCCTCGGCGTCCTTGACCATCTTGTCGACTTCGTCATCCGAGAGCGCGGTCGAACCGGAGATAGTGATCTTCTGCTCCTGGCCGGTGCCGCGATCCTTGGCCGTCACGTTGACGATGCCGTTGGCGTCGATGTCGAACGTGACCTCGATCTGCGGGATGCCGCGCGGGGCCGACGGGATGTTGGCCAGCGTGAACTTGCCGAGCGTCTTGTTGGCCGAGGCCATCTCGCGCTCGCCCTGCAGGACGTGGATCTCGACGGAGGTCTGACCGTCCGCGGCGGTGGTGTACGTCTCGGTCTTGCGGGTCGGGATGGTGGTGTTGCGGTCGATCATCTTGGTCATGACGCCGCCGAGCGTCTCGACGCCCAGTGACAGCGGCGTCACGTCCAGCAGCAGGATGCCCTTGACGTCGCCCGCGAGGACTCCGCCCTGGATCGCGGCGCCGAGCGCCACGACTTCGTCGGGGTTGACTCCCATGTGCGGATCCTTGCCCGTCAGCGACTTCACGAGCTCCTGGACCGCGGGCATGCGGGTCGCGCCGCCGACGAGGATGATCTCGTCGAGGTCGCCCATCTTCATGCCGGCGTCCTTCATCGCCGACTCCACCGGCTTCTTGCACCGGTCGAGCAGGTCGGCGGTGATCTTGAGGAACTCGGCGCGGGTCAGCTCGTAGTCCAGGTGCTTCGGACCGGAGGCGTCCGCGGTGATGAACGGCAGCTCGATCTTGGCTGTCTGTCCGCTGGAGAGCTCCATCTTGGCCTGCTCGGCCTTCTCCTTCAGGCGCTGGAGGGCCATCTTGTCGGCGCGCAGGTCGATGCCGTGGTCGGCCTTGAACTTGTCGGCCAGCCAGTCGATGACCTTCTGGTCCCAGTCGTCGCCGCCGAGGTGGTTGTCGCCGTTGGTCGACTTGACTTCGTAGACGCCGTCACCGAGCTCGAGGATGGACACGTCGAACGTGCCGCCGCCGAGGTCGAAGACGAGTACCGTCTGCTCTTTGGATCCTTTGTCGAGCCCGTACGCGAGCGCGGCCGCGGTCGGCTCGTTGATGATGCGCAGGACCTCGAGGCCGGCGATCTTGCCGGCGTCCTTGGTGGCTTGGCGCTGCATGTCGTTGAAGTACGCGGGGACGGTGATGACGGCCTGCGTGACGGTCTCGCCGAGATACTTCTCGGCATCGCCCTTGAGCTTCTGCAGGATCATCGCCGAGATCTCTTCGGGCGTGAAATCCTTGCCCTCGATCTCGACGGAGGCGCGACCGTCCTTGCCCTTGACGACCTTGTAGGCGACCGTCTTGCGCTCGGAGGAGGTCTCCTCGAACTTGCGCCCGATGAACCGCTTGATCGACTTCACCGTGTTCTCGGGGTTGGTGATCGCCTGGTTCTTGGCGGCCTTGCCGACGATGCGTTCGCCGTCCTTGCGGAACGCGACGACCGAAGGCGTGGTGCGGTCGCCCTCGGCGTTGATGATGATGACGGGTTCCCCGCCCTCGAGCACGGCCATCGCCGAGTTCGTGGTGCCGAGGTCGATCCCCAGTACCTTTGCCATTGTCGTAGTTCTCCTTCCGAACGGGCTTCACGGCGCTTCACGCGCCTTGCGCATGGTACAAATCTAAGTCACCTGTTGTCAAGTTTTGTTCGTCCCGTGTTGACATGGTACCCGCGGATCAGCCGTGCGAAACCCTGGGAGGGTGCGCCCCTTCGGGCACGCGCCGGAGTGCCCTCGGCGCGCTCGCGTGCGAGCGTCCGAACGGTAGGCGCTTTGCCCCTTTACACCCGCCGCGCGAGTGGGTAATGTACGCGCGACCGATCCTTGGCCCCCGCCGACACGAAAGGGACCTTAAGATGCCCCGACCCATCATCGACGAAGAGGAATGCTCCGGCTGCGGCGTCTGCGTGGACGCGTGCCCCGCGGCCGTGCTCGAGCTGGTAGGCGACGTGGCGGAGCCCGTCAACGACGACGACTGCACCGCCTGTGAAACGTGCTTGGAGGAGTGCCCGATGGGCGCGATCACGGAGATCGAAGAGGACTAGCCGTCGGTCCTGCATCAGACCGGCGCGAACGATCGCGAGGCGTCCCTTTCAGGGGCGCCTCGTCTGCGTCTTGTGACCGGCCTCGGCGGCCGCCACCTTCATGGCCGCCCACACGCGCGCTTTCGACTTCGGGTCCCCGAGAGATCCAGCGAAGTCTCCCACGCTGCCGAGCACGCGGCCCGCGCTGCGGACGGGACGGCCAGCCTGGAGGGCCGTCAACCCGAACGCGGCGGCCAGATCCTGCGCTCCGTCTGCGTCGAGCGCCAACACGAGCGGAGAGTCGACGGCCTCCAGTGCGAGGCGAAGACGCGCCGCCAGAGCCGCGCGACCGGCCCCCGCCGGGCGCGACGTGATCACGAAGGAGGACCCGCTCTCGAATCCGAGGGCTGCCAGCGCCTTGTCCACCGCCTCGGCCGCTTCGGCCGGCAGCAGCGTGCCCTTCGCACCGCGGGGCGTACCGACCACGAGGGCCACGGCTGCCAGGACGTCGCCGCTCCACCCGCCCTCTTCCACCCCCGCTAGAGCATCGGCATCGCGAAGCTCCGCGAGCGCCTTGGCCTCGTAGAGGCCGACGGGGTCCGGCGGGGAGGTCATGCCAGGCTGGCGGCCAGCCAGCGCCACGTGATCGCCAGCCCGGCCTCGATGGGCTGCTGTGCCCTCCACCCCAGTACCCGGGCCGCCTTCGCGGGATCCAGCACGCTGTGGAGGATGTCTCCCTCGCGTGCGGGCTTGTGCTCCATCTCCACGGGGACCCGCGACAGGGCGCGCAGGTAGCTCCCGACCTGCTCGATGGAGGTCGCGACACCCGTCGACACGTTGTACGCGGGGCCGTCGGGCATCTCCCCCGACAGCGGCCCCTCCCACTCGAGCGCGTCGAGGATGAAGGCCACGACGTCACCGACGTAGATGAAGTCGCGCGTCTGCCGTCCATCCCCGAAGATCACCGGCACCTGCCCGCTCGCGAAGCGCGAGCCCAGGATCGCAACCACGCCGCCCTCACCGCGCCAGTCCTGACGCGGCCCGTAGACGTTGGAGAAACGCATCGACGCGAAGCCGACGCCGGTGCCCGCGAGCGTTTCGGCGAGCGCTCCCTCCGCCGCGAGCTTGGAGGCCCCGTACGGGTTGGCGGGACGCTTCGGGGCGGTCTCCGTCAAGGGGAGGGCTTCGGGATCGCCGTAGACGGCCGCCGAGGACGCCGAGAGCACCCTGCGTGCGCCCGCAGCCGCGGCCGCGCGCGCGACCGCCAGCGTGCCGTCTACGTTGACCGCGCGATCGCGCTCCGGATCGGCGATCGAGCTCTGCACGTCGGTCTGGGCCGCCAGATGGACTACCGCCTCGGGCCCGAACCCGGCCATGACGTCCGCCAGCTCGGGATCCAGGACGTCGAGGCTGCGGAACTGCGCGGACGGGTGGATGTTGGCGACGCTCCCTGTCGACAGGTCGTCCACGACCGCGACGCTATGCCCGCTGGTGACCAGCGCGTGGACGAGGTTGCTTCCGATGAACCCGGCGCCGCCGGTTACCAGAACGCGCATGCGCACACCTTCCACAAAGCGTCAGCGGCTCCGTCGGCCCTTCGGATTGCAGGGGGGCACCAGAGCGCGCTCCAGCACCTCGCGCATGCTCGACACGGGCACGATCTCGATCTCCTCGCGAACGTGCGGAGGCAACAGCTCGAGGTCGCGCACGTTCTCCTTCGGGATGAGCACGGTCTTGATGCCGGCGCGATGGGCCGCGAGCATCTTCTCCTTCAGGCCGCCGATCGGAAGCACGTGACCGCGCAGCGTTATCTCGCCCGTCATCGCGACGTCGCGGCGCACAGCGCAACCCATGAGCGCCGAGGCCAGCGCCGTCGCCATCGTGATGCCCGCGGAGGGCCCGTCCTTGGGGGTCGCCGCGGCGGGGACGTGGATGTGGAGGTCCACCTTCTCGTTGAAGTCGGGAGAGATCGGCCAGTCGGCCGCGTGGGCGCGGATGTAGGACACCGCCGCCTGCGCCGATTCGCGCATGACGTCGCCGAGTTGACCGGTCAGTATCAGCTCGCCCTTGCCCGGCATCGTGGTGGCCTCGACGAACACCACGTCGCCGCCGGCCTCGGTCCAGACGAGTCCCGTGGCGGTCCCGATCTCGTCCTTCTCCTCCGCCGTCCCGAAGCTGAAGCGCGGCGGGCCGAGATACCGGTGGGCGGTGCGCCCGGTCACGCGGGTCTTGCCCTTGTGACCCTCGACGACCCTGCGCGCGACCTGCCGGCAGATCGACGCGATCTGGCGCTCGAGGTTGCGCACCCCGGCCTCACGCGTGTAGCGCCGCACGATCTCGCCGATGGCCTCGTCGGTCACCTCGAGCTTGCTCGGCGTCAGCCCGTGTTCCCTGAGTTGCTTGGGCACGAGGTACTGCCTCGCGATGTGCAGCTTCTCATCCTCGGTGTAGCCGGGGAAGTGGATGACCTCCATGCGGTCCTGCAGCGCCGGAGGGATGGTGTCGAGCAGGTTGGCCGTCGTGATGAACATGATGTCCGAGAGGTCGAACGGCGCCTCGAGGTAGTGGTCCTGGAACGCGAAGTTCTGCTCGGGATCGAGCACCTCGAGCAGAGCCGATGTCGGGTCGCCGCGGAAGTCCACGCCGACCTTGTCGACCTCGTCCATCATGAAGACCGGGTTGCGCGTCCCCGCGGTGTTGATCGACTGGATGATCCGGCCGGGCAGCGCGCCGACGTAGGTGCGCCGGTGCCCGCGGATCTCCGCTTCGTCGTGCACTCCGCCCAGCGACATACGTATGAACTTGCGGCCCAGCGAGCGGGCGATCGACCTGCCGATGGAGGTCTTGCCCGTGCCTGGGGGTCCGACGAAGCAGAGGATCGGGCCGCGCTGGGCGTTGGTGAGCTTGTGGACCGCGAGGTACTCGAGGATGCGCTCCTTGACCTTCTCCAGCCCGTAGTGGTCCTCGTCAAGGATCCGCTTGGCCTCCACCAGGTCCAGCTTCTCCTCGTCCTCCTCGGTCCAGGGGAGCCCGACCAGCCAGTCGAGGTAGGTGCGGATCACGCCCGTCTCGGCGGCCGCGGACGGCATCTTCTCGAGGCGGCCGACCTCCTTGAGGGCCTTCTCCTCGACCGCCTCGGGCATCCCGGCCTCCGCGACCTTGGCGCGATACTCGTCGACCTCCGCCTGCGCCTCGTCGTACGCGCCGAGCTCCTGCTGGATCGCCTTGAGCTGCTCGCGCAGGAAGTACTCGCGCTGGGAGGCGCTCATGGACTCCTTCACGCGGTTCTGGATCTTCGAGCCCAGCTCGAGGATCTGCAGCTCCTTGTGCAGGAACAGCGACGCCTTCTCGAGGCGCTCGCGGGGTTCGGTCGCCTCCAGGACTACCTGCTTCTCCTCGGACTTGAGGTTCAGGTGGAAGGCGACGAAGTCGGCGAGGCGGCCGGGCTCCTCGACCGAGCCGGCGGCCATCAGCACCTCTTGCGGGATGGGCTTGCCCAGCTCTGCGGCCTTCTCGAAGTCGCTCACGAGCGCGCGCATCAGGGCCTGCGTCTCGAGGTCGGAAGTCGCCTCCTCCTCGACCGTCTCGACACGAACCTGCAGGTAGGGCTCGGTCGCCACCCACTCGACGATCCGCATGCGCGTGACGCCCTCGACGAGCGCCTTCGCGGTGCCGTCGGGGAGCTTCAGTTCCTGAAGTACCGTGCCCACGCAGCCGACGACATGAAGGTCCGCGTCGCTCGGCTCCTGAACGTCTGGCGAGAGTTGGGTCACCAGCGCCACGTGGTGATCGCCCCGCATCGCTTCCTCGAGCGCAAGGATCGACTTCTCGCGACCCACGAAGAGCGGCACCACGAGGTTCGGGAACAGCACGAGGTCCTTCAACGGGATCAGCGGCATGACCTCGGGGATCGGGACCTTCTTGTCGTCGGCGGTGGACATCGGCGCCTCGTCACTTCCACAGGGTGCGATACTGTTCGTCGGGTCTTCCTTCGACACAGTACCCGTATTCCCCTGCCCCGCCGCGGGCAACGAACGGACGAGGAGCGCCGAGATCCCGTGATGGCCAGAGTGCCAAGGTCCGCCCTCGTCGCAGTCGCGGCACTGTCCGTGGCCCTGAGCCTTTCGCTCTCCGCTGCCGTCGCGGCGTCGGTCCCGGCGGGTCCCGTCCGCTCGGTGACGATCGTCGCCCCGCGTTGGCTCTACCTCGACGGAGAGCTCGACCTCGGCATCCGCGTCGTGACACGCAACAGCACCCGCAGGGTGGCCGCCTCGCTCGACCTGCTCGACGACTCCGGGGTGTCCCGGTGGTACTCCTACCAGAGCCGCAGCGTGCGCGGCTCGGTCACCTACGAGTTCTCGTTCTCCCGCGCCATCGGCGACATCGGGATCGCTCCCGGTGTCTACCGGCTGCGCGCCCGCGTCGCGAGCGCCGGCTCGGCCACCGTGGAGCGCTCGACGCAACTCATCGTCGTCGATCGGTCCACGCGCCCGATCCCTGTGTGCGTCGTCGTCCGGGTGGCGGCCGAGCCGTCCGCGGGTGGCGACGGCTCCACCGAGGCGGAGCAGGAGTCGGAGCGCGTGACCGCTTCGGATGCAGCCGACCTGGGGCAGCTCGCTGTGCTCCATCCCGAGTTGCGCCTGACCCTGGCGGTACCGCCCTTCCTGCTCGAGGAGTGGGGTGCCGCCCCCGGCGCGGAACAGACGTCGACCCCCCCGGCGGGCGTCGGCGCCCTCGACTCGCTGCGCCGGGCGGTGGAGGCGGGCACTCCACTGCTGCGCGGGATGTACGCCGACCCCGACCTGTCCGCCCTGGCCACCGCCACCGTTGACTTGCAGACGCAGGCCGCGCGAGGTGAGGCGGTGGCGGCCTCTTTCGGCGCAATACCCGGATCCGCCACAGCCACGGGCTTCGCGGCCCTCTCGGGCCCACTCCCCCAAGGCGTCGCCGCCATGGAGGCCGCGCGCGGGATCCTCTACGCCGTGACCGACACTTCGTCGGTGGTGCCGGCGCGCGGCGAGGCCGTCCCGGAGGCCTACGCGGTGGCGCTGCCCGCCGCGCGAGGCTCGACGAGCGTCACGATCAGCGTCCTCGCGGCCGACCGCGGCGCCTCAGCGAGCCTGATGGACCCCGCACGCGCTGACGCGCTGGCCACCGACCTGTTCTCGCGCGCCGGATCCCCGCGGCGCCCGCACGTCGTCGTGCTCGTGGTCGAGGTCGGCGGCGACGGAGCGCGCACATCCGCCGTCGCGGAGTC
>CAAGKR010176226.1_pt1 | contig 23078 bp, 20 predicted proteins | sample 2556971 | NCBI WGS metagenome assembly CAAGKR01 (sample SAMEA5207829, study PRJEB30636) | soil metagenome | biome: forest; feature: boreal; material: soil | place: USA | collected 2011-09 | depth 1 m | reverse complement strand
AGGTGCCGGCCGCCTGACGAACGAGCCCCTCAGACCCTCATGTCAGAAGGGATTTCCACGCAATTTGACGAAAGCTCCGGTAGAGAAGCTCGTCTACGGCAGGGCCAGGCCCAGTCCTCGACGTGCAGATGGCGCGCCCGAAGGATTCGGACGTGGGCACTTGGGCAGGCGATACTGGAAGTCGTCATATTGGGGATACGTTGCGAGCGCCACCCGCCGGGTCGGGCCCGGCCGGTCGGAGTCCGATGGGTCCAAAGCCGCATCTCGGAGGGCACGCCGGGCCGCCTCGCCCCCGCAGAGGACCGCGTACCGGTACCGGTAGCCGTCGTCGTCTCCCTCGAGATACGAGGCGGCGAGACATGTCGTGCCGCCGACGTCGAAGGCGTGGAGTCCTACGCTGATCCGATGGAAGAATTCGCCAGGCGCCATGAGCGCCGCGAGGCCCCATGCGAGCGCCTGGATCCGCCGACCGACGGCCCGTTCTCGCCGGGCAAGATCGGCCTGCATCTCGCGGGCGCGCGCGAAGGCCTTTTCGAGCTCACCCGGGGTGGGGACTGGCGCGCCCATACCCGTAATAGTCGCCCACGAGCGCAGCGTAGAGAAGGCGGTGTTGAAGGAGGTCGTCTCTCTGCTGCTCACTCTCTGTGATGGTGTTCAACCGCGGCCAGCGAAAGGCGACATGGCGCGCCGGGAGGGACAAGCAGGGCCGAGGATTCGTGGAGACACCAGCGAGCCTCAGAGTCCAAGCGTAGCCTGGCGGGGGGACTCTTCAGCTCGGAGCTCGGATCCACCCGAGGTTATTGGCCTGGATCTGAAACTAGCGCGTTTCGCGAGTACGGCTTCCGCCAGACTCATCAGATTGCGGATAATTGGGGCGTAGACGGTCAGCATGTCTCGGTCCTGGCCTATTCCGCAGCCGGCCTCTGCGGCGAGCGCGGCTAGCAAGACAGCTCGCCACTTGTGCGCGCCGAACAGCACGACCGGGCAGTCGCTCCAGCTGTTCGCGCCTTTATGGGCGCGGCAGCTCGCGGCCGTGCGGAAGCCGACGGTGGATAAGGCGTAGGTCAGGCCGGCGACGCCGATCTCCAAGCCGCCCAAGGGCGACCCGTCATCGATGAATGGCCGGACGAGTCCCTCGACGCGCGTGTCCCTGAGCAGAAGGGGTACTTCGCCATCATCGGGCTCGATGTGCTCCACGGCCGCCGCGAGGTCTTCGAATTCCTGTTCATCATCCGCGAGAGCGTCGAGAGCAGCGACAAGATCGCGCTCGAACGCGACTGTCTGTCGTGCGTCCGACAACGGCACATGGCCGAGCCACCATGTGCCACGGAAGTAGCCGAAACCCTCCTCGGATATCGCATCGCTCGTCGGGTAACCACAATCATCACCTGCCGGAAGATCGATCTCCGGGACAACGCTGTAGCTCGGAATCACATGATGAGTGTAGTGATGGCCGAACGGCCGCTGAAGCGGCCCTACCTCGAACTAGCCACGGATCCAAACGGACAGAGCTAGACGAGAGGGTTCAAGGTGAGAGTCGGCAGGCCGCAGAGGACGATCCGGACCCTTGGAGCCTCACGCTGGCAGCGGCCAAGCGCTGCCAGCAGCGATGAGAGCGGGTATTGCTCCCGCCGCCGATCGTCGGCCAGCAGATGTGCCTCGTCACAGAGAAGCAACGCTCCATGACGATCCGCCTCGGCGACGGCTCGATCTAGCTCCGCAAGCGCCTCGCCAAGAGCTTCCGCCGGCTCCAACGGCTCCGCCTCGTATGCCGGCTCGACGCCGATCTCGCCGACGACGACCCGCCGTGGCCGGAGGAATCGCAACCCACGCTCAACGGCTTGGCCAACTCCAGCCAGCGCATCGCACCGACGAATGAGGGCGTCGCAGTCCGCTCGAACCGCCTCGATGAGCCTCTCCTCGTCGCGGTGACGGTCGCCGAGCTTTCGCTCCACACAGATCCACCCGGAGCCTTCGGCACGACTGGCGAACTCGCCCAAGAGGACGGTCTTGCCGGTACCGCGGATCCCGGTCAACGTCCAGTTCGCATGGGGCGGGTGCGGTTCGTTCAGGAAGCGCTCGAACTCGGCGAGCAGCGGGTCACGCCCCGCGAGGTATGGCGGGGCGACGCCGTTCCGTTCCTGCCGCGTCTGTACCTGCGGTACCTCGTGGGCTCCGAGGCACGGGCAGCCGATGAGGATGCTCCGCGCGTCCTCCGGGCGATGGTCAACCGGGCCTCCGCAGGTGGAACCTACCCGGACCTGTTCACCGCTGCGGCCGAGGTCGTCCGTCATCGCTGGGTCCGCTCCGACTTCGAGGAGGCGACGGCTCGCCACTACGCCAACGAGCCGCTCCGCGAGGCGCTGCTCGAGCTGCGCCGTCGGCAGGCGAGCCGGAACCTGCGCCTCGTCTACGACGCCCTGGCCGTTGCCGTGCGGACCCAGCAGGCGGCCTCGGCCGCGGGCGAGGTCCTCACCTCCCTCGGCGAGGCGGCCCGAGCCAACCGTTCGATCGCGCGCGCGGCAGCCGCAGAGAGTCGCGGCCTACGTCTCCAGGCGGCGATCCTCGCCGTTGTCATCCCCGGTCTCTTCCTCTATCTATCGGCCGTCAATCCCGAGCTCATCGCGCCTGCGATCTCGACGGCCCTCGGGCAGTTCGTGCTCCTGCCGGCCGGCGTCCTCCTCGAGGTCACCGGCATCGTCCTGTCCTGGCGGATCACGAGACTGGAGGCGTAGTGATGGACCTCGTGCTGGTCGGTTCGATCCTGGCGGCGCTGGCGGCATTCAGCCTCCTCATGGCGATCTTCGAGCCGTGGCTGTTCCCGCCCCAGCCGAAGCTCGACGCGGTCCGCGCCAACGTGCTGTCGCGCGAGCGCTATGAGCGGCTCGTCGTCGCCGAACGGCCGTGGTGGGAGCGGCTTCTGGCGCCGATCGCAGGCCGGCTCGCGGCCGCGATGCCGGCCCTCAGTTCGCAGGTCAGCGAGCGCGACATGGTCCGCGCCGGTCTCGATTCGGGGACCCTCACCCCGGCCGAGGTGTACGCGGCAAAGCTCGTCCTCGGGCTCGCGATCCTTCTGGTCGGCCTAGCCCTGACGCCACTTTTCGGGCTCACCCTCATCCTCGCCCTCCCGCTCGCCTTCGTCGGCTATGTCTTCCCGACCGAGTACCTGTGCTCGCTCGGCCGACGCCGCAAGGCGCAGCTCATGCGCGAGCTGCCCGACTTTCTCGCCCTCGTCCGGCCGCTGGCCGAGCGGCGTGGCCTCGCGCAGGTATGTTGTGTAAGACGTTGTGTAGCTGTTCGCGGGCCACGTCGTCAGAGCGGTGGGGCGCTCGGCCAGGATGGACAGGGGACGCTGTCCCCGGTCGCTCGGTTCTATCTCAGGCGGCCGCGTAGGCTTTATCCATGAGCGACAGCGCGGCCGGCATCCCGCTCGATTGGTGTGAGCGACTCGATCCGATCGTGGACTGGACGCAGTTTGAGGCGACGCAATCTCTCGTCCAGGCGGACCGCGACCTCTACGTCGATCGCGTGTATCCGCCGGCTCCGGAGGTGTTCAAAGCGCTTGAGCTCACCCCGTTCTCAGGCGTGCGAGCGGTAATCCTCGGCCAAGACCCTTACCCGGGCCGTGGCCAAGCCCATGGCCTGGCGTTCTCGCTCCGCGCCGGCGTATCGCCCTTCCCCGGGTCCCTAACCAACATTCTCGGCGAGGTTGAGCGCGACTACGGTCCTGTCAATAGGAGCGGATCACTCGTCCCCTGGGCGCCAAAGGGCGTGCTTCTCCTCAACGCCGCGCTGACGGTCATCGATCGTCGCCCGGGAAGCCACCTGAAGGCATGGACTCCGTTCACAGACGCTGTGATCAAAGCTGTCGCCCTTCGAGCGTCGCCCATAGTGTTCATGCTGTGGGGTCGCCGGGCCGAGGAAAAGGAGATCCTGATCGGCTCGGATCGGCATCTGGTTCAGATACGGTCGCATCCATCGGGTCGCTCGGCTTACCGCAATTTCAAGAACACGTCGCCCTTCCGATCGGCCAACGAAGCACTCATTGCCGCGGGTCTACCTGAGATCGACTGGACCCTGCCTCTCGGATAGGCCCATGGTGTCGTTGCGAGATTCGAATCCGCCGCCCGGCTCTAGACTGTCGATGCTCTCGAAAGGCGGGGCGACGACCTATCGCGGTAGCTCTTGACGTCGGATCCCGTGTGACGCGGCGGTAGAGGTAAGGGAGCGTCACGCGCCGTCGCTTCTGGGTTCGAACCGGTGGCCGATACCATGGAGTTCATCCCGCTCGCTGAGGTGGCTTGGCGCGGGTAGGCAACGGATCGCAAGGGGCCGGGGCGGATGAGGGACGTGTATGCGGCGACGTTCTTCCTGGGCCGACCCGGCGCGCGCCCAGAGTCCGCGACCATGCCCTCCGCCGCTACTGAGACTCTGGGTTGGCTGTCCAAGAAGTATGAGAGAGACGCGCCACCGAACTGGCGGGAAGGCCAGTTGGCCGCCAACGAAGATCGCGCAACTTGGAACCTGGAGGAGCTTCGCGACGGAGGAGCTCAACTCTGGGAGCTCGACTGGCAGCAGTACGATTCTAACTCCAGCATGGTTTGGCAGATCCACTGCCAGATCGGCACAGAGGAAACTGAAGCGCGGTTCACGGTTCGGATCGCAATTGACTCGGTCGACAACCGGATCGCGCCTGCCTACTACGAGGTGGGTCGTCCCGGCATCATTCCCCGGCTCGCCACCGCGACAGGGATCCACCTCGATGGCCGGCCACTGAGTCCTGTTCCAGCACGCGCCAGCAGCGGTGGGATCCCGAACCTCCTCCAGTTACTGCTCGATCCGGGCAGACGTTTGCCCGTCGTCGTGCTTACGCCGACGGGGGCGACTGGCCGAGGACTCGTTGATCCGCGAGACGTCGCGTTCAGGCTCATCGGCCTTGCCCACGTCGTTGAGATTGTCGACCGGGAGGCAACGTTCGGCCTGACGGATCGGCTCGGGCAACAACTCTCTGTTTTCGGAGGCGCGATTCGGATCTATTGGCCGGGCCTGACGCAGGATTCGAACCCCTTGGGTCATCCGCTGTGGCTTCTTCCCCGCATCGAGGCGGTTGAGAGTTCCAACGCAGGCGTCGCCAAGCGGCTTGAGCGCCAATTTGCTGCGATCGGCGTAATGCGCGTTCAACCTGACCCACTCGAGACAGAACTGCGAACAACCAAGGACAAGGCGCTCGTGGGTCGACTCGTGCGCCTGCAAGAAGAGCTTCAGCGGATGATGGAGACGCCGGGTGAACCCGGCGTTGAGTGGCTTGCCGAGCTCGAGAATGCCTACGAAACCGCGAAGGGTCTGCAGGCTCAGGTGATGACCCTGCAGAGTGAGAACGAGGATCTTCGCGGCTTCAACGAGCAGCTCCGGCGATCGTTCGTCGAGTACAGCCAGGCACAGGACGGCGACGACAGTGGGGAATTGGAATCACGAGGCATCCCTGATGACGCGACCACCTGCAGCGAGGCGTTCAAGCTTGCCCGTGAGCACTTGACCAATCTTGTGATACCAGAGGCCGCAGCCGTCTTCCTCGCTGAACTTGACTCGGCGAATGAGAGTCAGGGATGGGGACGCTCGGCCTGGCGCGCGTTACGGGCTCTCGATGCCTATGCGGACGAGGGGTTTCGTCACAACGGCTTTTGGGATTGGTGCGACCACTCTCCCGGTGGCCTCTGGCCGGCGACGGAGAAGAAGCTGGCGATGTCAGAGAGCGAGACCGTGATGAACTCGCGCGAACTACGGGAGAAGCGGCGCTTCGAAGTCGATCGCCGAGTCGATGAGTCCGGGCGGATGCTGATGGTCGCCCATATCAAGGTGGCAGAGGGCGGCGGCCAGCAGATCCCGCGCATCTACTTCCACGACGACCCCAAGGGACCGACGGGCAAGGTCCATATCGGGTTCTTCGGGCCCCACCGATTCGTCCCAAACAAGAGCACTAACTGATCGACAGTAATCCCGTCGCTCGAGGCGTCTCGTCGAGACGGATAGCAACGTGACAGGAGAGGGTAGTGCCATGGAGGATCTAACCCAGCGTCTGGTCTCGAAGTTTGGCGGGGCGAATCCAAGACCCACTCTGTCTTTGGATGACGCCGCCACAGGAATGACAGCGTGCTACGACAACGCCAGCTCGTTACTGGACGACGCCCGATGTCTCGCTCACGAAGACCGATTCGCTCGGGCTGGGGCTCTAGTTGTCCTCGCGCTCGAAGAGCTAGCGAAGATCCCCGACCTTCATGACACGGCTGTTTCGGCGACGTCGGCAACCCCTAGTCCGTGGCCTGAGTTCTGGAAGCGGTTTCAGAGCCACGAGAGCAAACAGAAGCGGATCGGTGACTACGGAAAGTGGCTGCTGGCCTATCTCGGTGGAGCGACGCCGTTCGAGAATCCCGGTCCATATGCTGCATTCCTGCCCTCAGACCTGGGTCGCTCCCTCGACATCTATAAGCAGCGCTCCTTCTATGTGGACTACTGGAGTGGGCGCTTTGGAGTCCCCGGGACTGCGCCATCGGATCTGGGTGAGCTCGTCGACGGCCTCTATGCGCTCGCCCTCGAAAGAGCCGACAGTTTCGGGCAATTTCATGCCACGCACGAAAGGTCGAAGCGGCTACTTCAAGGGAATGTGGCTCGCGCCGCGGGCGGCTCGATCACGGCGGCCCTTGCGGATGGTGAGGCCGCAACCAGGGAGGATGCCAAGGAGATCGCGATCGATCTCCATAGTTTGCTCGCGAATCGGTCGTCGGCCTTCCTCCCGGACTACGCCTCCCTGTATGCACTCAGCGATGAGTTGACCAAAGGATCTCCGACTCCCGCTATATCGGCTGCATTCGATCGGGAGGCAACCGTGTTGTCGGCCCGAATGAATGAACGGCGGCTGCCGACTACGGGTGCGCGTGCGTTTAGGATGGTGAAGCTTCTGTACGGGTTGGCCGAGCGACGCGGCATGAAGCTGGACCTCAGCGACCTTGACGAACCGGCCGAGGGCTAGGACTGGATCCTCGCCGCGGCCCTCACGCTTGCGCTCGTGCCTGGCCGGCTGCCGTCTCCGCACAAGTCTCGTTTGCTCGACCTGTTGAGACCTGCCGCCAAGGATCAAGATGGGCCGGACCGCTTCATGCCCAGCGAGGAGGGGGCGCGCGTGGGGATAAAGGAACTTCTGTCAGTATTCCTCGGTGTCCGAGTCGCTCGAAATATCGATGACCTGCGCGAAGCGAAGCGTCAGCAACGAGAGATCCGTGATCAGCTGGCCTATTTGCGGAGACCGGCCGGTCAAACGGCCTCGAGATCCCAAGGTGAACGAGACGTCGCGGTATCCCGGCTCGACGTGGCGATGATCTGGGGGAGAGTCGAGCCCACCGATCGCCTCCGGCCCCGACCTTCGCGCACCTGAGGCCGACGGGAGCCAGCAGGCGGGCCTCTGTTGATGTCGCTGAGATCACTTTCGACTGGGGAAGTCGGGCGGCTGTATGAAGTCGCGCCTGCCACGGGAAAATACCGGCGCTTCGTCGAGGCGAATCCGGACGAAACCCACCGGCTGACGGAGGCCGAGTTCGAACACTACGTAACTTGGCTAGCGCAACTTCGCTCACTACGGGACCTTCGTGGGCGACCTCTTCTCGCTCTACGACACGCAGGTCATCCACGGCTACCACATGTTTACGGCCCGACAGAGATACGGCTTCGAGGCGCCCGAGGACAACTACTTCGCACGAATCGTAGGTGACCCACCGTGATTCCGGAGCCGAGCGGCCTCGACAAGCTGCTCGCCGCGGTCAGGACGGCGGAACCTGGCGAGCGCATCGAGTACCGCGACCCGATTGCAGCGCACGGTGCTCCAGCAATCCCCCTGCTTCGGGTGTGGCTAACGGTTCCGCGACGAAGCGCCTTCGCTGTGCGAACGCTGGAAAAGATCGGCACGGAGGAGGCATCCCATGGAGCCGTTCTCGACGCCCTGGCGTCGGTCCCTTCAACAGTGCCGGACTCGGTGGCCAGAGACGTCTCGGAAGCTGTGTCCCGCCTCCGGGGGAAAACTTCGCACGTCGCCAGTGGGAACAAGAAGCCCCCGCCGGACCGCAACTGAGCAATGGCCCGGACCTCGCGCAGTCTCTGCACTAGAGTCGCGATTCCATGACGACATGCTTGACATCTTCAGGCTGGCCGGCGAGGCGACGCGGCGCCCGAGGCCGGATGGTGTCAATGGGACCACGCAACGCGGCTATTGGGCGAGCTACTTCTTACGCGGCGTCCGGAACCATGGCGGCCTTGAGTACGCTCGGTGGCTGCTCCGGGCGGTTACCGCCCGTGCGACATCGCCCTGCGAGCGGGCAAACATCGCACCTTGGCGTCGGACGGCAGGTCGCCGCCGCCAAATCGAGAATCGCCCAGTTGATTGCTTTCGGGTCATCGACGTCAACCACCCGCGAGGCGAGTTCTTGTAGATATGGGTCATAGCGAATGTCGGCGAGCTGGCGCGGGCCGAAGAACCGCTCGAGAACCCTCGCCATGTTGCTGTCGAGCAGGGGGCGTCGTTCCCCGTGGACGACGAGGGAGACTGCATTCGCGATGTATTGGCCCACTCCCGGGAGCGCCCGCAGTTCGTCGTTGCGGGTTGGAAGTGCGGGGGTGTTCCTCATCTGTCTCGCAAGTTGCCGCAGGCTCGCGGCACGACGCCTCCATAGCCCAACCGGTCGGAGTTCGTGCTCCAGCTGGTCGACCTGCGATTGCCGAATAGCTTCCCAAGTCGGGAATCGCCGAAAGAAACGAGGCAGGAAGGCCTCGGCCGCGGCCGCGGTCGTTCGCTGCAGGAAGAGCTCCGCGATGACAGTCCGATACTCGTCATCGATGCATCGCCACGAGAACGAGCGCCCGTTGACTGCAAACCAGCCACTGAGATGCACCCGAAACCAGTCGAGGAGCTCTTCCGCAGGCTGGTCCCGCGGCTCAGCACGTCTCACGACGACGAGTCGAAGCGGCGCCGCGCAAGGTAGTCACGCCCAGCTGCTGTAATCGCTCGCCCGGTCTGCGTTCGCTCAATGAGCCGTATCCGCAGCAGCGCCGGTTCGATCTCGTTTGCAACCTGGTCACGATCGACGGTGCCCAGCTGGTTCGCGATCGAGTCTTCCCCCAGTGGCCGGTTCGCCCGCTCCAGCACTTCCATGTACTCGAGATCGAGGGGCCTGAGGCCATTCTCGTCGAGTTCCTTGCTAAGGCGAACGGCATCGAGATGCTCGAAAACTGGCTTGGGCGCCGGATTGGCGATCATCTCGTTCCTAACGTCCTCCGCCAGGGCGAACGCGAGCCGGGGGACGAGTCGTCCCAGGCGCGCGATCTGTAGGTAGACGTCGTCGTCCCACGATTCCCCGTAGTCGGCCTCAACGCGCCGCCTCACCATCTCCGCCACCTGCCCAAGGTCATAAGGCCGGAGATCGATCTGCGTGCAGCGACTCCGAAGGGCCGGGTCCAACCGGGAGGGCCGCGTCGTCGCGAAGATGAACGTCGCCTGCCGGACGAGGGCAATCGTGTCGGTTAGCCGCGCCCGCCGGTCCATCGGCTCCAGCATTGTCAGGAGGCTCTCCTGCACCGCGCGAGATACCAGATGGACCTCGTCCACGAAGACAACGAACGGTGGGTACTCAAGCAGCCGCGCGCTTCCCTCCCTGCCGGCTTCGGTCGCCCGCTGCCCGTGCTGATCCAACTGGCCGTCGATCAACTGGAACAGCCGCTCTCGTGAGGTCAAAGACGGACCGTCAAGATGTACGAATGGCAAGGCGAGCGCTCGTGCGACGCGACGAGCAAGCTCGGTCTTTCCGACACTCGGGAGTCCCTGGAGGAGAATGTTCTTGGAGAGATGTGGGGGGTCGCGCAGAAGCGCGACGATCAGGTCCCTGCTGAGCTGCTGGACCGCGTTGTCATTGCCGACAAATCCCTCGAAGGCTTTTCTGACCCGGTCCCGGTTCGGTAGCTCGAGGCTGTCTGAAGCCGCGGCCGTATCCTCAGCCTCAGGTTGAAGAACGTCTTCGTCCGAGTCGTCTGCGGCCTCCTGGGTCGGATCTTCTGGCCCCCTGCTCTGGGAGGGAGAAGTTGCGGGAGGCCCCGGCTCTTCCTCGTCGCCACATCCTGCGAGTTCAAAGGCCAGTTGATGCACCGCTGTGGCAGCCTCTTCGGAAAGCGCGCCCGTCCCTGTCAAGAGGAAGGCGCTGTCCTCTGGCGCGAATACGGCCGTATCGAGCGTTCCGTCGCCGTCCATGTCCCGAAGCTTCGTTTCGCGCCAACCGCCAAATGCCAAGACTCGCCCTGAGTTGATCGACACGGTGGAATCGAGGTCGACAGCTTTGAGGACTGCATCGATCGTCTCCTCGTGCAGCTGTGTCCATGCCTCGTCTCGGAGTCCATGCAGTCCGCGATCCGCGTAAACCCTGAAGCACTGGTCCAGAGCCTCGGCTAGGAGAGCTCGCCCACACGCTCTCCACAAGTCATTCAGGGGCGGATCTAGCAGGAGCTTGCGCAATAGGACAGCTAGGTTGGTCGCTTGGTTCAACGCGTCGGGGAGCATCAAGGGATCTTGTGTCCCGACGTACTTGACCTCGACCGGTGTCGCCTTGATCTTCACGGTTCCGTTCATCCGACCGATGCTGAACACGAGCAGATCCGCACGCTCTGCGGTGCCTGGGAGACGGAGGGCCTTCCGGGCGGCATCGAGTGGCTCGCGGTATGAATCGACCGCGAGGATGAGATGCGCACATTCACCCTCGGCTACCGGAAGCCGGATGCCACTGCCCTCCGCTCGGAAAGCGTCCTGGAGAAGCCGGACGGCGAGAAGGACGCCGATCTCTCCGCGCGAGTGGCTTCCTTCGGCGGCGAGCCGCTTCAGCACCGGGATCCCGCGGCGCGAGATCTCGTCGAGGATCGATTCCACCTCGGGTGGCGGGTCGACAACCGTCCGCAAGTTCGCGCGGATCGACTCTTTCATTGCGGGCGACGGGCGGGCGATCAGGTAGTAGCCCGCTCGGTCCTGGCTATCAAGCACGCCCGGCAGCTCGTAGTCCCAGAGGTAGCCAGCATTCAACCCCGAACCTCGGATGAAGCACGCGGGGTCGACTTGGCTGGAGGTCGCGGTTACAAACCGGGCACGCTCGACCCAACCTGAGATTGCCTGTTGGTTGGGTTCGAACCGCAGATGCGAGACGCCGGCTTCTCGTGCACAGACCTGCTCAAGGCTCCCAATTGCCGCCTCGAGCCGCGCGGCAAAACGCTCGTCACCTCGGTCATCGTGGAAGGCAATCCTTGCTTGTCGGATCCACTGGGCAGCGCCAGGATCCTCGCGCAAATTGAGACGGTATAGGCCGCCAAAGCCGAGCAGGGAACGCGACACATAGTCTCCCTGGGGCCTGATCAGCTCGAGGTTGTTTGTCTCGACCTGATCGAAGATCACGAGGTCGAGTTGCGGGACGTTTGAGTCGCGTCCTTGGCCGCCAAACCAGCGGACTCGCTCGCCGACCTCTTCGGCGAGACTTGCTAACGCAGCCTCGCTCGGATACAGCCTCTCGCCGCGGAAGTCGAACACCTCCACATTGACCGGGCCCGGACCGCGTGTCGAGAGCCGCTCCGGAGCGTCGGAGTCGCCGCCCTCCTCTGAGTACGCATCTCGTATCCAGCTGGTGACGCCGGCGACAGACCCGGCGGCCTCGAGGTTGCCTCCAACGAGTCCCAACCGAACCTGTGCCCGGGTCGGGAGGATTCGAGCAACGTCGGTCATCGCGCGCCGGGCTTGGCCCTGTGTCACACCGCCCGTCGGACTCTCGGGCGTCAAGCCGAGGCGCGCAAGGACACCGAGGAGTTCCTGCCGGATACCGGGGTTGCCGACGTCACGAGCGTTGAGAAGGACCGACCAGTGGACCTCATCGGACCCGACGGCGATAAATGGCCGCCAGTCAACAGCCTCGCCGCGCTGGAGCGGCAGAGCAATAAGGCTGGGTGAAAGGTGAGGGTTGATTAGCCCGACGAGTGGGCAGAATTCCTCGGCGCGCATCGCGTCGAGCAGTGTGGATTGCGCAAGCACGTGCCACGCGAGCCTGATTGGGTGGAACGGCGACAGCAGGAGTGCACTTGGCTCCGTTCCCGGCAATCCCAAGGACTGCCCGGCCATCACGCGCACGTGAAGCGCGACGCAGTCGGTCCACGAGGCGGCCTTCGCATCCTCCCTTATCCACGCGAGGTACTCGCGCAGATACTGTTCGACTTCCCCTCGTAGATCCGGGTCGCTCAGGTCGGTCTCGCTGATGGGTCTCTGCAGACGTCCGAGCTTGCCGATGATCGACGAACGTATGGATCGGTAGGAAGCGGGAGCAGTCAGGCCAGCTGGTCGGGTAATGAGGCCGGCCGGAATCGCGACGTCGCCTCCGAGGCCCGCTGCCCAATCGATTTCGCCGAGCGCCGAGCCCTCCGCGGTCCAGCATCCGACCACCCCAAGCCAGCTGCGCTCGTCCGATAGGTACTGTTGCTCGAGATCGCGAAGCTGGGAATTTCGTGCCCTAAGCGCTCGCCGTCTCGCCTTGCCCTCGCGATGAGACCTGACGAGGTCCTCATACCGGCTGCCGGAAACTCCCTCGGCCGCCTCATCCACGTGAAAGCCAAGGCCCCACCTTCCAACCTCCTCGCCAGCGGCCGAGGTGAGGATGACGTCGAGTTCGTGTCCGTCCTCTAAGTACAGCTGGAACGAGGCTGCGTTGCCGGGCCGCGAATGAATGACGATCCCGTCGGCTGCCAGCTGGACTGCGTCGACCTCGCTCGCCGCATAGACAATGAGGTCATGCATCCCGGCGCGCGCAAGGGTAATTTCCTGTTCAAAGCGGCTCGATCGCCTTCCCACGCGGACGGGAGGCGGGTTCTGAATAGCCTCGGGGATTCGCGCATGGCCCCTGCACTCGAAGTTGTCGAGTGAGATGACCTTGATGCTTGCCTGGTGGAGGTCCGCGTAGGTCGCGGAGTACGTAATCGGATGATCGTGCGCGGGGATTTCATCGTCGACGAGCCTTCCGTCCTCCTGGTCTTCCCAGCGGGCGGCTTGTCCGGGGTACCTTCGGGCGAAGGATGCCGATGGGACGGACAATTCCTGGGATTTCACGATCTCGCTGACCTGGAGGTCAACTTCGTTTTGGACCAGCAGGGGTTCGCCAGCTAATGACGTTCCTTCGAGGACATGTGAAAGCGTAAGTCGAAGCTTTCCACGGGGCGACGTCGTGTCGACTCGGTCGAGGAGGACCTTCAGGACTCGCGCGTTGAGCGATGTCCACCACGCGGTCGGTTCTTCGAGCCGGAAATAAGCGCCTGGGGCCCGCTGAAAGTCTCCTCCAGACCCGGCAACAGCCCGCAGGTGGCGAAAGAGGTCTCGCAGGTTGTCCTCGTCATCAAGGAAGTGGGACTCGCCGGAGTCCAGTTCCTCAGCACTGCGTTGCTCCTGCCTAGCATCGAGGAGCTCTTGCTCGGTCAGGCCGAAGCCCTGGCGACCGCAGAATTCTGCGAGGCGGAGGAGAGTCTCTCGGCCTTGACGGAGGTCTTCGTCAACCGCTTGCCCGCCTTGACCAGCTGGAAGGCCGAGGGCAAGGAGGACGTCTCTTCCGGCCAATGCCTCGTCCGCGGCCTGCCACGGCAGCTCGGCGCCTCGGCGGGGATCGAGCTGTCGGCCGTCGTCAAACAGGTCGCCGAAGGCTCTGCGGAGCGGCCGGCGGGCGAGGCCGCTCGATACCTCGAGATCGTCGAGCAGGAGTGGCCAAGGTGGAACCGAGAGGAACGGCCGCCGGGTATCGGCTCGAGGGCTCCCGAGCAACTCGGACGTGTTCTCAATGGAGTCTGGAAGGTCATCCCATGCCTCCGGCGCGGCGAGAATAACCGTCGCACCGACATCGAGCCTTAGGCTCAACGCGTAGTCCCACGTGCATCTTGCGCTCAAAAGACCAAGCGGAGGGATGGCCTGGCCCTCTGTGTCGACCAAGAGCACGGCCACCGGCTCGTCGCCATAGGGCCGCCAGTCCTGACTGCCGTCGACGGTCATCAAGCGGAAGACTTCGACGAGGGTCTCTCTCGGCGGACCGACATACAGCAGCTGAAGCCGCTGAGTCCCGTCGTTAAGGCGAGCTGAAACTTCACCCTCGAGGAGCCGCACAATCGCGGCAGCAACGTTACGCATGGGCCGCGCTGCCCGTCGGCAACGGGTCGACAAGCAATCGGCCCCCACCGGCATCAGGGCTGTCGACCACGAGCTCGAGCCGCTCAAGCTCACGGACCGTGATGCCCGTTCGTAGCTCATCGGCCGATGCCCCGAGCCCATACGCGCGAAGGTGCCTCCGGAGTACGTCCATGCTCGCGGGGATACCACCAAGGGATTGGCAAGCTGCATGAACGAGCAGAATCAACATCGCGGGCCCTGGTCGCACCACTCGTTCCTTGGCGCTCGATCGCGCAGGCCGGTGGACTAGGTAGCTCTGGTCATAAGACGCGAGTTCAGCGTCGACCGGCTGCAACTGACCAAGGGTGTACCGCAGGAAGAAGGACAGGTTCCTCGTCACGCCGAGTTGGCCGTTGATCAATCGCGGGTACGCGTCGGCGATGCTGCCCGCGGTCGCGACAACGGAGTTGCCGGCAACGTCCACACAGCGCGCATTCAGGGCGCTCGCGTTCTCATGGACGAGGTCTAGGAAGCGGGCAATGGCCTCAGATGGGGTCTCGCCCTCGAGAACCGCGCCCAGCTTCCCGTTCCACGCCGCGCCGATCTCGTCGAGCCCGAACAGGACGAGGTTCAGGCCGAGTCGCGCCCTGGCGTAGTCCGAAAGCAGTCTCCGAATCGGGGATGTCGAGTCGGCGCCGAGAATCAGGAACGGCTCGTCGCGTTCCTGGTCCTGCCAGCATGTCGCGGTGACTTGACCACTATCGACAGTGCCGCCGTTGAGGATGTCGACGCAGAATCCCCAGACCCGTGCATTCAGCCGACACAGCCACATCTGATGCATCGCGAGGCCGAGGCGAAGGTGCGCCTCGAGTAGAGCGGTCCACTGGCGCCGCGTCAGGACGGCCTTGAGCTCGATTACGAAATCGAGATCCCGGACGAACCGTTCGGCTGGTGTATGTCCACGGCCATCCCGGCGTCGCCACACGGACGACGGGCCGCCGATGTCGGCGAGTTCCTGGGGGGACGGTCGAACCCGGGGTGCATGAACCAATGCCAAGGTGTTTTCGACATATCTCGCGAACAAGTCGTCGTCGCGTCCAACGTCCAAAGCGTCGGCAAACGAGGCCATAAGGGTCGGGGCAGCTTCCGGTCCCGTGCCACTCCAGACTGCCGACAGGAGTAGGTTCCCCGGCTGCCAACGGCCTCGGCCGAACTTGCCGATCACCCCGGAGCGGTGAGCAATCCTTGGGACGAGCGGCGTGAGCTGAGGCAATCGCGCCGCGGAGCCAGACGGCGTGGGACTAAGCAGGCCACCCGGCGCGTTGACCAAATCCCGCCACGACTCTAGGAATGCGGTTCTAATCCCTGGAGAGCCTATGTATGAGCCGGCTTGGGCCGCCGCCTCGCTGAGCTCGTCCGGGAGCCTCGTGATCGTCTCAAGATCGACCTCACGGTCGTGAACGCCGAGCAGGACTGTCCTGTATGCGGCCGCGACGAGCCCTTCGCCTGTCGTGTATTCGGGCGCCACCGGCGAAAGGATCGAGGCTCCATACGACGCATGGACCTCGGCTGTGGGGCGATCCAAGAAATGACCGAGGCCTGCCACTAGAGGCCAAACCTCGGCTCTGCGTCGGGGTCGTCAATCGTGACCGCGCCGCGCCCGCGCAGCGCAAACCGAGCGCCTCCCTCGATAAAGTCGGTCGTGTCGCGGCAGGTCGTACCGGCGTGGATTTGGCGGATGCGGTCGATGAGCGCCCTGACGCTCGCGGGCAGGCTCCCCGAGGCGCATCCTTCCTTCTTCAGCAGCAGCGCTTCGAAGAGGCCGTAAGTCAGCGGGACGGGGTATTCATCGATACGGATCACGGGGAGGTCATGGGCGGGCCGGGTTTCCGATGCCTCTGGCGCCGGCAACGAACGTATCCGGAGGGGGCTAGCCTCGAGCCGAACGATGGCGGCATCCTCCGCACGCGCTTGCCCGAACGTCTCGAGGGCATCGGCGGCGAACTGCGGGTGTCCAAGCAGGTCGCGAAGCCAGCCTTGCAGGCCATTCAGTCGCACCTGGTCGCGCAAAGATGCTTCATATTCTTTGAGGCGCTCGTCGTTTCCGTGGGCACCCATCTGGCACCCAACTGCCCGCTTGGCGATTCGGCAGGCCGTCTGGCGTATGAGGCGTATCGCCTCTCCCGCCTTCGCGGTATGGATGCCCTGAAGTTGGATGGCGCACTCCGATTCGGCCTCCTCAAGGAGGGCGAGCAGCCGAACGTCGATCGTGGAGGCGGACGCGTGCCGGAGCCAGGCATCGCGTCCCAGTGCTACTGATTGCGCGAACCCGTTCTCGAGGTCGCTTAGCGGATGGTCATCGGAACGAGGGGACCATGAGGCGGGATCCAGGAGCGGCGCGGCGTCCTCGCCGAGCCTACGTCGAATTACTGTGGTTGTACCCGCGCGCGGCGCAACCAGACGGCGAATCAGGGCTTCGGTGGCCGGCAAGTGGTACTGGGCCGTCAACTCCACGCTGCCCGACGGAACCGGCGGGTTCGGCGCGGGGAAGAGGGCCTCGTGATACTGGCGCTGTGCGAGTTGCCAGATCGCCGGCAGGCTCCGCATTGGCTCCGAGGAATCTGCCTCGTCAACTCGACCGTGGACCCATGAACATGGGTGAAGCGTTTCCGTCTCGACGCTGAAATCGTCGCGTTCACCGACGATTAGCTCGGCGGTTATCGCGAAGACAGCGCGGAAATTCCACCGCTGCCCGGTGGCCAGCTCCGACCGCCGAAGCATCGACGTCACCGAACGCCGGTGGGCTCCGTCTCGCAGCCAGGCCGCATTCGCGTAGATCGGACACAGCCCTTGACTTGAACACGTACCGCAGTCGGAATCGTCCCAACGCTCGACCGCGACCGCGTGCTCGATGATCGTGTCAGCTGGCCCCGGTACACCCTCCCCAATCACCATCAGGCTCTCGAGGTCGAGGGGCCACGTCGCGACGAGGTCCTCGGCCGGAAGGTCGAGTCCGTCAGTATCGAGCGGCCAGCAGTCCGCAGGCGAGGAGAGTGCGTCGGCCGACAGGCCAGTGGCGCGGACGATGCGCCCGAGGAGGTCGAGGACGTGTTGATCGTCGGTCGCCGCCATGGCCCTTACGAGTAGCCCGCGATTGGCACAGCAGAGGAAGAGCGGGATGGGTCTGTCGTGACTCGAGGAGCCGTGGACGAGCGAGGCAAGGTCCACGGCGAGGTCTTGCGCTGCGTCTCCGGTGGCTTCGGAAGTGGCCGAGGCGTCCTGGACGATTATCAAGCGACCGACTGCCTGCGCGAAGGAGTCGGGGAGGATGTTTGTCCCGGGTGCCTCGCCCAGTTCGACGACCCGCGGGATGGGCCGGGAGGAGAAGGCGTCTTGGGCCAGCCTGACGAGTTGCGGCTCACATCCGAGTCGCACGCCCAGCTCGCGCACGAAAAGCTCCACCATCTGCGACTTGCCGTTTCCGGGTCCACCAACAAGAAAGACCCAGCGCGGGCTACGAGCGCCGCTAGCAATGTCGGCCGCGAGCGCCCTCAGCCTGAGCACAAGTGGCGTCTCGACGACGCGCCCGAGGGGCTCTCCGCCCCCGCGGAATGGAACGCGAACGCCACCAGCCTCGTGGGCATGCCAAGCAAGTAGGTCGAGGACGTGCGGGTTCTCGTTCCGTGGCATTGCTAGACGGCTACTTCTTGTGCCATCTCGCGATCTCCCCGATCTTCCATCGCTAGCTCGGAATGAAGGTCCTTGATCACGCGACCGATCGTCTCCGCGAGCAGAGGAGGCACCGCGTTCGCCACCTGTGTGTACCGCGGTACCTCATGCCTTCGTTGCTGGCCCCCTGTCGTGTACTTGCCCTTGAACTCAAACCAATCCGGGAACGACTGGAGCCGCGCCATTTCCCGCACCGTCATGACACGAGGTTCGGAGTAATGCAGGAAGTCATCGGGAAGCGACGTCAACGTGTTGCTCGGTCGGTCCGGGTGGAGCGGCGTGATCGAGGACATCGCGAGCTTCTCGCGCTCACTCCGTCGAATGCGGACGCCCTTCCGGCATTCCATGAGGATCTGCTCAAAGTGATCAACGGTCGCGGCGCGGTGCTTAACCAATCTCATGCTGTTCGGCGATTCAAGGCGACCTAGCCCCGCATGCATCAGCCTCTGGTACTTGGTCCTCGGTCCCGCGTAGGCGACCTGCCGGAACGCCGGCGAGTCAGGGCATGCTGTCATTGGCTTTCCCGCCGACTCCAAATCGGAGATCGCTTCCTTCACAGTTACCGGTCTCGAGATGGGGAGGCCGACCTCGATGAGGAACGCGCTTCGTGCATTATCGATCCGCTCCCGGAGGACGCTCTCGTCGATGCCGTCAGCGAGCTCCCGCCGAATGCCGATGATCAGGTAGCGCACGCGGTTCTGTGGTACGCCGAAGGCCGACGCGCGCTCCTGAAGAACAAAGACGGAGTACCCAAGCCGCTCGAGCTCCTCCACCACCCGCTTCGAGAAAGGCTTAGGCGGCCTGCCGACGCGGCGGGGGTTCAGGCGCAAGCGCTTTACCTTGTCGAACTCTACGGCGATCCCTGGGACGTTCTCGAAGACGAGGAACGGCGGGTCCAGGAGGCGCGCCATCTCCACATAGAGTCGGAATAGCCGGTTGCGAGGGTCATCGCGCCTGCGTCGGCCCGCGGGGCTGAAGCCCTGGCACGGTGGGCCCCCTGCAAGCAGGTCAACGTGCCCTCGGAGTGCGATGAGCTGCTCGCGATGCTCGCGGACCAGCTTCGCGATGTCCGTCGCTCGTTTTGGGAGCCACTCAGGCCAGTCGTAATGCGGTCCACCGACCCGTGAGATCAGGTTCGCCTGAAGCGTTTGGTAGGCATTCTCGTCGCGCTCCACGGCAAACAGGCCACGCATGCCAGCACGCATAAGTCCGAGCGAAAGCCCGCCGGCCCCGGCGAAGACGTCGACGAACGTCAACGGGCGCGCAGTGCGGCCGAGTTCTCCCCCCGTAGTTCCAGCAATCACAACCCGTCCCTACCGTTGCGCCAAGCGGGAGCGGTCACGCTGAAGGGCGAGGATCTCCGCAGCGCGCTCGGTCAGGAGGTCTTCTGACATCGCGTACGGCAACAGGACCCCAACGAGGTTGCCGCGCTTGCTGACGACGTACCAGGATCCGCGCTCGACCTCGGCCACTAAAGCTGAAGCCTCCTCCTTGAGGGCTCGCACGCCGACCACGCCTCTCGGTCCCTTCCTGCCTCTCGAGGATCTCGCAGCCACGGCGCTCCCTACATTGGTGTCCGCCCAAGTGTCCACAAGGATACCCGGAACGTTCGTTCGATTGGAGCCTAATTCTTCGCACAGCTGTGACACCTAGGGCGTCACTCACAGGTCTAGAAGCGGTCGCTCGGCGCGAGTCGCCGGTACGCGGCTATGGCCCGATCAGTCCCCATCGCGGCGGCATAGTGCGCGACCATTTGGCGACTCCGCCATCCCGCGAGCCGCACCCAGTCGGTCTCCTGCATTCCCGAGCTCAGCATCGAGTGCGCGAACAGGTGCCGGAACGCATGAGCTCCGATCCGCGACAGCCCGGCCTTCGCGCAGCAACGCTCGAGGATCTGGGCGATGCCATCGCTCGTCACCGGGCCACGATGGCCAATCCACAGCTCATAGCGCTCGGCGTCGCGATGCAACCGCCGCTCGCGGAGGTACCGATCGATCGCCGAGGCGGTCCGCGACCCAAAGGCGACAATCCGCCGCCGCCGGCCCTTGCCGAGCACCGTGGCGGTCTTCTCACGCAGGTCGACTGCGTCGAGGGTGAGTGCCGCGACCTCACTGCGCCGGGCGCCGGAGTCGAGCAGCAGCCGGATCAGCGCCGCATCGCGACGGTCGATGAACGACCGCCCCTCGCATGCCGAAGCAGCGCCCGGATCGCGTCGTCCGGTCACGAGCGGCACCGGCTCCTCGGGCACGCGCGGCGGGCGGGTGCGGGCCATCGGCGACCCCTCGATCAGACCCTCGTCGGCGAGCCAGTCGAAGAAGCGCTTGAGCGCGAGGTAGTGGTTGCGGGCAGTGTTCGGCCGCCAGCCAGCGACCTGGTCGGCGACAAACGCCTCGACTTGTTCCCGCCGGACTGCTCCCGGATCGATCGGCATGCCGCGCTCGAGCAGGAATCGGCCGAGCAGCTCGACCGCCTCGCCGTATGTCCGGCGGGTCTTCGGCGCGAGGTTCTCCGCTTCCAGCGAGAGGAGGAACGAGTCGAGCTCGACACGCTCGATGACCTGCTAACTTGCCGCCTCCGAGGTACGCGCCACTAAGCCTGCTGGAGGGCCCAGATGCGTACCCCGATCCCCCTCTCGACCCGGCCGAGTCGCCCGCTGCCCGCTGACCTGCGTTGTGGCAACCCGGCTCGGGCCTTGAATCGGCTCCGGGAGACAGTTAGCAGGTCTTCCTGAGCACGAAGGAGGGGAGTGGAGCCGACACCGCGGATTTGAACCGAGGACCTGCTGTTTACGAAACAGCTGCTCTACCGCTGAGCTATGTCGGCCCGTGGCGAGCCCCGCTCGGCTACCCAAGGTAGCGGATTTGTGATAGGCTCACTGCGGGAGTGAGGGTTCGTCCTAACGGCCAACTCTGTGACCGGCGACGACCCCGATTCCGGTTACGCGAGGGGACCCGATGTCGGTGAGAACGCGTCGGCTGTCTTGGATGCGGGCACGGCGCATCATGCTGGTCGTCGCATTCGCGCTTGGGTGGTGGACTGCCGTGCCAATTCGGGTATCCGCCGCTGGCTATTGCATATCGCCCCTCAACAGCAGTTGGCACGCCGGCTGGGAGTCTAATTCGACTCCGGCAAACGAACCTGAGGGCGTCTCTGCCGTTTTGACGTACCGCAGCGCCGCTTCCTGTCAGCTGGGGCTTCCGTTCAATGCGAACTATTCTGGCTGGGTGATGCTCGCTGGATACAACCAGGCGCGCGAATACGCTCAGGCAGGGTTCATTTTCGATGGCTGGCCCGGGGATTGTATCCGCCATTTCAGCCAATACAACAACAACTTCTGGCCGCTGCCCGCGGAAATCGATGGAGCGTGCGTTTCCGCCGGAGAGGTCCATACGCCCAAGGTGGTATATGTCCAAGGGAGCCACCACGTTAGGATGTACATCGACTCGACTCTCTTCGATGAGACCACTTTCTCTATTTTTAGTTGGACTTTGCCATTCGTCGCCGAATATTCAGGCGAGTCCCACGACTGGAATGGCGACGTTCCGGGGTTAGCGGCGACAAAAACAGACTGGAACAACATGCAAATTGAGTTCTTGGGCGTAAATACGTTCCACGACACGTGCGGCACGATCGCCCTTCACCCGGTCCTGGAAAACCCTCGCTATGCGACTACCGCGCCACATTGCGACCACGTTCAATCATGGACGGCGACACCATGACGCGCCGCCAGGGAATAGCGGGATTACTGATCCTGCCAGCGGTTCTCCTGTTCGGGTGTGTGAGCGGAGCTGGCCAGGCGGGCACAACGATCGCGCCGGGACCTACCGCCGCCGCCTCTCCGCCACCCGCGTCGGAGCCAGGAGTTCCGGCTGGCACGCTTCTCGAGACGGCTGAGACCCTCGGAAACGCGCACATCACGATGTCACCACCCGGCGACGCCGTCCCTGCGATCTCGAGCGACGCAGCCTACCAACTGTGTCTGACCGGGGTGGCCGCTTGCCTCCACGAGATTCCAACCGCGATTCAGTTGGCCCGCGTGACCGACACCGCGTATGGGACGACATCGTCGGCAGGAGTGGACACGTTGACGCTGAACAACACGCTTGTTTGGGCAATTAGCTGGATCGGGTCCAGCCAATGTGTGTTCGCAGGGGGCGGGCCGGGTGTTCGGCCGTCGGAACCGACGGTGCAGCCCCTTTGTGATCGATTTGCGTTCGTAGATGCTACGACTGGCAAGTTCGTCTTTAGCGCCTCCTTCGGCCACCAGTAAAAGGGGGACCTCGACAGGGGAACGCCCGCCGACGGTCCGCTCGCGATTGACTTGCGGAAGGGGCTGACCGTGCGGGTCGCAGCAGTCGGAGGTTCTGCCGGTGAGTCGAACTTCGATCCTTGGTCGAGCGGGCCTTCCCTAGCGACCCTCCTCATTGTGCTCGGTCGATGCACCGCCCCGGGCGTGCCGGTCGAGGGCGAGACCAACTACCCAGCGACCGGCCCAAGCGCCACGCCAAGCGACCTCACAATGGTGGACTGCTCGCAGGTTAGTGGCGCAGTCGGGGGGACTTTGACGGGGCTTGCCGCAATGCTGGGGACGTTCCGCGCCGTCCATGGTCCTCAGTCCACCACGTCTCCGAGCGAATTCGGAGCCACGATGGCCGACGGCCCGAATGCTGGCCTCCCAATATTGACCGCTCGGTGCAATACCGACGGACTCGTCGTCTCGGTTGATCAGAATCTGGCGAAAGAGGAAACGACGAAGACCGTGAAGGCGTCGGACCTACCGGAGTCGGGACTGCTGCCCGCCGACGCGACCTTAGTGAGCGATCGGCCACTCCCGCTATGCGAGGTCCTGACCTACAGGAGCGCCACGATTGCGGCCCAGACAATGGCGCACGACCCATATGGCAGCTTCATCGTCGAGCTGGTCGCAGGCAAGGACAACCCGGACCTCGCGCACATCGGGTCGCTGGCTCTTGCTTATCCGCTTGGTTCAGCACGACACCACGCGTAGTATTGGGCGATGGGCGCGATGAGGACGGGCGAATCCCCCAAGACCGGTCGCATGCGACGGGCCGCTTGGCTCGCCTTCGCCCTTGCGGCCGCATTCGCCCCCGCGGGCTGCAACGGGCCTGGCAACGACGCGGCGTTT
>CAAGKR010247213.1_pt1 | contig 23106 bp, 19 predicted proteins | sample 2556971 | NCBI WGS metagenome assembly CAAGKR01 (sample SAMEA5207829, study PRJEB30636) | soil metagenome | biome: forest; feature: boreal; material: soil | place: USA | collected 2011-09 | depth 1 m | reverse complement strand
TTTATGCCTGAGGCGCTTTCGACCCATCCGGAACCCTACCGGCACAGCTTCCCGAATGGCTCGATATTTACGGGATGGACATGTCCGCCGCGCGATTATCACAAATGGGCGGACCTGGTCTTTCATTTCACGGAGCACCTGCGGCAACGGTACGGCACGGAAGAGGTCCGCACATGGCTCTGGGGGGTTTGGAACGAACCTGACATTCCATACTGGAAGGGCACGCGCGAAGAGTACTTGAAACTTTACGACTACTCTGCCGATGCTGTCTTGAGGGCGCTCCCCGGTGCTGTGGTCGGTGGGCCCGATACGACCGGGCCTGGCAGCGACAATGCCGCCGAGTTCCTGCGTGCGTTCCTGCAACATTGTGCACACGGCACGAATTACGCAACCGGAAAGACAGGAGCGCCGTTGGATTTTGTAAGTTTCCATCCCAAGGGTTCGCCGGTCGTAGAGAACGGAAGCGTTCGGATGGGCAGCAGCCACCACCTTGCTGTGATCCAGCGCGGCTTTCGAATCGTTGCGTCGTTTCCTGAATGGCGGCAAACGCCAATCATCCTCGGCGAGTCCGATCCGGAAGGGTGCGCGGCGTGTTCCGCTAAGGATCATCCAGAAAACGCGCACCGGAACGGCCCGTTGTACGCCGCGTACACGGTAGCAATACTCGATCAGATTTACTCTCTCTCGGCGCAGGAACGAATCAATTTTCGAGGAGCGGTAACCTGGGCATTTGAATTCGAGGGGCTGCCTTACTTTGTGGGCTATCGCGAGCTAGCAACCAACGGGATCGATAAGCCCGTCCTAAATGCCTTCCGAATGTTGGGACTCATGGGAAGTAGGCGACTCGAAGTGCACAGCACGGGAGCAATCCCCTCCGATGAAATGGTAAGTGCGGGGACGGGTGGCCGCGGGGATGTCACCGCGCTCGCGACTCGCCGCGACCGTCAGATCACGATCTTGGCGTGGAATTATCACGATGAAGAAATTCCAGCAGACACGGTGCCAGTAGATCTATCAGTCAGCCAAATTCCGGCGCAAGCGAAACGCGTCTTAGTTGAGCACTTTCGCATAGACCGCGATCATAGCAATGCGTTCGAAGCGTGGAAGGGCATGGGTTCGCCATTGCAGCCTTCAACGGACGAGTATCGAAAGATCGAACAGGCGGGCCAGCTGCAGGAGCTGACTTCACCCCGCTGGATGGATACGAAAAAAGGCCAGATCGCACTTAGCTTTAGTTTGCCGCGGGAGGCTCTCTCGCTAATAAGAATCACGTGGTAGCACTTTTTCATCGTTCGCAAAGGTCGGGACTTGAGAGCGGGGCATCTGCGCCGGGAGACTCGAATTATTGCTGCGATGTGATCGCCTTAAGGTAGCGGTAGTAGAAATCAACTCCTGTGTAGTAGGAGGCGATGCCGAGCCGTTCATCCTTGCCATGGGCACGAACGTCGTCCCGATCGATTGCGATTCCTGATATCCCATACGTCGGCAGTCCTGCTGCATTCGTGTAAACACCGTCTGAGGCTCCGGTTGCCATGGTCGGAATCACCGGCGCTCCCGGCCACATGGAGTTCGCAATTTTCTCGAGAGGCCCGAAAACGTCCGGGCGCAAGGCGGGCGGCGAGTACGATTCCGTGTTTAATGCCTTGTCCGTAACCTGGCCGATTGCGCCTATGTATTGCACCGTGACCTTGGAATCGGCGACTATCTGAATCAGAACTTGCCGCACTTCTTCCGAGGAATGGCCGGGAATGATTCGGCAGTTGACGATTGCTTGCGCCCTCTGCGGCAATGCGTTATTGGCGTGTCCTGCGTCGAGTCTGGTTGCGACACAGGTGGTTCGGATAGTCGAGTGATCGATCGGATCCTGCGAAAGACGGGCGATAGCCTCTGGATCTGGCGGACTCTGGAGCATTGCCTTCATATCGGCGGCGCGCTGTCCGGCTTCAGCGGTGGACATGCGCTCGTAATATGCGCGGGTTACGTTATTCAACTCGAAGGGAAATTCGTAGTGTTCCAGCCGGGTCAGAGCATCGGCCAAATGGTAGATCGCATTATCCGGAACCGGGATGGAACTGTGGCCGCCCGAATTGGTAACCGCAAGTTGATAGTCCGCGTACACCTTCTCGGTGGCGTCTACTGAAACATTTTCAACCTTGCCATGATTCGTCGTCACTCCGCCGCCGTCGCTATTCAGCACGAATTCCGCATCGATCAATTCACGATGATTCTTGAGCAGCCAATCGACGCCATTTGATTTTCCGCCTTCTTCGTCCGCGGTCAGCGCGAGAATGATGTCGCGATCGGGCTGGTAGCCCTCCTTCTTCAGCCGGATCAAATTGACCACAAAGATGGCGTCGTCACTCTTCATGTCCTGTGTGCCGCGCCCGTAGAAGTAGCCGCCCTTCTCAACGAACTGAAACGGGTCGGTGGTCCAGTCTTCGCGATGCGCTTCAACCACGTCGAGGTGACCGATCAATAGAATCGGTTTGTGTTTGCCGGTTCCGTGGTAACGGAGCACAAGATTCTTCTTGCGATCATTGGGGCCTACGATTTGGATATCGTCTTCGGGAAAGCCCGCGTCGCGAAAGCGTTGCGCCATAGCTTCGGACGCAGTAGTGACGTTACCGACCGAGTCGGTGGTATTGATTTCGATCAGTTGCTTGAAGACATCGCGTGAAAACTGTTTGGTGGCATCATCAATCTGTGCCACGGATGAGATCGAAAAGAGCAGGAATGAAGTGAAAAAGAAAGCCATTCGTAGGTTCAAACGGGGTCTCCTAGCCACAGTGATCTAGTTGGAAGCGATAACAGTAATCACTTGGAAGAAAGAGCGCAAGAGCGGCTGGATCAAAAGCCGCATGGGGATCAAAGCACCTTCATCCGCCCGGCCGTGATACCCTTGTTCCGCTTTTAGAGCAGGCCTATGGGTTCCAACCGTGGCCGTTAATCGAGGCGATAGCCGCTCCCCATGAAAAAACAACTTGCAAGCGTACTTTTTGGCCTCCTGGTTCTCGGGCTTCTTCCAGCCTTCGCGCAACAACCGCCGTATCCCTTCAAAGATCCAACGCTGCCGATGGAGAAGAGGATTGACAACCTTCTCTCGCTCATGACGATCGACGAGAAGATCGATTGTCTTGGAACGCGAACCGAAGTGCCTCGCCTTGGAGTGCCTAGCTTCGGAAGCTCCGAAGGAATTCACGGAGTAGTTCAGCGCGGTGGCGGCAGAGGCAACCGCGCGGCCATTACCACAACGCAATTTCCTCAGCCTCCTGGAATGGGTGAATCGTGGGACCCCGATCTGGTTCGGCAAGCTGGTGGTGTGGAAGGCTACGAAGCGCGGTTTATTACGCAAACCGAAAAGTACAACCGTCAGATTCTGATGCTGTGGGGACCGCAGTCCGATCTCGCCCGCGACCCGCGCTGGGGCCGCAGCGAAGAGGTCTATGGCGAAGATCCGTTTTTCAACGGAACCATGGCCGTGGCCTTCATCAAGGGACTTCAGGGCGACGACCCAAGGTATTGGCAATCCGCGGCATTGCTCAAGCATTTTCTTGCGAATAGTAACGAGAACTTCCGCACCAGTTCGTCTTCCGACTTCGACCAGCGTTTGTTCTGGGAATATTACTCAGTACCCTTCCGGATGGGTTTCCTCGAAGGAGGCGCCAAGGCGGTTATGGCATCGTATAACGCGTGGAATGGGGTTCCAATGGTCATCAATCCCATACTGAAGAGCATCGTCCAAAAACAATGGGGTGTGGATGTGCTCTCGAGCGACGGGGGAGCGGTCAAACTGCTCGTCGAGCCACGGAAGCGCTTTGCCACTCAGAAAGACGCCGTCGTAGCTTCCCTCAAAGCGGGCATCAATCAGTTTCTCGATACTTATAAAGACGAAACAAAAGCGGCTCTAAAAGATGGCTCGGTGACGGAGGCTGAGATCGACGATTTGCTCCGTCCGAAGTTCCGGGTTACGATTCGTCTTGGATTGCTCGATCCCCCAGAGATGGTTCCCTATTCGAAGATCAAAGATTCGCCAGAACCCTGGAACACAGAGAAAGATCAGGCGGTATCTCTGAAAATGGCGCTCGAATCAGTAGTGCTGTTGAAGAACGCGAATGGGTTGTTACCGCTCAAGAAAGATTCTCTCAAGTCGGTCGCTGTCATTGGGCCGCTTGCGGATTCAATCCATTGGGACTGGTATGGCGGCATTCCGCCACATGCCATCACGCCACTGCAAGGAATCAAGGATGAAGTTGGTCCAAGCGTCACGGTCAATTACGCCGCAGATGAAATCAACAATGCTGCCGTGAATGCAGCGCGCTCCTCCGATGTCGCGATTGTAGTGGTTGGCAATGATCCCACTTGCGGCCCAGATATGGCGCATGACTGGCACAATTCGCCTGATGGCGGTAACACCTTCCCATGTACTGTGCCCAGCGATGGACGCGAAGGGCGTGATCGCGAAAGCATCACATTGGCTCAGGAGCAGTTGGTTAAGCAGGTTTATGCGGTGAACCCGAAGACTGTAGTTATTCTGGTCTCGAGCTTCCCGTTTGCCATTAACTGGACGCAGGCGAATATTCCCGCAATCCTGCACATGGCCCATTCATCGCAGGACGAAGGCACCGCTCTCGCCAAAGTTCTGTTCGGCGAATATAACCCCGGAGGTCGGCTGGTCACGACCTGGCCAACGTCACTCGATCAGTTGCCGCCTATGATGGACTACAACATCCGGCACGGTCGCACTTACATGTATTTCAAAGGCGACCCGCTGTATCCATTTGGATACGGTTTGAGTTATTCGACCTTTCGCTATTCCAACCTGAAAACCAGTTCGACGCAAATGGCAAGTGATGGTACGGTTACCGTGAGCGTGGACGTCACAAACACCGGCAACCAGACTGGCGACGAAGTGGTTCAGCTCTACGTAAAACATTTGAAGTCGAAAGTCGAGCGCCCGCGCGAAGAATTGAAGGGTTTTCAGCGCGTCACGATCAACCCGAGTGAGACGAAGACGATACAGATACCGCTGAAGGCTTCAACGCTCGCCTTCTGGGACGAGAAAGTAGCCGGATTTAGAGTCGAGGCAGAACCTGTGAGTTTGATGATCGGTAGTTCATCCAATGACATCAAGCTGACAACTACTGTGCGCGTTCAATAGCTTTTCATTTGGCTGGGCTAGAAGAATTTGAGATAGAAGTGGCGGTTCCGTATGCCACATTAAGGGGAATCGCTCGGTCCTCTTCCTAAGCCGCTTTTTCTAAGCGTCAGCAGCACATCATGACGCAGGTCCGAACACACCCTGGCGGCTGTCAGCCCTTCTCTTCAGCCCATCTCTAAGGGAGACAACTGTACAAAAAGTTGTAATTCTGAGTAAGGGCGGGCTTTGTCGTACGGGCAATCCCAGCCTTCAATGCGAACCCAACCGTATTGCGGAAAAGGCCCGGTTCCGCTCTAATTAGAACGCGATTGCAATTGTTGGCCTGAGAAGATGGGAGTATGTCATCCATACTTATCGTTGATGATAGTGCAGTCATCCGCCGGGCTTTGCGCCTGCTGCTTGCTTCGAAACCGGGATGGACAGTCTGCGGGGAAGCGGTAAATGGGGAAGACGGAATCGAAAAGGCGCAGCAATTAAAACCGGACGCGATCGTGCTGGACATGTCCATGCCGCTGGATGGTATGGAAACCGCCGCAATTCTAAAGCGGCTCATGCCGGCAGTTCCTTTGATTATGTTTACAAACTTCGCCACGGATCAATTCTTGAAACGGGAGGTGTTGTGGGCAGGCATCCGGCAAGTCGTGTCAAAGTCAGACTCGCAGGAACTGGTTAAAGCCCTGGAGGCTGCGTTCGCGGCATGATGCGGCTATTTGATTCCTCCCCGGCCCGAACAGGGAGCAGCGGGCTACTGCAATGCCCCTTGGGTGAGCTTGACGGCGCAATATGGATTGGCAGTTCCGCCCGCGACGTTACACTTCTGTCCATTTACAGATCCCGGTGCCAGGGTGCCGAAGTATATGTTGGCTCCGCCATTGGCCAATTGATTGTCAACAATGATGCCGCTTGTCCCGCCCAGCTTATGCGGTGCCGTTACACAAGTGGCCGTCGGAGCGCCGTTCGAACAACCCGATGCAACCGGAAGTCCCGCGGTAATACTCGAACTCTTGATGAAACCGTCGCTCGGGCCTGCCGCTGGGCCTCCGACACCGAAAAATAAGCGATCCGTTGTGCCATCGAAAAACTCGGTCAAAGGAGAGCACTCATCGCCTAAGGAATTATTTATTGCCCAGCTGGTGGTTGGGGCAGCGGGTGGACCGGGCACCTGACCGCCAACGAAGGGATACATGTACATCTTTGGATTCGAGGGCGTTAGCCCCGCTCCTGGTTTCCCGGACACGAATCCGCAAGCCATTATGTGCCCGGATGTGGTTCCGTTCATCCAGAACGCGTTATCGAAGTCCCCTGAATGAACGTTCCCGCCGGTACAATCACCAGCCCCTGTTGCCGATCCCAAGTCAGCCGTGCTGAACGCGCTTGCCGACGTGAAGTTCGCAGGAACCTGGCTGATTCCCCCTCCAATACCAATAACGTTGCTGCATCCGGTGAAGGCAAATACCTGATCGATTGCAGGATTAGCGCTGTCATTTACTATAATGGGCGGATCGACGATGCCTGTACCAGCGCCGTGCCCCACCCAGCCAATCGCGAGCTTGGCCGCGGTAGTTTTGGCCGGATTGGCTAGACTTATCGCGTAAAGATAGCCGGTTCCGTCACCGATGAAAATCCTTCCTGCATTATCGTCAACCGTGGAATCGGTCAGCACAGTTCCGGATGGGGCGACGGTTACGGGCCAATTCGTATCCGCGACGACCGCTGGCGCGCCGCCCCCGAAGACTGGGGTGATTTTATAAAGCTTGCCATCGTCGGTGCCCACATAAGCCGTGTCGGTCCCGTAATCAACCCACGGCGAGGTGGGTGTATGCCCTGCGGAAATTTGGACTGTGGTCATGCATCCAGCCCCGACCGGAGTAGCGCAGGAAGAGGGCGTTGCAGGAAGGAGCACGGTTCCAATCTTCGACGGAGGCACCGGAATTGGGTTTGGCAGCGCAAGCACGTGAAAGTAGGAACCGGCCGTCGCCGTTTCTACAAAAGCTACCTTGAAGCCAAATGCGGAGATTGCAGGAGATGTCGTAATCTGGCCCCCGCCTTGCGTGATCGTGTTATAGGCAAAAGCTACCCATGGTACTCCACCATTGCATGTGGGAATCGCGCCTGTGTAAAGGTTATTAATCCCCACCAGATTAGCCTGGGTTCCGGAAGCGACGGTCAGGCCCATCACCATGTAATCTTTGTTGCAGTCTTGAGTGTTGGTGCCGAAACTGTATAGGGCCGGGAACTGATCCTCAGGAACGAATCCGTTCTCCAGAGAAACTGACCAGTCAACCTTTATAGCCCCCTTACGCGGTTTTCTGCCTCGCTTCGCTGACTCAATCGCCGCGCGCCGCCTGACCAGGTTGTAAACGTGCCGGGGTTCGGTCAACCCTGCCTGGAGTGCCGCCGAATCGTCGTTCCCGGTCATTACCAGGTGCCGTGAACTCCAGTCCTGGGGATATCCTAAAGAGGTCGCGCCCCCTGCGCTAGAATCGCTCGTCCCGTTCTCCGCTGCTTGGACGGATATAGAAACACACAAAACAAAACCCAGCAGCAAATCAATCAGCAGCTCGAATTGCCTTTTGGACGGTTTCACGCGATACCCCCGGCGCGGCTGATAATTCCCGGCATGGGTTCGATTCTACGGCAACTGGTGCTCGATTCCCACTATGGGAAACGTGATTCAGTGGCCTCTTTGGTAACTATTGCGGAGCAGTTCGGAAACGATGCCGAATGAAGAATCGCGGGAATATCGCAGTCTCGATTAAATAGCACCACGGCGCGGCGTCCATTCCACGCACGGGTTTAAGAGCTCTTCCTCGCGCCGCCCCGGCAAGTCTTCTGGCGGTTGTTTACCTTTCCGCAGGACAGCGCAGAAGTCTCAAAGACCCGCTCAAAACGGAAGCTAGGCTTCTCGTAAGGCTTTTTGTCCGCCTGATTCTTGTCGCCGACCGTTTTATTGTCGGCGATTCTATCCTTTTGGTCCATAGAGGTCCAAGCCTACAACTAAAGAGCCTTAGATTCAAACAATCTTATCGATCAAGCGGGCTTAAACTCAGGCGTGAACATTCGCCGGAAGCGGGATTGCACGCGGCATGTCGCCCCTGCCGCGGTGAACCGACCTGTGTCATGCGGCCGACTTTGTGGTGCGACGGTTGACCATCACGAATGCCAGCCCGAACATGAAAAGTGAAAAGAGGACGAGCGTCGCCAGAGACGCCGAAAGAGAAAACAGAGATTGACTTGCGGGATAAAGCACTGTGCGAAGTGCTTCAACTCCGTAAGTCAGTGGGTTGATTCGCATGAGCACCCGCAACCATCCCGAAGCCCCGGACAGTGGAAACATTGCGCCCGAAAGCAACCAGAGGGGAATCAGGAACAAATTGATGATTGCATGGAAAGCCTGCGGGGAATCCATTGGCCAAGCGATAACGAATCCCAGCGCGGTCAGGGCGAACGAAACCAGGAACACGGTCAGTACAGCCATCAGAAACATCGCAATCGTCAGATGGACGTGAACGAGTGGCGCGAATGCCAGGAAAATCAATCCCTGGATCGTAGCTAAAGTTGTCCCGCCAAGAACTTTGCCCAGCACGATAGCGGAGCGCGAAACGGGGGCCACTAGCACGGAAAGCAGAAATCCTGCTTTGCGGTCTTCGATTACCGACATCATGGTGAAGATCGAAGTGAAGAGCACAATCATGATCAATGCTCCGGGGTAGAAATAGTCGAGATAGTGCTGGCCACCCGAACCGCCGGACCGGAATGATGTGCCGAATCCCGATCCGATCACCAGCCAGAAGACTATTGGGGATGCGATGACGCCCACGACGCGGCTGCGCTGGCGGTAGAAGCGGACGACCTCGCGCTGCCAAAGCGTGAAGGCAGGAAGAAGCAATTCATTCTTCGCCGGAAGGATTTGAGCCGGAAGGGTTGCGGTCTGTGTAGCCATAATTTTCGTCACCAGCAGATTCCTCGCGCGATGCGCGCTTCGGAATGACAACACGGTTAAGTGCCTGGTGGATGGTCAGGGCCCCGATCGGTCCAGAACCTGTGTCCGGTACGGCGAATGAAGACATCTTCCAAGCTTGGTTTGCTTACAGAAATTGCTTCAACTTCTCCTGGAAAAGCTTCCACTACGTCCGTGATAAACCTGTGGCCATTTTTCTTTTCGAGGCGAACTTGATTTTGAACCACTTGTGCATCGGTGTTAAACCGTATGCGGATATGATCGGCGAGCGATTCCGGATCTTTCGCCTCGAACACAATGACATCGCCGCCGATTTCCTGCTTCAGTTCTGACGGAGTTCCAAGCGCCACCAGTTTTCCGTGATTCAAAAATGCGAGACGGTCGCATCGTTCCGCTTCTTCCATGAGATGTGTCGTCACGATCACGGTGACCTTTTCTTCGTCCCGCAAAATACGCAAGTATTGCCACAAATCAATTCGCGCCCCGGGATCAAGACCAGTGGTAGGCTCGTCCAGCAACAGAACGGAAGGATGGTGAAGCAGTCCCTTTGCCAGTTCGAGACGCCTCTGCATTCCGCCGGAGAAAGTTTCGGCCTTCTCGTTGGCGCGGTCGGCGAGTCCGACTCGTTGCAGCATTTCAGCGATACGTGAAGTCAGGGCGCGTCCATGCAAGCCGTAGAGATGCCCCTGGTGCCGCAAGTTTTCCGCCGCCGTCAGTTTTACGTCTATGCTTTGGGACTGGAACACCACCCCAATATGTCGGCGCAATTCGTTGGGTTCCTGGGCCGCATCGTATCCCAGGATGACCGCGCGTCCGCCAACAGGAACCATCAGCGTCGAAAGGATGCGAAACATCGTGGTCTTCCCGCTGCCGTTCGGCCCAAGCAATCCAAACAACTCAGCAGACCGCACGTCAAAAGACACGCCGTCCAGAGCAATATGGTCGTCGTAACGGTGCACGAGGTTCTGGACAGAAATAATCGCGGAGGGCTTTGCGTCTGTCTCAGAGCGGTCGAGCACGAAGGAGGGTAGTTTGGAGGCCACAGGGTATTCTACGACGAGAACTGATTAAGAGGAGTCGCTGCGGTCTAAATCTGTACGCCGTCGATTTATATAGCACCTTGGAAGATGCCGCCAGCTCCATGAAGTGCGCATTATGCGGTTGACGTTCGCCTAAGTAAAGCACTAATTTCGATTCGGTGAACTTATTATCATCGGGCCACATTCCCCGGCCCACACTCCTCGAAGATTAATGGCACACCACCCAGAATCACAGCGGAGCAGCCAATACGCTCGCGAACTGCCTTGCTGAGATGGCAGATTGAGCCGGATGAGGCGCTCCAGAACTTTGCGTGCCGGTTCGTGGTCGGCCTCAAACCGTACCTCGGGCAATCCCCACGGAATACCCGCCACGGCGGACTGACAGCAGCTGACGTGGAGGCCAGTTTGCACCGACAGCGAGCTTGCCATTAAGTCTGCAGTCTCAGCTATGGTCCGAGTACCAGGAGGGATGCTGACAAGTCGATCCAAGATTGGAATAGCTTTGATAACGACTCCTTTGTCGTTACGAGTTCGGGTCGGAACGAAGGAGGAGAATTCGCCGTCTACGTCCAGCCGGTATTTGAAGGGAAGATGCCCGTTCGCGGTTTCCACGATCTGCTGCAGCAATCCGTTCGGGTCGAGCGGGCTCCCATCGGAGAGGATGCGAAAGCGAATCTTTAAGCGCAGCCGCTTGGGCACCAGATAGTGCGCTCTCGGGTGGGTCGCGCTCCATTGAGGATCAGCAAGGCGGACATCTTCCATGTCGCCCGCAAACAGATATTGCGGCTCCTCAGCGCTGACAATAATGCCGTAGCGGCTTGCGAGCGTGTTCGCAATTGAATCGATTGGCCTGATGCTGTCGGCCAGAAGCGTAGCATCTTGACCAGTTGTCGTAACCTGGGCGCACTCCATGGTTGCCTGAGCGCCCGCAATCACGCAAAAGGCAAATAGCGAAGCCAAAATCCTCAAATACATTTGCATTGCTATCGTGGAAAGTCCGAAGACCCTCATCGGAGCTGGTTAGGCGAAAAGATCACGCCGCTATTGTTTTTCGGTCTATGCCAGGGACCTCGGCACTCGCACCCGCCGGGAAATGCCGCCAAACTTGAATCGCTAAAATGACCGTTGAAGCCAGAAGCAGAGCCCCGGTTACTACATGGGCGACGGTTGAGATCACCATTAAAAGCTCGGGTTGGGCCGCGTCTCTTCCCCATTCAACACGCGTCACAAATGCCAGAAACCCTAAAAACAACTGCGCGAGCAATAACGAAAGCATTGCAATTGCGGGACGCCGGATTGCGTCGGTCTTCGAATGCTGGGTTAACGCGCGCACTGCCGTCCAGGTTATGGCTATCGCGACTATCGGGGCATTCACGATGTGGGGCAGCCAACTCATGCCATGGTGGCGGAACATCGCGCCCAAAATAAGCTGGCCGTAAAGTACGAAGATTGAAAAAAACGACAGGGTTAGAAGATCAGGGAACCTCTCGTCAATCTCAGGCCGCGAGGTTTCCGCTTCAGGCATTTCTACCCATTCGCGTCCCGTAAAGACCGCGATCGCGACCGCGATACAAAAAAACGTCTGTCCTACAGCCGCATGTGCGGAAGAAATTGCCGGCGGCAGGAAGCGCAGCACCGTCAATCCGCCAAGAATCCCTTGCGCGATGATTGTCCCCAGTGCGCCGAGGGCTAGAAACTTCATCCAGCGGCGGCGATCGGAAATCCATGTCCACACAGCGATGGCGATCGTGAGTACCCCGGTAAACTCGGCGATTAAGCGATGACTGTGCTCGTAAACGATGCCGCCAGTCCACGGCGGAAGCTTGTACAACGATCCGTAAGAGGTCGGCCAGTCGGGAACGGAAAGTCCGGCGTCATCGCTGGTAACAAGCGCGCCAGCAATGAGCAGGAAGAACGTGGCGGTTGCAACGAAAACTGCGAACCAATGGAGCGCTGAATTGTAGGTCGTGGAAGGGGTTTTCACCGAATTCACCGGAATAAACGACAGGCCATTTTAGCATTGGAGATGGAGCGACGGGCGTCCTCGGCGGTCCACGATGAGATCAATCTTGAATATGAAAATAAGCTAACTCGCGGACGTAGCCGATTTCGGGGTTTGACCGGATTCCGATCGCATCGCTTCAATCACTGAATCCGCGAAGGCGGTTGTCCCTGACTTACCGCCGGTGTCGCGGGTGCATTTGTCTTTAGTGCGATAAACCTCATTCAGGCCGTGCTGTACCTTGGCGGCTACTTCGTTCTCGCCCAAATGCTGCAGCATGAGGAGTGCCGAGCGAATGATAGCCGTCGGATTCGCCAGGTCCTTGCCCGCTATATCCGGAGCCGACCCGTGCACGGCTTCGAAGATCGCGCAGTGATCGCCTAAATTCGCCCCCGGAACGAAACCGAGGCCACCCACAAATGCAGCGCACAGATCGGAAATAATGTCGCCGTAAAGATTCTCCATTACCAGAACATCGTACTGGTAAGGATTCATCACCAGTTGCATGCAAGTGTTGTCTACGATGTGCTCTCCGTATGTGATTTCCGGATACTCTTTCGCCACGTTGCGGCAGCAGCGAAGAAATAGCCCATCCGAGAGCTTCATGATGTTGGCCTTGTGAATCGCGTGAATTTTCTTTCGATTATTCTTGCGGGAATATGCAAACGCGAAGCGCGCGATCCGGGTCGAAGCTTTCTCGGTAATAATCTTCAGGCTTTCGACCACCCCCGGCACGACTTCGTGCTCAAGCCCGGAGTAAAGACTCTCTGTATTTTCGCGAACGATGATCAAATCCACATTGGGGTATCGAGTCGGAACATGCGGCAGATTCTGGATAGGCCGAAAGTTAGCGTAAAGCTCAAACTGCTTTCGTAATTGGACGTTGATGCTGGCAAATCCGCCGCCGACCGGGGTTGTCACCGGCCCTTTGAGCGCGACGCGTGTACGCTCGATTGATTCAGTCAGCTCTTTGGGAATGTATTCGTGATATTTCTCGAAAGCCTCGGCCCCGGCCTGAAACGTTTCCCATTCAAACTTCAAGCCCGTGGCTTCGAGAATGCGTACCGCGGCCTGTGTAACCTCGGGGCCGATGCCGTCGCCGGGAATGAGTGTGATTTTGTATGCCATGTAAGATAGCTCTTGGCCTTTAGCTCTTAGCAAAGACGCCGTTTACGAGCACATCTGGCTCATTCCCTTTCGGGGCTTTAAGCCAAAGCCAAGAGCTAAGAGCCAAAGGCTGCCCTACTGCGTCTTCACTCCCACTTTGCCGCGGATTTCCGGCGGCAGTTCCTTCGTCTTGAGCAAGTCTTTCAGTTCTGTCATGAATTCCTGCACGTCTTTAAAATCAAGGTAGACAGAAGCAAATCGCACATACGCCACTTTGTCATAGCGGCGCAGGCGGTTCATGATCAGTTCTCCTACTTCGCTGGTCTTGCGCTCGCGCTCTGCGGATTCGATCACGAACCCTTCCGCTTCGTTGACTATCTGCTCCAATTTACCGATCGGTACAGGACGTTTTTCGCAAGCGCGCAGCAGGCCATTCAGAACTTTTTGGCGATCAAATTTCTCGCGGCGTCCGTCTTTCTTGACCACCATGTACGGAATTTCGTCGATGCGCTCGTAGGTGGTGAATCGCTTTTCGCACTTGAGGCACTCGCGGCGCCGGCGAATGGAATCGGCGTCCTTGCTCTCACGCGAATCCACGACTTTGTCGTTTGCGAAACCGCAAAAAGGGCATTTCATCTGACTGAATAAGGGGTTTCGATTGATTGTAGCAGGCCGAATTAAGCGAACGTCCGATCAGCGGACCGTGTGCCCAAATGATCGTCACGCGGGTGGAGACGCCGGATATGGTAGAGCACTTTCCTCTTCCAGTTGGCTTTGGTTCGACAGCCCGCGCAGCGAAAGCCTTTCCCGATGCGCGAGAACCAAACCAAGAGGAACAATGGAGACAAACGTTACCAACCAGAGAAGAATGCCGCAACTGGCCGCGAGCTCGTGAGACGCAAGAAAAACATATTGCAGCGTGCCGATGGTTGCCAACTGCGATCCGCCACCGACCCCGGGCAGTTGAATCATTGATCCAACCATGCTGGAAGCCATAAGGAGAGGAACGTCGGCTAAAGGCCGGCTGAGCGATCCCGGACCATAAGACCGCATAACCTCCCAGTACGCCATGGCAATGATGCTCCACATTGCCAGCGAAACCGCGATCAGTTGCAGCATCGTGGCGAAGTTGTGAATTGTATTGAGGCCGCCGCGGAATTCGCGGATGCGAAGCGCAATATGGTGGCCTAAATTCGAAGCTAGATGTGAGAAGCGATGCGCCACCCAATCCGCTACCGCTTCGCCTTTCCATGCAATCAGTAGAGCGCCGCTTATCAGGGCTGCTACAAGCGCGATAATGAAGAAACCACCATCGCGGAAGCGCCCGTAGTAAGCCAGTTGCCTGGGAGCGCGGGCCAAAAAAATGGCCGAGATCAGCAAGATCGCAAATGCCCCGACATCAAAAATTCGTTCTACTGCCCACACCGCAATCTGGGATGAAAATGGCAACCGCAATTTTCGTCCGATCAGATAAGGCCTGATCATCTCACCCGCTCGTCCCAGCAGTGCCAGTCCGGTAAAGCCTATGATCGTGGGATTCAGCAATTCCGCGGTCTTAGTCTGACGCACGGGCCGCAAGAAAATCCTCCACCGTAAAGCCCTGAGTCCATACCCCAAATAAATCAATATGATTCCGAACAAAATGTTCAACTTGTCGACATGGCCGGTCTGGCCCCAGAAGGTGGCCCAATCGAAATTGCGCCATGTGCGGAATTGCAAATACATCAGCGCCAGAAGGACAGCCAGCACGATGGCGTAAATAAAAATTCGTCTATTTTTCATTTATGAAGATTTGGGCCGAGATGAAACTTCGACCGATACGATATTACGACACGACGCAGGAAGCCGATATCATCGCGAGGCGCCGGCACGAGGATTTTCAACGATAATCTGGGTTATCGGCGCGCTTTTCGGAGGCGTTTGTTTTTTGTTCTTTGCAGCCAGCGCGGCGGCTTTTTGTTCCGCCAATTTTTTGCGATTGAAGTCTCGTATTATGCGGGCGACATAGGCGCGTGTCTCACTGTAAGGAGGCACTCCGCGATATTGCTTCACCCGAAGCGGACCGGCGTTATAGGCAGCCAGCGCTTTCGGTATGTCGAAGTTATAGAGTTCCAGAAGCTCAAGCAAGTAACGAGTACCCCCATCTACATTCGCTCCCGGATCAAATGCGTTCGCTACCCCCAAATTGGCGGCCGTTTTCGGCATCAGTTGCATAAGTCCCTGGGCGCCCTTGGGAGAAACCGCATGCGGATTGAAGCCGCTTTCGGCATGAATCACGCTGCTGATCAGGTCAGGATCGATTTGAGTGCGATCACTCGCGCTATTGATGACTTGATTCAGCGTGAGAGCTGTCATGGGAGGGTTCGCTGGCGCACGGAGGACCGGAGATGGCACGGCGGCGGCATTCTTCATCTCTTTGTTTTCTTTTTTCCCCGGCGGAGCTGCCGGGGTCAGATCGCGTTCGAAGTGTTCGATTTGAGCGGTGGGGACATCTATGTAACTGGCTTTGTCTGCACCTATGTAGAGGCGGGTAATGGAGCCTATCACCTCGCGGTGTTCGTGCCGGATCGAAAATCCATTTAGCAGCACGGCAAGATCGGCGCCAAAAGTCGAAGTGCAAAAGAGGAATGTAGCGATGAGCGCTGCGGATTTGATCCATTGTTTCATTTAGCTGAATCGGTCCGATGGAATTACGATTGCGCCCTTCGGGCGGTGGTCTGGTCCCCCTCTTACCCCGGACTTCCGTCCGGGGCTAAGCTATTTCGCTCCTTCGGAGCTGTTTTGCTCGCTTCAATTCCCGCCATCGGCACCCAGAACCTTGTCGATCGCCGCAGCCACGCCATCCTGGTCGTTCGGCAAGGTTACTTCCCATCCCCTGCTGCGCAGGTCTTTTGCAGCGTTTCCCATGATAAATGGGCGTCCGGCAAAGGCAAGCATCTCCACATCATTATAGTTGTCTCCGATGGCCATGACCTCGGCGCGGTCGATACCTCGGTAACGTGCCCAACGTTCGAGCGCATGGCCTTTCGAACATCCGTGATTGAGAATGTCTACGATAGAGAGATCACGCTCAGGATATTCAGTGCGAGACACCGTTATGGAGTTTTCCAAACCATTGGACTGCAACGTGGCGATGGCACGGTGCATTTTTTCGACCGGACCGCAGATCATGGCCTGCACCGGATCCCGGGTAAGAGATTGTTCCAGCGGAATGACGAAGTCAATGAACTCAAGATTCTTTTCCAGCCAGCGACGGATGCTGACGGTCAGTTCCTCCATATACTCGAGAACGATCGCGCCTTTCCCCTCGGTGTCGAACGTCAAAACCGTGTTCCCACGGTATTCGTTCATCATTGTGCACAGACGGCGGCAGGCTTCCGCCGGAAGCATGTCACGATGAAAAGTCTCGCCTTGTAACGACCGGGTGACGGCGCCGTTTGAGCTGATCAGCCAGGGATTGAAACCCAACATCTCAGCGACAGGCCGTGCAAAAGCGTGGCGGCGGCCGGTCACCAAAACAATCTCCACTCCCTCCTGGTGCGCGCGACGCAGTGCGGCCAGGTCGGCGTCAGAGATTCGAAACTCAGGATTGAGCAAGGTGCCGTCAATATCGGTGGCCAGCAAGCGAATGGGAGATGTCACCAGCGCAATTTTAGCATTTGGACTCGGGTTGCCGAGGTCATCCCGAAGTCCCGCGTTCTCTCCAGCGGGGCGAGGGATATGGCGCACGGTGTCCAATCACCATTGTCGAAAGGACGAGCAACCGTCATGCGCTACTCCCATGTTATAGTGCGCATCTACGCATGGGATCGCTGCTCGTTTTTGCTTTTTCCTGGTGGGGAATCCTGCTGCAAGGATTCGCCATTGTCCACTTTATCCGTCGCCGTCCGGATACGTTCTGGCTTTTCATAATCCTGATTGGCGGCTGGTTGGGAGCTTTGGTCTACATTGCGGTCGAGGTTATCCCCGACGCTAGCTTGCTGCGTCAGTCGTTCAAAGTTTTTCCACGACGAAGAAGAATTCGCGAATTGGAATCTGCAATCCTTGATAATCCCTCGGCCGGGAACTATGAAGAGCTGGGCGAACTGTATCTGAGCGAAAGGAAGTTCGAACGCGCCCGCCAGTCCTACGACAAAGCGATCTCATCGCGCTCGGATTCAATTGATCCTTTTTACCGGCGTGGGATTGCGGAGGTACGCATGGAAGACTTCGCCGCCGCCGTGCCCGACCTCGAACGCGTAGTTTCGGAAGATCCGCAATATGACTTCCACGGCGCGATGGGCTTATTGGCGCACGCCTACGCCAACACAGAAAAGCCGGACAAAGCGGAAGCCTTTTTTAAGGAAGCCACCAAGATTTCGACGGCTTCGGAGACTTACTACAACTACGCGCTGTTCCTTGCGTCGCAGCAGCGCAATGCCGAAGCGCGAGATTGGGCCAAAAAACTTCTAGCGAAGAAAGTAAACATGCCCGGATACTTGCGCCGCCGTGAGCGGTCCTGGTTCCGCAAGGCGAACGTACTGTTGATGCGATTGCGATAGACGGTTTTGAACAACTTAGAGCGTACCGCCGGTGTAAACTTTGGCGTGAACAAAATTGCTTCTCAAGTGTGCACCAAATGCGGTGCACCAATCCCAGTTAATAATATTTCCGCAAAGAGTCACGAGGATAAAGGCGTTCTGTTTGTTCGATACGACCCGGCGTATACAAAAATTGTTCTGATCAACAACGAATCAGGATTGAGACACACAGTCGACCTGTCGACTCAGAAACAAAGTCCGGAACCGAAATCGCGGCAGATCGGCGGAATCATTGGACCTTATTAGGCAAATCTAAAACAGCGTCGCCATTATCCGGCCTGAACATGGACTCGCGTCTCATCCTCATCAATCTGCTAATCAAGCTCGGCGTAGCTGCCGCGGTGTCTAGTGCGCTCGTCCGTTCAGTCGAGTTCAAATCTCTGTTGTTCCGGGAAAAGCGGCGGTTAAAAGAGCGAATTTACCTGATTTTGTGGATCAGCGTGCCAATGGCACTCGGGGTGTGGATACGGTTCAGCGCACAGAGCTTTGCCGCAGGCGATCTGTCGTTTGAAACCACAATCCTGCTGGGCTTGGTGGCGGGCCGTTTTTCCGGGATGGTAGGCGGCTCACTGATCGCACTCCCAGCCGTGTGGCACGGGCAGTGGGCGACGCTTCCGTTTAATCTTTTGTGCGGGTTTATCGCTGGGCAACTTCGTAACCTGGCCCCCGACCGGGAAGACATCTGGTCGTTCTCTCCGGGGGTTGATCTGAGCGTTTATCGCATGATCCGCCGCAACTTGCCGACTCCGCGCCTTTTCGACTGGCAAGTTATTTCCTTCGTTTCCATCGTAGCGCTGCGTTTTGTCCAGACCGAGATGTCGCGTTTCATGCCGCGTTCGACTTTTAGTCTGGAGAGCCCAAACTGGTGGGTGAAGACCGCGATTTATACCACTTCCATCATGGTCATCGGCACGGAACTAAAAATTTGGAACAGCGTTCGGATACAGATAAAACTCGAAGAACAAGAGCGCCTCTTGCTCCAAGCCCGGATGGTCGCGCTGCAGAACCAGATTAACCCGCATTTTTTATTCAACACGCTGAATTCTGTTTCTTCGCTGGTTCGTTTCGATCCCGATACGGCTCGCGAAATGATTATTAAGCTGGCAAACATTCTGCGGCGGCTGCTGAAGAGTAGCGATGCTTTTGTCCCGCTGAGCGAAGAACTCGAGTTTATCGATAATTACTTGGATATCGAAGTGGTCCGTTTTGGCAAGAGCAAATTGCAAGTGCTCAAGGAACTGGATCCCGCTTCGCTGGAAGTCATGATTCCCAGCATGCTGCTGCAACCGTTGGTGGAGAATTCGATCAAGCATGGGCTGTCCTCAAAAATTGGAGGCGGCAAAATTTATGTGCGCAGCCGGTTGGCTGATGGACATCTGATCATCGAAGTTGAGGATGATGGCGTAGGCATGGGATCCGCCGTTCTGTTGGAAAAGCCAACAGGACTCGGCGGAACTGGAATCGGAATGGCGAACGTTGCCGAGCGACTCAAAGTGCTTTATGGCGACGCGGCGAAAATGACGATTGATAGTCCCGAGGGAACAGGCACTCTCGTCCGTCTGCGCCTGCCACTGCTCTCGAGCGAGGATACCAATGTGGGAGCGCTCTACGCGGAACGTTCCAGCACGCGCCGGTAAAAATCTACATATTGCGGAATGATTTTCGTCGTGCAGAATCTCGTTTGCGCAACCGCCCTGCATGCTTTTGCCATTTCCTGCAGGGCGTTCTCATCTTTCAATAAATCGACGGCGTAGTTTGCCATGGTGTCAACGTCTCCCACGTCCGCGAGAAACCCGCTCTTGCCGTGTTCGATGACTTCAGGGATACCGCCAACGCGGGTCGCGATCGGGACTACATTGCATGCCATGGCTTCAAGGGCGGCCAACCCAAACGACTCAAGCTGGCTCGGCAATAACATGATGTCCGCCAGCGGCAGCTTCTCGTGGACCTGATCCTGCTTACCGAGAAAAATCACGTCGTGCTGAATCCCTTTCTGCGAGGCAAGCCATTCGGCGCGAGAACGATCTGGCCCGTCTCCAATCAGCAGCAGTTTGGACGGAACCTTCTTCCGGACCCGGTCAAAGATTTCGATGGTGTCCGGTACGCGCTTCACCGGACGAAAATTCGAGAGATGTACCAGAATTCGCTCACCATTGGGAGCATATTGCAGGCGCTGCTTCGCGGCGTCTGGCGTGCGCACATATAAATCACAATTGACGAAGTTATAAACAACTTTAATCTCATTCTTGATTTCAAACTCTCGCAATGTGCGCTCGCGCAGGTACTCGGAGATAGCGGTAACGCCGTCACTCTGCTCAATTGAATATCGCGTGATGGGGAGATAGGAAGGGTCCTGGCCGACCAAAGTAATATCCGTTCCATGCAGGGTGGTGACGAATGGAAGTTTGCGATGCTTAGGGCCAGCGGCGAGCATTTGCCGCGCCAACATCGCGCTCACAGAATGGGGAATCGCATAATGCACATGCAAAAGGTCGAGTTCGTAAAAATCAGCAACCTCCGCCATGCGAGTGGCCAGCGCCAGATCGTATGGAGGGTAATCGAATAGCGGATAACTGGAAACCTCCACCTCGTGATAATGAATATTCGGATGCGGCCCGGTCAGGCGAATAGGTTGAGCGTAGGAAATGAAGTGTATTTCGTGGCCGAGTTCCGCCAGTTCGAGCCCCAGCTCAGTAGCCACGACTCCACTGCCGCCGTAAGTTGGATAGCAGGTTATCCCGATTTTCATTGCATTGAGGACGGCCACTGGAAGACTCAATTATTGCACGCAAAAAGAGGTAGGACTCGACTGAAAGGCTGGACTTTCTAACTTCTTCAGCCGCGCTTGGTACTTCTATAAGCAAGCCTCTGTATGTGGGTTTTGTAGTCCCTTTGGGATTACAGGCGGAATCAGTGGGTTTGGTGCTGCCGCACGGACTGTCAGCCCACCTTTCCACACCATCCAAAAAGCATGGTTTGCCCAGGGGCGCGGGCTCAGTTTTTGTTTGATTGCTCGAAACTTGCAGGAAGCGTCATTGATTCTTCGGTCGTCCCGACGGCTGCAGCGAATGAAGTGTCCATCTTTTCGAGTAAAGACTGGAGACGCTCCTGGACCTGGTTGTCCAAATCGGTGAATTCGATGCCCATACCAACGCCGGGATCACTGGCTCGGACAATGCCGGGAGTTTGAATTTTTTCCGAATCCATCCAGAAGATGATGATCACTTCGGTCCCCTGGTTTAAGGGCAGTAGGGTCTCCACGTAGCAGCCACGACCGCCGATATCGGTGGCATTGGTTTGCATGTGAGCTCGCCGGGTGTCCGGGAAACCGATTTCAATGGGAAACAGCACTTTGTGGCGGACGTACCGCCTCTTATTGGGTCCGTTGAGGGGTGCGCGCTTGCCCGGTGGTTCCGGAGTCAACTCTTTCCACGGAAGTTGCTGCTGCGGGAGTAATTGCACGCCGGCTTCAATCTTGCGGATAGGACCCGCATCAATCACCCATATCACGCGAAAACGAGCTTTTCTTTCCCCGTACTGGATTCCGATCACTTCTCCGGTTTTGAGCTGATGATTGATCCCCGACAGTAAAGCGCCGTCGCTACTGATGTTGCCCGCGCTGGCATTCTGAAAGAAGGGGCGAGAATCGGCGTCCATTCCCCAGACTCGAACGGGTATATCGGCTTCCAAACGGGATTCAGGCCTGTTTTCCATAGATTTCAACGACACTATCTGGTTCAAGCGTCTGTGCTAATCATACCCTCATGTTTTAGTCGTGCAATCGTCAATCTTGTTTCGATGGTTACCAAAAGGACGTGCACCTTGGGATTCCCTCCTACCCAGCCTCACCCGCAAAATCATGATAAGAGACCAACTCAATGCCGTTGGCGGCCAGCAATTCGCGGGCAACAGGAGACGCGAGCACACGCAGTTCTTCGGCTCTCGATTCCCGCAAACGAGTCTTTACGGTTTGCAGGTCAGCATCGTTGTAGCCGGGATGACAAACGAATTCCCACGTGCCGTGAGGAAGGTCTTGCAGTATTGCGCTTAACAGCCGGATGTCCAGCATGCCCGTACCTACTATTCCCAAAGTTCCATCCGGCGTTTTCAGACCAGCTTTTTCAATGGCGTCACGAAATTTTCCTGCCAAAAGCCGGAGAAGCTTCACTTCGCCATATCGCTTCCAAAGCCTGGGCCGACCGGCAACCATGGCAGAGCGAACCGGACCGAAGGGATTCCGCACTGCCCGCACCCCGCGAGCCTGGGCAGCCCGAAGAAGCGGCCGAAGAATTTGCGGAAAAAGATGAGTGTGTTTGTGGGTATCGAAATGTGAAACAGCGATTCCTGCTGATTGCAATTTTGAAATCTGGGCTGTCGCCTCCGCTTCGATCTGATCAGCGTCGAAACGTCCAGTGATTGCCGCAACAACGAAATTTCCCAGGGATTCACGGAAGCGAGGCTGGGGCTGATTCTCCACTAATGTTGAAACCTGTGATTCGTCAAGGACCGGCGAGCCGTCCGTCAACACCACATGGCAGCCAACGCTAAGCTTCGGGACGGATCGCGACAGCTTGATCGCATCCTCAAATGCCTTTCCATTCGCCATGAGGGTCGCTGAACTCACGACGCCGTGTTGATGGCCCTCTAAAATGGCGCGATTCACGCCGGGAGTCAGTCCAAAATCATCGGCGTTAATAATCAGGCGTCTCAAGGCGACAGTCTAGCAGCAGGGGTCGCCCGTGCCGATTACTGCCGCGTTGAATCGAGCCGAACTCGTGCCGGGATGAGTTTCTGCTCAAGTGTACTGTGAGTGGAATAGATTGATTAAACGATCAGAGAAGGCCCTCGAAATCCAGCGCAGGATCAGCTTTTAGTCGCGAGGGCGGTTAGCTCAGTTGGTTAGAGCGCCTGCCTTACAATCCTCCTGTCCGCGTCAGCAGATGTAGCATCATTTGCGAATACTCCAGAGAACGGGGACGCGAATATGGAAGCGCTGCGCGTCAGTGTTATTCGTAAGAAAAGCGCTTGATCCTCGACGCCGAGTTTGGTTCGAGATGTGTGGCCAGTGTCGGTCACTCCAGCAACGCGTGTCTAACCTCAGTCGCCCAACAAACTAATCAGGATAATGACGGCCTTGTCGTAAAGATGTCGGGAACAAGTGTGACCGTTGCGGATTTTGAACAGAAGGAAGCGGGAGACCTACTGCAGGCGCGTTATCAGATGTACCTCAGCGAACGCAAAGTGCTCGATCATTTTAT
>CAAGKR010157214.1_pt1 | contig 23107 bp, 26 predicted proteins | sample 2556971 | NCBI WGS metagenome assembly CAAGKR01 (sample SAMEA5207829, study PRJEB30636) | soil metagenome | biome: forest; feature: boreal; material: soil | place: USA | collected 2011-09 | depth 1 m | reverse complement strand
TGGGCGAGGCGGGGGTCCGCGAGCGCTACGGCAACCTCTTCGACATCTACCACGAGATCACGAACGAGAACGCCTACAAGGTCCCCATGAGGATCTTCCCCGCGGTCCACTACACGATGGGAGGCCTCTGGGTGGACTATGACCTCATGTCCAACATCCCCGGGCTGTTCGTCCTCGGCGAGGCGAACTTTTCCGACCACGGCGCGAACCGCCTCGGCGCCTCGGCGCTCATGCAGGGGTTGGGCGACGGCTACTTCGTGCTTCCCTACACGGTGGGCGGCTACCTCGCAGGTCAGAAGTCCGGCACGCGGCCGCCCGCGGACGCCGCCGAGTTTGCGCAGGCGGAGGAGAATGTTAAGGCGATGACGAGCCGGCTGCTCTCCATCAAGGGGAAGGAGCCCGTGAGCCATTTTCACAAGAGGCTGGGGCACGTCATGTGGCACCACTGCGGCATGGCCCGCAACAGGGCCGGCCTCGAGGCCGCCCTCAGGGAAATCCCCGCGCTCCGCGCCGAATTCTGGGCAAACGTCAGCGTTCCCGGCTCGGGCGCGTCGTTCAACCAGTCCCTTGAGCAGGCGGGCCGGGGCGCCGACTTCCTCGAGCTGGGCGAGCTCATGTGCCGCGACGCACTGACGCGCGAGGAGAGCTGCGGCTGCCATTTCCGCGAGGAGCACCAGTATCCCGACGGTGAATGCAAGCGCGACGACGTCAATTTCGCCCACGTGGCAGCCTGGGAATACGCGGGCGACGGCAATGCCCCGGTCCGCAACGTGGAGCCGCTAGTCTACGAGTCGGTCAAGATGAGCGTCCGCAACTACAAGTGATGAACGCGAAGACCTTCAACGTCACCCTGCGCGTGTGGCGCCAGTCCGGCCCGGGCCAGCCGGGGCGGTTTGTCGAGTACCCCGCGAACGGGGTGAACCCCGACATGTCCTTCCTCGAGATGCTGGATGTCGTGAACGATGGGCTGACGGAAAAGGGCGACGAGCCGATCGCGTTCGCCCACGACTGCCGCGAGGGCATCTGCGGGACGTGCTCGCTGACGATTGACGGGAAGCCCCACGGGCCTAACGAGGGGGTCGCCTCCTGCCAGACCTACATGCGCAGCTACCAGGAGGGCGACATGATTGTCGTGGAGCCGTTCCGCGCCCGGCCGTTCCCGGTCGTGAGGGACCTTGTCACGGACCGGAGCGCGTTTGACGCCATCCAGCAGGCGGGCGGCTTCATCACGGCGCGGACGGGCTCGGCGCCCGAGGCCAACTCGGTCCCGGTGGCGAAGGACGTCGCCGACCTCGCGATGGACGCCGCGCAGTGCATCGGGTGTGGCGCCTGCGTGGCCGCCTGCAAGAATTCAAGCGCGATGCTCTTTGTCGCTTCCAAGGTATCGCACCTCGGTCTCCTTCCTCAGGGCCAGCCCGAGCGCGACTCCCGCGTGCTCGCAATGGTCAGTACCATGGACGGCCTCGGCTTCGGGAGCTGCACGAACCAGTACGAGTGCAGCGCGGCCTGCCCAAAGCTGATCTCCCACGACTTCATCGCTCGGCTGAACCGCGATTACACAAAGGCCGTCTTTCGCGCGGCGTTCAAGCCGGCGCCCGCCGACACCGGGGAGGCCTAGGAGGCCGCTTCGGGCATCCAGCGTTCTTGTCTCGCGGAACCGGGCGTCCGGTCGGGGGTCAGGGAATTGGCATGCGCCGCGCCGCCGTTTTCCCGCTCTTGCTTTCACTTTCGGCGATGGCCCTGGAGGCCCTTCCCCCGCCAGCCGCGATTGATGCCCAGGTGCACAAGCTCATGAGTGGCACCGGATCGAAGGGGATTGCGATTGCGGTGATCGACGGCGGCAAGGTTGCCTACCTCCAGGCTTACGGCGTGCGCAACGCCAAAGGGGATCCGCTGCAAACCGACACCATCATGTACGGGGCGTCGCTGACCAAGACGATCATGGCCTTTGTGACCCTGCAGCTCGTCGACGAAGGAAAGATCGCGCTCGACACGCCGATTGCCGACGACCTGGAGAAACCGCTGCCAAGTTACGGTCCTGATCCGGTATTCCCGGATAAGCACGGCCCTTACCCGGACCTGGCGGGCGACGAGCGTTGGCGCAAGATAACGCCCCGCATGGTGCTGACGCATTCAACCGGCTTCGCGAACTTCGCTTTCCTTGAGCCGGATCGGAAGCTGCGCATCCACTTTGATCCAGGAACCCGCTTCAGCTACTCTGGAGAGGGCTTCATCCTGCTTCAATTTGCCATTGAGCACGGAAGGAAGGACAAGGGACTGGGTCTCGACGTCGGGGACCTCGCTCAGAACGGCATTTTCAACCCCCTGGGGATGACGCGGACCCGGCTGATGTGGCGCGACGATTTCGCCGGAAATCTCGCCGACGGCTGGAACGACAAGGGCAACGTGGAGGAACACGACAGGCGGAAAAAGGTGCGGGTTGCCGGCTCAATGGACACGACCATCAGCGATCTGGCGAAATTCGCGGGGGCGCTCGTGCGCGGCTGGGGCCTTTCGCCCTCATCACGAGCCGAGATGGTCAGGCCGCAGCTTCATATCCCGACGAGGGGGCAGTTCCCTTCATTCCAGACGGACCTGCCAGCCGACCAACAGCGCAAGGACCTTTATGCGGGATTGGGCGTGGTGGTCTTTGGCGGTCCCCAAGGCCGCGGCTTCTACAAAGGGGGGCACAACGGCTCGACTGCAAATACCATGGTTTGCATCGAGGCGGGCGAACGCGCCGTCCTCATACTCTCGAATGACGTTCGGTCGGAGGCCGGCTTCGCCGATCTGGTCAGGTTCGTCCTTGGGAACACGAGCGTGCCTTACGACTGGGAATATGGGGACCAGGCCGGCAAGTCGTGACGCGGTGCCAGGGGATTGCTCACGCCTGCAATACCCCGTCCGCCCGGGCTCGCCAGATTGGGCGTAACTTTTCGCGCCGGTCTGTGTTATTCAGGCAACAACATGAAAACCACATCCCTCCCGATCAAAGCCTTCCTCGCCGCCCTGGCGGCCATAGCATTCCTGCCCGTCGGACCCGGCGCCGCAAGCATCGCCTTCACGGTGACCGGCCTCCTCGCCCTTCTTATCTCCGACTACGGTCGCGAGATGGAGCCCCTGCGGATTCCGTCAAACGTCGTTCCTTTCGACTTCACAGGCCGCAAGCAGGACCATTTCAACCAGGCGGCCTGAGGAGTCGCGACTGGCTCGGACTTAGGACCGATATAGATTCGGGAGCCACGCTCCCTGTTGGGAGCAGGGTAAACCGCAAAGCGCGAAATCTCGGCCACGCCGACCTCTTTGCCTCGACCGCGGGTGGCGAGTCGGATTCCCTCATCCGGCCCACTGATGAATACGGCGCGACTCGTTTCCCTTTGTTTCGCATTGTCCTGCGCCTCGATCGCGCTTGCCGACGGTAACCCGACGCTGGTGGCCGCCTACGACCCGACGCAGCATTGGGAGGTCGACTACGAGAGCGGTATCCTGTGGAAGTTCACGGGGTCGGCGACCCCCTTGAGCTATACCATCGAACCGCAGATGCTTACGGTCAAGAGCCCCTTGGTCGGCGACGCACGCTCCGTCGCCGGGGGCGAGCTGGTGATGCGCAACCGGTTTAGCCTGCTCGTTGAGCCCATCTCAATGGGGCCCGAGCACCATTTCATTGGCGTCACGGCTTCCGGCGACATGGAATGGTGGGACCGGACGCGGACGTTTTCCATTTTCTTCGCGGCGGGAGGGGGCGTCGGCTGGCTGGACAGCAAGGGCCACCAGATCAAGGGCGCGCAGGGCGAGGACTTCAATCTCACCTGGCTGGCCTACCCGGGCGTCCGGTACATCTTTAAGAACAGGATGAGTGCGTCGGCGGGCGTTTACTTCCAGCATGTCTCGAACCGCAACATGAACCGGATCAATCCCGGACTGAATGCGATCGGCCCGATTCTGAGCATCGGATGGCACTACTAGAGGGGGCCGTCGGTGGACGTGGGATCGTCGCGTGACCTGCCGATTCCAACGAATATGAATGCAAAAAAGCGCTTGTACTCAAAGTTATCACGCCTCTATATTAAACCATATGGTTAAATGTTCGCCGCACATGCTGAACCTCACATTCGCCGCGCTGGCTGACCCGACCCGTAGGCGCATCCTGCACCACCTTGCACAGGGGGAGCGCTGTGTCACCGACCTGGCCAGGCCCTATTCCATGTCGCTGCCGGCGGTCTCGAAGCATCTGCGCGTTCTGGAAAGAGCGGGCCTTGTCCGCCGCCGCCGTTCGGGTCGCGTGCACTCGCTGAAGCTCCGAGCCGCGCCGATGGGGCAAGCCTCTCGGTGGATCGAGGAATACCGACGATTTTGGGAGGACAGCCTCGATAGGCTGGGCGGCTACCTCAAGGAACTCCAGACGGGGGACAAAAAACATGAATAAAAACAAAGCATCGGATGACTACATGGGCCGGCAATTCACCATCACCCGCGAGTATGAGGCACCGCGCGAGCTCGTGTTCAAGGCATGGACCGATCCCGAGCACCTCGTGAAATGGTGGGGGCCAAAAGGCTTCACCAACCCGGTCTGCGAATGGGACGCGCGCGCCGGCAAGCCAATCTACGTGGTCATGCGCGGGCCAAACGGGGTCGACTATCCGATGGGTGGTGAATTCCGCGAGGTTATCGCGCCCGAGAAACTGGTTTTCACAAGCGGTGCGATGGACGAGAAAAAGAGCCTGCTTTTTGAGTTCCTGCACACGGTCACGCTCGCCAAACATGGCCGCGGGACAAAGCTCACCATCAAGTCGCTTGTCATCAGGACGACTCCCGGGGCTGCCCGGTATATCGGCGGCTTTGAGGCGGGGATGGCCCAGAGCCTGGAGCGGCTGGGGACGCACTTGGGAGAGCCCTGAGGCGGCCAGTTCACGACGCTTCCGTGCGGCGGCCCCGCTGCGGATGCGCGAAGCCGCCGGGCCTAAGGGGCCCTTGATTTCGGATCGTTGCGAGCTACACTGGTGCGCCTCCCGGTCACACCTTTGACTCATGCATCCCGACGGAGATTCCCCATGATGAAGGGCGCACGACCGCTATTTGGCGCAGGTTTGCTGATCGGGATCGGTGCGTTGCCCGCTTCCGCCTCTGCTGCCGGCATATTCAGCATGTTATCGCAGAGCGAGACGCTCACGGCGGTAAATTCGAACGAATACAACGGTTACGTGCGCACGCCGCTCGCCGATGGCTCGTTCCAGGCCGAGACCTATGCCTTTGGGGAAGGAGGCGATGTTCCGCCTCCCGCGCTGCCGGGCTTCGTCACCTATGATCCCACGATTGATGGCGTGAAGTTTCCCGCCATAGCGCGCATGATCGCCGCACCGCTCGCCGACCAAAACTACACGGCCTCGCGTGATCCGTACGCGACAAAGCTCCTGATCATGGTCTATTGGGGCAGGAACATTGGACATACCGCCATCTGGGAGCTCGATGGCTACAATGCGAACCTGCTGGGCTTCGACTCCGACAACGTGTTTGAACTGGACCTCAGACCCAGCTTGTCAGGCTATGGCCGAAGCTTCAAATCGGAGCTCCTCGAGCAGACGCATTTTGACCTGACCGACGCACTGCGGGTGGACCGGTATTTCGTGATATTGCGAGCGTACGATTTCCAGGCGGCCTGGAAGCAGAGGAAACTGAAGCTGCTTTGGGATACGCGGTTCAGCCTCTCCGAGCGGCGCCACGACTTTGAAAAGGACCTTCCGGCGATGGCGCACAACGCATCATTGTATTTCGGACAGGACTCCCACGGATTGGTCCGGATTCCTCCGGTTCCCGATGGGCATGTCTATATCGGCGACATTAGGGCTATCGACGATCCGCCCGACGCGGGGGTTGCCCCGCACGATGACGGGTAGTCGAGCATTGCCGGCGATTGGCAGGGGATCATACCCGGTTTCCCGCCCGTCGTTCTCCATATAGACAGGGGCGGCAAGTCCACGTTTGAAAGCTCGCGACAACCCGCCGCGTTGCCGGCCCGCATAACTTTGAACGCGGGTGGCGTTACAGTTACCGTCCCGGGTTGGGACGTGCTTTTTCGGGGGAGGGTGGACGGGGACGAGATCAAAGGCACCTTGTCCCAGTACTCCAGAAGCGGTCCGATTGTCCTGACCAAGATCCCGGAAAGGTGACGCCCCCGCCAGCGTGGATCGAACGACCGGACTATTGCGGGACAAGCTGTTAGGCGTGGCGCTGCCCTCCGACTGTCCCGACGGATCCGCGCGTGGAGGAGTAGGGCCGGTTCAGCCGCTTGCGAAAATCGCAAGACCCCAGCGGCGATTCAATGGAGTAAAGGCGAAGCCGACTATTCCCTCGTTCGGAAGCCGCCCATAAAAAAGATAATGATGCAAACGAGGAGAACCAGGCCGAGCCCGCTGCCGCCGTAAACCGGTCCGCCGAAGTAAAAGCCGCCTCCGCCGAGAAGGAGGAGCAGAACGATGATGAGAAGTAGACTATTCATGGGGGTGTGTTGTAAGGACTAGACACCCTTTTTGGGATTGGGTGCCTGAAGCGACCCCGATCCTTTCGGAGATCGGTGCCTGAAATCCGGCATGGAGCTTTTCTAGGGTAAATCCCTCCGCCTTTTGCCGTTTGTGCCGATTGAAGGGGGATCAAGTGATCCCGGGCACCAGCCCGGTCGGCATGCGCAAGGACATACACGAATATTACCGCGCCCTCGGCCTCACCCCCGGGGCCGATCCTGCGCAGATCCGCCGCGCGTATCGCCAGCTCGTGCAGCAATGGCATCCGGACCTCTTCAAGCAGGGATCGCCGGTGCAGACGACCGCGGAGGACATCACCAAGGAGATTAACGAGGCCTACGAACAGCTTTATAGAAAGGGGCTCCAAAAGTAGAAAGGGGCTCCAAAAGAAGTTTCGCGCGGCTGCGGACAAGAGGGCCGATCCCCCAGCGCTCCCGAGAAAGTCCGGAAAGAAAATCCGTTGCGATAGGGTGACCGGCTGGAGCGAGGGGGACGTTGCATTAAAGAAATTGAGCATGCCGATCCTCCCGTTTTTCGACTTGGACTCGCTCGCTTTTCGACGATTCGCGCGGTGGCGCCGCTGGGGGCGCTCCTCGCGCAGTTTATCGCAACTTTTGAGTCACGGGCGGTGTTATCTGGGCTACAACATGAAAAACAACTCAATCCCGGTCCTCTTATTCCTCGCCGTGCTCACGGCTACAATCCTGCTGCCCGTCGGCGCAGCGGCCTCGTGCATCGCTCTTACGTTCACGGGCGTCCTCGCAATCCTCGTGTCCGACTACGGCCGGGAATTGCCTGCACTCCAGGCAGGCGCCAACGTAATTCCCGTTGATTTCTCCAGCCGAAAGACGGCCGAGCTGAGCAAGGCGGCCTGACTTAGAACATCGAAAGCGCGTGAGCGCTTTCGACCAGCACCCAGGCTCCGCCGCAGACCAGGGCCGCGACAAGGGCGTACCTGAAGATTTTCCGGCCCTGCAGCACGGCATCCTTGAAGTCCGTATTGAGCGACTTCCGGTTGCTCTGCGAGATGAAGCTTACGAACCTTGGGTCCCGGAACTTTCCGCGGCCGCTTCTCGCCAATCCGAATCGGATCACAGGGCGATGAAAGAGGTTCTTGAGGAGGGAAAACACGGGATCGATATTTTGACTATCGGTACCTTGCGCTCTTATTTTCAATATGAAACTCGTTTACATAAGTATTTAACGCATTTTTATCGTCGGTTCCCATGCACCATTTCCAGTACACCGGCCAAAACCTCCACTGCGAGTCGGTGGACCTTGCCGAGGTCGCAAAGCTTTACGGAACTCCGACCTACGTCTACAGCGCGACGACGATCGCCGACAATTACGCACGCCTCGCCGGCAGCTTGAATGGGATTGACGCCCGCATCTGTTTTGCGGTCAAGGCAAACGCCAACCTAGCGGTGTTGAGGCACTTGGGTAACATGGGATCGGCCTTCGACTTTGCCAGCGCGGGCGAGATGCGCCGGGTGCTCGCCGCCGGCGCGAGCGTCAAGGAAAGTGTGTTTGCCGGCGTCGGCAAGACCGAGACCGAAATCCGGGTGGCCCTTGAGGCCGGAATCTACTCCTTCCACGTCGAGAGCGAGCCGGAGCTGGCCAGGATAAACCACGTCGCCGGAAAGCTCGGGGTAAAGGCGTCGATCGCAATCCGCGTCAATCCCGACGTAGACGCCCACACGCACGCGAAGATAACAACGGGAACGAGCGCGAACAAGTTCGGCATCCCGATCAAGCAGGCTCCGGCCGCCTACGAAGCCGCCTCAAAGTATCCCAACATCACGATCAAGGGCATTCAGGCCCACATCGGGTCGCAGATAACGGAGGTCACCCCTTTCGTTGAGACGCTAGAAAAACTGGCCCCGATCGCAGCCGACCTGAAGGAAAGGCACGGGATAACCTATATCTCGATCGGAGGGGGAATAGGCGTCGTCTACAAGGATGCATTGGCGAGCGGGCAGGCCTCATGGTGGGACGCGCAGCCTGAAGGCAAGCGCCCGTTGACGCCTGAGACCTATGGCGCCGCTCTGTCTCCCGCACTCAAGAAGCTGGGGCTCAAGGTCTTGCTTGAGCCTGGACGCTCGATGGTGGCCAACGCTGGGGTCCTCCTTTCCCGGGTCGAATACCTAAAGCGCGGCCAAGGTAAGAATTTCCTCATCCTTGACGCGGCGATGAACGACCTGGTGCGACCGGCCATGTACGATTCGTTCCACGAGATCGTCCCGCTCCAGCGCGATACCACCCGGCGCGCCCTCGTCGCCGACATCGTCGGACCGATCTGCGAGAGCACCGACTGCTTCGCCAAGGACCGCCAGATCCAGGAGCTCGGCGAGGGCGAATACCTCGCGATCATGAGCGCGGGAGCCTACGGGCACGTGATGGCGAGCCGCTACAACGCCCGGGCCATTCCGGCGGAGGTGCTCGTGAAGGGGAGCGCCTTTGAGCGGGTCACGGCGCGCGAGACATTCGAGCAGATGATCGCCAACGAGAAGATCCCCGCTTTTTTGAGGTAGCAAGGCGGTCGTTGTAGGCGTTAGAAGAGAGGCATGAAGTTTTGCGTCGTCGGTGCCGGGGCCTGGGGCACGGCGTTCGCGCTGCACCTTGCGAGGGGCGCGCGGGACGTTGTGCTTGTCCCCCGACGGCCGGAGCAGGCTGCGGCAATCGCGCTTGCCGGCGAGAACCAGGCATACCTTCCGGGAATCCCGCTTCCATCCGGCATCTCGATCACCGCCAGCCTGGCCGAAGGGCTCGCGGGCGCCGATGTCATTGTTCTCGCTTGCCCGGCGCAGACCCTTCGCCAGACGTCCGCCAATGTCCGCGCGGCGCTGGAGCCCGGAGCCTCGCCGCGCATTGTCATCAGCCTTGCGAAGGGCCTTGAGCTCGGAAGCCACATGCGGCCTTCGCAGGCGATTTCCGACGAGCTCCTCGGTGTCATGGTGGGCGCGCTGTCGGGGCCGACCAACGCCGCCGAGGTCGCGCGGGGACTGCCGGCGGCAATGGTGCTCGCGGCCAAGGGCGATGAATCGGTTATCCACGACGTGCAGGCGGCGATCAGCGGCCCGACGTTGCGCGTCTACACGACCGACGACCTCGCCGGCGTGGAATACGGCGGGTGCCTCAAGAACGTCTACGCGATCGCCGCGGGATGCTGCGAGGGCCTGGGCCTCGGCGACAACGCCAAGGCCGCGCTCATGACCCGCGCCGTTGCGGAGATGGTCAGGGTGGGCTGCTCGCTGGGATCGCGGCAGGAGACATTCTATGGGCTGAGCGGGTTCGGGGACCTTGTCGCGACATGTCACGGATCCTGGAGCCGCAACCGCGAGTTCGGGCAAAAAATAGGGGAGGGCCGGAGCATTTCGGAGCTTCTGAAGGGTCGGCGCACGGTCGTCGAGGGATATGAGACCACGCGCTCATTTGCTGGCCTGTGCGCCGAGAAGGGGATCGACGCCCCGATCCTTGGCGAGACCAACGCGATCCTATTCAAGGGCCGTCGGCCAGGTGACGCGATCTCCGCGCTGATGATGCGGGAGCTCAAGCGCGAGAACATCCGCTCGCTGGCGCCGGCCTGAGCGGCGTTCCCCCCGTTCCCGGGCTTGCGTCGGGGGGCGGCCCTTTGTTGCCTCTGGGGCTCGAGTCGTTCGGCAACCCCCACCTTCCCCATGGCCGCCCCAGCCGCGCTAGATCGAAAGCATTCGCTCGTCATCGTCGCATCATCACTCGGCACTGTGTTCGAGTGGTATGATTTCTACATCTACGGCACCCTGGCCGCGTTTTTCGGGAAGCTGTTCTTTCCCGCCGGCAATGAGACCGCGGGCTACCTTTCGAGCCTCGCCCTCTTCGGCGTCGGCTTCTCCGTGCGGCCGTTCGGCGCGCTCGTCTTCGGCCGGCTGGGCGACATGGCCGGCCGAAAATACACGTTCCTCGTGACGATCATCGTCATGGGACTCTCGACCGCGCTGGTCGGCATGCTGCCGACGTACGCCAACATCGGCTTCTGGGCGCCGGTCATCCTCGTATTCCTGAGGCTCGCCCAGGGCCTTGCGCTTGGCGGGGAATACGGCGGCGCGGCGATCTACGTCGCCGAGCACGCGCCCGAGGGGAAGCGCGGGTTGTACACGGGCTGGATCCAGACGACCGCGACGCTTGGATTGTTCCTTGCGCTGGTCGTGATCGGGCTCCTGCGCGCGTACATGAGCCCGGAGGCGTTTGCGGCCTGGGGTTGGCGTGTGCCCTTCCTTCTCTCGTTCATCCTACTCGGGGTCTCGGTCTACATCCGGCTCAAGCTGGAGGAGTCGCCCATATTCGCCGAGATGAAGGCCCAGGGGAAGGGGTCGAAGGCGCCCCTCACCGAGAGCTTTGCCCGATGGGACAACGGGAAGATTGTCCTCAAGGCGCTCTTCGGCGCCACGGCCGGCCAGGGCGTTGTATGGTACGCCGGACAGTTCTACGCGCTCTATTTCCTCAGCACGACGCTCAAGGTCGACTACGTCACGACCTACAAGCTGATCGCGGTCTCCCTCGTCATTGGGGCCGCGATGCTGGTCGGCTGCGGACGGCTCTCCGACTCGATCGGCCGGAAGAAGATCATCATGACGGGTCTCTTCCTCGCAGTCGTCACGTACCAGCCCATTTTCCGGGGCCTCACGCGCGCCGCGAACCCCGCGCTTGCCGACGCGATGCAGCGCTCCCCGGTCACCCTCGCGACGAGTGACTACCGGAGCAAGGCGGCCCTCACGTTTGCGGCGCTCGGGGACGCGGCGAGGAAGATCGTGCTTCCCAGCACCCCGAAGACGGAGACCGACAAGGCCCGCAATTTCCTGAACGGCCGCGGTATCCCCTTTGAGCTCGCGCCAGCCCTCCCCGACGCGTCGATCGCGCTCTCGGTGGGAGGGACGGTCGTCAAGGGTTTCGACTCAAAGGCCTACGAGGCGGCCCTCGCACCCGCGGGGTACCCGAAGGGCGCGGACCCGGCGGCGATCAACTTTCCCGCCTGCATAGGCCTCCTCACGGTCCTGCTCGCCTACGTCGCGATGGTCTATGGGCCGATTGCCGCATTCCTTGTGGAGCTCTTCCCGACCAGGCTGCGCTACACATCGATGTCGCTTCCCTATCACATCGGGAACGGGTGGTTTGGCGGGTTCCTTCCACTGATCGCGGCTTCCATTGTCGTGTTCACGGGCGACATATACGCGGGCCTCTGGTTCCCGATCACCGTCGCCGCGATGTCATTCGTGATAGGCATCATCGTCCTTCCCGAGACCAAGGACCGCAACCTGCGCGACTAGCGGCCAGCTTGCCGGCGCGCTGCGCGCCGGCGGAGCAAGACCTCGAGGGGAGCCGAAAGGAAAAGGGCGAAGAGCACCTCAAAGTCGCACTGGTGCCTGACATCGTGCGTGATCATGACGTTGGGAACGAGGGCCACCAGGTAAATGGCGGCCGCGGCGAGGATGAGGCGCGGCGCCTTTCTCCAACCGAGCAGGATCGCGGCCGCGCAGCATGCGCTCGGAATGCCCGACCAGAGCAGGCCGACGAGGATGGCAGCGGCTCCATACGCCTTGTGATGGATATTGTGCTGGGCCCGGGCCCAGTCCGCCATGACGGCGTCGAGTTCGGTGACCCCGGCGGCGGCAAGGCTCGCCCGCTCGACCGATTCGGGCACATCGGCCCTGGGCCACAGGTACGTTGTCGGGTTTATCCCGTAGTAGAGCACGAGCCCTCGGCCCACCAGCCTGCCCGCCGCTCCCGGCTCGAGGTGAGGCAGCACCAGGTCGGTGTCCCCTGGAGACTTGGAGAAACACAAGGCGTTGAAGAGCCGGTTGCGCGAAAAAAGGAGATATCGAGCGAGATCCCGCGTCACGATCTCGCGGGCCCTCTGCCTGAAGGCCTCGAGAAATTCCTTTTCGCCGAGCCGGCGGTATGCCATGAACACCCTCAGGTTCGTGCTTGGATTTCCGGCGAGTATCGAGGACTCCGTGAGGATTCCGTCGGAAGTCTGCTCGTGCGCGAGCACGAGCTCGAAGTAGCCGTTCGACTTGGCGGCAATCCACTGGTGGAAAACGAGGCGGTTCCTTATGGCCCAGGGCCCTGCGCCGACAATTACCGCCGCAATGGCCGCAAGCGCTCCCGACCTCAGCAGGCCAGCTGACTTCCCGGCTGCGCCGCGCCAGATCACAAGGCTGAGAACCCCCGTCGCCATGATTCCGGCCAAGGCAAGGCCCGGGTGAGTCAGAGCCAGGAGCGTGCCCGAAATGAACAGCATGGCCGAGGCTCCTGCGCTGCCCGGCTTGCGCCACATCGTGGCGAGGCCGGCCAGGAGCAGGGCGGACTCCGCCGAGGTCAACGCGCCTGGGTACGTGAGGGCGTTCCCGTCGAGCAGGCAATAGCCCAGGAACACCGCGACAAAGGCGGCACGCGCCGGCGTCGACCAGCGCGGGATGCAGAATCGCAGGACGAAGTACACAGCGGCCGCGAGAGCCAGGAGATTGAAGCCGACGATCAGGTAGAACGCCCGGGTCCCAATCCACTTGCCGGCCACGATCGCGCCCGCGAAGACAAGGGGAATAGCGGGCGTGACCCAGGCGGTAGGACCCGACGGCTGCCAGAAAGGGTTGGCGAAGCCCGTGCCGGCGGCGAGCGAGTTCGCCACGCTCAGCGGCTCGAGCGGAAGCTGGGGCTGGCGCCCTTCCCTCCATTCGAGGGCGTAGATGCACATGAGCGCGGCGGCGGCGAACAGCGCGGATCTGGCGGGTGAAAGAAGCGAGGCGAAGTCGAACCGGCGCAAGATGGGTCGAGATTGGGAGCCGCGCGGCCATTTTCAAGCACGCCTGCCCGCCCCAATACTGTGATTGCGGTGCGAGGCGGCAGTATCCACATTGCGCCGCAATGAAGATGGCCCTCGGCTGTACGCTGCGGTACAAAGTGGTCGCGCCGAGCGCCTCCTTCACGTTCAACGTACTGGTCAGCACCGATCCCCAGCAGCAGCTGGTTTCCGAGTCGATCCGGTGCGTGCCGGAGGCGCCGACCGAGATTGCCACGACATCGAAGGGAGAGCGTGTCCTGCGGCTCGACGCCCTGGTCGGCCCGTTTGAGCTCAACTATTCGGCCATCGTAGACGTCAACCGGCCCGAGGTGCCGCTGACGGTGCCCGCCGACAGGCCCGGCCGACTTCCGCTGAACATCCTCACCTACACATTGCCAAGCAGGTACTGCGAGAGCGACCGGTTCGGACCGACGGCGTGGGAGCTTTTTGGAAAGACCGAGGACAGGGCCGAGCAGGTTCGCATGATCTGCCGATGGGTCGACGAGAACGTGACCTACCTGCCCGGCTCGACCGACGGCAGGACCTCGGCGTGGGACGTGTGGCAGACGCGCAAGGGCGTCTGCCGCGACTACACCCACCTGTCGATTGCGCTCTGCCGCGCGCTCTCAATCCCGGCGCGCTACGTCGGCGGGGACGCGGTCGGCCTGGAGCCGATGAACTTCCACGCCTGTTTCGAGGCGTACCTCGGAGGTGGCTGGAGGCTGTTCGACCCGACGGACTCGATAGCGCCCGGGCTGGTCGTCGCGGCGACGCGGGGGCGCGACGCCGCATCCGCAGGGCTGACCACGATCTTCGGAAGAGTTGTGACCGAGCCCGTCCAGGTGCAGTGCACGCTCGCCGAGGAGGCGCCGGATGCCGCCCCAACCACGTCTTAGGGCGGCTTCTGGAAGCCGAATTTTCCAGTCTAACACCCGGTATAATCGCCTTTTCGACAAAAATGTCGAAAAAACGCTTGCACTAGGTAAACAGTCAACTATTACTGTGCACATGGGACGAACCTCCGACGCCGACCAACGCTTGATGGATGCCGCATTGGCCCTCATGTGGGAGGAAAGCTATGGATCCGTCACAATCGACGACATTTGCCAGCGGGCGAATGTGAAAAAGGGCAGCTTCTACTATTTCTTCAAGTCCAAGGCCGAACTCGCAGTGGCGGCCATGGAGAAGCTTTGGAAGGATGACTGGAAGCCGAGGCTCGATGCCTGCTTCTCCCCGTCGGTGGATCCGCTGGTGCGGCTGAAGAATTACTTTGAAGGCATCTATGCGAGCCAGGTCGATATCAAGGCGCGTTACGGAAAGGTTCTGGGTTGTCCCGTCTGCACGGTCGGCTCGGAGGTCAGCACCCAGGAAGTCGATGTCAGCGCGGCGATTCGCGACATCATGTCCCGCAAGCAGCGCTATTATCAGTCGGCCATCCGCGATGCCGTCGCGCAGGGCGTGATCGAGCCGTGCGACCCGGTTCAGGAATCGCTCGCTCTTTTCGCGCTTCTTGAAGGACTGGTCAGCCAGTCGCGCATCATGAACGACCCCGAGGTCCTTCGTGAGCTGCCTGCAATGGCCCTCAGCATGCTGAGAGTGAATACAAAGGGGGGTTCGCCCGCCCCTGAAACTGCAGTCCTCGCCTAAATTCGGCCACGCTCCGCGCACGACAAACGTGCGCATTTTTTAAGCCTCGTTCATAGCTAAACAGTCAACTACTCACCTCGATGATCCACTCAACTCACTCTGAATTCGCGTCAGTCCACCCTGCGGCGTCCCACTCGTCGCATTCCGCGCATGAAACCTTTGCGACGCGTGGTCGCCCGCACGTCGCCACCGGAGGCTGGTCCTTCCCCAGCTTCGCGGAGCCGGAGATCAACTCCCTTTGGGACACCGGCCTTCTCGACCGGCTCTCGTCGCCTCTCACTCGCTACCACGAATGAGCGAGGGCCGCCTCCCTTCCCTCGAAACCACAACTATAACACGGAAAACAACATGATCACGGCCACCCTCATCCTTGCGGGCATCGTCATCGTGACGGCCTGGGACAGCTCTGAAAAGAGCTGAGAACCCGGAGTCACGGCGACACCGAATGCCCAGCGCCTCAATGTGAGCGTAGCTCTTATCATGTCCCTGGGCGGGGGATGGTCGCCAATCACCGCAGGGCGCCCGGTCGCCTCCGATTGAGGGGCGGCCGGGGCGCGAACGGCCTTACTCCGCCGGAATCCGCATCGAATAGAAGCTGCGGTACACGAACACCAGGGCCACGACGAATATCGCCGCGCCTAGGCCGTGCTTCACGGCAGGATCCATCTTGACGGCTATCTCAACCGCGAGGAGCCCGAAGAGCGTCGTGAACTTGATGACCGGGTTGAGCGAGACGGAGGACGTGTCCTTGAAGGGATCGCCGACCGTGTCGCCGACGACCGTCGCCGCATGCAAGGGCGTTCCCTTCTGCTTGAGCTCGACCTCGACGATCTTCTTCGCGTTGTCCCACGCGCCGCCCGCGTTCGCCATGAAGATCGCCTGGTAGAGGCCGAAGAACGCGATGCCGATCAGATAGCCGATGAAGAAGTACGGGTCGAAGAAGGCGAGCGCCAGTGCGAAACAGAAGACGACGATGAAGATGTTCACCATGCCCTTCTGCGCATACTGCGTGCAGATCCTGACGACCTCCTTGGAGGCGGCCACCGAGGCCGTCGTCGCGTCCAGCTTTATGTTCTCCTTGATGTAGACGACTGCCCTGTAGGCGCCCGTCACGACGGCTTGCGTGCTCGCTCCCGTGAACCAGTAGATGACGGCGCCGCCCATCAGGAGGCCCATCATCGCCTCCGGGTGAACGAGCGAAAGGCGCTCGATCGTGTCCGGATGAAGGCGCTTGAGGAGCATGATGATGCCGAAGACCATCGTCGTGGCGCCGACCACCGCGGTGCCGATGAGGACGGGCTTCGCCGTGGCCTTGAACGTGTTACCCGCGCCGTCGCCCTTTTCGAGCTGGTGCTTGGCATGCGCGAAGTCCGGCTTGAAGCCGAAGTCCCGCTCGATCTCCGCCGCCGTCTCCGCCTTGGACTCGATCTGCGAGAGCTCGTAGACGGACTGGGCGTTGTCAGTGACGGGACCGAAGCTGTCGACGGCGATCGTCACGGGGCCCATGCCCAGGAAGCCGAAGGCGACGAGGCCGAACGCGAATATCGGCGCGGCGAACTGGAACTCGGCGGGCATGATCGCCTGTAGGGACGGCTGGGCCGAGATGAGGTACGCGCCGAACATGAGCGAGAGGATCACGAGGCCCGTCCAGAACGCCGAGAAGTTGCCGGCCACGAGGCCCGACAGGATGTTGAGCGACGCGCCGCCCTGCTTGGACGACGTCACGACCTCCTTCACGTGGCGGCTTTCCGTCGACGTGAATACCTTTGTGAACTCCGGGATGAGCGCACCGGCGATCGTGCCGAATGAGATGATGGTCGCCAGGACCCACCAGAGGTCGGGCGGACAGTCGGGATGCTTCGCGAGGAGGACGTAGGTTGCCGCGTAGGTGACCGCGATCGAGACGATCGAGGTTATCCAGACCAGGTTCGTCAGCGGCTGCTCGAGATTGAAGTCCTTCTTGTGGCTGAACATCGCGCCGCTGACCGCGGCGTTAACGAAGTAGCTGAGGAGGGACGTGATGAGCATCAGGATGCGCATCGCGAAGAGCCAGACGATGAGGGTGCCGCAAAGGCTCGGGTTTGTCGCCAGCGCGAGGGCGAGGAACGCGATGAGCGCCACACCGGTGACGCCGTATGTCTCAAAGCCGTCCGCCGTCGGCCCGACTGAGTCGCCGGCGTTGTCGCCGGTGCAGTCCGCTATGACCCCTGGGTTGCGCGGGTCGTCCTCGGGGAGGTTGAACACGATCTTCATCAGGTCGGCGCCGATGTCGGCGATCTTGGTGAAGATGCCGCCGCAGATGCGCAGCGCCGAGGCGCCGAGCGACTCGCCGATCGCGAAGCCGATGAAGCAGGGGCCCGCCAGCTCCGACGGGAGGAACTTCAGGATGCAGATCATGAAGAAGAGCTCGATGGCGACCAGGAGGAGGCCGACGCTCATTCCCGACTTGAGGGGGATGAGGAGCGTCGCGAGCGTATTGCCCTTGAGCGCCGAGAACGCCGTCCGCGAGTTGGCGACTGTGTTGATCCGGATGCCGAACCACGCGACGCCGTAGCTGCCCAGGATTCCGAGGATCGACGCGAGCAGGATGACGACGACGTTGCCGGCCGACTGCCCGGAAAGGGTTCCGAAGTAATAGGTCATGCACACCGCGATCAGCAGCCAGAGGACCGCGAGGAATTTCCCCTGCTGGGCCAGGTATGTCTTGCAGGTCTCCCAGATGATGTTTGAGACGGTCGACATCGAGGAGTGGACGGGCAGGTTGCGTGTCTGGATGTACTGCATCCAGCCGAAGATCATTCCGCCGAGGCACACGACGAGGCCGATGAGCAGGACAGCCGAACCGGTGAGGGAACCGCCCATGAACGACACGGCGTTCAGGTCCGGTATCCTGATGTCCGATTCACTCGCGTGAAGGGACGGAATCGAGGACACGGCGAATGCAGCAGCCGTGCCCAATTGCCAAACTTTGGGTAACTTCATGTTGAAGGGTAGGGGGTTAGTATGCGCGGAGCCTGCCGGGCCCGGCGGGGCTGGGCGAGTCTTTTGTAAAATTCAACGTCATCAATCAGACCACTGAATCGCATTTAGGATCTCGGCGAGATGGTAGCCGGCCTTGGCGAGCCTTTCCTCGGCCAATGGTATGCAAGTGGCATCATAACCCCCGGAAAATTTGATCTGAATGCTCTTTATGCCGCCCCGTGAATCGGGTTTCTCGGCGCCAAACGTGATTCCGGAGTAGGCCGTCCGGGCCGCCGCGAGGCTTTCATTCGCCCATCCCTCAGCCCAATGACGATAGTCTCCGGCGCTCTTCCACGCCGCACCGTCGCGCGCCGCCAGGCCGTCGAGGACGCCTGCGAGGACTGCGGGGTCCGTCGTGCCCGCCACCTTCTGGACGAGGTTCGTGTCCCAGTACGCATGGAGCTCGTCGTATTTCCCGGGGCCGTAGAAGTCCGCGTTGCCACCCTTGTCGTTTGACAGGTCCTTCGCGGCGACGGGATCGAGGACGAGCTTCGCCGTGCCATCGGTCCCAATGCTGAAGAAGCCGTTCCCCACGTGCAGGGGCTGGTGCACGTCGCCCACGAAATGGACGAGCATGCAGAGCGCCTCCCGCTTCGTGATCCTCTTGTCGCCGCCTCCCTCGAGGACGCTCACGGCCGCCTCCACCATATGGACCACGTCGTCCGGCTTCGAGAATGAGCCGTCGAGCGTGTAGGCCTCGAGGCCGAGCGGGAGGTCGACATAGTGCCATTCGCCGTTCTTCGGGAATTCGGCGTTGAACTTCAGGGCCTCGGGATCGGAGCCCAGGGGCCCCTGGTGGAAATATGCGGACCTGACCTGATCCATCCAGCTGGCGATCGAGGCGAGGTCCTCGCTGCCGAGGATCTTCGTGACGTGGGCCATCGCGTCCTTGCTCGCGTTATGCTCGGCCACCAGTGCCACCGCCGCGTGGCCCTCGGCGTCCCAGGCGCGCGCCGGGACTGCAAAGGCAAGCGCGGCGGCCACGGCCGCGCAGAAAATCCGGATGGAAGTGTTCATGATCCGCGAAAGATCGCCCGTTCCCTTGGCCAATGGAAAGACCTTTTTTCCGGTGATTTTCACAGTGAGCCTCGGGGGCCACCACCTTTGGGATTCGCGGAAGGAGCTTTCGCACACGGTGGCCGGGATCTCCACAAAGGCTCGCCTTCCGGGGGCCCTTTCCCAGAGATTGCCGATGCCTGTAGCCCGGGTGGCGGAATGGTAGACGCTTCGGACTTAAAATCCGATTTCCGCAAGGAAGTGTCGGTTCGAGTCCGGCCCCGGGCACCACACAAGCGGATTCATGGGCGCCGAGAAACGTCGGTGCTGTTATAAGCGTGCCGGTTCGCCCCAGATCGCGACCCACGCGACCCATGCCATGAACACGGCCTGGAAGGGCAGGCGAAGCCAGAGGGTCAGCGGCGAGAAATTGAAACCGGGCATGTGTCCCATGAGGGCTACATGCAGGTTCGCCGGGAAGACGGCCACGAGGAGGCCGATGAGGCCCCATCCCGCCGCGCAGCGCAGGGCCGGAAAGAGGACCCCGATGCCGCCCAGGATCTCGCACACCCCGGCGATGGCGTTCAAGGCGGAGGGCCACGGAAGCCAGGGCGGGATCATGGCGACATAGACGTTCGGCATCCGGAAATGGTTTATTCCGGCCACGATGAAGAAAGCCGCGAGGAACCAGCGGAAGATGATCCTGGTGATTTGCTTGTCCTGTGCGCGAATTTTCCACATGGGGCTGCCCGGGTACTGGAAAGCAAGGACACGCGCGACGTGAATTGGTTTCGCCGTCGGCGCCTGTTTGCAGGCCCGTCAGCCGGCAATGCCGTCCAGGAAAACGCCCACGCATGCCTCCCGGTAGGCGGCGGCGGTGTACTCGGAGCGCCTCCTGACCGTTTTCCGGCGCAGGACCGCCGAGAAGATCGTTCCCGCGAACAGGTCCGCGGCAATCGCAGGGTCCAGTCCCGGCCTCGCCTCGCCGCTCTTGCAGGCGAGCGTGATCCGCTTCACGAGCGCCGCGCGCATGGGCCAGAAGATGCCCTTCAGAGCCTGCTGCTCGCAGAGCGCGTGCCGGTGGATCTCGCCGATCATCGTGCGGATTAAGGGAAGGTTGGCGACGAGGAGCGCCTCGTAGGAGCGCGCGAACGACGCGAGGTCGGCGCGCAGGTGGCGCGCGCCGCGGGCGTTGCCGCGGGGCTCTGCCTCGCTCGGAGCGAACGCGCTCCCGACGACCGCCTCAATCAGGCGCTCCTTCGAGCCGAACTGCCGGAAGAGGGTGACCTCGTTGACACCGGCCTCTCGGGATATTGCGCGGGTTGTGGCGCCCTCCAGGCCGTCGCGCGCGAAGACACGCGCAGCGGCATTCAAAAGAAGCTGTCGGGCCGGAGGGCGCCGGCGGACAACCCGGGGTGGGGTGTTCATGCAAGTACTTGCTTGCATAATTGCCACACTGGGCGATACATTCAAGATTGATTTTGCAAACGTACGAACACCAGATGGGCCCGAGCGACATCCTTCAAACCTTGCGCGCGCAAGGAGGGCTGCTGCCATGATGGCCCCCGTCATCATAATGGGGGCCATGATGATGTTCGTTTTCTGGGACACGTCGGACCACAGCTGAAGGGGCCATTTGGCCTTGCCCGGGGGGGCGCGGCCAAGCAGGGTGGCCGTTCTTCACGTGAAAATCGGATTTCTCGGCGGGAGCTTCGACCCAGTCCACTTTGGCCACCTGCTTGCCGCGCAGGATGCCTATGAGCAGCACCATCTCGACCGGCTGATCATCGTGCCGGCCGCCCAGGCCCCCCTCAAGCCGACCGAGACGAAGTCGTCCGCGGCGGAGCGCCTGGCGATGGTCCGAGCCGCCACCGAATGGGACACCCGATTTGAGGTCTCCGACTTCGAACTGACCCGGGGCGGCGTGAGCTACACGATCGACTCCGCGCGGCATTTCAGGGCCCTCTATCCCAACGACGACCTCTTCTGGGTGATTGGCGGCGACCAGCTGCCCCAGCTGCACCTCTGGAAGGACATCGGGGAGCTGGCGAAGATCGTCGAGTTCATATTCCTCGAGCGTCCCGGCTACCCGGTCAAGGCGGCCCCCAGCATCCCTGGACTCAGGCTTCACCGGTGCGACGGGCACCTCCTCGCGATCAGCTCGACAGAGCTTCGGGATCGCACGCGGCGAAGCCTGTCGCTGGATTATTTCATTCCCCACAAGGCGATTGTTTACATCCGCGACAAGGGCCTGTATCGGGACCAGAGGTGAAACTCAACAAAGCCGACTCCCTGGAACTTGCGAGGCTCTGCTGCCGCGCGCTCGACGAGAAGAAGGCGGGGGACCTTCGCGTGATCGATGTCACGGATCTCTCGTCGATCACGAACTTCCTCGTCATCGCGACCGGAACCTCCGAGCCCCACGTCCGCGCCCTCAGGATCGAGCTGGAGAAGGCCCTCGACTCGGCGAAGGCGAGGATCATCGGCACCGAGACGGCCGGCGAGAGCGGCTGGGCGGTCATGGACGCCTTCGACGTCATGGTGCATATCTTCACCCCGGAAACCCGCGCCCGCTACAAGCTGGAACACCTGTGGAGGGACGGCAACGACGTCCCGGTCAAGGGCCTTTTGGCGGGCAAGAAGAGCCCTCCAAAAAAGCGGGCGCCGGCGAAAAAGAAGACGCTGGCGGTTAAGAAGAAAAAGACCGGCAAGTAAGGCCCGGGCCAGGGACTAGGGGCTTTTTGCCCCTGCAGTCCAATTTTCCTTTTTTGGGAGAGTGCGCGTACCGAATACTACGTATCAAAACGAGCATTCGCAGCTTGAATGCATAGTGGCCGAGGAATACTCTTACCTCGCCCAAATTTTGGGCGCGTATATAATAAGTTGATAACAAACATAAAGTTAAGGTGCAACATGAAAAACAAAAACAAGGGTTTTACCCTCGTTGAAATCATGATCGTCGTGGTGATCATCGGCCTGTTGGCGTCGATGGCCATTCCGGCGTTTCAGAAAGTTCGAGTTAACTCACAGGACAAAGCCGTCATGAACAACGCCAGGCAGCTTTCGGCCGCCAGCGATCAATACTACCTGGAGAATGGTGTCTCGTCATGTCTGATCAGTGTGCTTCTTGGGCCCACATCCTACATCAAGGCGCTAAACTCGGTCGCTAACGAATCGTATCCGGCGGGCTTTTCACAAGGCACGACGATCACGATCGGCAGCGTCGCCGGGTCCCGCACAATCACGTATTCGCCTTAAGAAAGGCGACAAGAGCCTTATTTTTTGGTAATGTAATTCTATACTGTAAAATAAGTTAAGAAATCATTGCAGCTATGTTGCGGTGGGGACTTATACGTATTTACGATTGTTTTAACTTGCTGGAATATTGGGCTAGTTCTTGAATCACCAACCTGCGAAAACGCATAGGGTCAGGGTCCAGTTCATCATACAATACATCAAAAAATAGGCACTAATGAAAATCACTAACAATAAGACCAAGGGCTTCACCCTTGTTGAAATCATGATCGTCGTCGTCATCATCGGCCTTCTGGCCGCCATGGCGATTCCGGCCTTCCAAAAGGTCCGCACCAACTCCCAGGACAAGGCCGTCCTGAACAACGCCCGCCAGTTGTCGGCAGGTGCCGACCAGTACTACCTCGAGAACGGTGTCTCCAGCGTGCTGATCTCGACCCTCCTCGGGCCGACATCGTACGTCAAGGCCCTGAACTCAGTGGCCCAGGAGGTTTATCCCGCGGGCTTCTCGCAGGGCACGACCATCACGATCGGCAGCGTCGCCGGTGTGCGTACGATCACGTACGCCCCGTAATTAGGTTCGTAAATCATAGTCATAAAACCGACATATATCAGTCACATGAAAAACATAACCAAATCCAGCAAGGGCTTCACCCTCGTTGAAATCATGATAGTCGTCGTCATCATCGGCCTCCTGGCCGCCATGGCGATCCCGGCCTTCCAGAAGGTCCGTACAAACTCGCAGGACAAAGCGGTCCTGAACAACGCCCGTCAGCTCTCGGCAGGTGCCGACCAGTACTACCTCGAGAACGGTGTCTCCAGCGTGCTGATCTCGACCCTCCTCGGGCCGACATCG
>CAAGKR010259648.1_pt1 | contig 23114 bp, 17 predicted proteins | sample 2556971 | NCBI WGS metagenome assembly CAAGKR01 (sample SAMEA5207829, study PRJEB30636) | soil metagenome | biome: forest; feature: boreal; material: soil | place: USA | collected 2011-09 | depth 1 m | reverse complement strand
CGTGGGCGTCAGACCACAGCAGGCCCGGTTCACAGGCCCAAGACAAGACCCGCCGGAGCGGGTCGAGTCTGGTGAAGCGGGGAACCACCCTGAAAGCCCTAGCGCGCAACGGGCGGCAGACGCCCTCGCAATGGAGCAGGCGCACTCTGCCCAGGTCGCGATCGAGACATATGCGACCGAACATGAAGGCTCCTACGCGGGGGCGAGCCTTCCCGATCTGCAACGAATCGAGCCGACGATCCCCGACGATCTCGAAGTCTCGGCTACCAGGCACAACGTACACACTCACCGCTCTTTCTAAGACAGAAGGCAACGAGTTCACCATCTCGCGGAAGGACGGGGGATTTCTTACTAGCACCTGCAAGCAACCTGGAGTTGGCGGCTGTCCTATCAGTGGAAATTGGGGACTATGAGCGAGACCGCTGATCTTGCGGCGACCAAGACCTGTCCTGACTGCGCGGAGCAGATTCAATCCGCCGCGCGGGTTTGCCGCTTTTGTGGGCATCAGTTCGATGCTGACGCTGGTGCTGGCGGGGTGGCCACACCGCGCGGGGTCTAACGAATAGGAGACTGAAGATGAAACGCATGATCCTGATTACCATTGCCCTCGCCGCAGTCTTTGCGACCCCCGCCGAGGCTTCAACCGGCCAGTTCACCCGCGCTTTAGCCTCCGTTAGCCTCGGCTCTCACCCCAGCCGAGCTTGGGAAGCCGATGATCTCCGCCGCTGAGCGAGAGCTCGAAGGCGCCGGCGTTACCGAGCGCCCCGAGGTCGTCCTCGCCGACGCCGGCTATTGGTCGAACGGTCACATCGATACCCTGCGCGAGCGAGGCATGACCCCGACCGTCGCCCCCGACACCACTCGCGACCGCCCACGAAAGACACGGCTCGGCGGACCTACGACTTCATGCGAAGAGTGGCCCGGATGCGGCCCTCATACTGGTCTGTTGCGATGACCAAGAAACGCGGCAGACGGTCGTCGCGCGAGCGGCCGACCGTGCCAGCGAAAGTTGGGTGGCTCGCGCGAGCAGTTCCTCGCCGGCCTCGATCCCGGCAGCCAGCACGACTGGCTGCGCGCCGCTGTCGGCGAGCCCTCCTGATGGCAGCGCCCGATCAACCGTTGGTCTTGGCGTCGCCCAGGCCGGCGTGTGCTCTGAAATGCGCTGGCCGAGCTGGCCGATGCTCCTTCTCGCCAGCGGCGCTGAACGGGCCGACCAAGCTGACGCCCGTTCTTGCGAATTCGTCGCTGTTGCGGGTGGCGACGGTGACGCCCGTCACCTTTGCCGTCGCGGCGAGCAGGCCGTCGACGACCGGTAGTGGATCGGGCACGTTCATCCGCCCCCACTCCTCGGCGATCGAACGGTCGACGGGGGGCGGCGCTGTGAAACGTCAATCGCAGGTCGACCGAGACCGCGACTTCCAGCAGAGCCTCGGGATCGAGTAGCCCGCTCGCCTCTGCCTCAGAGGACTATTCAAGCGCGCGGAGACAAGGAGCTTCCGGCAGCCCGAGCCGGATCTAATCGGAGTTCACACGGGGCAACGCCCGCAAGACCAGGCCCAAACCACCGCCCAAGAGCACGATCACTGCCACCATTCCCACACCGTCCGTCACCGGGTATCCGCCTCCGGCGTCCGCCAAACGGATGCTAGCTACGGTGCTCTCGGCTGCTTCTTGAAGTTCTGACCTGTTCGTGGCCCTGTTCGCTCGTTTCGACCCGCCGCTCGCTGGCTGGCTGGCGCCGTTGCCCCTCCGAACGATCGCCCGCCCGCGTCCCGATATACCTGCCCCGAACAAAGGTGCGCCAGACCCTTCATTTGACCCGCCTCCCCCCGTCGCTTCGTTGCGAGCCTGGGCGAGCGGTAGCGCGTACTCTTTCCCGGCTGGGCTGTTCGGGTCGAAGTGGACTCCCCCTGCGGCCGCCGGCTGAACGGGCGCCGCGAGTCCGGCGAGGGTCGCGAGTACAGCAACTCCGGCCAGTACTATCGCCGAGCTGGGTCGACCCCGGGGGATGCTGTCTCTATTCGAGCTGGAAGGCATGTGGCAGCAGTTGAACTTCAAGACTCTAGAGCAGGGCAAGGGCGCGGCCGGGCGGATCGACGGGTGCTCCGCGGCAACGCAGGGGACCTTCGTCGGGTCGCGCCTTGCCCGCTGGGCCCTATTCCCGGCCCTGGTCCTCTTCTGCCTTCTCAGTTGTCGGGGAACCGCCTCGGCCGCGGTATCGACCCACAAGCTGATCTGGGGGCCGACCAGCGTCTCCGCCTTCGACACCTACGCCAACCTCGGGGCAGGGCTCTATGAGATCACGATCAACTGGTCGCGGATCGCGCGCACGAAGCCCGCCAGCCCGACCGATCCGAGCGACCCGGCCTACCAGTGGACGCCGGCCGTCGACGAAGCGATTACCAACGCCCAGGCCCACGGCATCCAGGTCGTCCTCGAGGTTTCGGGCGCGCCGGGCTGGGCCAACGGGGGCCGCCCCTACCGTTGGGCACCCACGAACCCACAGGACTACGCCGATTTCGTCGCCGCGGCCTCCAAGCGCTGGCCGCAGGTCCACTACTGGCAGATCTGGGGAGAGCCGACGCGGCGGGCGAACTTCATGCCGCTCCCCAAGCACGTGGAAGGCCTCGACCTGACCGCGAGCCAGCGCCGCGGACCGGAAATCTACGCCCAGCTCCTCGACGACTCCTATGTCGCCCTCAAGGGAGTCGACCCGGCAAACATCGTGATCGGGGGCAACACCTTCAGCGGCGGCGACATCCGGCCGCTCGCCTTCATCAAGGCTCTGCGGCTGCCAAATGGCAAGCCGCCGCGGATGGACATGTTCGGCCACAACCCGTTCGGCTACCGCCGGCCCGACCTCAGCAAAGGCGAAATCAACCCGGGCAGTGGCATCTCCGACTTCTGCGACCTCGACGACCTCGCCCGATACGTCGACCGCTATCTATCGCGTGCCGGCCGCAACCCCCAGAAGCTGAAGCTCTTCCTCTCCGAGTACTTCGTCCCCACCGATCACTCGAACACCGAATTCAACTACTGGGTCTCGCGCAAGACGGCCAAGAACTGGCTGGCGGCGGCGTTTCAGATCACCCGCGACTGGAAGCGGATCTTCACCCTCGGCTGGTTCGAGCTCTACGATGAAGCGCCGAACGCTGAAGGGACCGAGGTCAATCGCGGCCTGCTTACCTACGACGGCAACAAAAAGCTGGCGTACTTCGCCTTCAAGAACGGCTAGCGCGCTCTGGCGTAGGGTCAGGCGATGCCTTCGGGAAACGACCGGGCCGGCAAGGCTTATTGGGACAGCGTGTGGAGAGATGCCGAGTTGCCGGCACCGGTCGACCCCGCGGACATGCACTTTCGGAATCGCCTCAACCGTGTGTTCGCGGCCTACTTCGACCGGGTGCTCAGGAAGCTGCCGTCTACCGCGCGGGTTCTGGAGGTCGGCTGTGCCCGGTCGGAATGGCTGCCTTACTTCGCGCGACGATATCCACTGGCCGTCTCCGGTATCGACTACTCGGAGGCGGGATGCGATGCGGAGAGGGAGATGCTCCGGCGCGAAAATCTAAGCGCCGACGTGGTGCACGCCGATCTCTTTGATCCACCGGCCGAACTTGTCGGGGCTTTCGACGTCGTCCTCTCGCTCGGAGTTGTCGAGCACTTTCAGGACACGGCAGGATGTATCCGTGCGGTCGCCCGTTTCGCAAAGCCGGAGGGCATGGTGATGACGACGATCCCGAACCTCAGCGGCTCGATCGGGTTCCTTCAGCGCGCCATCAACCCAGCTGTATTCGAGATCCACCGCCCCCTGACCGCATCGGCCCTCGCAGAAGCCCACCGAGAGGCGGGCCTGCGGGTCGAATCGTCCGACTATCTGCTCTCGACGAACTTCGGGATCGCAAACCTTCACGGCCTCGCGGACGGTCCCCGGACGCGACGGCTTGGCGCCGCGCTTCTGCAGCTGACCCGGCTGTCAAAGCTCGTCTGGATGTTCGAGGATCGCTTCCGCCCGCTCCCCGCCACGCGGGCGTTTGGTGCCTATGCGGCGGTCTGCGCCCAACCTGAAACGGGGCCGGAGGAGGCGGCCGCCTAGGTAGAGCACAGCGCCGCGCGGAGGTCAGGAGGGCCGCAGGCCGGAGACGGCGACCGCGACCTGGTGGCGCCGGATGTCATCGAGCCCGGCTTCCTCGAACCAGCCCTCGACCTCCGGCCAGTCGTGCTTCCACTGGTACTTGGGCGCGTACCAGTCGAGGGTGTCGAGGACCCGCCACTCGGGGTCGGGGTGATGCGAGACCGGCAGCAGCGGCGAGAAGTACCTGCCGACCCGGGTCCGGTAGAAGCGGCCGAGCGGCACGGCGACCTTGCAGAGCTTGAGCAGGTGCTCCTCGTCCATCCTCGAGGTGATCTTGCGTAACACGTCCGAGGCCGCGTAGCCGACCCGGCCTTCCTTCGTATAGACCCAGATCACGATCCGGCCGGCGGGCTTCAGCAGGCGCGGGAGCGCCGCGAACGCCGCGTGCGTGTCGGGGGTGTGATGGAGGACCCCGATCGAGTAGATCAGGTCGAAGGATTCAGGTCGCAGCGGGAGGTTGAACACGTCCGCCTGGAGGAAGGCGGTATCCGGCAGGCTGCCGAGGTTGTGGTTGGCTGCTTCCACCGCCGCGGAGAGGTCGACGCCGACGACTCGCGCTCCGTAGGAGGCGGCCACCTCGGCGAAGCGCCCCATTCCGCAGCCGACGTCGAGAACCGTCTTGCCACGCAGGTCGGCCGGTGAGAGGCCGGTCTTCTGTTCGAAGGTCTCACGGGACTCGGTCTGCTGCTCGTCGGGACGATCGAGCTGTGTCTGCCCGAACCAGTTCCACTCTTTGCCGAAGCTCTCCGCATATGAGTCCGACTCGACGAATCTGAGCACCCCGGCTCGCCGGGGTGCGACGAGGCCGGCGGCCGAGTGAGCGCCCTCGGCATCGATGCGGAGCGGCTCCTGGCTGGCGGGATCGACCAGCAGGTCCTGCAGCCACGGTGGGTCCGTCGCCGGCTGAGCCTCGGTCCCTGGTGCCCCCTTCGACGTCATCCGGCTGGGGATTCTGCCATTTCCGACCGCGGCGCGAGCCCGATCTCGCGGCCGCTATCGTTGCCGCCCATGAGGGCGCTTGTAACCGGGGGCGCGGGATTCATCGGGTCACATCTCGTGACCCGGTTGCTTCGAGACGGACACGAGGTACGGGTTCTCGACAATTTCTCCACCGGCTTCCGTTCCAATCTCGACGAGATCGGCGATGCGGTCGAGGTAGTCGAGGGCGACATCCAGAGCTACGAGCGGGCGCACAACGCGGTCCAGGGTTGTGAGGTCGTCTTCCACGAGGCCGCGCTGCCCTCGGTTCCCCGGTCGATTCAGGATCCACTGACGAGCAACTCGGTGAACGTGATCGGGACCCTCAACATCCTTCTCACCTCTCGCGACAGCGGGGTGCGGCGGCTCGTCTACGCGTCGTCCTCCTCGATCTACGGCTCCGATCCGACGCTGCCCAAGCAGGAGGACCGAGCGCCCCGGCCGATCGCCCCCTACGCCGTGGCGAAGCTGGCCGCGGAGGGCTACTGCCGCAGCTTCTCCGAGGTCTACGGCCTGGAAACCGTGGCGCTGAGGTACTTCAACGTGTTCGGCCCGCGCCAGGACCCGCTCTCCGCCTACGCCGCCGTGATCCCCAAGTTCATCACGGCGTTGATGGCCGGCGAGCCGCCCACCGTCTTCGGCGACGGGGAGCACTCGAGGGACTTCACCTACATCGACAACGTCGTCGACGCCAACATGCTCGCCGCCGAGGCGAGCGACGTCTCCGGTCAGGCCTTCAACATCGCCTGCGGGCAGCGGATCAGCCTCAATCGCCTGCTCGACGAGCTGCGCGAGATCATCGGCACCGAGGTCGAGGCGTCCTATCTGGAACCGAGACCGGGCGACGTGCCCCACTCGCTGGCGGACATCTCACGGGCCGAAGAGAGCCTCGGCTACCGGCCCGCGGTCGAGTTCACAGACGGCCTGCGCCGCACCGTCGAGCACCACCAGGCGGACCGCGATCAGTCCGCCTCCTTGCGGCGCTGAGCGCAGAGCACTGCGGCGGCGATCGCAAGCGTGATCGCGAGCTGCGGGACGGGCAACGCCTCGACGAAGACGAGGCCCGCTGCCGCGCCGGCGGCGACACCGATTGCGGCGGCATCCGCCCGACCGGATTCTGCCCTTCTAACTCCCGCCACGATCCCCGCGATCAGCAGGCCGAGCAGCAGGACGCCGACGATTCCGAGCTCGGCTGCGATGCCGAGATACTGGTTGTGGGCGGCGAGCTGCCCGTAGTGCGAGTGGGCCGCGGAGTAGGCGGGGAACGTGCTCCAGCCGATTCCTCGCAGCGGCTCGGACTTAAAGGCCTCGAAGGCCAGATGGGCGGCGTCCAGCCTCGAACGGATGTAGCGGCGTTCGTCCCGGGCGGCTTCCGAGGTGAGCTGGTCGTATTCCGACCCTTGGAGCTGTCCCGGAATTGCGATCAGGTGGGGACCCGATCGGTGCGCAGCGGCCATAAGTTGAACGTCGGCGATGGCAAAGGTGGCGGATCCGTCCTGCTGCCATATGTAGAGCGTCGCGTGCGGTGCTCGCAATCGTGGATTCCAGGCCAATGAGAAGCGGCGCCATCGGCGGCCCAGCTCGGCGTCGGCCGCGCTGCCTTCGGTTATTCGCGCGCTGTCACCCAGTGCGTAGCGGAATGGGATTTGGGCCACCGCGCCCTCGGCCCTGGCTTTGAAGCGAAGGGTGTAGTCGCCACCCGCGGCTGCTTCGCCCCAGCGGAAGCTCGCGCCCTCTCCGGCACGGTCGGATCGGACAGCGATCGAGGAGTCTCTGTTGAACAGGTCGGAGGGCCCGTTGGGGATCGGTCCCTGCGCTCGGCTGTCCCAGCCGGTCTGGTCGAGCTGGTCCAGGGGCCTCAGTGCGGCGGGCACAGATTCGAAGCTCGCGTTCTCGCGCTGCTGCTCGAACACGGAGTAGAGGACGGCGCCGACCAGCGCGCAGACGGCGGCGGCGCCGAGGATGACCAGAACGTGGCGGCGCGAGCGCCTCGCTTCCCACAGAGCCAGGACGAGGACCCCTACGGCGGCGGCGATGATCGCTCCCCGTGAGAAGGTCAGGACCAGAGTGACGCTGAGGATGAGGAGGCTCGCGACCACCGCGATCCGGCCGGCCATGTCGGCGGCGGAGCGATACGCCAGCACGATGGGGATCCCGAGGGCGGCCGCGAAGCCGAGTTCGTTGGCGTTCCCGAACGTCCCCGAGAGCCGGCCTCCTGTTTGCGTAAGGTCGACAGTTCCCGAGTTGAGGGCGCCGACGCCAAGCAGGGCTAGGGTCGAGGCGAGGACGATTCCGGCCAGGGTCGCGACGATCGCCGGCCCGCGGAGACGCGGTTCGAAGCCGATCGCGACCAGGGCCAGGAGCCCGATCACCGCGAACTCGTAGAAACCTCCCGCCTTGCCGTCGCAGTTGCAGCCCCAGGCGGCGGCGTTGAAGAAGATCCAGACGGAGAGGCCGACGTAGGCGGACGCGAGCAGCACCGTCGGCGCCGATAGCCGGAAGAGCTGCGGGCGCTCCCGGAGCAGGTCGGCGGCGAGCAGCGCGGCGAAGAGCAGGAGCGTCGCCCTCCCGAGGGTCAGGGGGCCGGCGATGTGGGTGGCGGAGAAGGGCGCCAGCATGGCGGCGACGACGAGCCCGACACCGGTCCGTTGGAATCCGCTCGACGGCGAGCCGAAAGACCTGCTCGTCGGCCTGAGCCCCGGCTCGCCGGTCGATCGCGGTCGATCGGCGACGAATGCGGCGAGCCGCCCGCCCGCCGCCGTTCCGAAGCCCCAGACCGCGCCTGCGACGGGCGCCAGCGACCATTGCCGACCGGTGCGCAGCATCTCCGCGAAGGCGCCGAGCGCACATACCCCCATCGCCAGATAGCCGGCGATGATGTGGCGCGGAAAATAGACTTCGACCTGGTAGATGACGTGCGGGATCAGGTACGCGATCGGCAGGAGGAGCAGCAGCCAGGCGCGTAGCGAGGATTCTCGCCGCAGCAGGCGCCAGAGTGACATCGCGATCGCCGCGACCCAGAGCGCAAGCATCGTCCACAGCAGCCAGCCCAGGCTGTCGTGCGCGAGACCGGGCGTCGGCGGGTCGTAGAAGATCGCGCTGATGTGGCCGCGTATTTCGTTACCGACGGCGTTGTCGCTGAGGACCTGGCCCAGGTCCGAGATGCTGACTTCCTGGTTCACCGCGTTGCTCGTGGTGCTGAGGATGAACCGCTGGCCGTAGGCGAGGTTGTGAATCGCCGGCAGCAGCGCGATCGCCACCGCAGTGGCGGCGGCGACCACGAGCACCCCTCGGCGACGTTTCCACAGCCCGCCCGCGATCGACGCCAGGATCGTCCCCACGGCAAGCGCCTGGTTGTTCCTCATCACGTAGATCAACGCCGCGGCGGCGGCGCTGCCGACCCAGGCCCGCTGCCGGGCCGGCTGCAGCTGCGGCGCCGCGACGGCAAGCGGGAGCAGCGCCCACGACGGTGCCTCCGAAGCGCTCATCGAGACCAGCGAGAGGATGGTCGGCGAGTTGACGACGGCGATCAGGAGAAAGCCGGCGACGCCGATGAGAAGGCGTCCCGTGCTGGATTCGACCCGACGCCGGTGCCAGGAGACAAGGGCGACGAAGGGAAGGCTCAGGCCGATCATCGACCACCAGGTGACGAGGGGGTCGCCGTCGCCGAAGACGAGATGCATCAAACCGAGCAGGTAGCGCGAACCCGGCTGGTAGTAGAAGACCGACTCGCCACCTTTGAGCGAGTGCCCGAGGGCGAATTCCCGCGCGAAGCTCTCGTAGGTGAGGAAGTCTCCTCCCGATATCCGGTAGAGGACGGCGTGCAGGTCCGAGACCCCGTTCAGCACCGCGACGCCCTCGACGACGAAGAGCGCTGCGAAAGCCCAGAGGATCGGCCGCCGGGGCGGGCGCAGGACGACGATCGGTGCCAGCGCCGCGGCCAGGTACTGGAACCCGAGGTGCTGATCGGGCGAGGAGAGTGCGGCGACGAGGATGGCGGTGAGCGTGACGAGGCCGAGCGGCAGCAGGTCGCGGCCGAGTGAGGAGAGCGCAATCAGCGCCAGCCCCGCGAACGCAACGGCGAGGACTAGCCAGATCAGCAGGGCCACGAGCTGCTCGACGAACGGCGGCGATGCGGCATCGATCGCGGTGCCGCTCCGGTCCAGGATCCGGAATTCGGCAAAGGGCGCACCTTCGGGGAAGCCGAACCTGGCTTCCAGCGGTTGGTCGCCCGACGGGAAGCGGGCCGAGACGGTGCGGCTTCTGTTCGAGGGCGGCAGCGTCACTCGCTTTTCGCCGACCCGTACGCTGCCGCTCCCGACGTACCGGATGCGGACGATGCCGTCGTCGGGGATCGCCGCCGTCCCGTTCCAGGAGGCGTCGAAGGGCATCAGCTCATGCAGGCCCGGCCCCCCCTGGCCTTCGTTGAAGCGGAGATCGTTGGCGAAGGAAAGATCCCAGTCGGTTCGGGCCACCCTGTTGCTGTAGACCAGCGATGAGAAAGCGGGGTCCAGGCGGTTAGCCTGCGCGCCGCCCGGCCCGAAGTCGATCTGTTCGTCGACGCGCGTTGCGCCGTCATGGCGCTTGAACAGATTCGAGTAGGACTCCTCGCAGCGATCCTGCGGCACCTTCCAGGTCGAGACATAGCAGCCGACGAAGCCCCGGTCCGAACCGAGTCCGAGCAGCACGAGCTTCATGACGATCAGCGCGGCCGCGGCGATGAACAGAGCCCGCGGCCCCCAGGACACCCGGCGCGTCAGCCTGCCCGCGAGCGTCGCCCTGAGCCGTGGGCTGAACACGAACGGGAGCAGAGCCGCGAGGGCGCCGATCTCCCATGGGTTGTCCAACGGGAGCCCGTCGAAGGCGACGACGTTGACCGAAGGGACGACGAGTGCCAGGCCCAGCGCCACGACGAGGCTGGATCGCCCCGCGTCAACCCAGCCGAGCAGCACCCTTGCGGCGCGCGAGAACCCGCTGCTGTTCGCCACAGTCAACGGGATCCTAGCCGCCCGCGGTCGCGCCACGGCGGCGAGCAATCGCGGCGGCGATCAGCTCGACGATGCGAATCGCCGTCGCGGCGAGCAGGAGCCACACCATCGGCGCGAAGACGATGTCGTAGCGCGGGGAGAAGACGGAGGACAGGCTGCTGCCAAGAACCCCCAGAGCCACGACGAGGACGAGGACCAGGGCGGCGAGGCGCTGCCGGGAACCTCCCGCGAACAACAGGAGAAATATCAGAATCCCCCCGAGCGAGATCAGGTAGAGAAGGTGCGTCAGGGTCTGCGCGATCTGCCACGGAACGCGGGTCAGTGGAGAGTCACCCGGCAGGCTGCGTGCAGCGAGCTCAGTCGTCGGGATCGAGCCTCGATCATCTGAGCGCCTCAGGGCCTCGAAGTAGTACCGGGTGGCCGCGATCTGGTCTCTCCCCTGATCCGCGGTGAACGTCTTCGAGTCGAAGAGCCGCCTGTATTCGCCGAGGCCATACCAAGTGTCGTTCAGGTAGATGTCAGGGTGCTGGAGAACCGCTTCGCTGGCCAGTGCCCCCATCACTTCCGTGGCTTCGGAGGACGTCCTGCCCTCCCCGATGAGTGCGTTGAACAGTGCGGTCGGCGGAGCTTCCTGGTTGTAGAGGTCGAGGGCGAGGCGACCGTCGGCCGTGTCGGGGGAAGGTGGCACCCGATCCCAGGTCACGGCCCGCGCGTACAGAGAGATGTTCTCGACGGTCGCCACGTTGGGATTCCCGAAGCGGATCAGGTTGTGGATGCACCACGGTGCCAGCACGGCAAGCATCACGCCGATGGCAACGGCAGAGGCTCTCAGCCCTGGTCGCCATTTCCCGGCCGCGATCCAGAGCACGACCGGAATCGCCACCAGCGCAAGGAGACCGTTGGCGCGGAAAAGCGTCGCGATCCCGAACATCGCGCCGGTGGCGGCGAGCAGCTTCCATGGCATCTGCCGGGCCTGGATCCGCCAAGCCGCCTCAACCAGTAGGGCGGTTGCGGCCAGGAGCAGCACTCCGAAGAGGAACTCGGCCAGGCCGATTTGCTCGGTGACGATCATCAAAGGTGAAGCGGCCGTCAGGAAGCCGGCGATGACCCCGACCGGCGCGCTGAAAAACCGCCAGGCGATGAGCAGCACCGCTGCAGGCAGAAAGATGCCGGCGACGTTCTGGAGGTAGACCGCTGCGGTGACGGGGTTGGTGCCGAGTTCTTCGAAGACGGCAAGTAGTAGGGAGTACGCCGGCGGGCGGAGGTTGTCGAGAAAACCGCCGTGGAAGATGTGTTCGGCGACTGCGAGGTAGGCGCTCGTGTCGGGGGCAACATAGGCCTTCCCCAGCAGCGGGGCGCGGACGGCCAGGGCGACCAGGGTCAGGCCAATTGCGGAGAGGAACAGCCCCCGCCGGCCCCGCTCCGGCAGTAGACCTGCGGGAGTTTCGATCCCCTCTGAGTCTCGGTTGAACTCTGAGATGAATCTGGCCACGCAGGTCGAGCGCCAACCACGTGCCGCCTCTCCCACCGAGCTCCATCTCCGTGTCTTCACGAGCGGGTGAACATATACTTCCTGCCGTGTGGACCGGCGGGGTATCTCTGAGAAGTTCGCGCGTGACTCTGCGCCAGGCGGGGCTCGCGTCTCTCGTAGCGCTGATCGTCGCCGTGACCCTGTCGGCATGCGGAACCAGCGCCCCCGGCCCGCCCACGACGTCGGCGTCCAGCAACCTGGTCGACCATGCCGAACTCGTGAAGTACCCGGACGGGAGCGTTGATCGGACATTCCTCGAATACTGGTCAAATCTGCAGTTCCACTCATGGGCCGACGTGGCCGCCTATTACGACCCGAGCTTCCGCGACTTCGTCGGCACCGCCAAGCTGATCAATGCCAAGAAAGTGGGGACAACGTTCTATCCCTTCCTGAAGCCGGTAATCGTCAGGTCGAGTAGCGACCGCGGTGTGACGACGGTCTATTACGCGGTGAGGCTGGAAGACGGGACCAAAGAACTGGCTGCAACGACCTGGCGCAAGGTGGGCGGTAACTGGCAGATTGTCTACGACTCGCGGCTGGACGCTGAGTTGGGCCAGCTGGCCCAGGAAAAAACCCAGCTGTCCGAACCCGGCACCGGCACTGCCGAATCGACACAACCCGTGTCGAAGAAGGCGCTGCGGGCCTCAAAAGAAGCGGCGCAGCTCCAGTCGCAATTCCTCCAGCGGGAACTGCAGATCAACCACCCCTGAGCCGGTCCGCCTTGTCGTCTCGCTCGACGACCTCGCGAAGCACCGCCAGGTGCCCGTCCGCGAACTTCGTGACGTCGTACTGCTCCTGGGCGTGCCGGCGGGCGCCCGCGCCGAGGCTAAGTCGCAGCTCGCGGTCGTCGATCAGTCGCTCCAGTGCGGCGGCGATCTCGCCCGGATCGTGCGAGACCACCATCCCCCCGTCGGCTGCGATCACCTCGCTCGTGCCGCCGCCGTCCGTGCCGACCAGAGGCCGTCCGAGCATCGCCGCCTCGATCAGCGCGTTGGGGCTGCCCTCGTCGTCTGAGAGCAGGAGGGCGACGTCGTGTTCGGCCCAAAACCCCCGGACGTCCGTGATCGGCCCGCCCGCAGTGACGCGGCCCGCGAGACCCCGGCGCTCGATCTCGGCGGCGACCTGCTCGCGCAGGGGGCCGGCCCCGGCGAGGTCGACCCGCCAGGCGGCGGCGGCATCGACCAGCTCGAGCGCGTCCAGCAGGCGCGCGTGGCCCTTTTCCGGTCGGTAGTTGGCGAGATATCCGAGCGCCACCGGCCCTCCTGGGGGCGCCGGCAGCGCCTCCACCGGGGGATGGCCGTTGCGCACCAGCCGCAGCCGCTCGGGTCGCACCCCGCGGGCCTTCGCCTGCTCGATCACGGCGTTCGAGTTGCCGGTCACCCGCCGGGCGCGCCGCTCCGCCCAGCGGATCGGGATGCGGAAGTGGGCCCGCCGTTCGGCGCCGGACCCGATCACGCTGCGCCGCGCGATCACCACCGGGATGCCCAGCGCCGTCGCGGCAGGGGTGACCGTGGCAGAGGCCTCCTCGAGCCAGGCATAGACGACGTCGGGCCTTGTCCGGCGCAGCACGCCGTAGGTGCGGGGCAGGGAGAACACCGGTCGCAGCGCCCGCGGTCCGCCCGACGCCGGCAGCTGGACCAGCTCGACCCCGAGCTCGCGCAGTCGCCGCGCGTGGCCCTCGTCGCACGCCGTCGAGAACGTGAGCACCGTCGCCTGCAGCCGGTCGGGATGGGCGCTGGAGATCAGCTGCATCAGCTGCCGCTCGGAGCCTCCCAGTCCGAGCCCGCCGATCGCGAAGAGGACTCGCGGCTCAGCCGGCATCGATCCACTGCCTGTGCCACAGCTCGAGCATCGCCAGGTTCCAGACCCGGTAGGTGTGGTCGCCGCCGCCCGATACGTGCTCCTCGACCAGATCGCGCACGCCGGCGGGGCGGAAGTACCCGCGATCGAGGGTGCGCGGATCGAGCAGCAGGTCCTCGACCCAGGTGCGCAGATCGCCGCGGAACCAGGAGCCGATCGGGATCCCGAAGCCCTGCTTGCGGCGATCGACCAGGTCGTCGGGCAGCCCGCGCCGCCGGGCGATCTCCTTGAGCGCCCACTTCGTCGTGCGGCCGCGCAGCTTCATCCTGCCCGGCATCGCCGCCGCGTACTCGTAGACGCGGTAGTCGAGGAAGGGGGACCGGACCTCGAGCGCCGTCGACATCGCCATCCGGTCCACCTTGACGAGCAGGTCCCCCGGCAGATAGGTCTCCGTGTCGAGGGCCAGATAGCGGTCGACGCCGGGGAGGTCGGGTGGCGCCAGGGTCTCCTCCCAGGCCGAGGCGGTGCCCCCCGCGGCCTCGATGAACTCCGGGGTGCAGAGCCTGTCGAGTTCGGCGGGGGTGAAGTGGGACATCATCGACGCGTAGCGCTCGGCGGAGGGCCTCGCCAGGGCCGCCGCCGCCCGGTGCAGGTCGGCGGCCCTGCCCGGCAGCAGGCCGCGCGCACCGCTCTTCTCGAGCAGGCGGGCAGCGCCTCGCGCCGGCGCCGCCCGGTCCGCGATCCGCGCCAGCAGGTAGCGCCTATACCCGCCGAACGCCTCATCGCCCCCGTCTCCCGACAGCGCCACCGTCACCTTCTCCTTCGTCATCCTCGAGAGCAGGAGCGTCGGGATCGCCGAGGAGTCCGCGAACGGCTCGCCGGCGAAGCGGACGGCCTCGCCGATCAGGGGGACGATCGCCGGCTCGAGGACCCGGTCCTCGTGCTCGGTGCCGTAGATCTCCGCCACCCGCCGGGCGTGCTCACCCTCGCTGAAGCCCGCCTCGGGAAAGTCGATCGAGAACGTGCTCACCCGGCTGCTCGCCTCGGCCATGTAGCTGACCACGAGGCTGGAGTCGATGCCCCCGGAGAGAAAGGCGCCCAGCGGCACGTCGGCCACGAGCCGGTCCCGGGTCGCCTCGCCGAGGAGCGAGTCGAGGCGCTCCAGCGACTCCTCCTCCGAGTGCTGCTCGGCCTCTGAGAAGTCCAGCTGCCAGTACTGCTCGACCCGGATCGAACCCCGCTCGACGACCAGCCGCTCGCCCGGGGCGAGCTTGTGGATCCCGGCAAAGCCGGACCGGGGAGGGGGGACGTACTGCAGGGTCAGGTATTCGGCGATCGCCTCGGGGTCGGGTCGCGGCTCGACCAGGCCGCTGGCCAGGATCGCGCCGGGCTCGCTCGCGTAGAGCAGGCCACCCTCGACAGGTGCCCAGTAGAGCGGCTTGACTCCGAGCCGGTCTCGGGCCAGCAACAGCCGCTCGGCGGCTTGGTCCCAGAGTGCGATCGCGAACATCCCCTGCAGCTCGTCGAGGCACTCGACGCCGCGCTCCTCGTAGAGATGCGCAATCACCTCGGTGTCGGAATCGCTGCGGAAGCTGTGTCCCCGGGAGCGCAGCCCACTGCGCAGATCGCGAAAGTTGTAGATCTCGCCGTTGCAGGTGACGTGAACTGTCGAGTCCTCGTTGGGGATCGGCTGGTCGCCGGTCTCGAGGTCGATGATCGCCAGCCGCCGGAAGCCGATCGCGACCTCACCGGGAACGAGATGATCGCCGGCGGCGTCGGGGCCCCGATGGGCGATCGCGTCGCACATCCGCACCAGCACCGCGCGGTCGGCGCCGACATCCCCCACCCATCCGGCGATCCCGCACACCTGTCAGCCCGTGACCCGGGCCAGCCCGCGGCGAAGCAGGCTCGGAAATGCGTCGTCGCTACGAGGCAACCTGATCGCACTTTTCATCGGGATCTCTCCATAGCGAGAGAGGAGATACAGCATCAGGCCCCCGGCAGCCCAGTAGGAGACGACCGACGCCACCGAGGCGCCGGAGATCCCGATCATCGGGATCAGCAGGAAGTTGAGGCCCACGTTGACCGCCAGGCCGACGAGCGAGGCCGCGGATATCGCCAGCGGCGAGGCGATCCGGACCAGCAGGTCACGGGCGGGGCCCTCGACCGCGAGCGCGACGACGGCTGGCATCAGCAGCGCAAAGGGGAGGACGCTGCCGGTCCACGCGGAGCCGTACACGAGGACCACGAACGGGTACGAGATCGCGGCGGCAAGCGTCCCGAGCACGATCGCCAAGCCGAGATTCTGGCCGATGAAGTCGACCGTGTAGGCGACCGCGGTCTTCGTATCCACCTTGGTCTGCGTCTCGAGCGCCGCTAGCCCGATCGTCGCCACCGCGACGAAGACGATTTCGGCGAGCGTCGCCGAGAGCGAGTAAAGGCCGGCGGCGTGGGTGGTGGCGAGCAGGCCGACGATGAGGAGGTCGATCTTCAGGTTGAGCCAAAGGGCCACCGAGGCGGGTTGCAGGCGGATGCCGGTGTGCAGGGCCGAGCGGACGAGGCGCATCTCGGTGATCGGCGTCAGCTCGCGAGCACCCACCATTCGCGCCAGCACCACCGTCAGGGCGATTGCCACCAGGGCGATCGTCGCCAGCGCGCCGACCATGGCCAGCTCGGGTGTGAGGCCGGGCCCGACCTCGAGGGCGAGGACGAGCGCGAACTGGACCAGGGCGCCGGCGGCGATGACCCACCCATAGGCCCGCAGCGTTCCTGTGCGCAGGAGGAGCGCGGTCGCCAGCTGGCCGATCAGGGTGAACGGAATCGTGGCGGCCGCCAGCACCACCGTGGCGGCGCTCGCGTCGCCGAGCATCGAGTCGCGAACCGGCAGGCCGACCGCCAGGGTCAGGCCGACTCCAAGCAGCCCGAGCGTGAGGGAGAACAGCGAGGCGAGGTGGCAGAGCTCGACCAGCGTCGCCTCTTTGCGGGCGAGCATCCGACCGATCGAGTGCTCGACCGAGAGGTGCGAGACCACCCAGACGACGGTCGCGAGGTTGAGCGCCAGCGCGTACTGCCCGCGCCCGGTCGGGCCCAGCGCCCGGGTCACCACCAGGCTCAGCAGGAAGAGGAAGGCGAACTGGACCGCGCGGAACCCGAGCAGCCGGCCGCCGCCGCCGAGCGAGGAGGAGACCAGGGCCTCCGGCTCGCTCAGGGTCCCCGGAACGGCCCCGTTACTTTGCATCCGCGATGCGTCTGTAGCCCACCGCGCACCAGTATGGGGGCTGGTCCGAGAGCGCCACTCGCTCGAGCCCGGCGGACTCCATCATGGTGCGGATCTCGGCCGCGGTGAACCGTTTCTCGAGCCTCGTGCCGAACCTGTCGTACGCATCGGTGCGCATTGTGTACAGGCTGCTGTCGCGATAGGTCGAGAGCGGAAGCCGGTCGACGTCTGCCCCTGTCGAGGCGATCAGCCTCGACAGCCGGGCGAGAGGCAGGTAGACGAGCAGGGCGATGAGCGAGGTCAGCGCCAGCTTCGCCCGGTGAGGCTGCCTGCTGATCGCCGTCCGGGCGAGGTCGGTCCCCCGCCAGATCGCCCTGAACCACGGGGGGCGGTTGTCGAGGGCGTAGTAGAGATAGAGGAGGAAGGGCGCGCCCGGGCGCAGCAGCGCCGCGCATGCGCGGATCCCGGCCTCGGTGTCGGGGACGTGATGCAGCACCCCGAGGCTGTACCCGAAGTCCATCGATGCGGGGGCGAGCGGGATGGCGTCGACGCTGGCGCCGTGGAAGGCACAGTTCTCCTCCTTGGCGAGCGCGCGCCTCGCCACCTCGAGCGCGGCATCGCTCGCGTCGATGCAGTGCAGGGTCCCGACCCTAGGGGCGACGAACCGCGCCCACCGGCCGCTCCCGCACCCCATGTCGAAGCCGACGGCGTCCCGCTCCAGGCCGTCCCAGGGAAAGAGGCGGAAGTACTCCTGGAAGCGGGTCTCCAGCTCGGCGGCCCCCAGTCCAGACTGGTCGAAAGCGGTCCACTCCCGGCCGAAGCCGTCGACCGTGGCCTGGTCGAGGTTTCCGCCCCGGTCGAGCAGCTCCGTGTAGAGCTTGTCGATGTCGTCGAGCAGGCGCTCGGCCCCGAAGCGGGTGGCGACGTGCTCTCTGGCCCGCGCCCCCATTCGCCGGCGCAGCTCCCGGTCCCCCGCGAGGCGGGTCATCGCCGCCGCGATCGCGGCCTCATCCCCGGCGGGAGCGAGCAGGCCTGTCTCATCGTCGATCACGATGTCGGAGACGCCGCCGACGCGGGTGGACACCGCCGGTCTGCCGGCAGCCGCCGCCTCGATCAGCGCCACCGGGGTGCCCTCGCTGTCGGAGGTGAGCAGGGCCGCGTCACTGCCCGCGGCGATCTCCGACAGGTCCCGCCGGTAGCCGAGGAACCGGATCGAGTCCTCGCAGCCCAGGTCGCGGGCGAGGCGCTCGATCTCCGGGCGTATGGTCCCGTCGCCGACGACCGCGACCTTGATCGGAGCGCCTTCGCCGCCGGCGATCGCGAGGGCGCGCAACATCGTGTCGGCTCGCTTGATCGGCGCCAATCGCCCGGTGTAGGTGAAGACCACGTCCTCGACGCCGGCGCCCAGCTCCGCGCGAATCGCCGGCTCCGGTTCGAGGTCGAGATCGAGGAACGCCCCCAGCTCCAGGCCGAGTGGCACGACGGCGAACTTCGAACGCGGGGCGATGCCGATCTCGACCAGCTCGTCCACGGTCGCCGTGCTGACGCCGATCAGCCGGTCGCTGATCCGCGCGAGCAGGCGCTCGACGGTTCGGAACACGCCTGTCTGTAGGCGACCGAAATAGCCACGCAACACGTGACCGTGGTAGGTGTGGACGATCACGGGTCGCGGGCCCGGTCCCATCAGCGCGGCGAGGCGGCCCAACATGCCGGCCTTCGCCGTGTGGGTGTGGACGATGTCGGGACGGAAGGCCCTGACCGCGCGGATCAGCGAGATCAGGGCGCGGAGGTCCCGCAATGGACGGATGTCCGGCCCCAGCGTGTCGAGGCGGCGGATCTCGACCCCGGCGAGGTCGTGCTCCTCCTCTCCAGGCCCGACGGAACCGGTGATCAGGAGGGTTTCGTACCGGTTCGAATCGAGTCGCCCGCTGAGCAGGGCGGCTTGATGAGCGGGCCCGCCGAGATTCATCCGCGCGATCACCCGCAGAACGCGGATTGGATGGTTCTTCTCGGGCATTGAAGCTATTATCGCCGCGAGGCAGCGCCGGGCGGGCGCGTGGCGGCAGCCGCCCCTCCGACTGCGAGCGGGCTATACGGGAGGGTCTGGGAGTGAGATATCTGATTACCGGCGGGTCGGGCTTCATCGGCTCACACCTGGCCGACGCGCTTATCGCCCGCGGCGATACGGTCCTCGTCCTCGACGACCTCAGCACCGGCCGGCGCTCGAACCTCGAGCCTGCCCTCAGCACCGGCTCCGCCGAGCTGGTCGAGGGCTCGATCCTCGACCGCGAGCTGGTCGAGGAGTGCGTCGCGCAGACCGACGTCTGCCTGCACCTCGCCGCTGCGGTCGGGGTGCAGCTGATCCTCGACAACCCGCTCGACTCGCTGCTCTGCAACGTGCGCGGCAGCGACATCGTCATCTCCTCGGTGGCTGCCAAAGGCGGCAAGATGCTGGTCGTCTCCTCCTCGGAGGTCTACGGCAAGAACAACGTCGGCCCGCTCGCCGAGACCTCCGACCGCATCCTCGGGCCGCCCTCGACCGCGCGCTGGGCGTACTCGACCGCGAAGGCGTTCTCCGAGGTGCTGGCGAATGCCTACGGCTACGAGACCGACGCCGAGTCCGTCGTCGTCCGCCTCTTCAACACTGTCGGCCCGCGCCAGAGCGGCTCCTACGGAATGGTCCTGCCGCGCCTGGTCCGCCAGGCGCTCTCGGGCGAAGACCTGACCGTCTACGGGAACGGCACCCAGACCCGGTGCTTCGCCCACGTCGCCGACGTCGTCGACGGGGTGCTGTTGCTGCTGGCGGCGGATGAGGCGGTGGGGCGGACCTTCAACATCGGCTCGGCCAACGAGATCTCGATCATCGACCTCGCCCGCCGGGTCATCGAGCGCACCGGCTCCAGCTCGGGGATCAGCCTGATCCCCTACGAGGAGGCTTACGGAAAGGGGTTCGAGGAGATCGGCCGCCGCTTCCCCGATCTCGGCCTGATCGGCCGCATCACCGGCTGGTCCTCGGTGCGAACAATCGACGACATGATCGATGACGTCATCGCCGACCAGCCGGCCAAAGTTGCCTGAACTCTCCGACGGCGTCAGCATCGCTCTCGCCTTCGTCCTGGCGGCGGCGCTCACCGCCGCGACCGTGCCCGGCGGCGATCGCGCTCGCCGGGCGCACCGGCTTCCTAGACTCCCCCGTCGGCTACAAGGCGCACCGGCAGCCGACGCCCTATCTCGGCGGCGCCGCCGTCATCGTCGCGGCCGGCCTCTCGATCTTGGTCCTCGACGACGGCCTCAGCCGCTACTGGCCACTCTTGGTCGGCACCCTCGGCCTCTCGCTCGTCGGCACCGTCGATGACCGTCTCAACCTCTCGCCGTTCCTCCGCGTCGGGACTGAGATCCTCGCCGCCTGGCTGCTCTGGAATGAGGGGCTCGGCTGGTCGTTCTTCACCAGCGACCCCGCCAACTTCCTGCTGACGGCGTTCTGGGTGACCGGCATCGTCAACGCCTTCAACCTGATGGACAACCTCGACGGGGCCGCCTCCAGCGTCGCCGCGGTCTCGGCGGCCTGCGTCGCCGCCCTCGCCCTGATCGGCAGCGACCCGGCGCTGGCGGTCATCGCCACCGCCCTCTGCGGCGCCCTCGTCGGCTTCCTCCGCTTCAACCTCGCGCGGCCGGCCCGGATCTTCCTCGGCGACGGCGGCAGCATGGCGATCGGCTTCCTCCTCGCCGGGGGGCTGATGGCGGCTCCGATGGGGGAGCTCTCGGGCTGGGCCTCCCTGCTCGCCGCCGCGGTCGCGGTCGGCCTGCCGGTGTTCGACACCGCGATGGTCGTCCTCTCGCGCCGCCGCCGCGGCGCCCCCGTCTTCTCCGGCGCCACCGACCACACCACCCACCGGCTGCGCGCCTTCCTGAAGACGCCGCGGGCGGTGGCCGGTGTCCTGGCCGCGATGCAGGCCGCTCTCTGCGGCCTCGCGATCGAGGCGACGCGGCTGGGGACCAACGCCGCGCTTGCTCTTGGCTGCTTCGCTCTCTTGCTCGGAATGGTGCTGGTCCTCGCCGTCGATGGGCCGAAATGGACTCCCGTCTCCGACGACTCCTGAGCCCCTCGGCGCCGCCCGGCCGCGGCGCGGCCGGGCTTCCCGCGGCTGTGCGGCGGCCGTTGCTGGCGCTCCTCGGCTTGGGCTGCGGGGCCAGCCCGGCGTTCTTCGGCTACTTCGACCTCTCGGTCTGGGGCCCGCTCGCGCTGCTGTTGATCGCGACCGCGATCGGCCTGGTGCTGGCGCGGCCGGCGCTGCCCCGGGGGCTCGCTGCCGTCGCGGTGGCGGGGCTGCTCCTGTTCGCCGTCTGGTCGCTGCTCTCGATGGGCTGGGCGGAGTCCGCCGACCGAGCGCTGACCGAAGGCGATCGCTGGCTTCTCTACGGCGTCTTCTTGCTCGACGTCCTGCTGCTGCTGGAGGGGCGGCGGGACGGCGAGGTCTTCGTCGCCAGCGCGACCCTGGGTGTGCTCGGGGTCGCCGCCTACGACCTGGCGAAGATGCTGGGAGGGAATGGGCAGTCGATGTTCGGCGGCTCCCGCCTGCTCGAGCCGCTCGGCTACGTCAACGGCCTCGGGGGCTTCTTCCTGCTCGGGTTCTGGCCGCTCGCCGCGGCCGCGGAGCGGGCCCGGTCGGAGGCCCTGGCTGGCCTCGCCGCTGCCGCCGCCACCTTGTTGGCAGCACTGGTAGTCCTGACCGACTCGCGGGGGACGGTCTTCGCCTTCGCCGCATCCGCCTGCCTCATGCTCCTGCTGATGCCGGGCCGCAACCGCCGGGCGTGGCTGTTGCTGGCGGTGCTGGCCGGACTGGCCTTGGCCTGGAACCCCCTCACCGACGTCACCCAGACCCTGCCGCCCGGGCACTTTGCGCCGCCCGAGGAGGCGATCAAGCTGGCGGCCGAGCGCAGCCTGCTCCTCGCCGGTGCCGTCGGCGTCGTCTGGGCACTCGGTTGCTGGCTCGTCGCGGCGGCGCGCGGGGGCTCCCGAGCGCTCGCCGAGCAGCTGCCGCGCATCTCGGCGGTGCTCCTCTGCGGGGTCGCGGCGCTCGCCCTGGTCGTCGCTGTCGCCGCGGTCAAGGACCCGGTCGGGAAGGTCTCCGATCAGTACAACGCCTTCACCGAACTGAAACCGACCACCGGCAGCTCCCGTTTCACCTCCGGCGGCGGCAACCGCTACGACTACTGGCGGATCGCCTGGAAGCAATTCACCGATCACCCTCTCGACGGCGTCGGTGCCGGCAACTTCGACCGGACCTACTTCCTCGAACGGCGCACCAGCGAGGACGTCCGCCAGGCGCACAGCATCGAGCTTCAGACCCTCGGCGAGACGGGCATGGTCGGAGCGTTGGCGCTTGGGTTGTTCTTGGTCGCGGTTTTCGTCGGTATCTGGAGACGAGCCCGAGCTGCTCGCAGTCGTGGGTCTGAAACGGGCCTCACCGTCGCCGCCACGGGAATGTTCATCGTGTGGCTCGCACAGACCAGCGTGGACTGGTTGCACCTCATCCCCGGCCTCACCGGTATCGCGTTGGGGGGTGCCGCCATTTTGCTGATGCGACCGGGTCCCCCCCCAGTTGGGGAGAGACGCCTCTTCCCTCTACCTGTGCTTGGGACGGCTGCCGCGCTGGTTCTGGCGGTGGTCGCCATCGTCTTCATCGGCCGGCCGACCCTGGCCGAGCATCTCCGAACTGAGGCCCAGGACGAGCAGAGGACCCGTCCCCTGAAGGCGCTCGACGCGGTGGACGAATCGCTCTCCCTCAACCCCGATGCCGTACAGGGGTACTACATCAAGGCGGCGGCGCTGGCTCGCCTGAACGCGTACCGGCCCGCAAAAAGCGCCCTTAAAGAGGCGATCGGGCGCGAGCCTCACAATTACGTCAGCTGGGCCCTGCTAGGCGACCTTGCAACCCGGCGCGGAGAGATCTCTGACGCCCTGCGGGCCTACAATCGAGCATCGCGACTCAACCCGCGCGACCATGGGCTCAGGCTACTCGGATCCCAGCGCAGGCTGGTCGAACGGCTGCATAGGAATCCGGGCGCAGTGGCCTCGCCCCCCAATAGTGGGGGGTAATTGCGCCCCGCCGGCGCAGAGCTGCAAGGGAGGTGGGAACTTTCGGCCAGCACTTTGGCGAGCTGGCCACCGAGATGCGACACGCTCGTGAGGAAGGCGGCGACGGCAACAAGCACCGCTCGCCGGTAGGGTGGTGCTCGACGGTCTTACGGCACGACACTAGTTGAGGTCTCACCGTGCGCCTAGGTCGGCCTAGGTCCGCCGCTTCGACGCCCCCGAGCACAACCCGCTTGTCAATGCGGCTGTCTATGCGGGCATCGGCGCCAAGCTGGGCATCAGCCTCGCGATCACAGCCATTCGTGGGCGTCAGACCACAGCAGGCCCGGTTCACAGGCCCAAGACAAGACCCGCCGGAGCGGGTCGAGTCTGGT
>CAAGKR010383654.1_pt1 | contig 23122 bp, 14 predicted proteins | sample 2556971 | NCBI WGS metagenome assembly CAAGKR01 (sample SAMEA5207829, study PRJEB30636) | soil metagenome | biome: forest; feature: boreal; material: soil | place: USA | collected 2011-09 | depth 1 m | reverse complement strand
CGCAATAATTGTGCTCGGATGCGTCGCAATACTTAAGACGGGCGTCAGATTGCCGGAGGCCTTCACCCTGCTGTCTCTTCCGGGCCGCAATACACTGACGGAGGCTGGAGGGGCCTTGGTCGGCGGCCTGGAGGGGCCGTATGCATTCGCCATAGCCATCTTCATGGCACTTTCCTGTCCGGAGCGCATGCGGCGGGGTGCTACCCTTGGTGTGGTACTCGTCGGTTTTGCGCTGGCACTGTCGGAACTGTGGGGCAGCGGGGCATCCACTGTACCGGTCGTGGGCGGTTTTTTGCCAAATTCGGACTCGCGTGATTACGTTGCCGAGGGCACGCGGCTCATGGAGGGACAGAATTTTACTGCGTTGGGCTCCAGGCGGCCACTGATCGGCGCATATATGGCGGAGATGTTATGGCTATCGAACAGCAATCTGCAGGTGGCCGTCTCGTTGCTCGCTCTATTCACTGGAATCTCTTTCGCGTTGCTCTTGATACAGGCAAGAAGGCAATTCGGAGCAATCGCGGCAGCAATGGCCTCCTTGGTGCTGTTCTTCTTCTATCGACGGTATCTCGGTTCGACAGTAAGCGAAAGCTGCGGCATCACGTTTGGCGCTCTGGGGCTGGCCTTGTTGCTGGACGGTTTCGATAGGCGAATGACCCTCCAGGTGGCCTTGGGAGCTGTCTGCCTTTCCACAGGTCTCTATGCTCGGGCTGGGGCGTTCTTCGTCCTTCCATGCCTTTTGGTCGCAATAATCTGGCATTGGCGAAGCGACAGAAGGCACTCGTTTTTTGTGGCGGCTGTCGCCGCTGGCTGCATGGCGTTAGTCTCGGGCGCGAATGTGGGCCTCTACAAGGCCATGGGCACAAAAGAAGGCGTAATGTTCTCCAATCTCGGGATATGCCTCTATGGCATGATTCACGGCGGCAATTGGACCTTGGCCTATCAGCAGCACCCAGAGTTATTGAAAATACCCGAGGGCGAGCAGGCAATGGCAGTCTGCAAAATGGTATGGGAAGATGTAACAAAGCAGCCCTCGCTTGCTTGGAGGGGCGCCACCCGCGCATGGGAGGATTTTTTCATGAACCATCACGGGCCCTTCAGCTATACGCCAAACCGGCTCTTGGAGAAGAGATTGCTCTTTCTCGCCGCGCTTGGCCTTGCATTCGCGGTCTTTGGAGTGCGCGGACGAAGTGATTCTTGCCTGGTTCTATGCGGCGCCGTTGGCGTTGCCCTGTCGCTGCCGTTCGCGCCCCCTTGGGATTCGGACAACATGCGCGCCTACGCCGTGACCGTTCCATTTTTTGCCATTATCTGCGGCTCCGGAGTAACAGCGATTTGGGCCGTATTTTATCGAATTTGGCACCGACTTTGGCCTCAAGGCACAACGATCGGGCTTCCGCCCCCGCGTTCATCCAGCCCATTAATGGGCACGGCCGGAACGATGCTTCTGTGCCTCTATCTTCTGCCCCTATTCGTGCGTTTTGTTTTCGTTCACCAGGAACCACCAGTCCTGATGCGCACGGAGAACCATGCTGAGCTCACCATGATTCTGAGGACGGGAAACCTGCTACGTATAGTCCCGGACACGGCCAGAGGCACCTATTTGCCTGATGTCCGCCAAAGTGACTTCCTTCAGCGACTTGGATACTATGGAATAATGTGGCATGAACAGGCTGCCCACTTGCGGCGTCTCGTGCCGTTTAATCCCATGTTCGTCATTCCTGGAAGCACGGGCTTGGGTTTCATCGTCATCCGAAACAGGGAAGTGTCCCCCGGAGAGCGCCTTCACCTGCGCGGGCAAATTCTCAACGTGGTCGACGGCGATTTTTTCGTCGAAGACGGACTCCCTTGAGTTCTTGAGCCAAATAGCCCGCACCCGCCGCGCAATTATCTCCTGCCTTGCATCTAGCGGCGCTTTCCAGGTGCATGATCCTCTTTTTGCTTGGTCTGCTCGCCGAAATGGGCATCTCTACCGAGCGTGCGTAACTGCGTAAACGGGTTCCCGTCAATGCTCGGTGCGGCACCATCGATGGTTCGCCCCGCCGTGGCGTCGATGGCGCCGGTCGATTGATCATGTGCGGCATCACGGGCTTTGTAGGTGCAGGAAACGATGCCGATCTGAGGCGAATGGCCGATGCGCTTGCGCATCGTGGGCCGGACGACACTGGTTATTGGGCGGACCCCTTGCGATGCGTTCATCTTGGCCACCGCCGCCTTTCCATCCTCGATATCGCCGGCGGCCACCAACCGATGGCCACTGCCGACGGCGACCTTATCATAATTTTCAACGGGGAAATTTATAATTTTGCCGAACTTCGCGCCCAGCTGGTCGCTCTCGGCCACAATTTCCAGACCGATCATTCCGACACCGAGGTCCTGCTCAACGGCTATCGAGAATGGGATGCCGGACTACCCGGCCGATGCAACGGCATGTGGGCCTTTGTCATTTACGACCGCCGTCGACGCCGGCTATTCGGAAGCCGTGACCGCTTCGGGAAGAAACCTCTTTTCTATTCCACGCAGAATGGCGCATTTGTCTTCGGTTCCGAACTAACGGCCCTTCGTGAGCACCCTTCGGTCGGCTCAAGGCTCTCACGCCGAGCGCTGAAAAAATATTTTGGCTACGGCTATATCCCGGCTCCGCACACGATCATTGAGAACGTCTACAAGCTGCCGGGAGGCCATTCATTCACCCTCGACGTCGAATCCCCCGCCCTCGCGCCGCGCATAGAGAAATACTGGGACTTCATCCTCGAGCCCTTCGCCGGCGCCGAGATCCCGGCGGATCCCGTGGCCACTTGGGGAGAGGAGCTTCGCGCGCGGTTGGACGATGCCGTGAGGCGCCGTCTTGTTGCGGACGTACCGGTCGGCGTCTTCCTGAGTGGCGGGATTGATTCGTCCGCTGTCACCGCGTTTGCCTCGCGACACGTACCGGCGGGCCAGCTAAAGACATTCAGCATCGGCTTTGAGGAGGCTAGCTTTGACGAGTCCGCCCACGCGCGCCGGGTCGCGGAGCTCTTCAGGACGGACCACTTTCTTGAGACGCTTTCCATAACAAGGGCCCATTCATTGCTCCCGACAATCGCGAGCAAACTAGACGAGCCGATGGGCGACAGCTCGCTGTTGCCAACCTACCTGCTCAGCCAATTTACGCGCACTCAAGTAAAGGTCGCGCTCGGCGGAGACGCTGGCGACGAACTCTTCGCTGGTTACGATCCCTTTGTCGCGCTGCGCAAGGCCGAAATGTACGCAAAGATCGTCCCGCGCCCGGTACACAAGGCGATCTGTTTGCTCGCGGCAAGAATGCCGGTGTCGCACCGCTACATGAGTTTTGACTTCAGGCTGAAGCGAACGCTCCGCGGCCTAAGCTACCCGCCGAAACTCTGGCTCCCGGTCTGGATGGCGTCGCTCGACGCCGCGGAACTTGCCGAACTCTTCAATGAGCCCGCCGACCTGGAGGACACCTTTTCGGAGGCGATCGCCGCCTGGGAGGGCTGCGCTCAGCCCGACCTAGTCGATCGAACTCTCCAGTACTTCACCAACCTCTACCTGCAGGATGATATCCTCGTCAAAGTGGACCGGGCAACGATGATGCACGGCCTGGAGGCACGCGCCCCGTTCCTTGACATCGATTTCGTCAATTTTGCGCGGCGAATTCCCTCGGAGTGGAAATACAGGCATGGCCAGACGAAGTATATTTTAAAAAAGGCTCTGGAACCCGTACTCCCCGCGGACGTGCTTTATCGAAAAAAACAGGGCTTTGGTGTGCCCATTGGCGCCTGGTTCAAGAATGGCGAGCTAGGCGTGGGGGACGCACCCGTGGCATCCATGAACGGCGCCTTCGTTAAGAAGAGGCTCGCCGAGCACCGCGCCGGCCGCACCGACCAGCGCGCTTTCCTCTGGAATGCGTGGCTACTCGAGCAATGGTCGCGCACCTGATCGATGCCGCGCCCCCACCCCGGTCATGATTCTCCGCATTTGAGGCGCCAGTCCGGCGCCTAGATTGCTGCAGATGTGAATACGCGCGCTACACTAGGTCGCGGGCCCGGATTAGATTCTTTGTGAGAATCCTGCTCATTAACTACGAATACCCGCCCATAGGCGCCGGGGCTGCAACTGCCACACAGGCTATAGCCCGCTCCCTCGTGGCTTCCGGTCATCCTGCCACCGTCCTCAGCACGGGCTTTGGCGACCTTGTCGGAATGAGCGAAGACCAAGGCGTCCGGGTCATTCGCGTGGCTTCGCGACGCCGGCGGCGAGAGTCCGCGACTATCACCGAGATGATTTCATTCATGCTATGCGCTGCGAGCGCTGTCCGTCGTATCGTCCGTTCAGAAGGTATCGAGGGGATAATTGCCTTTTTCTCCTTCCCCTCGGGCCCTGCAGCGTGGTGGGCGAATCGCGGCACGGGCGTGCCCTATGTCGTCTCGCTCCGCGGGGGCGACGTGCCCGGAGCGGAATCCCGTCTCGCTTTGGTTCATCGTAGTCTTGCTCCATTTCGACGCCAAATCCTGCGGACGGCCCGCGCTGTGGTCGCAAATTCTCCGGGCCTTAAGTCGATGTCCGAGAAAGCCGATCCGGTGCCCGTGCACATGATTCCCAATGGCGTCGATACTGCGTTCTTTGTGCCGGCTTCGGCGTCCCGCCCCACGAACGTGCCCCCGCGAATCCTCTTCGTCGGCCGCTTTCAAGAGCAGAAAAACCTGGACTGGTTGCTCGAGCAGCTCGCCGCAATCCGCCGTGCTACCGCGCTATCGTTTTTACTCGACCTAGTCGGCGATGGACCGCTGCGCGTGGCGCTTGCCGGCCGGGTTCGCGAGCTGCAGCTTGGCGACGTTGTGCATTTCCACGGCTGGAAGGACCGCTCTGAGCTCCGCGCCTATTATCAAGCCGCCGACCTTCTCATCAATCCATCGCTATATGAGGGCATGCCAAACGTCGTCTTGGAGGCGATGGCCTGCGGCTGCCCGGTCCTGGCAAGCCGGGTTCCAGGCAATGACAGCGCTGTTGTCGACCAGGTCACTGGCCGGCTCTTCTCGCTGGACGACGCCGCCGGATTCTCCGATTGTGTCCGCACGCTTCTGACCCAATCGGATATCAGCGTCGGCCTTGGAATTGCCGCCCGCGCCCGGACGGAACGCGAATATCCCTGGGCTCGCACTGCCCAGAGTTATCTTGAACTGTTGGGGGCGCCCTCGCCACATTCTCAAATCGCATGATTCTCGTCACGGGCGCCGCCGGCTTCATCGGCTTTCACGTCATACGGCGCCTTCTGCACGATGGTCAGGTCGTGCATGGTTTGGACAACCTCAATGACTATTATGACCCGGCACTCAAGGAGGCCCGCCTTCGCCTCCTCGCAGATATGCCTGGATTCACGATGCACCGGGCAAACGTCGCCGATCAAGCCGTAGTCGCCGGCATCTTTGAAAAATACCGCCCCGACTTCGTCATTCACCTGGCAGCCCAGGCCGGTGTGCGTCATTCGCTCAGCCACCCCCGGCTCTACACGGAAAGCAACATTGTGGGCTTCCTCAACATTCTCGAAGGATGCCGCCATCACGGGGTGAAGCATCTGGTCTATGCCTCCTCAAGCTCCGTGTACGGCTTAAACAGCACCATGCCGTTCTCCGTCCACCAGAGCGTCGATCATCCCGTGAGCCTGTACGGGGCGACCAAGAAGGCCAATGAGCTGATGGCGCACAGTTATAGCCATCTCTATAAGCTGCCCACGACCGGCCTTCGGTTTTTCACGGTTTACGGTCCCTGGGGGCGGCCGGACATGGCCTATTTTCTTTTCACCAAGTCAATTCTCGAGGGCACGCCGATTGACGTTTATAACGAAGGCAAGATGAAACGCGATTTCACCTACATTGACGACATCGTCGAGGGTGTTGTGCGTGTAATGGACCGGCCAGCCGCTCCCGATCCCCAATGGCAAGGTGCGAATCCCGACCCGGGTTCCAGCCGTGCGCCTTACCGCCTCTATAACATAGGCAGCCATTCATCCGTCGAGCTCCTCCATTTCATCGGGGTCATTGAGGAATGTTTGCGGAAGAAGGCCGTAAAGCGCCTGTTGCCCGCCCAGCCAGGAGACGTGATTGCCACCGCCGCCGATGTCTCGGATCTCGCCCGGGAAGTCGGCTTCGAGCCCAATACTCCGATCGAAACCGGCCTCCGCCGTTTCGTCGACTGGTATCGCGCCTACTATCGAGCATGAATCAATCGGCTGCCGCCTTCAGTGCCCCAGTTCGGCCTGCATTCGGCAAAGATTCCGGTGTTCAAAGCGGCTCCGACTCCTCAGGGTGGTCGCTGTGCCCGGCGCGACTGTGTCCGTCCCACATAAATTAGCGGGTCCCCAAAGCCATGCTTACCGTTAAGACGAAAATGTTTATTGCCCGGATGATGAACCGCGTCGTGCGCACGGTGCGCGCCAGCGCTGGGCAGAGTATGCGCACACGCTGCAAACGAAAGGGCGTTTGGTGGGATCTCGACCTCGACGAAGGCATAGATCTCTCCATCTATGTGCTTGGCGCCTACGAGCCCAGCACGCTTCGCGCCTACTCTTCAGTAATACGTCCTGCAGACGTGGTCTTCGATATTGGGGCCAATATCGGTGCCCATACACTGCATTTTGCCAGACTAGTCGGGCCAACCGGCCGCGTTTTTGCCTTTGAGCCCACCGATTATGCAGCGGCCAAAATACGCCTAAACCTTGCAATCAATCCGGAATTGGGCCGCCGAGTAGATTTTCAGCAGCGTTTTCTAGTCGCGGACAAGGCTGAGGTTTTGCCTTCCTCTGTCGCCGCTCGATGGCCGGTTGCCCATGATCACAGCGACCTCAATGCGGATCATCTTGGAAAGCCAGAGACGCTCGCCAATGCCCTGCCTGTCACCGCTGACGATTTCTGTGAGGCCGAAAACTTGCGCAGGATTGATTTCGTGAAAATCGATGTCGATGGCCACGAATATCCGGTCCTGCGAGGATTTCGCCGCAGTCTCGAGCGTTTCAGGCCGGCTATACTCATGGAGCTCGCGCCTTTCGTTTATAAGGGTGGGCAGGATTCGACGTTCGACAGCCTCGTGCGTTTCATCGGCGATCTTGATTACGGCTTTACGGACGCCCGCACGGGCCGTCCGGTCTCGCGCGATCCGGTGAGCTTGCGGCGCTGCATCCCTCCTGGCTGTTCGCTCAATTGCCTCCTCCGCCCAACGGCAAGAACGTGATCGCCCGTAGAACTCCTCTCGCCCGCCTCGCCGAGTTTCTTAATCGCGCTTCCCTGTGGCATCGCGACCATCGGGTTTGGGGCCAACGCATGGCGTCCGCCTCGTTCGATCGCTGGCTCTATCTGCGCCTGCATCGCGCAGGCCGCATTGGACATACCGAAAGGGACGCCCTGCAGCGAATTGTTCGCCCGGGGATGACGGCCCTTGATATCGGCGCCAATCTTGGCCTCTACACTGTGCTGCTTTCTCGCATGGTTGGTCCTGCTGGCAGAGTAATCGCCTTCGAGCCTGACCCGCACCACTTCGCCATGCTTTCTAAGAATTGTGCGCTCAATGGATGCACGAATGTCGAGGCGCATAATGTCGCACTTGGCCGCGAACGCGGTCGGCTTCTCCTTCACAAGGAGATACTCAATTCTGGAAATAACTTCTTGGGAGACAGCAGCGGCCGGCACTCGGGAAGCGAAGTTGAGGTCGATGTGGTCAGTCTTGATGAGATTCTGCCTACGCTCCAGCCCGACTTGGTGAAGATCGATGTTCAGGGATGGGAAGTCGAGGTGCTTCGCGGTATGAGGCGGATGCTCACCGACAGCCCGCATATCGCCCTATTCCTTGAATTCTGGCCGAAGGGACTCCGTCGCGCCGGCTCGTCCACTGATGAACTGCTGGACATTCTGGCCGAGCAGCATTTCCGGATCTATCTCGCCGGCAATCAATCCCGCACTCCGCTTGATCGTGTCGGATTGGCTACCTTGACCCTTCGTCTTGGGCACTCTAGGCATGCCGACCTCCATGTCGTGCGCTGAGGGGATTGGCGGACGCTCAAAAAGCCGAGAGCGATCCGCCAAGCACTGCCGGACAGTATCGCGGCGGCATTGCAAAGCGACGCTAGGATTGAACGTGCTGCCCAGTGTCTCAGCATACCAGGATTTGGGCAGCGTGGAGTTGAATTTCGCTTTATGCTCCTGGATCCAGATTGCGGGAACAGGCCGCTGCCAAAAACCAAGACGCACCGCTCCTGATGCGGGGATCACTGCTCGACGTTTTTACTATGCACGCCCGGTTGTTGACTGGGCACCAACTATAGTCGAAGCAAGACGGTCACTCGATGGCTGAGACATTACCAAAACCCGTTTTGCCCGTAAAAAGACACTCTTCGGTGTCCTGGAAACAAGGATTTCTGTCACTCCTTGTGGCGCTCTGTGCACTGGGTTGCCTGTGCCTATTCCCTGATACCGCATCCCAGGTGGGACGGGAACTGCATTATGGAATCCTGCTGCCCTTCATCTTCTGCGTTCTGGCCACCGGCGCGCTTCAGATTCGGGGCGTTCAATATTCGGCCTGGTCCTTCGTTCTTGTGGCGATGTTTTTTCTCCTCCAACTATGGTGGCTCTGGTTCGCCGGCGCCAGCGACACGATGCTGGTGGGTGGGTTCCTTCCGTTTTCAGACGCCGCGGATTATCTGATCAACGCCCAGGTGCTAGCCGGCGGCGAACGCATTCAAGGTCAGGGTCACGCCAATGACCATTTGCTCACGAGCGCGATGCTGGCCGTATTGTGGAAAGCCACGGCGGGAGATTATCGTTCCATTCTTGTATTCATCAGCCTGTTGGGGGCGGCCTCCGCGTGGCTGGCCATGGCCGAGGTGTCACTCCTTCTTGGAATGAGCGCCGGGGCCGCTTTGCTGCTCGTAGACATTCTTTTCTTTCGGCGGTTCATCGGAGTCCCGCTGTCTGAGCACTTGGGCATGATTCTCGGCAACTTGGGGCTGGCACTGGGTTGCCGCGCCGTCCGTATTGGCCGCGAATACTGCTGGGTGTTGGCAACCTTCGCACTGGCACTGGCGCTTCGTGCGCGGCCAGGTGCGATATTTACAATACCCGCGCTCGTCGTCGGCGCGTTCCTTGCCTGTCCGCAATCGGGGCGCCGGCGCTGGTTGCTGCCGGGTGCCATCGCCGCTGCCGCGCTTGCAGCCTTCCTGCTCGACAAATTCCTGTCGCAAGCCGTCGGCAACCTGAGTCCCGACGCGGCAATCAGCAACGCCGTTTACCACCTTTACAGCCTCGTGTACGGAGGCGAATGGACTGATGCTATGAACCGATACGGGAACGACCGTCCCGCCGTGTGGCACGCAGTCGAGGCCCAGCTGCGCGCACACCCATTTTCACTGTTTTCGGGCGGCGAACGATCGCTTGTAGCCATTGTCCGCCAGGGCTATTTCTTCACTTTCGTCAATTCCAGGTGGCTCAGTCTTGTCCTGCACGCGGCCTTTGCCGCGGGCGCCATTGCCGCCGTGCTGACCCTTCGGCGCGACAGGCGCGCATGGTGGCTTCTCGCCCTGCTTGGCGGCCTGCTCGCTTCAATGCCGCTGCTGCCGCCGTGGAACACGGACAATATGAGGGTCTACGCCGCAACGATTCCGCTGATAGCCTTTACTGCTGCAGTCGGCATCCATGCCGCGGTTTCGGCCGTGCGTGCATGGGGTCTGGTCCCGGCCTCCTTCCACCTCGGTTCCGCAGGAAGCCTATCCATCAAGCCGACCGGAGATGAACGCCCAAGCCTCGGCTGGATCTCAAAGGCCTTGCTGGCGGCCGTAGTGATCCTGTGCGTGCTCCTGCCGCCGCTTTTTCACCCACTTGTGTTGCCATCGACCTGGTCCCTTGAGGATGTGTACCGCGTAAGCGGGCCCGCTGGCACGATTGCGTATTCGCCGCGAATGGCTCTGAAGCTCGTTCCGAACTTTACGCTACCCGGCGCCCGGACGCTAAGATTGGCTGACTTCAAGGCGGGCCTGACCGGTTACTCCAGATTCTATCCCGGAGAGGCGGCGTTGCTCGCAAGCCTGCCCGCCGGCTGCGTGCTGCTCCCAAGCTTCCATGAGTTTTCATTCATTGCCATTGACTCGGGCCACGCATCGAGCTCGGACCGAGTCCAAACAATCGATCTGCGGTTTCGGTTCATAGCGGAGGGCTGGCTGCTCCTCGCCGTCGACGAGACGCTGCTCGCCCGCAGTGCGGCATTGGCAGCCTACGACTCAAAGGCGGTCGGCGCATTCACTTTTGGAATCAACCGATTTCCCGTGATTCGGGCCGGGGACACCATAACCCTTGTCGAGAACGTCAGTTCAATAGATTTCATCCGACCCGTCCGCAACGGCCCGAATATCAATTCCATCAAACCGTTCGGCGTAGGTTCCCGACGCCTTCGCTTTCCCGTGCCAGGAGAATACTATTTGCGGATAAACCAGCATTATCCGCTCAAGATCTTAGTCCTTGACCGAAACTCTACGGAGGCCGAATCAAACAGGTTGATCAGCGATTTTGTAGCATCCAACTGCATCGTAGATTCCAAAGACGGCGGCGGCAATTTGGGCGCCCAACCTGTATTTGACCTGATTCGCTTTTTTGAATCTGAATCGCCGGCTCACCTAGGGCGCAGCTCAATGCTCCAACTCATCGAGCTCTTGGAATCTTCTGCAAACCATTCCCGGCCATATTGATTGCTAAAGATCCGAGCCTCGAGCAAGCAAGCTTCCATCTGCCATCGATGCAAAGCGCGATCCCATGGATTCGATTGGTCGGATTTATCCGCAACGCCCGCCACCGTGTTGCCATTCATGCGGGCTGAGAGTCCGCCCAAACAATTTCTGCCTCGCGTGAAATTCAAGATCGCAGCTTCGGGATCACCGATAGCTAGATGCGCCGCCGCAATCGATCGCAAAGCGGCGATTCTTCGGGTGTTGGTTGCGCTTGCGGCGGCGACGGGGTGTTATCTTATCTACACTCGGGGCATTCGCGTTCCAGCAGGGTTCAGCTTGCTGCACGGATCCACTGGTGTCGCGGTTGGAGTCGCTGGAATGTTCCTCGCCCTGGTCGCACCGCCGCCCGTGCGCAGGTGCCTGGCGATTGGGTGGCTATGCCTTTGGTTCACGACCGGCCTCGCGGAATTGCGAACAAGCGCCATCACGGATGGAATCGTGCTCGGTGGGATAATTCCTTACTCCGACGCGAACAATTACGTGCGCGAGACCTCTCGCCTTATTGAGGGGCATAATTTGACCCATTGGGTCTCCCGACCGTTGTCGGCCACTTATTTGGCCGGCCTCCTTTATGTTGCCTTTGGGCATGTGACGCTCGCCCTCGCTCTTGCCGGAACATTCAGCGCCGCAGCGATAGGTCTTGCGGCGATTGAGGTGCGCAAGAGCATGGGCATCGCCGCAGCAACGCTCTGGAGTTGGCTGCTGTTGGTTTATTGCCGCCGCTACCTAGGTGAAATGTTGAGCGAGCATGCGGGAGTGGCGTTCGGCGCACTTGGATCCGCCCTGCTAATGCGGTCATTCGCTGGCAACGCAATTCGTAGTATCTGGCCGGGTCTTTTCATCTTGAGCATGGCGCTCAACGCAAGAGCTGGGGCGCTGATTATATTACCCGCATTGATCGCAGCTGTCGTGTGGCGCTGGCGCCGTGCAGGCCGCGTCCGTGTGGCAGCCCTGGCAACCGTGAGTGTGGGGGCTGCCTTCATCACGAGTTTTCTCTTCCTGAAACTGATCGGGGCACCCGGAGGCCGGCTAATGTACAATTACCAAGATACGGCATATGGCATCGTTTTTGGCGGCAACTGGCAGAAAGCGTCATCCGACATCCCAAACTACTATAAATTGAGCGAATCTAGTAGGGTCGCTGAAATCGACCGGCGTATTTTCGCAGCGGTGAAGGCGGATCCATCCCTGATTTGGCGGGGCTCGATGCGCAACTGGTCGGATTTCTTCACCCGCAGCAAAGCCGCGCTCGGTCCGTTCTCGTTCTTCATGCATCCCACGACGGAATACGTTCTTCTCGCCATCTCTGGAATCGGCTTGCTGTGTTCGCTGGCTTTTGGGAATCGCCTATCGCCTTTGATTCTTGCCGTCGGCGTCGGCATCGTGCTTTCGGTGCCGTTTGTGCCAACTACCGACGCAGACCGAATGCGAGCTTATGCTGCGACAATGCCCCTTATGTTCCTGATTCCAGCCTTCTCATTTGTGGGCTGCCGGGCTTGGATCGGGCGGCTTGCGCCCGGGATTTTCAGTTCAAATCGATCCGATCATCGCATCCCCCCCATCGCCGATGAGCATTCCAGCGATTTGATTTACTACACCCTTCCATATCTGGCAGTCATGCTACTGGTGCCATTATTTGCACGCTTTGTGAGCCCGCTCAGTCCTGCTGTCAGTCTGAAAGACAGCGGCCAGAATATCGAACTGACGCTCGACCTGAACCGAGCCACCTGGATCGAGCTCTCGCCGTCCGGGGGTTCCGGCTGGCGGAGCCCACAGCGCGTCTCGGCCGAGGAATTCAAGCGAGGTATCTTCGCATCGTTTCATTATTTTTACCCCGTACAAGGGCAGTTCCTTGATTCGATTGCGTATCCAGGGATTGCTCTTGTTTGCCCTGGGAGCACAGACACTGCGTTTCTGACTATTGATGCGAAGCACCTGAACAGTAAGAGCCGCAAAGTTGTCATCTTGGGGCACGCGCATCGCGCCGATCCCGACTATTCCCCGAGCTTCCTGGAGGATTCAGTTGTGATTCCTGGAATCGCAAATGGAGGGCCGCCCTGATATTGCAGCCCCAGGTCTAAGCCACAAATGATCTCGCTGCTCTATTTTATTCAGGCTTCAATCGTATTTCTGTGCCCTGTTTTCTTCGGCTGGGTAGTCCTGCGCCGTGTGGTCCGCGAGCACGACGGCCTGGTGCTGCTGCCGGGCTCGATCGTCGTAGGGAGCATCGCCCTGATGGCGACCATGAACGAGCTCCGGTACTGGCTCGAGATGTCGGTAGCCGCCTGGTTTGCCTACAAGCTTCTGCTAGCGGCCGCGCTTGGGTTGCTGGTTTTTACACGGAAGCCGCGTTTCGGTCTTCGGTTGGCGGGAGGAGCCAAACGAAGACTCTGGATGGGGATTGCGCTGGCCGGAACGGCGATAACCGCGCTTTATTTTGGTGTACCGGCTTCGCGGGGCCTTCTAAACGATTCCTGGTGGTTTCATTATCCAGCCGCGACCCTTGTCCAGGACTTAAAGTACTTCCCGCTCCCCAGCGTCTTTGCGCCCGATGACCCACTCTACTACCATTTCGGGCCAGATATCCTCGCCGGTACATGGGCCTATCTTCTCGATTGCTCGGTGCAGACCGGTTTTGTTGCCATCGTCTGCATCTTTGCGCCCTGTGCGTTCTTGCTCGGCTACGCCCTTGTATTGAGGGGCAGCGGCAGCCATCTCGGCGCGCTGGCGGGTGCCGTATTTCTGGTCGTCGGCGGAAATCTGCTTTTTTTGAGGCTGCTGACTGCAGATTCCTTTGCTGGGCTGCGTGTGTTGGAGAGACTGAACAGTGGGTCGGTCGACGGTTTGCTGAAGCTGATGTTCACGCCGTCCCACGCCTGCGGGATACCCGCTGTCCTGGTGGGTATCGTTTTTTTCTGGCGTTTTTGCGTCCGCCCATGCTGGCCGCTTGCCGCGCTGCTCGGCCTATGGATCGGCGCACTCACGCTAATCGCTGAATGGTATTTTTTCCCCTTCGTCGGAGCAGTCGGACTCTTCTTACTGGCAAAGGGATTTACGGAAATGCGCCGCTCTCATTTCGCCGCGCCTTCCAGAGCCGTAGTCTGGCTACGCGCGGCGCCTCTGCTGATCGCCCTTTCCTGGGGCTTCTTCAACAACAGCTACGTCTCAGGGATCTTTGGGCATTTTTGGATGCACAGCTTGCATGTCACCTCCGTGATGGGCGCCCGCATAGAAGAGTCGCGCTTCGACGAGGAGCTTCGAAGCACCGAGGCGCGTCAGATTTATACTAGCCTTAGCCGCAAGCCTGTGCCTAAGAAGGAGATGCCAGCGTTTGCCTACGGCAAAGCCGAGGATACGCCGCTGCCCATTTTACCGTGGACGCCGCCCGGCCTGATTCCGCTCAGATTTAACCTACGCCACTTCGGGCAAATCCCATCATGGGAGGGCGCAGGCTCCAGCGGAGGGACCTTTGTTCCACTTCTGAGTTTTCGCTTCATCGCGGAGTGTACTCCCGTGATCCTTCTGGGCCTTCCGTTCGGCCTCTGGCTCACGCGCAGGCGACCGCAGCCCATTCTTCGCCTCCTGGCGTTGCTTGCCGCACTGTCTGTACTGCCGCCCATTTTCTTCGATTGGGGATTCCGCTCGACGGATTTCTTGCGATTTTTCACCGGCGCTTTCTCCTTCGCAGCTCTGCTTCTGGGCTGGCTTGTCGGTTATTGGTGGAAGCGTGGCCCGCGACTGGCTCGCGCGGCGGCGATGCTGATCTGCGTCTGCGCCCTTGTAAACCCGTTCATCATAGGCTTGCTTGGCCTGAATGGCTCAACTTTTGCCGCGGTAAGGGACGTGAATCAGAGCGCGGGCTCGCTAAAGAAAGCCTCCTTGGAAGAAAGGGCGGCCTTCATTGCGAAAAAAAAGGCATCAGACGGCGAAACGACAACCCCTGACGCAATCGGAATACCCGTCGCTTCGCCTCCAGGGGCGATCGAATCTGCCCCCCTCTCTCCCGCCCAGAAGCGCGAGACCGCGCTGACAAGGCTAGCCGAGCTGGCTCGACGCTACCTTTATCCCCAGACCCTGGGTAGGGAACGCGCCATCGTCATCGTGCCCATAGAATCGGTTCCGCCAACCGAAGTCTTTCCCGAGTGGCTCAAGCTTGCCACGCTCACTCACATCCAGCTGCCGATTGGCTGGTACTGGAGCGATTCATACTACGCCGCCTCTTACCGCCAGGCGGTCGCAAACCTTAATCCCGCGAGTGTCACGGTTCTGGATGCGCGCTGGATCATCGTGAGCAATCTTTTTTGCCCCGCACCCCCTGAGGCCGTCAGCCGCGCGCTCCGCGACCCTCGCCGATTCGCCTTCGCGCGTTCGTATGTGAGCGGTCCCTATTATCTGACTATCTACCGAGCGTTATCCTATAGCCCTCCTCCGCCCGGAGCCGAAGAAGAATGATCCACAAGCAAAGCCCATTGCCGTGCGCCAAGCTCGGCTTTTCGGCGTTCCTTCCTTCGCCCGCGCATCCCCGGCGGATTCTAGTTTCGGCTCCGCAGTTCCAGGGCGCCCCGTCCAGCTCCCAGCGCTGCCACGCATCACCATTGCAATGTTGATCCAGTTGCGCCGCAACCATCGCTAGACGCAACCTGTTCGCCGTGCCCACAGCCGCCATCGATTCGCGCCGAAAAATTCCACTGCCGATCCTGATCGGTGCAAAAATCGTCCTGGCTGGGGCGCTGCTGTATCTTGTCCTTTCGAAGATCAATATTTCGGAGGCCACGCAGCGACTGGCCCATGCGCTACCCTCTTCCCTGATCACGGCCGCAATCCTCTCCCTTGCGATTCCAAGTGTGCTTGCGTTGCGCTGGTGGGTGCTGGCGCGGCCCGTCGTCGGCTGGCCGGATGCATTGGCTTTCACGTGGATCGGGTCTTTTTATGCTTTGATCCTGCCAGGCGCCGTGTCGGGTGACATCGCCAAAGGCAGCCTCCTCGCGCTGAAGAACGCCGGTGCGCGGCAGGCCGCCCTCCCCGCGTCCATTCTCGCCGACCGATTGGTCGGCCTCGCGGTCATGCTGCTGTTCTTCTGCCTAAGCAGCCTGCTCGTCGTCAAAACAGCGGCTTCTCCGGAACTGGCACGGTTCGCCCTGCCGGCTGCAGGCATAGGCGCGCTGGCCTTTTGCACGATGCTGCTGGGATGGACTAGGCCATGCCAAAGGCTCGTGCTGGCCGTGCTTGCATATCTCCCTTGGGCCGCGGCAAGGAATATTTTCCAAAGGTTTGCCGAGGCGACGTTCGCCTATACAAAACAACCCGGGCGTCTTTGGCTAGCCGCCGCGCTGAGCGCAATCTCGCAGGGCCTGAGCGTGGCGATGTATGTCGCCCTTTTGCACTCTCTGGCAATTCACTTCGGCCTGATCCCGGCTTTCGCACTCTATTCGATAATCGCCGTGCTGGGGCTCGCTCCGATTACGTTTGCCGGAATCGGCCTGCGCGACTGGTTCGCCGTGGGATTCTTTGCCGCCTACCATTTGCCTCCGGAGGCCGGCGTGGCGTTTGCCTGGCTATGCCTTGCGATGGGAGTACTCCAGGCAGTAGTCGGCGGTCTCTGGCAACTGGTGATTTTCATGTCCCGACCGTCTCGATCCGCGACAAACCCGTGATGCGCCTTCCCAATCCCTTTCCGCGGCACATAACAACCACCCATGGGACCATCGATGAGGGTTTTCAGGATTCCAGCGGAACAATGCGGCCGCGCCAAGCTGCGCAGCTATAGCATGCTCAAAACGGACGGAGCGCGGTTTGACAATACGAGGCAGTGATTAAGCGAACGATTGCATGTCGTACACCACCCCTCTTAGACGTTTCCCCGGAAACCGGGCGTTAGCGCTCGCGCTTGCAGGTCTCGGCGCGACCACCGCGGCGGCACTTCTTTGGGCGCAGTTCCGCGGCTTCGACATGCTCGATGGCGCATTCTATTTTTTGCTTTATCAAAATCCGAGGGATTATTCCGACACGCAGACGCGGTTTCACCTGCTAGGCCGCCCGATATGGTTGTTGTGCGGCCAAAATATCGTGGCCTTCAGGATCGTGGCCCTCGCGCTGCTTTCAGTGGCATGCTGGCTTTTCTGGCGGGCGTTGAAGAGACTGCTGGCGCCCTCCGGCAGCGCTGCCGTTTATTTGTGGCCCCTGTGGATGGCGACCATGGCCGGCCTTACTTGGGTGCCCGTAGCTCTCACTTACAACTCGCTTGCCACCCTGTTCGATCTGCTCGGGCTCGCGGTCGTTTTGAGTTTTGCGGTGCCGACAGATACCGCGCCGGCGCATCGTTGGATCCGCGGGTTGATGGTTCTCGTGCTGGCAGGCCTGTTCTACGCCATCTATCTCGCGAAGGCCCCTGCCGCCGCGGCTTTGGCCGCAGGCACCTACATTCTGCTTTGTTTTGACCCGCTGCTCAACTCCAGGCTGCGCCGCGCGCTCATTGTCGCAGGTGTCGTATTGGTCGTCGCAGTCGTCGGGGTCGTACTGCTGGTTATAAGGCGCCCTGGCTTTGACCCCTACAGGCGGATCAATTTCAATGGGCTGGTCTTCAGCCCCATATGGATTGAGGGCACCCTGCGGAGATATCTGACCGAGATTGGACGGCTGCTGCCCGCGTTTCGCGGCGATTTCACATGGACGATCGGCCCAATCGTCCTGGCGTGTGGTGCTGCACTATTCGGCTTTTCCCCCAGCTCTTCCCTGCGGCGCTTGCCGGCCGTCAGCCTGGCCCTTTTGCTGCTGACTGCCGCTGGTGCGCTGCTGGAACGCAGCTTATGGGACAGCAGCTTTACCGCCGCCGTAAGCGGTAATGCCGCGCGTTTTTATCTCCTTCTCTGGGGCTCACTTCTGCCGGTCTGGATTCTCTGCTTATTGCGGGGGCCCCGCGCGATTCACAAGGTGACAAGCCAGCAGATTGCCTGGGTCATCGTACTTTTCGCGCTTCCATTGTTCAGCTCCGTAGGAAGCACCAACACAGTCTACGTTTATGCGCTTCACCACACCGTGTTCTGGGTAGCCGGCCTGTTGCTGGTCGCTGATTTAATTGCCCTTACATTCTCGGCCCCTTGGTTCAGGTACGGGGTAGCTGCGTTGCTTTCCTTCGGCGCCGCCGGCCACATTTTTTCCGGGCATTTCCTGCGGCCCTACATGTATCAGCCAAGTCTCTGGAAGCAGACAGAAGCTATTGAGATCGGGTTTCCACCGACCAAGTTGAAGTTGGATCCCGCCCTTGCGGCGTTTCTCCGTGAGGTTCGTGGCACGCTCGACGCGCATGGTTACAAGCCCGGTGATGACGCTTTCGGCTTCTTCAATCTGCCTGGCGTTATCTACGCCATCGGCGCAAGGGAGCCGGGTGCGCCATGGTTTTTTGGTACCTGGTACCAGAATGACGAGACCGATGGAGTAAAAATCTACCCGGTTCCCGTGAAACGCCGGCAAGAGGCATGGATCATCACCCAAGCGGAGGTGACCCATTTCCGGCCGCAATTCCTGTGGTTCCAGATCGATTTCCCCAACGGCTACACAAAGATCGGCCAAACCATAAACCCTGTCACCGGCCTTGAAATTGGAATCTGGAAGCCTCGCGCGCGGCCCTGATCGACGCGCATTTCGTTGGACCGAGGCCGCACGTTGGCTCGTGCTGCTCGCAGCCACGCTCTGGCTCGTTCACCCTTATTTCGCAGCGCGCCTGATCGGCACAGGGGATGCGGTATGGTATCACCACTCGCTGGCCGACGCTGTGACCCAGTTTCGCGCCGGAGTCTTTCCCGTGTATGTCGGTCAGTCCGACTATTCCTTCAACGGATCGGTCTATCCGCTTCGCGCTGCACCTTATTACCAATACCTCGCGGGACTGCTCGATCTTCTCACCGGCCGCAACCTCGGATTCTTCGCCCTCGAGCACCTGACCGCGATCGTAAGTTTTCTAGGCGGAGCGTTCACCACTTATGGCGCGCTCGTTTGGCTCGCCCCGAAGCACCGCTGGCCCGCGCTCGCGCTCTCCCTCCTGTACGTGATGTGTCCCGGCGTCGCGGGCTTGTTTTACGCCCAGGATCTCTACATGAGCGGCATGGCGCTACCATGGGTCCCTCTCGCATTCGCCGCCATGGTACGCTCATTCGATGTCGAGGACCTGACTCCGCAGGCCATTCTCGCCGCAAGCCTGGCCGCCTTGTGGTGGGCGCATTCCCCGATAGCCCTATGGGCGACCATGTTTGGGGCGGCCATTCAAGCCGTGCGCATAATTGTGCAAAGGCCGAGCCGCAGGACACTCGTCCGTGCCCTCATTGCCGGCGCTGTCTTTGGCGTGCTCGCGGCCTATCCGATTGCATCAGTGTTTATGCTGCGCGCACCGGGCGAGGCTATTGTTCCCTACGTCATGGATAGGCAGTTGTTGTTGCAAATAGTCCGCAGTTCCTTCCCGTCCTCGCTTGAACCGATAGACCTCGGAGCTCCAAGGCTGAGCTTTCTGCAGCTAGGCTACAGCCTTTGGCTTGTGCTGCTCGTCAGCACCATTGGGTGGACCCAGCGGCCCCGGATTTGGGCAGTCGGCTTGCTGCTCGCAGCTGCGGGACTGTTGCTGCTGCTGCTGTTTCCCGTGCCGTGGATAGGCCGCACTCTCTGGCTAAATTTCCCCGAGACACTTGTCGGTATGACGCTTAGCTGGCCCATGCAGAGGTTTTACATACTCATCGCTGCGGCGGCAATCGTATGCGCGCAGCGCCTGCTCAGGGAGATTCCTATGGAAGCAGCACCAATTCGTGCCGTGGTATTGGGCGGCCTGGTGGCCGCGACCCTCTGGAGCGCGCGGGAAGCCAATAAGTTCATTGATCTGGCCCGGCTGCAGAGCGACACTGTTCTCGACTCGCGCCGCTGGACCCGCCTGGAAAATGTAGCTATACAGCGCCACACATATGGCCTTTTTTCCAGGCGACCCGCATACTTCACCCACGGTGTCGTCGAGCCCCGCATGGAAAGCCGCCTCCTCGATCCTGCGACTGGCCACGTCGAGGCATCAGACTATGACCTGGGTCGCGCCCAGGCGCCTCAGGAGAATTTCCTCGGAAAAATCGACGCCAATCCAGGCATCTTGGACCTGGATCCGCCATTCGTGCTCCACTCGGGCGAAAAATATCTGCTGACGTTCGACTTTGCCCGTGCAGACACGACCGGAGTGCTCCAGATAATTGGACCCGAATTCTACCGTGAATACATTCTGCCCCTCTCCGGGGAATCCATGTCTTTTGGCAGCAGCCCGAAATCCGAAAAATCCATCACCCTTTGGACCACAGTGCCCGGATCGGAGACCGTAAATCTGCGCTTCATTCCAACGGCGGAACACGCCAAACCCACCGACTTCATCCCGTTTGCAAAATACCGCCTGCAGCGGATCGACGAAAAGGCGCTTCCCGTGCGCGTCAGCTCGCTCATTCCCTACCAAGCCACCGTGCGCAGCCCGGAAGCCGCGCTCCTTGAGAGTCCGCGCATGTTCGTTCCCGGGTATGCCGCAACGGTAAATGGCGCCCCTGTGGCAGTGCGCAAGTCAGCCGAAGGGCTGGTGGCCTTCCCCATCCCGCAAGGAGAGAGCCGCGTCGAGCTGCGATTTGCCGGTCCAATTGCGCTGCATCTTGCCTTCTGGCTGAGCGCCGGCTCGTGGGTCCTTGCCGCATTCTGGTCAGTCGCGAGTCTGATACGTAGAGCACGGCGCACGCATGGGTACCCCCCCAGTTCGGGTTGACTCCAACCCCGTGTCCGTGCGGTGGTTCTGGGGCCTATTATGAGCCCCTCTGGCCAAGCCTCCTCCTTCTCTGGGATCGCCCGAAAGCGGGATCTTTGGTGGCAGTTCACCGTTCGGGCAGTAGAGGCGCGCTACCGCGGAAGTTACCTCGGCATGTTATGGGCTGTGCTCAATCCGCTCCTCATGCTCGGTATATATTTTGCAGTTTTCGGCGTCATCTTCACCGGACATTATGGCGTCCTCCCAAACGAGACGCCGACCGACTTTGCAATGGCGATGTTCCTGGGCCTCACGCTCTATCAATTGATTGCCGAGACGCTGGGTGCGTCTCCGCTCCTCATTATCGGAAACGCAAACCTGGTTAAGAAAGTTGTATTTCCACTCGAGATATTGCCCCTGGCGCAGTCGGGCGGCCTCTGGTTCAATCTGGCAATCGGGCTGGTACTGGCGCTAGGGGGCTCGCTCATTTTCGGACGGGGCCTCAGTCTCGTGGGTCTCGCATGGCTGCCCGTCATCCTGGCTCCGCTCCTCATGCTTTCTGCGGGGCTCGCCTGGATGATGGCGGCGCTTGGAGTCTTCTTTCGCGACCTCGCTCAGGCTATGCCCTTCCTGGCACAGGTCATCCTGTACTCGAGCGCGGTCTTTTATCCATTGAGCCGCGTGCCCGCGAACGTATGGGTGATCCTGAAATGGAATCCATTTCTGCAGACGGTGGTTCTTGCGCGTGAGGTCGTGCTCTGGGGCTTGCCCGTCAATGCCGTCCATCTCGGGTATACTTATGCCGCTGGACTTGCGGTCCTCTTCGGAGGCCGGTGGGTGTTTCTAAGGCTTCGGCCGGCATTCGCGGATGTGGTCTAACGGGTGGCATTCCAGCACATGTCCAACGAGCCGATCATCGAAGCAAGCGCCCTGACAAAGGCGTACCGGATCTGGAGCAGCCCGTCCACTCGCCTAATCGCTCCCATCTTTGAGGCAGTATCGGGATTTTTCCCGACGGGCTCGTCAATCCGCAAGGCGCTCGCGGGCCTGGCGTCCAGGAGATACCGCGACTTCTATGCGCTGCGGGACATCGGCTTCTCCATCCGCCGCGGGGAGGCCACCGGGATCATCGGCCGCAACGGGTCCGGCAAGAGCACGCTCCTTCAACTGATCGCCGGAACGCTGTCCCCCACGTCCGGCTCGGTGAGTGTTTATGGCAGAGTCTCGGCGCTCCTTGAGCTCGGGAGTGGCTTCAATCCGGATTTCACCGGCCGCGAAAATGTCTTCCTGAACGGTGCAATCTACGGGTTCACGCATGGCGAAATGACGACCCGGATGGATGAAATCACCGCTTTCGCCGACATCGGTGACTTTATCGACCAGCCGGTGAAGACCTATTCGTCGGGCATGATGATGCGCTTGGCTTTCGCGATCGCAGTGAACGTGCAGCCGGACGTGCTGATCATCGACGAGGCGCTCGCGGTCGGCGATGTCTTCTTCTCCCAAAAATGCTTCAAAAGGATTCGTGAGATAGTGCACCGGGGCGCCACCCTGATCTTTGTTTCCCATGACATGGGCGCCGTCCAGTCGCTCTGCGACCGCGCAATCCTTCTGAACCAAGGAAAGCTGATGTTCGACGGCGCGCCGGAGGATTGCATCAGCCGATATTTCAACCTCCATACGCCGCCAGCCAAGTCGAGCTCACCTGTGCCCGGGACGCATCCACCCGTCGATCCGGCAGTGCGAAGCGCGGTCCTGGCCGGCAACATCGTGAATGGAGCGAAGTCCCGGCATGGGGATAAGACGCTCGAAATCGTATCGGCCGTGGTGGTCGACGGGCACGGCGCCGGCACATGGGACTTCGAGATGATGCACCGTGCTGCCGTGCGGATGTTGCTCAGGGCCAATGGCGACATCAAGAGGCCCTCATCCGGCGTCCAGTTCCACGACCGGATGGGAAACCTGGTTTTTGCGGCCGGCACCCCTCAGCTACACTTCCCGCTGCCCGCCCTATCCAAGGGCGAGGAGATCGTGCTCGAATTCCGCATCACCCTCAATCTGCAGGCCGGCCCCTACACCCTGTCGCTCGACGCCGCCGAGTTCGATGAACAGGACCCGAACGTGGGTGTTTTCTTCGATCGAATCGGCGGACTTGGGCCCCTGAATGTTGCCTACCATGGTTCGGGAGCCCTTCCCTTTTACGGAATCGCCCAGCTCCCGATGGACATCAATTATCTTTAGGCTGCGCCAGCGGACAATCCGCCGATCGCCTGTTCCCTTCAGGACCACGAATTGAGCTGCCGCTGGTGGGTCCTCCAGCGATTTGCATGCGCTCTCAAGTGGACAGACGCGCTATTTTGGGTGGCAGATGATACGCTACCTGAATTCGGCCCGCTTGGTATTGAGGATTCGGCCGCTGAATTTGGCTGTGCAGCTTGATGCCCCTATCGGGTTCCTGCCCACGACCACCGATTCAGCAGGAGCGTCGTAAAATGGTGTCTTAACATCGAATACCCTGTGGCCGTCCAGCGTGACCTGCAGTCTACCGGCCGCGTCAGACCATTGGGAAGCAGGAATGTCATTCGGCCGCTCCGCAGAGGGAAAAAAGG
>CAAGKR010494618.1_pt1 | contig 23143 bp, 15 predicted proteins | sample 2556971 | NCBI WGS metagenome assembly CAAGKR01 (sample SAMEA5207829, study PRJEB30636) | soil metagenome | biome: forest; feature: boreal; material: soil | place: USA | collected 2011-09 | depth 1 m | reverse complement strand
GGAGAAATATATGTTCATCCATTTTCCGCGAGCCTCTACTTTTTCTATCGTTCGCCCCACCAGCCCGGAGTCGTAGTCCACGCGCGCCAGTTTAGGCAACACCGTGTCGAAATTTTTTACTTGTTCTCCGGCCAGCGCCTTATCCAGCGCCCGAGCCGCGCGAAAAATTGTGTCGCCTTCCGGCATCTCAGGCGGTCTCCGAACGATTCTGCGCGGGCTCTTCGTCGTCGTTTCCGGCCGCCGTCAACGCAATCGCCGCTACCCGCCGCATTTGAAATCCCAACGCCGTATTCACAAATCCTGCTTCTTCCAAAAAACGCGCCATGAAATGTTCCCGGGCCGGAGCCTCATTAATCTCTCCAATCAACAATCCGGATCGCCGCCCCTGCCTTCGAATCGCCAACGCGGCCAGCATTTTTGCAAGCTCACAGGCCATGCTCGAACGTTCCGGTTCCCCCTCCGGCAAGAACACCCGTATCGCGGGATTTCGACGCCGCAGGAAGGCAGCCAAATTTCCATTCGCCAGGATTACTCCGGCGCCGCTCGTACGAGACATCCCATGCGCGCCGGCTGCGTCGACCGTCGCCTCTGTTCTAGGCCACGGTAGCAAAGTTCCAAACGGATTCGCTGGATCGGTCGCCGCCAGAAATATTGCTTCCGGAGTTTGTGGTTCGGTACGCAAGCTGCGCAGCATGTCCACCGCCGAAGGCATCGCGAATTGCGCCGCACCCAATCCCGCCACAAACATTCCCCGGCGAATCCATCCGCTGTCCTCCATGGTCTTCAACGCCGGATAAACGCTCGGGTAACCGCGCGGAATATTCTCCGCAATCGCCGTTTCTCGCATCACTAATCCATGCCGCACCAGCAATTGCTGAGCGATGTTCGCGCTCCATTGCGTTATGTTCAGCGGCTGTGCGATTCGCTGCTGCACCAGCGACCAGCGGCCCTGCGCCGAACCGCCGCTGGAAGTGCGCGAACGTAACAGTCGCAAAAATTCCGGCGATCCCGGCGGCCCCTGTGCTATCTCTGCGCGGTCTCTCCTGGTCTGATTGGCGCGCAGCAAAGTTCGCAGCGGATGAAAGGTATCGTTCGTCACCCGCCCCGCCCATGCGAGCTCCCAAAGCGCATCTTGCGTCTCCCCTGGGAATCCTCCGCCAATTGCGGTATGCAATTCCGCAAAGAACGACGCGCCCTGCTTCGACAGAACACCCACAAGCTTCTGCGCTCGCTCCGAAAGCGGCGCGGCGTTCTCTCGCAGTTCGTCCGGCGGCAAAAGCAACGACAACGATTCCGTCAGGTATAGCGCTACGCGGCCGTCGCGCTCGCCGATCGGTTCGACGCCCAGCCAAACCACTTCTCCCGCCGCCATCACCATGTCCAAATCGTTCGAAGAGTACTCCGCCAAACGCGCTGGAAGAATCTCCCGTTCCAGTTCCGAAGCCAAAAGAGCCGTCCCCTGCAAGCTCTCGATCGCGTCCAGCAGCGCATCCAAACCGCGCCGCTTCACCGTCACGCCTTGCCAACGGGCCGTAAATCGCGCAAACGTGCTCTGCTCCACCGGTTCCACTTCGCGCCGCAAACGCGCCAGACTCTTTCGCCGAATCTGCTGCAGCACCTCCGGGTCGCACCATTCATGATGCGTCCCGCGCGGCCGGAATTCCCCCTCCCGCAACTGTCCACTTCCGTGCCAAGCACGCAGCGCCTGTTCCACCGCCGAGGCTTGCAATCCATACCGCGCTGTAAACTCCGCGGTGGTAAACGGCCCATGCGTGCGCGCATATCGCCGTACCAACTCTCGCAGCGGATCTTCGCTTCGCTGCAAAAACACGTCCGCCAGCCCCGGCGGCAGCGGCGTTCCCAGCGCATCGCGATATCGCGCGGCGTATTCCACCGGGACGTAGCGGCTCTGGCCCACAATCCGCAGCCGCACCGCCCGCCGCGAATCCACCAATTCCCCAACACTGGCTGCCACCTCCGCGCTGACGCTTCGCGCCGCAATTTCCTCCGCTGTCAAATCCCCAAGCTTCAGTAGCAAATCGTGCACGCCATCCGCGTGCCTGGCCTGGTATTCAGGCTCAAGCGCCTGCAGCCGCGATTCCACTTCGTCCAGTGCTGCCGAATCCAGCAACTCCCGCAAATCGCTATCGCCCAGAATTTCCTGCAATTGCGATTGATCAACCGAAAGTGCCTGCGCCCGTCGCTCGGCCAGCGGCGCATCCCCGTCGTAAATGTAGTTGGCCACATAGGAAAACAGCAGCGAAGCCGCGAATGGCGAAGGCCGGTCGGACTCCACTCTCGTTACACGAATATCTCCCCGCTGAATGCTGGATAAGATCTGGGCCGCAGCCGGTAGATCAAAAACATCGCGGATGCACTCGCGGTACGTTTCCAGCAGAATCGGAAACGAAGAAAAGCGTGCTGCCACCGCCAGCAGATCCGCCGCGCGTTTGCGCTGCTGCCAGAGTGGCGCTCGAAGTCCGGCCCTTCGCTTGGGCAAAAGGAGAGCGCGCCCCGCCGCTTCGCGGAATTTCGCCGCGAACAACGAAGTAGATCCCAGTTGCCGCAGTACCAAGTCGCGGAACTCCTGCGGTGGCGGCAATAACAGTACCGAATCGATGGCCTCGTCGCTATCCGGAATCCGCAAAACGAAGCCATCATCCGACCACATTGATTCCACTTCCAGCCCGCGTTCGCTTCGCAGCTTCGCCGTGACCGCCATGCACCATGGCGCGTGTACTCGCGATCCAAATGGCGTCAGAACGCAAACGCGCCGATCTCCCAGTTCATCCCGGCAGATCTCGATGACCACATCTTCATCGCTGGGCACCCGCTGCGTCGCGATGGCCTGCTCTTCCAGGTATCGCAGCAAATTCTCCGCAGCATTCGCTGCCAGGCTGTGCTGCTCCACCAGCTGTGCAAAAGCCGCCTGCCGCGGCAATCGCAGCAACTCTCGTGTCATTTCTCCGATTTGTCTGCCGAACTCCGCGGGACGTCCCGGCGCATCACCCTTCCAGAATGGCATTTTCCCCGGCTCGCCCGGCGCCGGCGAAACGATCACGCGGTCGTGCGCAATTTCTTCAATTCTCCACGTACTTGCGCCAAGAACAATGGTGTCGCCGGTTCTCGATTCGAACACCATTTCCTCATCGAGCTCGCCAACCCGCGCGCCCTTGACCGCCCCCGCAAGAAATACTCCGTACAAACCGCGATCCGGTATCGTGCCTCCATTCAGGATCGCCAGTCGCCGCGAACCCTGCCGGTTGCTCAACTTATTTCCTACTCGATCCCAGGTCAGCCGCGGCCGCAACTCCGCGAACTCATCGGAAGGATATCTGCCCGAAAGCATGTCCAGCACGCCCTCAAACACTGATCGGGTCAGCGCAGCGAATGGCGCCGCCGATCGCACCACTGCAAACAAATCCTCTACGCTCCAGTTTTCCAGCGCTACCATCGCCACGATCTGCTGCGCCAAAACGTCCAGCGGATTGCGAGGGTAGTGAACCGATTCAACATTGCCGCCGTACATCGCCCGCGTAATCGCAGCGCATGCCACCAGGTCCGCGCGATATTTTGGAAATATCACCGCGTTGCTGATTGCACCGACGTGATGACTGGCCCGGCCCACGCGCTGCATGCCGCTGGCCACTGATGGCGGCGACTCAATCTGCACCACCAGATCGATCGCGCCCATATCAATTCCCAGCTCAAGCGAAGAAGTCGCCACCAGTCCGCGAATCGTGCCCATCTTCAGCCGGTCTTCAATTTCTTTCCGCTGCGCGACCGCAACGCTGCCATGGTGGGCGCGCACCAAGGTTTCTCCCGCCAATTCATTGATCGCACCGGAAATTCTTTCGGACAATCGCCGGTTATTCACAAAGATCAAGGTCGAACGATGAGCGCGAACCAGCTCCAACAACTTCGGATGAATCGCGCTCCATATCGACGTTCGCACCGGCCCCTGCGACGCCGCGCCACTCGGAATGTCCTGGATTTTACCCAGCCGCGACATATCTTCCACCGGCACTTCAACGCGCAGATCCAACCTCTTCGCCTCGCCCGCATCCACAATCGTCACCGGCCGATACACCGGTGCAATCATCGAGGACGCAAACTCCCCCATCAGCTCTTCGCCTTGAGCCGCCTCATGCAGGGACGGCCTTCCGAGGCCGTCCGCCACTGCATCCGCTCCTCCACTGCTACCAACGGAAACTGCCGCCACGCCAGCTCGCGGCGACACGTCCGCGCCGCCAAGAAATCGCGCCACCTCTTCCAGCGGCCGTTGCGTCGCCGAAAGCCCAATCCGCTGCAATGGCCGCCCGGCCATCCGTTCCAGCCGCTCCACCGAAAGCGCCAGATGCGAACCACGCTTCGATGGCACTAGCGCATGAATCTCATCCACAATCACCGCCCCCACCGAACGCAGCGCCTCCCGCGCGTTCGAAGTGAGCAGTAAATAAAGTGACTCGGGAGTGGTGATCAGAATGTCCGCGGGATGCCGCGCAAATTTCGCCCGCTCTGACTGCGGAGTGTCTCCGGTGCGAATCGCAATGCTCGGCTGATGAAAGGAAACGCCCAAGCGTTGAGCTGCCTGGGCGATCCCGACAAGGGGCGCCTGTAGGTTGCGCTCGATGTCCACCGCCAGCGCCTTGATCGGCGAGATATAAACCACGCGGCATCGCCCGGTTTTTGGTGGTGCGGGCGCAAACATGATTCTGTCAATGCACCACAGAAACGCCGCGAGCGTTTTACCCGTTCCGGTGGGCGCAAGAATTAGGGTCGATTCGCCGCGCGCGATCGCCGGCCACCCCAATAGCTGGGGGCGAGTCGGCGCAATAAACACTGCGTCAAACCACTCGCGCACCGGCGCATGGAACATGCCCAACCCGGCCTGTTGTCCCGGATCCGGTGCTCTTTTTTTGTTCGCTTTTCTGTCGCGCGCCATAATTTTATTAGATGCCGTTGAGCTGGCTCCGTGTTCTGCTGTCCGAACCAGCGCTTCGCTAACGGAACTCTACTACTAATTCCTCATTTGCATCCCTACAGGATAAACGGCAGACTATTTGCGAGAAAGCCTTCATGGAGAATTATTCCAAAAGCGAACCCGCTAATTTGGCTGCAATTCCCGCCGCTACGGAAACTCCGCGATCATCTGTGCGTTCAAGATGGATCGGCTGGTCCAGTTTTTTCTTCGCAGTTGTGCAAAGTGTTTGCACCGCGTTCGTGGCGCTCAGCGGCGTTCGCATCCTGATCGGTGCCGTCGCCTTTGGCTCCGCACTTGGCTTGATAAAAATCGCCGACAAACTTCACGTTAGTGCTATTCGCGTCCCGATGATGCTTGTTGCGCTTTTCGGTTCGCTCTTTAATCTGGCGGCCATCTGGCAGGTCCGCCGTCTTCGCGGCCGTTCCGCCTCTGCCTGGCGGCAAAAGCCGCTCAGCAACAAAAAACGAAATTCAGAGCGGTTGCAAGTCGTGCTCTCCGTCTTAACTCTCGCGCTGCTAGCCCTCGAATACTACTTCCACATCAAACTACACAAAGGCTAGACCGACGACCCCACACGCTGAATCTCAGTAAACCTCTTCTTATTCCTATATATAGCGTTGGCTTTTATGCCAGCGCCTTTGACCTAAGTCGAATCCCGCCGCGGCCCGGTCTCTTCCCTCAACACCTCTTCCAACCGCCCATGCAATCGCTCGCTATAGCCCACCGGCAACTCAAACGTCCGGTTGTCCGCTGTTAGCACCAGCACATTCCTCGTTGAATCCAATATCGCCGAACAAATTTCGCAGTTCTCCAGATGGTTCTCCATGTCCGCCAGCACCGAGGGCTCCAGCCGGTGATCAATATATTCCGAAATAAATTCCCAGACCTGCTTGCAATGCAGTTTCATCGCTGCAACCTCCCGAGAAGACCCTTTTTTGCCGGGGCCGCAGCCGTCTTCAAATACGGCACAAGTCTTTTTTGCATCATCATTCGCCCGCGATGCAACCGCACCTTCACCAAAGTAATCGGGATGCCCAGCGCCGCCGATGTTTCTTCCTGATTCAGTTCCTCCAGATCTCGCAGCACCACCACTTCGCGATAAAGCTCCGGCAATCCCTGCACCGCTTCCCGCACTTTCTCTCGTAATTCCTTCTTCTCCAGCGCCACCGACGGAATTTCTCGCCAATCCGTCAGTGCCTCTGGAGTGAAATCGCCTTCGTGCTCTTCCTTGTCTTCATCCAGTGAGTCGAGCGCCGCCGCCTTCGTCTTTCGGAGGCGTTTCCGGCCCTCATTCATGGCTATCGTCACCAGCCAAGTGCTGAACTTCGATTCGCCGCGGAAACTGCGCAAATTCCGGAACGCGTTGATCATCACATCCTGCGCGCCATCTTCCGCCTCTTGCTCGTTCTTCACCATCGCAAAAATGGCCAGAAACACCATGCGTTCGTACGGCCGGATCAACTCGTGAAACAGTTCGATCTCTCCGCCCAATATCCGGGAGATCAGCCGCTTCTCGCGTTCCATGGTCTCCTGCGAAGCTCCCTTTTGCGGAACAGCCACGGGCCCCATTTCCTCCAGACGCAATCCTGCGCGATACCTATACGAGCCAAATCAACGCCCTAGGTTACACCGAATCTCTCATCTCCCGTCCTCTCGATAACCGTAGGGGTGCAACACGTTTACCCTGAACCACCTAGGAGTTGCGCCACAATCACCAGACGCGTCCCAACCCAACGAGCGGCTACCGTTCCTACTCTCCAATGTAGCGCTGACTTTTATGTCAGCTCTTCCAGGGTCCGCCGCACAAATCCCTACTGTAAAAAAGTAAAGTTTGCCCCTAAAATACTCCAAGAGCAATCCAGCAAAACACCCTTCAGGAGCATCTCCCATGCCCATTGCCACCACCAACCCCGCCACCGGCGAAGTCATCGAGACCTTCACGGCCCTTACCGAGGCGCAAGTTGACGAAAAAATCACTCTCGCAGCGAAATCCTTTCTCACCTACCGGCAAACTTCTCTCGCCGACCGCGCCCGTTGGATGAACAAAGCCGCCGACATCCTCGACGCCGAAAAAGATTCTCTCGGTCACCTGATGACCCTCGAAATGGGCAAAACCCTCCGCTCCGCCATTGACGAAGCCGCCAAATGCGCCACCGGCTGCCGGTATTACGCAGAGAACGCCGCAAAATTCATGGCCGACGAAGTCGTCGCCACCAACGCCACCAAAAGTTTCATCCGTTACCAACCCATGGGCGTCGTTCTGGCCATCATGCCGTGGAACTATCCCTTCTGGCAGGCTTTTCGATTCATCGCCCCGGCCCTTATGGCGGGAAACGTTGGCCTGCTCAAACACGCTTCCAACGTTCCGCAATGCGCCCTGAAAATCGAAGACATTCTCCTCCGCGCGGGTTTTCCCGATGGCACGTTTCAAACGCTGCTCATCGGCGCTGCGCAGGTCGACCGCATCTTCAACGATCCCCGCGTCGCCGCCGCCACTCTTACCGGCAGCGAACAAGCCGGCGTGCAAGTCGGCGTCTCCGCCGCGAAACGCATTAAGAAAGTCGTTCTCGAACTCGGCGGCAGCGATCCGTTCGTGGTAATGCCCAGCGCCAATCTCGGCGAAGCCATCGCCACCGCCGTCAAGGCGCGCACCATCAACAACGGCCAGTCCTGCATCGCCGCGAAACGCTTCATCGTCCACGAAGAAATCGCCGATGAATTTGAAAAAGAATTCGTCGCCCGTATGAAAGCTCTAAAACTCGGCGACCCGTTCGATGAGAAGACCGACATCGGTCCGCTGGCCACGTCCGACGCCGTAAAAGATATCGACACCGATGTGCAAAAATCTGTCCAAGCTGGAGCCAAATTGCTTACCGGCGGCAAGCCGGTGAACGGGTCGGGCAATTTCTACGAAGCAACCGTGCTCACCAACATCCCCAAAAATTCCCCAGCCTATAGCGAAGAATTCTTCGGCCCCGTGGCCAGCATTTTCCGCGTGAAAAATATCGACGAAGCCATCGCCATCGCCAACGACAGCCGCTTCGGATTGGGCGCTAGCGCCTGGACCAACGATCCCGGCGAACGCGAACGCTTCACCAACGAACTTGAGGCTGGCCTGGTCTTCATCAACCAGATGGTCATCTCCGACCCACGCCTGCCCTTCGGCGGCGTAAAAGCCTCCGGCCACGGCCGCGAACTCGGCCCTTTCGGCCTCCACGAATTCACCAACATTAAAACCGTCTGGTTCCGCGACCTGGCCAAATAGCACACGCTGCAGAAATTCAGTTCACAGATTTGCTCGCTCGGCTCGCCGCCCGCCGAAGGCATGAATCGTTCTCGTGCCGGCGACCACTTCCCCACCATGCGCGAGTCCCTTGGGGATAAAATATTCCTCCCCGGCTCGGACCGGGATTCGCCGGCCGTCGATCACCAGCGTGTAACAGCCGTCAACCACAATTATGTATTCGTCATATTCGTGGACGTGCGGCGCGGATTCCGCAATCTGGTGGCAAGTCCAGAACGCCATCTGGCTGCCGTCTGCGCCATCAAAAACGTAACCCTCGACGCCGGGAGTCGACTGGCTGCCGGTCGCAATCTTATTTGCACTGGATTTCATGAACTCCGGAAAATCGCGCATCGCTTCTCCCTCCAATGAAATCTTCGTGTTCAGGCGCAAATGAGGAAATCCATTTATGGCAGTTGAATCCGATAAAGATTCCGGCGAGTGTTCTGGCGGGTATATGCGTATACAGATGGGCTTGTGGCGGAATCCACCATCCACGGAATCGCTGGGGCCGCTTTGGTGTTTTTGAGATCCTCATTGCGCGCGATTCCGTCAGGCGGCAGCTTCGGAAGACCCGTTTCCGGCTGAACCGGCAGCGGATAGCTACCTCCTACTATTTGCGGAAACATCAAGTACAGAAATTTACCGGTTGTATCCCACCGCATACCGCAATACCCCCGACACACCGTGATAGGGTCGCCTCCATTGAGAGGAAACGCCTTGATCTCAGCCGAATATTCTTGGTGGGCAACCGGGGTACCCGCTAACGCCCAGCGTCCGTCCGGTGACACTGCCACGACATCCAATATGCGATCGGGGACGATCTTGCGGCGCCCGCTGCCATCGGCTTTCATGCGATAAAGAAAGTTGGAACCGCCTTCGATCGCGCGAAAAATAAGATCGCCGTCTGGTAGGTAGAACGGACTATCTTCGACGGGCGTGGAAGAAATGCGCTTAGGCGAAGTCAGGCGATTCGTGGGTGCTACCCACAGACTGGAATGCCCGTTCCGATCATTCATGGCGAAAGCGACTTGCTTCCCGTCTCGTGACACAGCGTATCTTTCCATTGGGTAATCGGGGAGAACTCTTTCCATTTTCCCTGCGGCCAGTTCCTTGACCCAAAGTTCGTAACCATGCGTCCGGCCGTTGGCCATCATGAAATAGAGACTATTGCCGTCTGCCGAGAACACCGGTGACCAGGCATTCCCTTCGGACGAGATCGCCTGATCGCCGTCTTTATTGTGGAGCCAAACCGTGCTGTCTTGCGAGCCGACTGCGGTAATGAGTGAGTTGCCATCGGGCGACACGGCGATGCCTTCCTGGGAAGTTGGGCCGAACGTAATTTGCTCAGGTTCTCCGTTCGGAAATCGTTGCCGCCAGATGTGAAACGCATCGGTCCTTACGGTCAGGTACATCCATCGACCGTCGGGAGACCATGCAGCTGAAATGCATCGGCCCTCGGGGGGACCGACCAGCCGGGACTCGCCGCCGCCCTGGAACGGAACCACTCGACACGGCAGAATTTCCGCGCGACTGTCCATCTCTACGATCAGCACCCATTTCCCATCGGGAGAGAGATAAGAATGATGAGCCATGCTGCGTTTGCCCTCGGGTAAGTACACATCGCGGCTGTTACCGCGGCTCTCGTCCGAAGTGACTACTCCCATGTGCAGACCTTCTTTGATTTCGGAAAAAAGCAACTGCTTTCCGCCTTCAATCCAAGTCAGCGAGGACGAGTTGGGCAAGAACACGCTAGGTTGGCCGCCCAGAACCGGAACCTCCCACGTCTCCCAAGGTTCCACAATGCTATAGGCCACGTTTGAACTGTCCGGTGAAAAAACCGGAGTCATTTTTGCCGTGGAGTCGTGGGTAAGTTGCACCGGCTGGCCGTCTGGCAGAAACTTAACGTAAATCTGGCCTGGACCGAAGAAGGATTCGCTGCCGCGGATAAACGTTAGCATCCGGCCGTCAGGAGATAGCGCCGGATAGACAACCGAGTCAGTAAAAAAAGTGAGTTGCTCCCAGTCTTTGCTGGCAGGCACAGACTTACGACTGAATTGGAGGAACAAGAATATTCCCGCCAGTACGGCCAATACGAGACACGCCGCCCCCACATAGTAGCGATATCGTTTGGACGGATTCGCGGTCGCCTTCGAGCTCGCGGCCGGTGGTGAAGGTGGCCCTGATTGTTCTGCGGTTTCGGAACTGATTGCTGGCAACCGTCCCGAACTGCTGTCGCGCCGAAGCCGCTGCAAATCGGCATGCAGGTCGGAGGCATGTTGATAGCGCAGCGTACGGTCCTTCTCAAGCGCGCGGTTGATGATCTCGGTGAGTCTCGCAGGCAAATCCGGATTCAGACGAATCGGTGCTACTGGTTCCCGGTTCAGAATAGCCTCGAAAACTATTCCGGACGTATCTCCTCGAAACGGTAGAACACCTGTAGCCATTTCATAGAGCACTACGCCGAGCGAGAAGAGGTCGGTCCGGGCGTCCAAGTCCTTCCCTCGCACCTGCTCTGGTGACATGTAGGCAACCGTGCCTAGCGCTGCGCCTGGGCTGGTCAACATTTCTTCGGCTGAAGCGGTGGCCATGGAAGAAACACCTTCCGCAAAAAACGCCACCTTTGCCAAGCCGAAATCAAGAATCTTGGCATGGCCGCGCTTGGTCACCAAAATATTGGCGGGCTTAATGTCCCGATGGATAATCCCTTCGGCATGGGCCACATCAAGAGCCTCGGCAATCTCGATCGCCAGAGAAACAAGGCTCTCGAGATCCATCGGGCGGCCTGCGATGTTGTGCTTGAGCGTGCTGCCTTCCAAATATTCCATGGCGATGAACGCGCGCGATTCTTCTTCGCCGACGTCGTAAATGGTGCAAATATTTGGATGATTCAGTGCCGAGGCGGCCTTGGCTTCGCGGCGGAAACGCGTCAGTGCTTGCGGGTCCCTGGCGACGTCGTCGGGTAAGAACTTTAGCGCAACAAACCGGTCGAGGCGGGTATCCTGTGCTTTGTAGACCACGCCCATCCCCCCGCCGCCGAGTTTATCCACGATGCGGTAGTGCGAGATGGTCAGGCCGATAAGTGAGGCGGAATCCTCCATTGGCGCACATTGTATCAATAGGCAAGACGACCAAGCCATTCAATTGCCTATTGCGCAACCAACGGGTGTGTAATGGATGAGGGAAGATTTGACGCTTATCCCCGGCCAGTGCATCATTCTGGCAGCCGGCCGAGTGGGCGCTGTGGCTTCCGTTCTCTGCCCTGCCGAGACGCGCTGCAACGGGCGTTTTATTTCTTATGGTGCGGCACCCCCGCTCCAAACTTTATAGTCTTCATTCCTTCAGGGAGCTCGAATCGTGCCAAAAGACCGCAACAAGAAGAAAGCCAGCGAGAAGCCCGCTGTAGGGAATAAGCCACCGGAAAAGAAGCCGACGATTCAAAAACCGACCGAGAACGAATCGCAGATCGCAGTGCATTGGAAGGAAGAGCAATACATCCAGCCGCCGGCCAGTTTCATAGGTCAGGCCTATCTCGCCGACCCGAATTTCGTAGTCCGCTTCAAAGAAGAGAATTTTCCGGAATGCTTTCGCGAATACGCCGACCTACTTCATTGGGATCAGTATTGGCACACCACGCTCGACACCAGCAATCCGCCGTTCTGGAAGTGGTTCGTCGGTGGCAAACTGAACGCCTGCTACAACTGCGTCGATCGCCATCTTGCCAAGCACAAAAATAAGGCCGCGCTTGTCTTCGTTCCCGAGCCGGAAGACGAAGCCCACACCGTAATCACCTATCAGGAACTGTATCGTCGTGTGAACGAATTTGCCGCTTTGCTGCGCGATTTCGCCGGGCTGAAAAAGGGCGATCGCGTTACCATTCACATGCCCATGATTCCGGATCTGCCCATCACCATGCTGGCGTGCGCGCGGCTCGGTGTGATTCATTCGGTGGTATTCGGAGGCTTTTCGGGCGAAGCCTGCGGTTTGCGCGCCGCCGATTCCGGCAGCCGCATTTTAATTTATGCCGATGGTTATCATCGCAACGGCCGCTGGGTGGATCACAAGGCCAGCGCGGACATCGCCGTGGCTACCGCGGAGAAAGAAGGTCAATCCGTCGACAAGGTTTTAGTCTGGAAGCGTTACCCGCACAAGTACACTTCCGAATCGCCGATGATTCTGCAACGCGATTTTTTCGTCAACGATCTTCTCAAGGATTATCGCAATCAAGTTGTCGAGCCCGAACCGATGGAAGCCGAAGATCCGCTCTTTCTTATGTATACCAGCGGCACCACTGGCAAGCCCAAAGGCTGTCAGCACCGCACCGGCGGCTATCTATCCTATGCGGCTGGAACCACAAAGTTTTACCAGGATCTGCATCCTGAAGACGTTTACTGGTGCATGGCCGACATCGGCTGGATCACCGGTCACTCCTACATCGTCTACGGCCCCATGGCCCTGGCCGCCACCAGCGTCCTCTATGAAGGCGTTCCGCAATTCCCCGATGCCGGTCGCCCGTGGCGAATTGCCGAGCGGCTGGGCGTCAACATATTCCACACCTCGCCCACGGCCATACGCATGTTGCGCAAGGCCGGTGCCGATGAGCCGAAAAAGTACAACTATCATTTCAAACACATGACCACGGTTGGAGAGCCGATCGAGCCCGAAGTGTGGCGCTGGTATCACGAAGTGGTCGGCAAAAGCGAAGCCGTAATCGTCGACACCTGGTGGCAAACCGAAACGGGCGGCTTCTTGATCACCACCAAGCCTGCGCTCGATGCGATGAAACCTGGCAGCGCCGGCCCATCCTGTCTGGGAATTTATCCGGTCATTCGCGATGAAGCGGGCAACGAAATTCTCACTGCATCGCACGCCGCCGGAAATCTTTGCATTCGCAATCCCTGGCCCGGCATCATGCAAACAATCTGGGGAGATCCGAAGCGCTTCGTCAGCAACTATTACCAGAAGTACAACAAAAATCCACACAGCAAAGACTGGCACGACTGGCCGTACTACGCAGCGGACGGTGCGGTGCTGACTCCCGACCACTATTACCGCATCCTCGGCCGCGTGGACGATGTCATCAACGTCGCAGGCCATCGCCTCGGCACCAAGGAACTCGAATCCGCGTGCCTGACGATTCCCGAAATCGCCGAAGCCGCGGTTGTTCCCGTAGTCGACGAGGTAAAAGGCCGCGTGCCGGAAATTTACATTTCCCTAAAACCCGGCGTTATCGAGAATAAAGCGATCCTCGACAAAGTCATCCACACCATCGAAACCATGATCGGCAAGATCGCGCGCCCGAAACGCATCCACATCGTCCCGGATATGCCGAAGACGCGTTCCGGTAAAATTATGCGCCGCGTCCTCGCGGCCATTTCCAACCGCATGGATACCGGCGATATCACCACCCTCGCCAATCCCGACATCGTCGAGCAGGTCCGCCAAATCGTCCAGGGCCGCGAGCGCGGCCCCCTAAACGAAGGCCCCGAAGACATAAAACTCTTCGGCGAACAATCCTGACCTCTCTACGAAAATTCAATCATCAACCTTAACAAACCATTTCTTAAATGTAGCGCTGATCTCTTATGTCAGCGCCTTACATCTATATCTTTTCGGGACGGGGGCGACCGTAGAATGGACCGCCCCGCTATAGTGCTTTTGCAGTATTGTGATAACGCAGCTCGCGCGTCACTCTGCCGATAGGCTCGTGAACCAGACCCGGCGACTTTAGCGGATCCATTTATACGAACGAGCACAAGCAACGAGGCAGTCGCATTTTTCTTCAGGAGGCACCTCCCGTGGCACACATAAAACTGCAAGATGGCGTTCCGGGCATTCGCGGGCCCATGCTGCTCAGTCCGGAAACGACCAAGCCTTTGCGCGAACTGGCGGAGGTGTTGTTACGCGGCCCAAACAGCCTCACTCCCGCGGAGCGGGAAATGATCGCAACCTATGTGTCCTCGGAAAACGACTGCTACTACTGTCAGCATTCCCACGGAGCTGCGGCGGCCGAACATCTGGGCGGCAATTACGCCCTGATCGACCAGATCAAACAAAACTTCGCGGCGGCGCCCGTCTCCGATAAGCTGAAAGCGCTGCTGGTCATCGCGGGAAGAGTGCAGAAAGGCGGCAAGCAGGTCGCAACCGAAGATGTCGATCGCGCGCGTGAAAAGGGCGCCACCGACAAGGAGATTCACGACACCGTCCTGATCGCGGCCGCGTTCTGCATGTTCAACCGCTACGTCGACGGCCTCGGTACCTGGCAGCCGCGTGATCCGGAGACTTACCGCGAGATCGGTCTGCGCGTGGTCAATCACGGATACACCGCCTCCGGCTGGGAACGCCCCATCTCCGCCGCCATAAAATAAAAATACCTCAACCTCAACCACGAGCGGCTTAGATGTCGCGCTGATCTTTCATTTGCCAGCGTCGTCCCTTCAATATTTTGCATAGGGAGTGCCGCGTTGGGCCCCGTGTGCCGTTACTTGGCAACGCGGAGCAGCACCACGCCGTGTGTGGGAACCGAGGTCGAGTATACGTCCGCGAATTCTCCGGAATCCGCGTGCGCCCACAAGTCGCGCACCGCGTGCTTGCCGGACCAACCGAAATCCTTCCACGCGGCGGCGCCCTTTGCTGATTGGGTGCCGCGATTGAAGATCGCGACCGCGTAATCGCCGGACGCCAAAGGCTTGGCCCACACCACGATATCGCCATTCTGCCCGACTTGCGCTCCACCTTTGCCCAGTGGATCTTGATCAATAGCGATCACTTCCTTATTCAGCAGGATCTGCTTAATCTCCACAGTTTTTGCACGCAAGTCGTTACCGGCAATGAGCGGCGCGGCGATCATGGCCCACAGACTAAAGTGCGTGCGGTATTCGTCTGGCGTCATACCGCCGTTGCCAATCTCCAGCATGTCGGGATCGTTCCAGTGACCCGGGCCCGCGTAGGGCGCGTTATCGCTTTGGGCGAAGCCGATTTTGGCCATGGAATCGTAGCGGTCGCGAATGTCTCCGGTGGTGCGCCAGAGATTGGCGCCCACCTGCTGCCCCCACGCGCCAACATTTGCGCGACCGTATTGGCATAACGCGTACACCATCGGCCGGCCGGTCTGCTGCAACGCTTCACCCATTTTCTGATACGCGGCTTGCATGTCTTCGTCTTTCCAAACTCGTCCCGCGCTGCACCAGTCGTATTTCAAGTAATCCATGCCCCACGCCGCGTACATTTTTGCGTCCTGCTCTTCGTGACCGTAGCTGCCCTCATAGCCTCCGCAGGTTCGCGGCCCCGGCGAGGAATAAACGCCGATCTTGAGACCCAACGCGTGAACGTAGCTCGCCAGCGACTTCATATCGGGGAAATTCGGGTTGGGCTGTATTGCACCTTTGGAGTCGCGGGTGCCTTGCCAGCCGTCGTCGATATTGATGTAGATGTATCCGGCATCGCGCATTCCAGAAGTGACAGCAGCCTCCGCGATTTCGCGCACGGTCTTGTCGTCGATGCGAGTCTGAAATTTGTTCCAGCTGTTCCATCCCATCGGAGGAGTCTTTGCAAGGCCGTTGTAGGAGAGCGCATGAATCGTTGGGAGCGAGACTTTTGGCAGCGCAGCATAATCGACCGCAGGCGCGCGATACGATGTTGCCGGGGTTCCGCGCCGCGCGACAACTGGGCCGCCTCGAGAACCGCCCGGGGCACCACCTGGACCGCCCGTGCCCGGAGGAGGTCCGGGAAGTGCGGGCGTGAGCACCAGCGTGTCACCTACGATTTTCCCGGTTACTTCGCGATTCTGAACGTTGCCGAACATATCCAGTGCCACGGCAAAATGAAACGTGTCACCGGTCAGTTCCCCGCTGACGATTGGCGAGTCTCCGAAGGGCAAGCTCTGGCTGCCGGTAATTTTTCCGTCCACGACTTTCAGGTGATAGACAATTTCGATTTCTCCCATCCGCCCATTGAACTTGGCGATCCAGGTGCCGGAAATATTTCCCGCCGCCGTGTCGCCATTTGAGGCCGCAGGCGCTTGCGCTGCCGCCGGTTGCGCCATGGACTGCTGCGCTACTGGCAAAATTCCGAACAGCATTATGATCAGAACGAATATCCCTGTTGCCCACTTTTTCATAAACACCTCACATGGAATTCCAATATTTTCTATTTATATCGGCTTAATCATTGTGAGTAGCATTGAGCGGAATAGCGTGCAGCCGGGTGCGGATGACTTCCGTATTGTGGGACTTGAAGTTCAGCCCGCGGTCGGTTTGATCTCCGTTCCAGATGCGAGTGTTTTGCCAGACCCCGTCACGGTACACACCTTCATCGGCTCGAAGTATTTCCAGCTGTTGCGGTGGAGCTTTGCCGTCCGCTGGAGCGGCCAGTTGAAAGCTCACACTGGAATCGAAGCCGGTGACCAGGAACTCGAGCGGACCGAGCTGAGCAACGAGCGCGCGCCCCTGGCCCTCTTCTGTGCCCGTAGGGAGTTCGCCATCGCGATGCCTCCCGCCGAAAGACACCACGGCATCCACATTTCCAAAATGCAGCTTTTGCCGGGTGGCGCCTTTATCTTCGATTGCTGTCTGCAGTTTGCCATCAAAGTTGAGTCTCGCGATTTCTCCGGACATCGGGTAGATCAGTGCGAAATTATCGGAAAGCCAGGAGGGAACCTTGTCGTCATTGGGGGTCCAGCCGGTGAAATCCACGCCGAAGGGTGAAAACCCAATGGCTCCTTTGCCGAGCGCGTAGAAAAAATAACGGCCAAAGTTTTTGGCCAGACCGGTCTCTGGAATGAACAATGGATTGTCGCTGCGCCCATAAGCGGTGATAACGTCACGGTAGAAAACCAGGTCGTCGGAATAGAAGTCTGGCGCCAAGATATCGATGGACTTCGCCGTCGCTTTCCACACCGCGATACTCACCTGCTGCGGACCGCCGCTGGGATACTCCTGTCCCGGGCTCGGATGATCCCGATTCTCCAGAGCGTGCACCGGATAAGTGATCCATACGTTGCAATACATCGGGATGCCGTATTCCGCTTTACCGGCCGCGGCGATTTCATTGATGTAGTGAGAAATGGAATAGGCTGCAAAACGCTCGTCTGCATCGGCGCCAAAAACCTCCGACCAGGTGCCGTTTGCCGTGTGCAGTTCAGAAGTAAGCGAGGCAGGAACTTTGCCGCTAAATTCCTTTTGCGCGGCCGCGGAAAAATCTCGAACCGCGCCGATAGAACCGGATTCGTTTTCAACTTGAATCATCAGCACGGTGTGTTGCGTAGCGTCGATTCCCTTTATATGCCGCATCATGGCGGCGAAGGCGCGCTTGTCCGCCTCCAGATTGTTGGCAGAATTGGGGGACATCACATCGAGGACTTTGCCATAGGCGCTGATCTGCCGTGGATACTTCGTGAGGTCCGTCTTCACCCACTCCGGAACATAGTGAGCCTGACCATTTTTCCAGGTGCCGAACCACAGTATGACCAGATGCACGTTGTGTTCACGCGCGCCATTCACCAATAGATCGACAGTTGAGAAATCAAACTTGCCCGGCTCGGGTTCCAGTTGCTCCCAATAGACAGGAGCTTCAACAGTATTCACATGCATCGCTTCGAGAGCCGGCCAAACCTTCGGCAGCGAAGTAGGCCACGAGCTGGAATTGTTGATCTGCGCTCCAAGCATCAGGTAAGGCTTACCCTCCAAAATCAAGGCGAAGCGCCCATCTTTTTTAGCGATGTGCGTATTTTCCTGCGCACCGAGAGAGGCTGAAATAATTACGATGAGCAGCAGCGTTTTGAAAATGTGAATGAAGCGCACGAAACCTCCAGTCAGATCGCCCAAGCGGCTTCCGGAACTCTACTACGGCCTATGTACACGAGCAATTGCGTGTCCGTTCGGGGGCTTATTGTAGTTCAGGCCGGATCGCGTTCGCGGCGGGCGCTCGCCGAATGAAGCGGTACACCCCAAAGGAGACAGTCAACAGTGCAAAAAGAACTGCATACAGCAGGTAGCGCATCATGTAGGCGACGAGACGAATTAGGGTGATCGCCGCAGGATTGGCGCGCCAGCGGTTGCTCTCGGCCCTGTTCAGCAGAGCTTCGAGTCCTGACTTGGGAATGAGCCTTCCTCCGAGGATGACCGCATGGAGTCTTTGGGTGTTGCGAATGTCTTCGAGCGGGTTGGCGTCCAACAAATCAAGATCGGCGATTTTTCCTTTCTCGATGGTTCCCATCGAATCCAGGAGGCCCAGATATTCCGCTGCATTATGGGTGGCCGCTTGCAGCGCCTGCATGGGCGTGAGGCCGGCTTCGACCAGTAGCTCAAGTTCATCTTGCAGACCAAACCCGGGATACACATAGGGATTCGGCGTATCGGTTCCCGCCAGGATGCCCACCCCAGCGCGCTGCATCTCTCCCACCACTTGCAATTCCCACCGAAAGTACCTCCTGCTGATCGCCAAATTCTCCGGAGACAGTTTGGGGGACAAACGAAAGCCAAGTTTCCACATCATCTTCAGCGCGAGAGGCAGGTAACGCGCGCGAGGAGAACTCGAGAGCGCGCGAAGGTATTCCGCATCGCCATAGAGCGCAGCATTTCTCATAACCACCAGCGTAGGTACCTGCCAGGTGCCGTTTTTTTTGAATTGCGCAAAGAGCGCTGCGGCTTTGGCATCGTCAAAAGAATCTAACTCCGCCTTCTCTTGGGCGAAATAGCTATCGGGCGTGTTCGTGGCGCTGCCAGAGGAAACGCGCAACTGCTCTTCGCGCCCCGAACACGCGAGCGAAATTCCGAGCAAGTGCTCCATGCTTTTCTGCCCGGCGTCGGATGCTTCGGAGGCAGTTATCACGCCGGGAACATGCCCGGCAAAAGGAATTTCGTCCTTCTTCGCCTCGGCGGCAATTGCAAAGTACGTCTCGCGGCCCAAAGACGAGTAGACCTTAACGAAGTCATAACCCTGATTCTCGATTGCGTCCACGGCAGTGCGCGCTTCCGTCGCGTTCTTCACGGTGATCGCTCCGGGCCAGGGGCCATCCGGACCATCCACCAGAGGTCCAGAAGCCTGGATCCGCGGGCCATCCAGTCTCCCCTCCGCGAGGTCCATGCGCCGCCGCTGAATCGCAGGCAAGTCATACGCAAACATCTCTCGCGCGCCGGTGACTCCATTCGCAAGCATCAGTGGACCAACAAAATATCGATCCCAGGCTGTGTGCACATGCATATCCACCAGACCGGGAATCAAGAATTTTCCGGCAGCGTCCACAACCTGTGCGCCCTCCGGTATAGTCACTTCTTCGCTTCGGCCCACCGCCGCGATCTTGTCGCCCTCAATCACCACGGTCGTGTCCGGCTGAGCGGGCGATCCTGTAGCATCAATCACTGTCACACCAGTCAATACCAATACTCGGCTTCCGTTATGCAGCGTCGTCTGGGAAGAGATTGGATCCGCGCCAATCAGAATTAACAAGAACAGCGCGAAGATTCCGCGGAGCGTCAGGGCACTGAAACAGCACAGCGAAAGCATTACCCCAGTCGACGAAACGAAACTCATCGCCTCTCCGTCGCAGATGCAATTTGGGTTTCCCAGGATAAGAATTTATTCTTGACCGCGCCGCTCACAGTTTCGGAGCCAGAAGATATACATACGCTAATTGCGCCGCGCCGATGAACAGTGGAATCAACCCGCAAAGATAGACGGGACTATGCAGGAGGAATTGCCGCAGGAAAACGATCAACGCAACCCCCCCGGCGACGGTTATGAGTCCGCTCAGCTTGGCCTTCTCACGCTGCCGCACTTGAGCATTCTTCTCCTGCTCGCGGAGAAGTTCGAGAACCGACGCAGCTGCAGGGCCCTCCGTTTCTCCCAATTTCTTGAACATTTCGTACTTGTAGTACGCTTTCCGCTCGCTGCTGCGGGCTTGTGACCACCCAACCACGGCAATGAACGAAAATAGAGAAACGGCGCCAACGCTCAGGAACAGGAACACCGATTGAATCGTTTGAACTTCCATATAACCTCCACGAGTGACTTTGGTCAGCTCCATACGGTGCGACAAGCGCGCACCGAGTACGGTTTCACTTTGTTTGACTTGCGGCCCTGAAAAAATGAAACCTTCCCTACGGGCGGGTTGTCGTACCGTCAGAGGACACGTGAGCGCTGCCGAAGACCGGGCGGATGTCGAGCGGGTACTGCGCGGCGATGTGTCCTCGTTTGAGGGCATTGTGCATCGCTGGCAGGGGCCTTTGATTAACCTGGCTTGGCGGTTCTGCCGCGATCGCGGGCGGGCGGAAGAGATGGCCCAGGAGGCGTTCTTGCGGGCGTATCAATCTCTGAAGACTTGGCGTGGCGAGGGAGCACTCTCCACCTGGTTATTCGCCGTAGCCAGCAACTTGGACCGCACTGAGTTGAAGCGCATTCCCGCTGCAACCACGCGGCTTGAGGCGATCGCCGAGCCGAAAGACTCACGCGCCATCGATGGGGGCCTGGAAGAAAAGAATCGCGACCAAATAGTTCGCCGAGCCGTTCTTGCGCTTCCTGCAAAATACCGGGATGCGATCGTGCTTTCTATTTCAACGAAATGGACCTAGCCGCGGCAGCACGCAGTCTTTCGCTTCCCGAAGGAACGCTAAAGGTCCGGCTCTTTCGCGCGCGCGAGATTCTGCGAAGAAAGCTTTTGCGCGGGCTTGCAGAGCATCTCAAGGAGATATGATGCACGGCGATGATCTAGACAGAATTCTGGCGAGCGATGAAGAGCTTGTTCCCTCTTCAGATTTCGCCATTGCGGTGATGGATGCGGTGCGACGAGAGGCAGCAGCCCCACCGCCGATTCCGTTTCCCTGGAGAAGAGCCATCCCCGGAATAGCCGCCGTCGTGGCCATCCTGGCATCGATTGCTGCCGGCCTTGTGCAATTCTTGAGGACGCCATTCTCAGCTGCGGATCCGAGTGCGATGTTTTCTTCGCTGAAGCAGCTCATCGACCCGGCGGTTCACTATGGAGTTGGCTGGATCGCGATAGCTCTGTTGCTCTCCCTCTCGGCAGCGGCGCTCTCAACGCGTCTCTCGAAGATCGAAGTCTAATTTACTGCTGAGGCGTCGCTTGCTGGGGTACGCCACAGCGTTGCGCTGCGGCTTGCTGAATGTCGGCATCAAGTTGCGCGCCACGCCAATTTTGTGCCGAGCACACTTGCGCGGCATCCAGGCCGAGCGCCCCGCGTAAATCCGCGCCATCGAGATTGGCGCCATCCAGCTTGGCCTGGCGCAGGATCGCGCCGGTCAAGTCGGCTCCGCGAAGATCGGCGCCCGACAAATCGGCCTCTAGGAAAATCGTGCCTTTAGCTTGCGCGCCGGTCAGGTTCGCCCCATGAAGTCTTGCGGACGACAGATCGGTTTGTTCGAGCATCGCCAGCGACAACAAAGCTTCTTCCATTTTCGCGTCGCGCACATCCGCGTGCGACAGATCGACGCGGAGCATATTGGCGCGGTTCAGGATCACGGAGTACAGCGTGGCCCGCGTAAGATTTGCGGTGGTCAAAGTTGCACCTTCGAGATTGGCGAAGGACATGTCCGCGCTGCGAAAATCCGCGCCGGAAAAATTGGCCCACTCGGCGTCCGCAGAAACGAGATTGGCCTTGGCGGCTTGCAGGCGATCCAGCTTCGCGGAACGCAGCACCCCTTCGCGCAGATTGGCCCCGCGAAAATCGGCTTCGGAAAGACTTGCGCCTTCGAGATTTGCGCGCCACATGCGGGCATTCGCAAAAGCCGCACGATAGCCGCGGGCATAGCGCAGGTTCATTTCATTCAGCCGCGGACCGGGCGCATCTCCTGGGTTGGATTCTTTGGCGAAATCCTTGGCCGGCGAATCGGAGACGCTTTCCTCGGTAATATCCGCATAGGGACGGAAACCAACGGACTGAAATGCGGTCGCTGCCCAACGGCGGGGATCGCCGCGCCCCACATCAGGACGAAGAGTCTGGTCCGCGGGCAAGCCATGGATGACGCCAAGCGAGAGAAGAAACATGCCGAAACCGGTGGCCAGTGGAATGCGCAGCGCGGAAAGAACGTCGCGCATGAAATTGGAAGTGGTTTCTTCCGCCCAGTCACCAGGACGGAGCACCCGCGCCACAATGCGCGGCAATCCGCAGGCCGCAGCCATGACCAGGGTAAACATCACCACTTGCAGCAGCGTGCCGCGGTAATCCTGCAAAACCAGATAGCGAAGCCAGAAAAGAAACAACGCTGTGGGCACGGCCCAATACGCCAAAATTCTAGCCATTACGCTCTCCGCCATCGCCAGCGGAGAACGCGGATCGCGCGACCACCGGAGATGCTGACGGATGGGTCCCATCAGGTACCAGGAGCCGTCTTTCTGCGGGGTCTGCCCGTCAGGAAATACCGCGGGTAAAGCACCGATACTGCCCCACAAACGCAGCAACAAGAACTGCAGGCGGAGATACAGTACCGTTAGCAGCAGCGGCGCTCCAAGGTAAAAACCCTGCAACGGCAAAAAGTTCGGGATGCGAGAACTGGGCACCGCCGATTGATCGAGCAGCAAGCGGACATCGGTGGTGAGCGCGACCAGCGCTCCCGCGCCCGCGCACAAGGCCATCACCAGCAAATAGAAACGCCGTGCTGAGAGCGTAGATTGCGCGATGGTTTTGCCCCCATCGTGCGCCGCAACGGCTTCCGGCAAAGTAGCGTCAAAAAGATTCGTACCGCCAAGACGTCCCGCCCACAATCCCTGTGCGCCGTAGAGGTTGGCGCCCATCAGGTTTGCGCCAGAAAATTCCGCGCCAAGCAAATTCGTTTCACGGAGGTCCGCTTCAACCAGGCTGGCGCCGCGCAAGTTGGCCATGGACAAATCCGCGCCGCGAAAATTCGTTTTGTTCAGCTGCGCG
>CAAGKR010467238.1_pt1 | contig 23147 bp, 24 predicted proteins | sample 2556971 | NCBI WGS metagenome assembly CAAGKR01 (sample SAMEA5207829, study PRJEB30636) | soil metagenome | biome: forest; feature: boreal; material: soil | place: USA | collected 2011-09 | depth 1 m | reverse complement strand
TGTTCAACCAGCGGTTCGTGCCGTGCGCCCAGCTGTCCCAGGGGTGCCTCCGCCGCCTCGAGTTCGCGCGGGCGCTGGCGTGCCGGCCGAAGCTGCTGATCCTCGACGAGATCTTCTCCGCCCTCTCGGCCGCGGACGAAGGGGACCTGACGACGCTGCTGCGCGCGGCGAACCGCGACGAGGGGACGGCGTTCCTGCTGGTCTCCCATAACCCGCCGCTGCTGAAAGGCCTCTGCAGGCGCATCCTCGTGCTCGAGGAGGGGCGGATCGTGCGGGAGAGGACCGTATAGTGCCCGGGGGGACGTCCACCCTGAAGGTGCGCGACCTCACCGTCGCCTTCGGGCAGGTGGTGGCGGTGCGGGATGTCTCCCTCACAGCGCGGGAGGGGGAGACGGTAGCGATCTTCGGCGCGAACGGCTCGGGAAAAACCACCTTCCTCAAGGCGGTGGCGGGTCTGGTCCCGGCCACCCGGGGAAAGGTCGCGTGGCGTGGCGAGGACGTGACGGCGCTTCCGGCCCACGAGCGGGCCGCGCGGGGGATGCGGTACGTCTCCGACCGGTCGCGGGTGGCGACGCGGATGACCGTCCTCGAGAACCTCGAGGCCGGCGCGTGGCTCCTTCCCGCCTCCCGGTGGAGCGCGGCGCGCGAGCGCGTGTTTTCCCTCTTCCCCGCGCTGGCGGAGAAGGCTCAGTCTCCCGCGGGGGTGCTCTCGGGCGGAGAGCGCCAGATGCTGATCCTCGGGCGGGCGCTGGTGGCGGAACCGACGCTTCTCCTGATGGACGAGCCGTTCCTCGGGCTCTCCCGGGAAGTCCGCGACCGACTGCTCTCCGTGATCGAAGGAACATTGAAGGGGCGAGCGACGATCCTCTTCGCCGAGCACGACGCGGAAGGGGCGTACCGGCTCCTCGACCGGCACGTCATTTTCCGGAACGGCTCCCTGGTTTACGAGGGGACGCGGTCGGAGGTCGCCGACGCGAAGGAACTGGTCTCGTTGCTATATCGGCATTTCCGGACGAAAGGATAAACCATGAGCGGGAAGACGGGCGGGGAAAAGGGAAACGGGGAGAGGGACCCGGTATCGGTAACGGTGACGCTGCCGTCGGCGCTGGTCGATCAGTTGAAGGAGTTCTGCCGCAACTGCCGCGTAACGCGGGACATCGTGGTGGAGCGCGCGCTGGTCGAATATTTCCGCGAAGGCGAAATGAGCCACTAAGTTACCGGTCGAGGGACTCCGAGAGCAGCCCCGCGGTCTTTTCCCGGCGCTCGGCGTCGCGGTCGGCCACGATGCGGGCCATCCGCTCCCGCCACGGATCCATCCGGAACCCGGCGCGGTCGCGCACGCAGGCGTCGATCAACTCGCGGTAGAATCGGACCATCTGTCCCACCAGCGGCACGGAGTACTCCCGCCCCTGGATCTTGATCGTGTCGACCCCGTGGTCGATCAGGTAGGGAATGTCGTCGGCGAGGAAGTAGGCCCGGTTCGGCAACTCCACGCCGGACGCCTCGATCTCCCCGGCCGCGCCCACCTGGTCCCAGTCGGTGAGACAGATCCGGTAGCAGAGACCGCCACGGTTCGGGCTGCCGGGGAAATGGTCCTTCCCCGACGCATCCACCTGGTGCCCGAGCTTCGTATAGCTGCTCATCGTGCAGCGGCCAAGGAGCGTGTAGCAGGTGGTGGCGTGTACAAGGACCTCGAGCCCGACCCCCGCCTCCGCCTTGATCCTGCGCATCGTCGCCTTCCCCATGCGGCACTCGGCGACCACCTGGGAGGCGCCCGCCTCCTTGTAGAAGAGGGCGTCCTGGATGTTGATGATGGTGCACCCCACGCTCGCGTGGAGGATCGTGTCGGGATGGCGGTTTTTCAGGGCCATCATCAACCCAGGGTCGGTCAGGATGAAGTCGCGCACGCCAGCGGCGTACAGCGCGTCGGTCCTGGCGAGGAAGAGAGGGACCTCGGAGGACGCCGGGAGGGTGTTGAACGCCACCCGGAGGATCTTGCCGGCCGAACGGGCGTACCGCGCCGCCTCGACGATCGCGGCGTCGTCCATCTCGTACTGTACCCGGCGGCGGCTCCACCCTGTGGCGCCCACATAGACGGCGTCCGCCCCGTTGTCGAAGGCGGCCCGCACCATCTCCATGGAACCGCCGGATGCCAACAGCTCGGCCATCGACGTCACTCCTCCGTGCGCGGATCCCTTTCGCGGGGAAGACGCAATTACAAATTATACCTCAGGATTAGCGTCCTGTAAAACCGTCCCGACGTACGTTCGGCCGGCCGTCCCGAAGCAGTACCCGTTGCACAGGCCCCGGGGCGCGTGGCGCCTCGCGGCGTCGGCCCACCGATCCTCGAGCGCGAACGAACCGCCGGCGAAGGCCCGGGACAACGCCTCCCGGTAGGTGGCGCCGATCTCCGACCGGTACGCCGCGGTCTCGTAGAGCCCCTCGACCCGGAAGACGCGGAAACCTTCCGCGACCAGCCGCGGAAGGTGCTCCAGCAGGCACATGTCCCGGCCCGAGAGGACCCCCTTCCCGACCGTTTTCAGGACCCACTGGCGGGAGGTGAGCCAGTGGACCTCCCCGCAGGCGGACGGGCACTTCGGGTCGGACTCCTCTGGCTCCGTGAGCAGGAAGCAGCGGTCGGTGACCCCGAGGGGAATCTTCCCGTGGACGAGCACCTCGACCTCGACCCCCGCCTCCCGGGCGAGGATCGCCATCTCCTCGAGGGATACCTCGGCGTTGGGACGCACCCGGACCGCCCCCGCGTCGCGCATGACCCCCGCCGCGAGGTGGGTGTAGACGTTCGCGTAGGCGCCCATGTGGGCCTTCACCTCGCCCCCCTTCTCCCGCACGATCCGCAGGACCCCCATGTTGTGGATCTCAAGGGCGTCCGCCCCGGCGGCCGCGGCGGCGTCAACCAGGCGGGCGACGTGAGGGAGGTCCGCCTCGCGCGGCGCGGCCGGCGTGGTGACGTACGCGCGCTTCCCCGCCGCGTGAAGGCGGGAGACGACCCCGGGGAGAAGGTCGAGCGCCTCGGCGTAGTTCCCGTCGATGCGCCGGCAGTACGGGCTGCCGAGGCACACGGCGTCGTAGGGAGAGAGGTCGGTCCCCTCGAGCTCCCGGGGGGAGGCGACGCTGACGATGAGTTCGAATCTTATTGCCGTCCGCCCCGTTTCAGGTCGATGAGGACCAGCTTGATGATCGTCTTCAGCGTCTCGAAGACCCCGATCCCCGTGGTGGCCGACGCCTCGAACTCGGAGACGTTGCGCCGGTTGAGGAGCGCGTGGAGCTCGGCCAGCGAGGCGACGTTCGGCAGGTCGCGCTTGTTGTACTGGATCACCAGGGGGAGCCTGTCGGGGTCGTACCCCTGCTCCCGGAGGTTCACCCGGAGGTTCTCCATCGACTCCTCGTTCGCGTCCACGCGGGTGAGCTGGGAGTCGGCGCAGAAGACGACGCCGTCGACGCCGCGCAGGATGAGCCGGCGGCTGGCGTCGTAGAAGACCTGGCCGGGAACGGTGTACAGGTGGAAGCGCGTCTTGAAGCCGCGGATCTCGCCCAGCGACAGGGGGAGGAAGTCGAAAAAGAGGGTCCGCTCCGACTCGGTGGCGAGAGAGATCATCTTCCCGCGCGCCTCGGGGTTCATCCGCTTGTAGATGAATTGCAGGTTGGTCGTTTTCCCGCACAGGCCGGGGCCGTAATAGACGATCTTGCAGTTGATCTCGCGGGAGGAGTAGTTGATGAAGGACATTACTTGAACAGGCTCTCGATGTCGACCTCGGTCAACTCCTCGATCCCCCCAAGCTCCGCGTCGCTGGCCGCCAGCGCCGTCGCCATGACCGCAGTGAGCCGCACCGTGGCCTGCCGGACGCGCAGGCGGACAAGGCCGACCGAGGAGCGCCGGTCGAAGACGATCACGAGGATGAGGCGCTCCGCCACGACGGAGAGATGCATGTTGTCCCGCTCCCCCTCGTGGAAGAGGATGGAGAACTCCTTCTCCCCGATGAGGTTGGCGAGCCCCCCGGTGGCGGCGATGTTCCCCGCGGCGAGGGAGGCCAGGGACGTCGTGTCGAACCCGACGGCATCCCCGGCGGAAGCGAGGAGGGTCCCGTTCTTGTCGACCAGGAAGACGACCTTCGCGGAGGCGTCTACCAGCAGCTTCCGAAGGATCGAAAGGAACGCCTCGTACTCCGGCTCCCGGAGGATGAAATTCCCCTGGCTCATAGGCGAAAAGATACCACACGCCCCCCCAAAGAAAAAGCCGACCCCCGGGCGCTACACCGAAGCACTTACAGCAGCGGGTTCTTGTGCATCTCCTTCAGCCGGACCCAGCGCCGGTCGACCTCGGCCTGGAACCGGTCGAGCTCGGGCTTGCAGTCGGGCTTCAGCATGTGCTTCGTCTTCCCCATGTGCTTCAGCCACTCGTTGACGGGGACCTTTTTTCCCTTCTCCTCCGGGTCGTAGTTGATCGTCGTGATGCCGTGCTCGACCTCGTAGAGCGGGAAGAAGCAGCAATCCACCGTTGCCTGCACGATCTGGGAGGAGATCCGCTCCTCGGTCTTCCACGCCAGCGGGCAGATGGAGATCATCTTCACGAAGGCGAGCCCCTCCTTCGCGTACCTCTGGGCCTTGGCCGCCTTGCGGATCATGTCGCGCGGGTTGCTCTCGGCCACCGTGCAGACGTACGGGATGTGGCACGCCGCGAAGATCTGCGCCGTGTCCTTGTGGTGCGTGCTCTTGCCGTGCTGGTGCGGGCCGTAGTTCGAGGTGGAGGTGGACTGCCCCAGCGGAACGGTGAACGAGAGCTGGGAGCCGGTGTTCTGGTACCCCTGGTTGTCGTACTCGCAGATGATCATCCCGTGCCCCCGCATCGCGGCGCCGATCGAGGGGCCCATGCCGATGTCGTGCCCTCCGTCCCCGGTCACCATGATGAAGGTGATCTGCTCGTCCTTCGGAAGCTCGCCCCGCTTCTTGCGCTCCTCGAACATCTCGACGACGCCGGAAAGGGTCGCCGCGCCGTTCTGGAAGAGGTTGTGGATGTAGGTGATCTTGTGCGAGGTGTACGGGTAGCCGGTGGTGACCACCATCCCGCAGCCGGTGTGGAACAGGATCACCACGTGGCCCTCGATCCCCTTGAGGAACGTGTCCATGTTGACGAAGATGCCGCATCCGGGGCAGGCGCCGTGGCCCGGGCCGATCCGCTTGGGCCGTTCCGTGAGATTGCGCAGGATGTTCCCCTTGACCTCCATCTTGCCGTCGGCGGCGACCTCGACACGCGTCAGGCCGGACGCCTCCGCCTCGGTGATCGGCGCGTACGCCATCGGGGGCTGATACGACGGGTCGCCCGGGTTCACCCCGAAGTAGGCGTAGGGGACCTTGACCGAGCCGGTCTTCGCGATCTCGAGCGCCTCGCGCAGCATCGCCTCGGCGTCCTCGACGAAGAACTCCTTCCCGCCGGTGCCGTACACGCGCGCGGCCACCTGGGTGGCGTTCCCCTTCAGGCCTTGCAGCGCGGCCTTCACCTCGATCGCCATCGCGCCGCCGTAGGCGCCGTAGTTGTCCTGCCGGTCGGCGACCACAAGCCCCTTCACGTTTTTCAGGGCCGCGCGGACCGCTTCGATCGGGAACGGGCGGATCACGTTGGGGCGGACAAGGCCGACCTTCAAGCCCTTCTTTCGGAGCGCGTCGACCGCCTCCTTGGCCGTCTCGGCCGCGGAGTTGAGGATGAAGAGCGCCGCCTCGGCATCCTCCATCCGGTACGATTCGACCAGGTCGTAGTGGCGGCCGGAGAGCGCCTCGTACTCGGCGAAGACTTTTCGGATCACGCCCTCGGCCCGCAGGATCGCGTCGGCCTGCTGCTTCTTGTTGTTGATCTGGTCGGGGTCGTTCATGTAGGGACCGATCGTCACCGGCTTCGACGGGTCGAGCGAGGTCACCGTGGCGACGAAGGGCCCGAGGAATTCCTGCACCGTGGCGTCGTCCGCGAAGATCTCGACGCGGCGCTTCTGGTGGGAGGTGAAGAAACCGTCGAACGCCACCATCACCGGGAGCCGGACGGACATGTCCTCGCCGATCTTCGGGGCCATCACGTTCATGTCGTAGACCGCCTGGGCGTCGGTCGCCATCAGGATGACCCACCCGGTGTTCATCGCCAGCATGATGTCGCTGTGGTCGCCCCGGATGTTGAGGGGGCCGGAAACGCAGCGGGTGACGATGTTGAACACCATCGGCAGGCGCGTCCCCGACTGGACCGGAAGCTGCTCGAAGCCGAAGAGGAGCCCGTTCGCCGACGTGGCGTTGAAGACCCGCCCGCCCCCCGTGCTCGCGCCGAAGCAGATCCCCGCGGCGCCGTGCTCGCCGTCCCCGGGGATCATCCGGATGTCGTGCTCCCCTTCCGCCTTCATCGCGTCGAGGTTCTCCGCGATCTCCGTGGAGGGGGTGATGGGGTAGTACCCCATGATGTGGTAGTTGATCTGCTTGGCCGCCGTCGCGGCGATCTCGTTGCCGCTCTGGACCACCATCGTCTGGGCGGGGCGTCCGCTCTGCTTCTTCGCCGTCTGCGCCATTCGTCTTCTCCTTATGTTGGGACGATCGTTATTTCATTGCCTTGTGGCGAACGGTGATCTTTTCGACGTCGTGATCGACCTCCTTGGCCGCGACCAGGGCGCCGAACTTGCAGATGAAGGTGCACCGCATGCACCCCTTGCAATACTGGTAGTCGATCCCCAGCAGGACCATCCCGTCCTTCCCCGTCTTGGGGTCCTTCCCCTTTTCCCACACGAAGCAGTAGTCGGGGCAGGTGACGTCGCACTCGCCGCACCGCGTGCATTTCTCCTTGATGAAGAGGGGGATGACCCCGGTACGGGAGGCGGATAGGTCCTTGAACCGATTGTTCCCCACCGCGTAGATCGTCCCGCCGATCGGGGCGGTCTCGTACCCGAGCTTCGGCACCTGCCGCTGGAACGCCTGCGCCGGATACTTGCCGTCCTTCGGAAACTCCTCGAACGTCACCTCGTCGAACCCGCGCTTCAGGGCATCCATGTTCGCCTTCATCAGGGAGGCGTACTTCTTCCCGAACTGGGCCTGGATCGTATCCTCGACCGCTTTCCAATCGAAGAACGCCGCCGCCTTCATGATGGCGCCCATCATCACCATGTTGACCCGGGAGCCGGTCGCCATGGCGATCTCCATCGCATCGACGACGCCGACTTTCCCGCCCTCGAGCTTCAGGAAGTCCCGCGCCTGCGCCGGGGTCTTGCGCGTGTTGAGGATCACGACCGTCTTGCCGGTGACCGCGCCCGCGGTCACGGGGACCGATTTCACCATCGCCTCGTGGAAGATCGCCAGGACGTGCGGCTCCTCCACCGGGCTGTTGATCCGCACCTGCTGGTCGCCCTCGCAGATCCGCACGAACGCCTTGATCGGCGTCCCCTTCTTCTCCGAACCGTACGAGGCGAACCCGGCGCCGTTCATCCCCATCCCGATGATCGCCGCCTCGGTGAGGATCTTCCCCGCCACGTTCGCGCCCAACCCGCCGATGCTCTCCATCCGGATCTCGAAGAACCCGAGGTCGTTCTTCACCGGCAGTTTCACCGCTTTGCCGCTCTGGGTCATCTTCCCTGCCCCTCTCGTTGAAATATTCCGGTGCGTATCGATCGGCTCACAATTCCCGTCGCCCCTTCATCGCCCGGCCGACGGTGATCTCGTCGGCGTACTCGAGGTCCGCTCCCATCGGGAGCCCGTAGGCGATCCGGCTCACGCGGATGTTCCGCGCCTTGAGGGCCTCGGCGAGGTAGGACGCCGTGGCCTCCCCCTCCGCCGTGAGGTTCGTCGCCAGGATCACCTCGGAAACGCCACCGTGGGCCGTCCGCGCCAAGAGCTCCCGCACCCGGAGGTCGTCCGGCATGACGCCGTCAATCGGCGAGATCGCTCCGCCGAGGACGTGGTACCTCCCCTTGAACTCCCCGCTTTTTTCGATCGGGACTATATCGGAGGGACCTTCCACGACGCAGATCAGGTCATCCCGACGCGCGGGGTCGGCGCAAAAAGCGCATGGGTCCTCGTCGGCGATATTGAAGCATTTAGAACATTTTATCACGGATTCCGGGATCCCGGCGATGGCCGCTCCCAGCTCGCGGACGAACTCTGGCGGCATCTTCAGGAGGAACATCGACAGGCGCGTGGCCGTCTTCTCCCCGATCCCTGGGAGGCGGGAGAGGAGGACGACGAGGCGGCGCAGCGGTTTCGGATAGACGGCGGTCACAGGATCCCCGGCGGCAGCATCCCGCCCGTAACCTTCCGCATCTCTTCAGCCGCCAGCTCCCGGGAGCGCGCGAGGGCGTCGTTCACCGCCGCTCGGACCAGGTCCTGCAGCATCCCCACGTCGTCGGGGGAGACCACTTCCTTCTCGATGCGCACGGAGAGGAGCTCCTGGCGGCCGTTCATCACGACCACCACCATCCCGCCGCCCGCCGACCCCTCGACGGTGCGCCCCCCCAGCTCCTCCTGGAGGCGCTGGAACCGGTCGCGCACCTCCTGCGCCTGCCGCATCAGGTCCTTGAAGTCCGTCATCCCCCCTCCTCGACCGGCTCCGGGAACTCCGGCTCCCCCGCATCCTCGTCCGCCGCGGCGCCGTTCCGCGGAACCTCGACCGGGGGCGCGGGCTGCACCTTGAGCAGCATCGATCCCTCGAAGGTCCGCAAAATCTCAAGGACAACGGGCTCTTCCAGCGCTTTGCGCTCGAGGTCGACGTCCCCCGGGGCTACGGCGTCAGGCTCCGGGCTTTTTTTTTCCGTGGAAACCGACAACCGGACCGGCACGGCGCGCCCGGCCGCTTCCTCGAGGGCGGTGAGGAGCGGCTGCCACTTGTCCTTCTCCTTCAACCGGTCGAGCATCATCTCGTGGCCGCAGGTGATGACGAATTCGCCCCCCTGCAGCTCCCCCCGCATCTGGGAGAGGAGGCCGAGCAGAACCGTTCTTTTCTTCCCCTCGAGGATTCGCCGGACGGCGTCCCAGAGCCCGGCCTCCCCCTTCGCCGATCCGTCGTTCGCAGCGCCTGTCCCGGCCGCTTCCCCGGCGGCCGGGGCAGCGGTGGTGGAAACCGGATGGTCCGCCCGGGGTGCCGGCTTGCGGAAGAACGTCGCCGCCGGAGCCGCCGCGGGACGAGCGGCGGGCAGCGAAGCCGGACGGGCCGCCGGGGCGTCCCCCGCCTCGAGCGCCTCGACGGAGAGCAACCCCTGGGCGTTGGCGAGGCGCAGCAGGAGGAGCTCGAACCCGAGATGCGGGAACTCGGTCGCCAGCACGTCCCGCTCGGACCGGAACGCGATGTCGAGGAGGAGCATCCACTCCTCCCGGGCGCGGCGCGCCGTCAGCTCCCGCATCCGGTCGAGGGACGCCGGGGAGTGGCGGAAGAGGAGCGCTTCCTGGCCGGTGAAGGAGAGGACCGCCGCGTCGCGCAGGACGTCGATCAGGGAAAGGTACAGGTACTTGAGATCCGCGCCGCGGGAGAGCAGGGAGGCGAACCGGGTCAGGGCCGGCCCGGCGCCCTCGAGGATCGCCGCCGAGGCGAGATCGATCGCCGCCTCTACCCCGACCAGCCCGAGCATCCCCTCGACCATCGCCGCGGTGACGCTGCCGCCGCCGGAGACCGCCGCCTGCTCGAAGAGAGATTGCCCGTCGCGCATCGATCCGAAGGCGTACCGCGCCAAGAGGGCGAGGGCATCCTCCTCGGCGGAGATCCCTTCCGCGCGTGCCATCTCGGACAGCCGCCCCCGCACTTCGGCGTCGGTCAGCATGCGGAAATCGAACCGCTGCACGCGGGAGAGGATCGTGTCGGGGATGCGGTTAGGCTCGGTGGTGGCGAGGATGAACACCACGTGCGGAGGCGGTTCCTCGAGCGTCTTCAGCAGCCCGTTGAAGGCCTGCTTCGACAGCATGTGGACCTCGTCGATGATGTAGACCTTATAGCGCAGGCGGGAGGGGGCGTAGGCGGCGTTCTCGCGCAGGCTGCGGATGTCGTCGATGCCGGTGTTGGAGGCCCCGTCGATCTCCTGGACGTCCGTTCCCGCGCCGACCTCCACACACGAAGGGCAGGTCAGGCACGGGGTGGGGGTGGGCCCCTTCTCGCAGTTGAGGGCGCGGGCGAGGATCCGGGCGAAGGTGGTCTTGCCGACACCGCGGGTGCCGGAGAACAGGTAGGCGTGGTGGATCTTCCCCGAGGTGATGGCGTTGGCGAGGGCGCGGGTGACGTGCCCCTGCCCAACGATCTCTTCGAACGTCTTCGGGCGCCACTTCCTCGCGAGCGCCTCGTAGGCCATCGGTCCCGCATCCCCCTCTGAGCTCCATACGCTGCCCCACCTTGATATCCGTTCCGGTGGGGTACCCCTTCAGCGTGCTGTACGGGGGCGCTTCGTGGAACCCCCCCGCTGCGCCCTACGTCTACGTTACCGTATTTGTGACGGGGAGTACTTGGTGCCCGCGAGTCCGCCGGCGGCCAGGTGAACCGCCGGCACACGGAGATGTGCGGCTGCCGCTGCTTCCTTCCGGACCTGACGGGGTTCGCCGACTTCCGTTGCGGCGGGCCTGGCCGCCGACGCACCCGCGGGGTGTCGCCGGCCGGTCGATCGCATGTCGCAAAGAGGGATATCGTACGGGAATCGGGGCCGCATTTCAAGGCCGGATCCGGGGTCCCGGGCGTCAGGGCGATCCTTTACCGGCGGCACCTCACCCGCAAGCTACGACCCGCACGTCGATGTCCCGCATCGGGTAATGTTTTCCGTTCCCCGTCGCAAGGACGGACCGGGAGACGAAGGCGGTCGCCACGATGAGGCAATCGTCCGACTCGAGGGCCTGACTCCAGATCGTTCGCCTCTTGGCGCCCCCGCAGGAATCGGTCCCTTTCGCAAGATCTTCGTTTCAACTCTTCGATCAGATCCTCGGGAAGGAGGAAATTGGCCTGTTTCGTTACGGCTCCCATGACGACCTCCGGGTCCAACGAATATAGATAACGGTACAAGTCAACTGCGGGAGGAGCGAAGGATGGCGGAGGGGGTGGGATTCGAACCCACGTGGCGGCTCGCACCGCCAAGTCGATTTCGAGTCGACCCCGTTACGGCCACTTCGGTACCCCTCCGCGCGGGGGAAGGGAGGTATTATAGCGGGCGGAGGGTCCTCCTTCAAGCAGGACGGGGACAGCAGGACGGGGACGATGGCGATGGTGGTGGCAATTCCGGGTATCTGGAAAAACGTGATCCTGGCACTGGACATCGCCGGGTACGTCTTCGCCTTCTTCCTGATCCCCCGCATCATCCTCGAGCGGCGCCACCCCTCTGCGACCCTGTCGTGGTTGCTCGGGATCGCACTCCTGCCGCTGATCGGCATCCCCCTCTATTTCCTGATCGGCGTCCGCCGGGTCCGCCGGCACATCCGCGCCAAGATCGCCGCCGTCGCGCCGGTCGCTTCTTCCCTGTCCCACCGACTTCGGCCCGACGAGCTCCCCACCGACGTCGGGGAGCGGTGCAGCCAGGTCCTCCTCGCGGCGGGAACGCCGCCTCCAACGGAGGGGAACCGCGTCACCCTCCTTCGCGGCGGGGACGAGGCATACGAGGCCGTCCTCTCCCTGATCGGATCCGCCCGGGACCATCTGCACGCGCAGTTTTTCATCCTCGACATCGACCCCGTCGGGCGAAGATTCATCCAGGCCCTCGCCGCGCGGGCGCGGGAAGGGATCCGCGTCCGGCTGCTGCTCGACGCCGTGGGATCGTGGCGGGCGTTGCGAAGCACCGTGCGGCCGCTACGGAAAGCGGGCGGCGAGGTGGAGGCCTTCATGCCCGCATTCCCCCTCCACCGACGGTGGTCCGCCCACCTGCGGAACCACCGGAAACTGTTGATCGCGGACGGACGAAAAGCGTTCACAGGAGGAATGAACATCGGGAAGAAGTACATGGGGCCGGGAACATCGAAGGAACGGTGGCGGGACGTCGCCGCGGTGATCGAGGGACCCGCCCTGCCCGAGTTACAGTCGCTGTTCCTCGACGACTGGGCATTCGCCACCGGGGAAACGCTCCCCCCCGGAGACCTGTTTCCCCCTCTTTCCCGACTTGCGGGGGGGACCCCGCCCCCGTGCGCCCTCCAGATCGCCGCCTCTGGACCCGACCGGGAGGCCCGGCCGATCTACGAGGGAGTGTTCACCGCGTTCGCGGCGGCACGGCGACGGCTGTGGATCGAGACGCCGTACTTCGTCCCGGACGACGGCATCGGCGCTGCCATTCGCAACGCCGCCTTGCGCGGGGTGGATGTCCGCCTGATCGTCCCCGGGACGTCCGACCTGCGGATCGTGTCGCTGGCTGGGAGGTCGTACTTCGACGAGATGATGGAGGCGGGCGTTCGGATCCATCTCTACCGCCCGACGAACCTGCACTCCAAGGTGCTCGTAGTCGACGACGACGTCGGGGTGATCGGCTCGCCCAACGTCGACATGCGAAGCTTCTTCCTGAATTTCGAGCTCGGTGTGTTCCTATACGACCGCCCGCAGATCGAGGCGCTGGCGGACGGGTTCCTCAAGGACCTCGAGAGCTCGGAGCCGGTCGACCCCGTCCGGTTCGCGCGGCGGTCGCGCTCCCTGCAACTGCTCGAGGACACCTGCCGGATCTTCTCCCCCCTGTTCTGACCCCGCGGAGCCCTTATCAGGGCGGCGCAGAGCGACGCGAGCGGAAGAAGGATTTGAGGAGGGCGGCGCACTCCTCCGCGAGGACGCCCGGGGTCACGGCGGCGCGGTGGTTGAGGCGCGAATCGGAAGCAATGCGGTAAAGGGTCGAAACCGCGCCCCCCTTCGGGTCCGGCGTGCCGTAGATGATCTCCGCCACCCGGGCGACAACCGCGGCGCCGGCGCACATCGGGCACGGCTCGAGCGTCACGACGAGGCGGCAGCCGGTCAGCCGGTAGTTGCCGGTCTTGTGGGCCGCACCGCGCAAGGCAAGGATCTCGGCGTGGGCGGTGGGGTCGTTCGCGGTGACCGACCGGTTGTGGGCCCGGGCGAGGATCTTCCCTTCCGGAGAGATCACGGCCGCGCCCACGGGGATCTCGCCGGCGGCGGCTCCCTTTTCCGCTTCGCGGAGCGCGGCGCGCATCCACACCTCCCTCGGAAGTTCCGGGGGCGCGGGACGCGCGGCACTTCGGGGGGGGCTACTCACGGGGGGACCGCTCCCCGGGCCGTGCGAACAGGAACCACCGGAGGGTATCGCGTTCCCGGTCGGAAAGTCCCCGGTAGAAGGGCCAGGAGCGCATCGCCTCCTCGCGCTCCCCCGGCGGGAGGGATCGTCCCTCCCAGATCTTTTGCCTTGCCGCACTGCGCTCCCCCGGCGGAAGGGAGTGCATCCAGTCGAAGAACTTGCGCACGACACCGCGATCTTCCGGCCCGGCGTCCTTCAACAGCTCCCGGCGATCCTTCAGGTAGCGCCGCTGCTCCTCCGGGAGCTCCCGCCATCGACGGTGCCGCTCCATGATCCGCTCCCGCTTTTCCGGGGGCAGCTCCTTCCACCGGCGGTACCGCTCCCGGATCCGCTCGCGCTCCTCGGGGGGCATCGCCCGCCACCGTTCGAGGCGCTCCTGCGGCACGTTGTCCACGCGCGGAGGAACCGGCGCTCCCGTCTCGACCCCGCGCGCAAGAGCGGTCCCGGAAAGCGAGAGGAGAACCCAGAGCAACGCCGGAGAAACCGCAAGTGCGATCGTTCTCACGAAACGACAGGGATGCCGGGTCATGCCCCGCTCCTTCCGCCCCGGGGAGGGTTCGGCGAATCCTCGGAGTCTCCCGGGGTAAGCAGTTCCATCCCCTCCGCGTCGCCGTTCGCGTCGAAAGCGATCGGGTCTTCGAGAAGGTCGAGCAGGGCGATCATCTCCCGGTCCTCGGCGGAGAGTGAGACCGCCTGGGACGCAGGGGGGACACCGGGGGTCACCGCCGGACCGGGAACGGGGGAAACCGGAACGGACATCTCTACCCGGGCCGCAACAGGACCCTGCGAAACGGGAGTTCGGACCGCCTCCCGCGAGGTGAGGAGGAAGAATCCCAACGCCGCCGCCGCGGCCAGCGGGACCACCGCCCAACGCGAGGAAACGGAGAAAATCTTCTTTCGCGGAGGGAGCGCCCCTTCGGATTCGAGACGGGCAAAGACCTCCTCGCGGAAGCCGTCGGGCACGGATCCCCGGACCTGCCGGACCCCCGCCCCCACCGCACGCATCTGCCGCTCCAGCACCCGGCACCGCTCGCAGGAAGCGAGGTGCTCGCGCACCAATGCCGCCTCCTCCGGCGACGCCTCGCCGTCGACGCAGGCGCTGATCGGTTCACGGATGTCGCGGCAGCCCATCGTCATCCTCCGTCCTGTTCCTGTAAACCCGGGGAAGGGGGAAAAGGTTTCACGTCAAAACGTCTTTCGACAGCCGGGAGAGGAGCATCTCGCGGGCCCGGAAGATGCGCGTCTTCACCGCCTGCACCGTGACCCCGAGGACCTGCGCCACCTCCTCGTAGGAGAGCCCGTCCCCCCGGTTGAGAACGAACGCGGCGCGGTGCCCCTCCGGGAGTTCCCCGAGGGCGGTCCGGAAACGTTCCGTGAGCTGCGCTTCCCAGACGACCTGTTCGGGGTTCCGGTCGTCCGGCCCCGGTAGTTGCACCGGGTAGACGCCGTCCTCTCCCTCCCCTTCCGAAAGGATCGGGACCTTCTCCCCGTCCTCTTTCGTGTCCCGCAGGTAATTAAGCGTGGCGCGTCGGGCGACGGTGTACATCCATGTGGTGAATTTCGCGGTGGGGCGGTACGTGGGCGCGGCGCGGGCGATCCGCAGGAAGATCTCCTGGGCCGCCTCTTCCGCGGCGGAGGAGTCCCCCGTCATCCGCCAGGCGAACCGGACCACGGCGCGATGATGGCGGGAAAACAGTTCCTCGAACGCCTCCCGGCTCCCCTCGCGGAAGAGGAGCATCAACTCCTCGTCGGTCCGCACCCGTCCCCTCAGAACGGATCCTTTTTCATTTGGGGGGATCCTCCTCCTGCATTAAGATGGTTTCATTATGCAGGATATCATCCGTGACCTACTGATCAAGATCGGGGAGGACCCCGACCGCGAGGGGCTCAAGAAAACCCCGGAGCGGTTCGAGAAATCGATCACGTTCCTTACACAAGGGTACCAGCAGGACCCGCGCGAGGTGCTGCGGAGCGCCATCTTCCACGAGCAGTACGACGAGATGGTGACCGTGAAGGACATCGACATCTTCTCGATGTGCGAGCACCACATGCTCCCGTTCTTCGGGAAGTGCCACGTGGCGTACATGCCGCGCAAGCACATCGTCGGGCTGTCGAAGATCGCCCGCGTCGTCGAGCTCTACGCCCGCCGGCTGCAGGTCCAGGAGCGGCTGACGCAGGAGATCGCGACCGCCCTCATGGACACGCTCCAGCCGCACGGCGTGGCGGTGGTCGTCGAGGCGTTTCACCTGTGCATGATGATGCGGGGCGTGGAGAAGCAGAACGCCAAGGCGGTCACCTCGGCGATGCTGGGGGTGTTCCGCACCCGGGAATCGACGCGGATGGAGTTCCTGGAGCTGATCAAACCGAATCTGAACATCGTGAGATAGCCGGCGCACGGCCGGCGGTCAGCACCGGGGGCCTCAACCGCCCCCCGAACCACCCCGAAGCAGAAACACGACGAAGACTGCGGCGAACAGGATCAACGGCAGCCAGTCAGACAACATGGTAACACCTCATGGTCCGCCCGGCGACCGCCGGGCCGTCAGTCACGCTCACCCGAACGGCGAGCGGCGCGGGCCGACGCCGCAGGAGGAGCCGCCCCCGGGCGAGGTTCCCTTCGCGGTGAACAGGGAGATCCCCCTCTTCGCCGCGCGGCCGCCGCACGCGGGGCACGTCTCGTCTTTCTTCTCCTCGGTCAGCCGCTTGTACGACTCGAACTGCTGACCGCACGTTTCGCACCGGTACTCGTACAGAGGCATCGGCCTTCCCCCTATCTCTCGGGCACGCCCGATTTGATCAGAATCTTCTCCATCAGGCACCAGTTCGTCCACCCCGACTGGAACAGGTTGAGCCCCACGAACGCGGTGAACAGCAGGAACCAGGGAGAAACGTACCACCCCAGCCCGAGGCTCACCAGCACGAAGGTCCCCGCGATCACCCGGATCCAACGCTCGACGTTCATCGACTCCCCCTCCCTTTCCACCCCCGGTTGGATGATCCCGGGAGTCTTCCGTTGCGAAAGGCAACTGCATTTGGAGTGCCAACCACAGGAAATGAACGGTCGATACGTAAGTTGCGAACGGGTCAATCAATCAGCCAACGACCTGAAAGGCCTGGTGGCGCAGGCTCCCTGGATGGCGCACGTTCCGTTTCACCGGATGCAACATCATGTGTCAGGCAGGGGTCAGGCGATACCGAGGCGTTTCATCTTCCGCCAGAGGGTGGAGCGGTCGATCCCCAGCTTTGCTGAGGCCGCTCCCTTGTTCCACCGGTGCTCCTCGAGCGCCCGAAGCAGGAGGTCCCTCTCCCCGGTCGGGGCGTCGTCCGTCGACCGATGGGGAGCGTCTTCCCGGGTCGCAAGGAGGTCCGCGGCGGGAACGGCAGTCGTCTCCTTCGGGCGGGCGCGGCCATGCTCCCGCACCTCGTCCGCGATGTCCTTCATCCCGAGCACCGCGCCCCGGGAGCAGACGGCCCCCCGCTCCAGCACGTTTTCCAGCTCCCGCACGTTGCCGGGCCACGGATACTCGATCAGGCAGCGCATCGCCTCGGGGGAGACGGCGCGCACCCGGTCGAGCCCCCGCTTCCGGAGAGACTTCAGTACGTGATCGACCAGCAGGGGGATGTCCTCCCGGCGCTCGCGCAGCGGCGGGACGACGAGAGGGATGACGTTCAGGCGGTAGAAGAGATCCTCCCGGAACCGCCCGGCCTGCATCTCTTCCTTCAGGTCCCGGTTCGTCGCGGCGATCACCCGCACGTCGGCGTGCTGCGTCCTGCTGCTCCCGACGCGCTCGAACTCGCGATCCTGGAGGACGCGAAGCAGCTTCACCTGGAGGGCCGGGGAGATCTCGCCGATCTCGTCGAGGAAGATCGTCCCGCCGTCGGCCGCCTCGAACCGCCCCACCTTGTCCGCCACGGCGCCCGTGAAGGCCCCCTTCACGTGGCCGAACAGCTCGGACTCGAGCAGCGTTTCCGTGAGGGCCGCCGCGTTGACCTTGACGAACGGCTTCTCCCTCCGGGGCGACAGCTCGTGGATCGCGCGGGCGAACAGCCCTTTCCCGGTCCCGCTCTCCCCGGTGATCAGCACGGTGGAATCCGTATCCTTCACCACCTCGACGAGGTCGAAGATCCGTCGGATCCGCGGCGTCTTTCCGACGATGTCGCGGAACGGGAATTTCGACTTCCGCTCCTCGGCAATCCGCTCGATCTCCTCGAAACTGCGGAAGGAGATGACGAAGCCGTGCACCTCGCCCGTCTCGCTCGTAAAGAACGCCCAGCTCGCGGAGACGGGAATGATGCGGCCGTCCGCGCGGACGAGGGTCCCCTCGACGTCTACCCGGGGCTTTCCCCCCTCACCGAGCTCCCCCATCGGGCAGTCGTGCTGGGCGGGGCCGAAGGAGGCGCGAAGAACCTCGCGGCAATCCTTCCCAAGCGCTTCCACCCCCGGGATCCCCACCAACCGCTCCGCGGCCCGATTGAACGAGGCGATGCGGTGATCCCGGCCGACGGTGATCACCGCCTCGCTCAGGCTGTTCAGGATCGCCGCGAGCATCCGTTCCCCTTCGAGCGCGCCGCCGGAGGGCGCGCCATGCAACAAATCGTCGCTTCCCATGCCACCAAGTGTAACAGAAGAGGCAGAAGGACGCCCGCCGGGAGCACGCTTTTCCGCTAAGAAAGTTTCTGCAAGCAGGAGTGACGCAGGTCGCGAACGTAGCGGAGTGGAATCCCCCCCCCCCGCGAGGAACCCTGCGCCGTACACTATTCCATCCTGGCGGCAATCCTTGACATCCGGAGGATCGGAAAGCTGTCGTCCTGGGGCGGGACATCTCGGAGTACCGGAAGCGGATCGTCGACTTCTACGGCGTCCCGAGGTAGCGCGGGCGGGTTGCCCGCCCTCGGGCCGTCCGTCCGCGGGCCCTTCTCATCCCTGTCCGAGCATCCCTTTCTTCAGGCCCCCGTCGGCCGGCTTCTCCCCGAACCAGATGAGGAGCACCCCCTGGGCAAGCACCGGGGACCGGACCGTCCAGAGGGCCTTCCCGTTGTGCGACGCGGCCACCGTGCCGTCGGGGGAGAAGGAGATGTCGACCGTGTCGCCCGCGACGAAGTCGGCCGTGAACGAGGAGAGGAACGCCTTCGCCTCCGCGGAGCGCGCAACACCGGGGGAGTTGTTCGCGAGAGCCTCGGCGAACGCCTCGACGATCTTCTCCTTCTCCACCTTCTTGTACACGAAGTTCATCCGGATGAGCTTCTCGCCGGGGTCGGCGAGGAGCTGCGCGGCGGTCGTCACCTTTCGCTCCGTGTAGAGCGAGCCGACGTAGACCTTGATGAAGAGTTTCTTGCGGATCCCTGCGCCGTTGAGGGTGAGCGTCTTCTGGCCGGCGGAAACCGTCGGGGCGACGTTCACCCCGGCGACGTCCAGCGCGAAAGATTGCGACGACAGCAGCAGGAACGACAGCGCGACGGCGAGCTTCCTCATTTCTTTACCTCCTCAGAACGGGTAGCGCTCGGATTCGAGGGCGGCGGCGGCAAGCTTCCGTTTCGCGGCGAGGAGGCCGGAGGCGTCGTACCGGGTCGCCCGCCGGATCCCGGAGAGGAGCATCTGCAGCGTGTTCCCCTCGCCGATGTAGAACGCCGCGCGGCGCGCCGCGCTAACGGCCGCCTCGGCCGCCGGGAACGTGAACGCCTTGACGGCCGCCGCGGCGAGCTCCGCGCGGGAGGCGTTCCCGGAGGCGGCGATCTTCTCGGCCCGCAGCACCGCGCTTTCGATCGCGAAGACGCCGATCGCCACGTCCGCGAGGGCGATCAGCGTTTCCTGCTCGTCCTTCACCTTCCCGCCGAACCGCTGCACGGCCGCGCCCGCCAGCACGAGGAAGGCGTCCTTCAGGTTGCGCAGCAGCGCCTTCTCCGCGCCGAACGTCCCGGACGGCGCTTCCCCCGCGGCGGCGGAGAGGCGTCCCACCGCCTTCATCACCTCGTCCTGCAGCGGGATCTCCCCCTTCATCGCCCGGCGAAGAAGCGTCCCGGGGATGAGCATCCGGTTGATCTCGTTCGTCCCCTCGAAGATCCGGTTGATCCGCTCGTCACGATAAAAGCGCTCCGCGGGGTACTCCTGCGTGTAGCCGTACCCGCCGAAGATCTGGACGACCTCGTCGACCACCTGCGCGAGGACGTCGCTGCAGAAGACCTTCGCGATGGCGCACTCGATAGAGTAATCCTCGATCCCTTGCTGGTACGCGTCATAGTAGCCGGGGATCCCCTTCGGGACGGCGGCCAGGCGGTCGTCGATCATCCCGGCCAGGCGATACACCAGAGACTCGGAGGCGAACAGCGCCGCCGCGGTGTCGGCGATCTTCTCCCGGATGGCGCCGAACGTCCCGATGGTGACGCCGAACTGCTTGCGCAGGTTCGCGTACCGCACCCCTTCCGCGAAGGCGAATTTTCCGCCGCCGGTGACGCAGGCGCCAAGCTTCAGACGCCCGACGTTCAGCACGTTGAAGGCGATCTTGTGCCCCTTGCCGATCTCGCCGAGCACGTTTTCCACGGGGACCTTCGCGTCCTCGAGAATCAACGAGGTCGTCGAGGAACCGCGGATCCCGAGCTTCTTCTCCTCTGGGCCGGGCTTCACCCCCTCGAAGGTGCGCTCGACCAGGAACGCGGTGAAATGCTGCCGGTCGATCTTGGCGAAGACCGTGTAGAGGTCGGCGAAGCTCCCGTTCGTGATGAACTGCTTGGTGCCGTTCAGGAGATAGTGCTTCCCGTCCGGGGTGAGGGTGGCGGTCGTCTTCGCCCCGAGGGCGTCGCTCCCGGAGTCGGGCTCCGTGAGGCAGTAGGCGGCCATCCACTCCCCGGTGATGATCTTCCCGAGGTACCTCTCCTTCTGCTCCTTCGTCCCGTAGTAGACGAGGGGCAGGGTGCCGATCCCCGAGTGCGCGGTGTACGCCACGGAGAAGCCGCCGTAGATGGACGCCTTCTCCGCCGCCAGCATGCTCGTGGTTTTCGGGAGATCGAGGCCCCCGTACTCCTCGGGGGCGTCGATCATCAGGAGGCCCAGTTCCCCGAACTGACGCAGGAGCTTGACCATCAGGTCGAAGTCGTGGTTCTCCAGCTTTTCCACGTGGGGGAGGACCTTTTCGCGGAGGAAGTGGTCCGTGGTGTCGGCGAGCTGAAGCTGCTCGTCGCTGAAATCCTCGGGGGTGAACACGGTCCCCGCGGTTGCGTCCTCGATCAGGTACCCGCCCCCGTGCAGAATCTTTTCTCCGGTCGTCATCGGCTCACCTCGGTCCTCGTGGTGGATGAAACATGTCAGCTCTTGCGAAGCGCCTGGTCGAGGTCCGCGATAATGTCGTCGACGTTTTCGATCCCGACCGAGAGGCGGACGAAGTCGTCGGTGACCCCGGTGGCGAGTTGCTCCGCCGGGGTAAGTTGCTGGTGCGTCGTGGACGCCGGGTGGATCACGAGGCTCTTCGCGTCTCCGATGTTCGCCAGGTGGGAGAAGAGCTTGAGGCTCTCGATGAACTTCTTTCCCGCCGCGACGCCGCCCTTGATGCCGAACCCGAGGATCGCGCCGTACAGCCCGCGGTGGTGGTACTTTTTCGCGAGGGCGTGCGAGGGGTGGCTTGGCAGCCCCGGGTAGTTGACCCAGGATACGTTGGGATGCTTCTCGAGGAACTTCCCCACGGCCAGGGCGTTCGCGCTGTGCCGCTCCATCCGCAGGTGAAGCGTCTCCAGTCCTTGCAGGAACTGGAAGGAGTTGAAGGGCGACAGCGCCGGCCCAAGGTCGCGCAGCAGCTGCACCCGGAGTTTGATGATGTACGCGACGTTCCCGAGGCCCGGGAAATTCCCGAAGACCTCCCAATATTTCAACCCGTGGTACGACGGGTCGGGCGCGGAGAACTCGGGGAAGTTCCCGTTTCCCCAGTCGAACTTTCCGGAGTCGACGACGATGCCGCCGATCGAGGTCCCGTGGCCGCCGATGAACTTGGTGGCGGAGTGGACCACGATGTCCGCCCCGTGGTCGAAGGGGCGCAGCAGGAAGGGAGAGGGCATCGTGTTGTCGACCACCAGTGGGATCCCCGCGTCGTGCGCGACCTTCGAGACCGCGGCGAAGTCGAGCGTGTCGAGCTTGGGGTTGCCCACGCTTTCCGCGAAGATCGCCTTCGTCTTCTTCGTGAGCGCCTTCCGGAAGCTCTTCGGGTCCTTCGGGTCGACGAACTTCACCTCGATCCCCATCTTCGGGAAGGTGTAGTGGAACAGGTTGTACGTCCCGCCGTAGAGGGAGGCCGACGAGACGATCTCGTCCCCCGCGCGGGCGATGTTCAGCAGGGCGAGCGTCGAGGCCGCCTGGCCGGAAGCCACTGCGAGCGCCCCGCTCCCCCCTTCCAGCTGCGCGACCCGTTGCTCGAGGACGTCGGTCGTCGGGTTCATGATCCGGGTGTAGATGTTCCCGAACTCCTGCAGCCCGAAGAGCCTCGCCGCGTGCGCGGTATCGTTGAAGACGTACGAGGTGGTCTGGTAGATCGGCACCGCCCGTGCGTTGGTCGTCGGGTCGGGTTTCTGCCCTCCGTGAAGGGCGATCGTTTCCGGCTTGAACGTAGAGGACATCGTCGGTCTCCTTTCGATTCCGGTGTGGGTTACGCGCGCTCGAAGAGCCCCGCGGCGCCCATCCCACCGCCGATGCACATCGAGACGAGGCCGAGGGAGGCGTTGCGGCGCTTCATCTCGTGCAGGAGCGAGGCGGTGAGCTTGGCGCCGGTGCACCCGAGCGGGTGGCCGAGGGCGATCGCGCCGCCGTTCACGTTCACCTTGTCGGGGTCGAGCGACAGCTCCCGGATCACGGGGAGGGACTGCGCGGCGAACGCCTCGTTCAACTCGATCAGGTCGACGCGGTTGAGCTTCATCCGCAGCCGCTTCATAAGCTTCGGGATCGCCGCGATCGGGCCGATCCCCATCACCTCGGGGGCCACGCCGGCGACGGCGAACCCGAGGAAGCGCGCCATCGGCTCCACGCCGAGCTCCTTCAGCACCTTTTCCGAGACGACGATCGCGGCAGCCGCGCCGTCGCTCATCTGGGAGGAGTTCCCCGCCGTCACGGTACCTTTCGCGTCGAAGGCGGGCTTGAGCTTCGACAGCGCCTCGACCGACGTGTCGGCGCGCGGACCGTCGTCCGTGTCGAAGACGATCTCCTTGCGGAGGAGCGGCCCGCCGTCCTTCTGCTGGAACAGCACCGTGCTCACCGGGACGATCTCCTCCCGGAACTTTCCGTCCCGGATCGCCGCGAGCGCCTTGCGGTGGCTGTGGTAGGCGAACTGGTCCTGGTCCTCCCGCGTCACCTTGAAGCGGCGGGCCACCTCCTCGGCGGTCAGCCCCATCGGCAGGAAGACCTCCGGACGGTTGTCGATCAGCTCCGGGTTGAAGGAAGGCTTGTTGCCGCCCATGGGGACCATCGTCATCGACTCGGTGCCGCCGGCCACGATCACATCGGCGAACCCTGCGAGGATCCTCTCGGCCGCGATCGCGATCGACTGCAGCCCCGAGGAGCAGAACCGGTTGATCGTCATCGCGGGGACGCTGTCGGGCACCCCGGCCTTCAGGGCGCAGATGCGGGCGACGTTCATCCCCTGCTCCCCCTCGGGCATCGCGCAGCCCATGATCACGTCGTCGATGCGCGCCGGGTCGAGGTTCGGCACGCGGTCCAGCGCCGCTCGGATCGCCGCCGCGCCAAGATCGTCCGGGCGGGTGTCCTTCAGGCTTCCCTTGTTCGCCCTGCCCACCGCCGTGCGCACCGACGCGATGATATATGCCTTCGCCATCGTCGTATCCCCCTTGCGATCAATTATAACGCCCGCTGGTTGTACGCTTCTCCGCAGAGGGCGTCCCCGGTCGCTACGGGACTCCCCCTTCGGCTGCGCCGCCTCGGAGGGGGACTCC
>CAAGKR010419092.1_pt1 | contig 23154 bp, 19 predicted proteins | sample 2556971 | NCBI WGS metagenome assembly CAAGKR01 (sample SAMEA5207829, study PRJEB30636) | soil metagenome | biome: forest; feature: boreal; material: soil | place: USA | collected 2011-09 | depth 1 m | reverse complement strand
TTAACCGCCGCTATCTGCTCGCTGGTCATTCTGCGGCACCAGCCGGGCAAGCCATCCACTGTGCCCCGAATGTGCCCCAACGCGCGGGCGAGTAATGTTTTCTGGGGTCGTTAGCTTCGGTGTAGGAAGCGAGAAAACCTAGGATAAGAGCCAACAATGACCAAGAGTCACCAGCAGCGCCTATCCCCTGAAAGCCCTGCAAAACCTCGATGCATCGGTTCGAATCCGATCGCCGCCTCCAATCTTTATTTCGGATTCCTATCCGTGCTTTCGGAAAATGACCCCGCGAGTTAAGGCATCTGCGGTGCCGACGGCTGCGCGAGGCTATGGTCGGGCTTGACGCTCAAATTCACCAGGCACGGCGGTCCGCCCTCGCCGTAGCAAAGATTGCTCACTTCGCCGAGTTTCGGGTCGCGATTGTCATGCGTGTAGTCAGGACAAATCCAGTGTCCGTCGGCGCCACGATAAAGGGCGACGGCAAAGTATCGTCCGGGGTCCAGGCGTCCACTCAAGACCTCACCTCGAGCTGGAATTTCGCGCGAGTTGACCACGTCGAAGCCGTCATGCGCCGCGTCCGCTTGGAACTGCATGAAAAACAGCTTCCATTGACGGCCCAGCCTGGCGGTCGCGTGATACTCCATCGACCGCTCGTACGAAAATACCGGCTTGTCGCGGCATAGCCACGGCCGAGCCTCAGCTGCCGAGGCCGCATTTGCGGAGGCGATTGCGAGGATCGCGGCTATCGGCAGAATTCGCGCAAGTCTGAGAATCTTCATGCAGTCCTTGAAGTTCCGATCTCGATGATTTGACCGATGATTTCGCCCAGGTTCGAATCTTTGGGCGTGAAAACCGCGCTCACCCCGAGTTTAAGTAAAGCCGCGCGATCGGGTTCGGGAATTATGCCGCCAATAACCAGTTTGACGTCGTCCGCGCCACGTTCCTTCAGCAATGCAATTGTATCGCGCGCTATCGTCATATGCGCGCCCGCCAGGCTCGAGACCAGCAGCACCTGGACGTCTTCTTCAAGCGCTGTTTCCACCATCTGTTGTGGCGTCTGCTTGAAGCCCGCCAGGACAACTTCCATTCCCGCCTGCATGCATGCATGCGCGAGCAGCTTTACCGCATTAATATGCCCATCGAGACCAGCCTTGCCGAGCGCCACCCGAATCTTCCGGTTCGCGACCGGCACTTTCAGCGGCGCCGCGCTTGCGCTGGTTTCCAGTATTGGCGGTGTGTAACGCCCACGGCTGACGCGCTCCAGCGATTGCGTCCATTCGCCGACGGTACCGCCCGCGCGCGCAAGGTCGAGCGTCGCGTCCATCAGAGTGTCGTTGCCGATTGCAGCCCGTTCGAGCGCCTCGCGCGCTTGGTCAACCTCCGCCTGATTGCGCGACGCACGCCATTTTGCGATCGCCGCTAACCGTTCTTTCTCCCGAGCCGCATGCGCCGCGCGATCTGCTTGATGAACCGGCTTTGGCGTCAGCCCTATTTCCCCGAGAAAAGCGTTGACGCCAATCTGCACGATCTCGGCCGCTTCGAGTTTGCGATGCCGTTCGGCAAGCTGGCGCGTCAGTTCGGTGCTCACAATCGAAATTGCTCGAGTGTAGCCAGCTTCCCGAAGCTGCGACGCAATTTTGCGCGCGCGCGCGGCGGTCTCGGCGGTCAGCTTCTCGATTACCTTGCTGCCTTCAAAAATATCGCCGTAGCGCCCGATCTCCGTCTCGTGCATCAGCACTTGCTGAGTTCTGAGACTGAGCGTTTGTTCGGCCTGATCCGGCAGCGCCATCGCCTCGCGAAAACCAGGCAGTTGCAGCGCGTTCACCCGCGCATCCGCCGAAAGCACGACCGGCAACGCCTCGTACGCGATGCGGATGATATTCACCTCGGGCTGCGGTTCGGTGAGGGTGAGCGAGCGGACCTGGCATCCCGCGCGGAACGCGACTTTTTCGATTCCATATTCCGTCTGACACAGCTCGCGCCACAATTTGAAGTACGCCCGTATCTTGCAAATTTCGGGAACCAGCTCGATACCGCTGTTGATGAAAAACGAAATTCTTCTGACCGTCTGCTCGAAGGCGGCCGGCGTCAATTGCGGCCGCAGCGCATCCAGTATCAGCAGCGCGTTGCCGAAGGCGTAGCCGATTTCCTCGGCCGGACCTGCTCCGCTTTCCATGTAGTGATAACCGCAACAATTGATCGGGTTCCAGTTTGGAACGCGCTCGACTGCGAACTTGATCAAATCGGTAGACAGACGAAACGACAACTCGGGGTGGAAAATCGAGGTCCCGCGCGCGACGAACTCCTTGAGCAAGTCATTCTGCGTTGTGCCACGAAGCTCGGACCACGGCACACCGTGTTTCTCGGCTACCACCAGGTAGAGCGCCAGGATGAATGGCGCGGTCGAGTTGATCGTCATCGAGGTGTTGATCGACTCGAGCGGAATTCCTTCGAACAGAGTCTCCATGTCCTGCCAGTGGCAGATCGAAACGCCGGCCTCGCCAACTTCACCGCGCGCTACCGCGGCGTCCGGGTCGTAACCGTTCTGGGTGGGCAGATCGAAAGCAATCGAGAGTCCGCGCTGGCCCTGCTTCAGGTTGGCGAGGAAACGCTCGTTGGCCTGGCGCGCATCGCCGAACCCGGCGTAGGTGCGAATGATCCACGGCTCGCGAATTTTCTTCGCACCGTCCGCGACCTTTGGCGCGCGCTCGCTCATCGCAGTTCTCCTAAGCGGCGCTTGCCTGGCGATACTCTCTCAACTGTCATTGGTTGAGCCTCGCCCCAAGCGTAATTGCGCGGGCGCTGCGATTCCAGCGGCATGGACGCGATACTAGTGCGCGCGTGAACGCAATTCTTCCGATGCGCGAGCACCTGCCCGCACATCCCTGCTTGCCGCGAGATCCAGCATCAACTGATCGATCAACTCCAATCCCGACAGCCCCGTATGCTCCTCAATCTCAATTACCGGCGTCTTGCAGACCGATTCGATATGCCCGATCGCCTTGCGCGATTCGGCGCCGCGCTTCAACTCCGACTTTGCCAACTCCGCGAGATGATCCAGGCGTTTGCGCGAGGCTCCGATCCCGCGACGATTCGTGAGCGCCGCGACGTCGCGCGCGTCGAAGCCGGTCGAGATAGTCCGATTGAAGAGCACGGCCATCGGCGCCAGATGCATCCGCGTGAGTTGCGCGTGGGTCTCGATCGTCTCCGAGACCGACAGACCGTCGGCCGTGGTTACCTGCACGATCGCGCAATGCCGGCGATCGCGCAGCATCCGCGAAATATTATTCGCCTCTTTGCCGACCACGCTGTCACCGAAAGTTGCGCGCGCCGCGGTAGGCATCTGCAGCAAGCTCAACGCCACTCCGCTTGAAGGCGCGTCCACAATTATGATCCTTCGATGGGCTGGTTTGGAGGTCTTCGCTTCCGCTTCGTAGTAGATCTTGCCGAGCAGCATCAGCTCGCGCAGACCGGGTGCCGCTTGCACAAAAAATTGGTAGAGCCGGCTCGCGAATACCGCCTTCAGCAGCATTCGTCCGGGGACGACCATGCGCAGATATTCCTCGAGCGAATGGCGTCCATCCAGCACCATCAGCGACAGGTTCGGCGACACTTGCACCGGTTCGAAGGAGGGCGCGACGCCGAACATCGCCGCCATCGGTGCCCGCGTATCGCTTTCCATCACCAACGCCCGCCGCTCAGTGGAAGCCGCGAGTTTGCCGATTGCCGCGCTCAGACTGGTTTTGCCGACTCCGCCTTTGCCGAGCACGATCAGCACGCGTCGAGCGAGGATTTCGTCCAGCATTTTTTGGGTCGAAACGCTGACCTGCACGAGAACCGAGCTACGCCGCCGCAGCTACCAACGGATCAGGTTCGCTCCCCAGGTAAGTCCGCCGCCGCACGCATTGAGCATCACGATATTGCCGTCGTGAATCCGACCTTGCTCGATTGCTTCATCCAGCGCGATCGGAACCGACGCCGCCGAGGTGTTGCCGAATCGATCGATATTCGTGAACACTTTCTCGGGCGCCATCCCGAGCCGTTCCGCGACCGCCGAGATTATCCGCAGGTTCGCCTGATGCGGCACGAAGAGATCGATCTCTTCCAGCTTCACGCCCGCGCGGTCCGCCACCAGCCGGCTCACTTCTTCCATGCTCTTGACCGCGATCTTGAACAGCTCGGGCCCCTTCATCTGGATCGCGTCATCGGCGCATCGCCGCACTTCGGAATCGATCGTGCTGCGAGTCCCGGTTGCGCGCACCGAAAGCAGGTTCCAATGCTCGCCGGCCGATCGCAGCAGACTCGAAAGCACTCCGCGATTTCCAGCTTCGGTGACCACAACCACGGCGCCCGCGCCATCGCCGAACAGCACCGAAGTGCGGCGATCGTTCCAATCGACCATCGTCGAGAGCGCGTCGGCCCCGACCACCAATACTCGTTTGAAATCGCCGACCCGCATCTGCGCGTCCGCGATCGACAGCGCGTACACGAAGCCCGAACATGCGGCGGCCACGTCGAAGGCGGGTATCGAGGTGACGCCGAGCTGCTGCTGAATCTGGCATCCGAAAGAAGGGAACGCGTACTCCGACGACACCGTGCCGACGATTATCGCGTCGAGGTCGCCGGGCTTGAGGCCCGCGCGCTTGAGCGCCTGCCGGCTTGCCTCCGTCGCGATTTCGGATAGCGCCTCGCCCTGGCGGAGTGCATAGCGCTGCCCGATTCCGGTGCGCGACCTTATCCATTCGTCGGACGTGTCGATATACCGTTCCAAATCCTTGTTGGTCAGGACCGTGCGCGGGATCGCTCGTCCGGTGGCGACAATTCTGGAGCCCATGATGAACCGGCTTAACTTTCGTTGGCGGCCCTGAAGGCCAGCGTTGTGTTGGTGCCACCGAACCCGAACGAATTATTGAGCGCGATACGAACGTTGCAGGCCCGCGCCTGGTTCGGCACGTAGTCAAGATCGCACTCGGGGTCCGCGACTTCCTGGTTGATGGTCGGCGGCAGCATCTTGCGCTCGATCGCCAGCACCGTTATAGCCGACTCGATCGCCCCTGCCGCGCCGAGCGTATGCCCGATCATCGACTTGGTCGAACTTACCGCGACCTTGGCCGCGCGCTCGCCGAAGACATGCTTCACCGCTTGCGTTTCCGCCACGTCGCCCTGCGGTGTCGAGGTTCCGTGCGCATTGATGTAATCGACCTGGTTGGGGTCGAGGTCGCTGTCCTCGAGGCACATGCGGATGCACTTGCCCGCGCCGTGGCCGCCCGGCGATGGCGACGTGATGTGATAGGCGTCGCTGTTCGCGGCGTATCCGCAGACCTCGGCGAGGATTTTCGCCCCGCGCGCGATCGCGGCGTCACGCTCTTCGAGGATCAACGCCGCCGAGCCCTCCGCCATCACGAATCCGTCGCGCTCTTTGTCGAACGGACGGCTCGCTTTCTCGGGCGCATCGTTGCGGGTGGAAAGCGCGCGCATCGCGATAAATCCACCAACACCCAATTGCGTCAGCGCCGCTTCGGAGCCGCCGGTGATTGCGGCGTCGAGATAGCCGAGACGGATCATGCGGTAGGCCTCGCCGATTGCGTGACTGCTCGAGGCGCATGCGCTGGTGGTCGTCAGGTTGATTCCGCGCGCGCCGTATCGAATCGAGATCTGTCCGGGCGCAAGGTTGCCGATCAGCTTGGGAATGAAAAACGGCGTCACGTGACGCAGCCCCTGCTCGATGAAGATCTTGTGGTACTCCTCGATCGTGCAGAGTCCGCCGATTCCGACTCCGATCAGCACGCCAACCTTGTCAGCATTCTCCTCGTTGATTTTGAATCCCGACTGTTGCATCGCCTGCTCGGCGGACGCGACCGCGTACTGGATGAAAAGGTCCATCTTCTTGATGTCTTTCTTTTCGATCCAGTCTTCAGCATTGAAGTCTTTGACTTCGCCGGCAATACGGGCGGGAAACTGCGATGCGTCGAAGCGCGTGATCGGTCCGATTCCCGATCGGCCCGCTAACAGCGCCTCCCAGTTCTTTGCCACCCCTGTTCCGAGCGGCGTCACCATTCCAAGACCGGTGACCACCACCCGGCGTTCAAGCATTGGTCTCATCAGACCCCTCACACTCCGACGTCATTAACCATCATCATCCACGAAAAGGCGCCTCCGGTCGAGATTCACCGGTTGCCGCTCGCGGACCCAAGTCGAGCGCGATGCGTTCGAGCCTTGCATCCAAACTTGCCGCAATGAAACAATTCACTTTGTGCCGCCAATCAATCCTGCAGACGATCCGTTCACCAAACTCGAGCAAAATCTCGGCGAGCTTGAAGTCGTCATCGGTGAACGGGCCCGTCCCACCATAGCGCAGGTGCGCGAGGGACTTCGCGAGGCCGCCGCGTGCCGCGAGCGCGGCGATATGCCCGCTGCGATTGCCGCGATTCGCCGCGCGATGGAACAATTGGCCGCCCTTGGCGCGGTGCTCGATCCCAGTGAAGGCGCGATGATGCGATTTATCGCCGAGCGCTTCACCGAGGCGCTCGGCGCCGGCAACAAGGGCGACGCCAAGACCGTCGTCGATGTGATGCGGCATAAGGCGGGCGACACCACGGACGACGGCGGAAAGAACGACTGGTGACCGCGCTGCGCGTCGCTCCCGCGCGCAGCATCAATTAACTGGCGGAGTTCCAAACCGCCCACAACAAAATTTTTGGTGACATCTTGGCGACTGCTGCGAAAATCAACGTGAGTCGATCCAACCTCGATCAGGTCTGCATCAATTCGATCCGTGTGCTGGCGATCGACGCGGTTCAAAAGGCCAACTCCGGTCATCCTGGGATGCCGATGGGAATGGCGCCAGTCGGATACCTGCTGTTCACGCGCTTCATGAGGCACAATCCCAAAAATCCGAAATGGGCGGGGCGCGATCGCTTCGTGCTCTCGGCTGGACACGGCTCGATGCTGCTCTATAGCCTGCTCTACTTGACCGGCTACGATCTCACCCTCGACGACATCAAGAATTTTCGCCAGTTGGGAAGCAGGACTCCCGGCCATCCCGAAAACTATTTGACCCCCGGCGTCGAGACCACCACCGGCCCGCTCGGCCAGGGCTTTGGCAATGGCGTCGGGATGGCGATCGCGGCCAAGCATCTCGAGGCGCGCTTCGAGCGCGACGCAGCCGGCCTGTTCGACAATCGCATCTTCGGCATCTGCGGCGACGGCGACCTGATGGAAGGCGTATCGAGCGAAGCGGCGTCGATAGCCGGTCACTTGGGCCTGGGTAACATCATCTATATATACGACGACAATCACGTGACGATTGACGGTCACACCGAGCTCAGTTTTTCCGAGGACGTGTGCAAGCGCTTCGACGCCTACGGATGGCATACCCAACACGTCGAGGATGCCAACGATCTCGCAGCCATATCCAAGGCCATCGAAAATGGAATCGCCGAGACCGGAATGCCGTCGCTGATTCGCGTGCGCTCGATCATCGGCTACGGCAGTCCCCATCGCCAGGGAACCGCCGAGGCTCATGGCAAGGCGCTCGGCGCTGAGGAAGTCAAACTGACCAAGGAATTCTACGGATGGCCGACCGAACCGCCCTTCTTTGTGCCCGACGAGGCACTCGCGCATTTTCGCGAGGCGATCGAACGCGGCGAGGAATTCGAAAGCGCGTGGAACAAGAAGTTCGAATCGTACGCGAAGAAAAATTCCGGCGAAGCGCGTGACTTCCAGGCCACGCTCGCAAAAGAATTGCCCGCGGGATGGGACAGCGAACTGCCCGTCTTCACTCCGGCCGACAAGCTCGCGACGCGCGAGTCGGCGTCAAAGGCCGAAGGCGCGATTGCGAAAAAAGTCTGGAATCTCTTCGGCGGCTCCGCCGACCTGAATGAGTCCACCTTCACCGAGGTCAAGGACGGTGGCGGCTTCGAGCGCGGGCATTACGAGGGCCGCAACCTGCATTTCGGAATCCGCGAGCATGGCATGTGCGCGATCCTCAACGGCATCTCGCTCTACGGCGGATTCATCCCCTACGGCTCGAGCTTCCTGTGCTTCACTGACTATGCCCGCCCGTCGATCCGGCTCGCGGCGATGATGGAACTCCAGGTCGTGTTCGTTTTCACCCACGACTCGATCGGACTAGGCGAAGACGGTCCGACTCATCAGCCGGTCGAGCATCTGGCAGCACTGCGCGCGATTCCCCACCTGACCGTGATTCGTCCCGGCGATGCCAACGAGGCGGTCGAGGCATGGCGAACGATTATGACGCATCGTAAGGGCCCGGTGATGCTGGTGTTGTCGCGGCAAAAGCTTCCGACCCTCGATCGCACCAGGGTTGCCCCCGCAAGCGGTGTCCGCCGCGGTGCCTACGTGCTGACCGAAACCGCGGGCAAGGCGCCTGACATCATTCTTATGTCCGCCGGTTCGGAATTGTCGTTGATCGTCGATGCCAAGCCGAAGCTGGAAGAGAAGGGCAACGCGGTCAGGGTCGTCAGCATGCCTAGTTTTGAGATCTTCGAGCAGCAGGGCCAGGCCTATCGCGATTCGGTGCTGCCGCCAAATGTCCGCCGTAGGCTCGCGGTGGAAGCCGCGGTACCGATGCCGTGGTATCGATGGGTCGGCCCAGAAGGCGACATCATCGGGATGACTGGCTTCGGCGCGTCCGGCAAGTACGAAGACCTTATGAAGCATTTCGGCTTCACGGTCGAAAACGTCGTCGAGCGCGCGCTCAAGCTGCTCGCCAGCTAACGACAGCAGGGCACCACAGATGGCGCCCGGATCGATTCTTCGCTCCGGCCGATACTGACGATTTGCGAAACCTCCCAGTTTTCTTTGAGGAGTGAACTATGGCCAACGATGAAAATTCTCTGAAACAGTTGGAGCATTTTGGCCAGAGCGTATGGCTCGATTACATCCGCCGTCACCTGCTTAACTCCGTTGAATTCCGCCGCATGCTCGACCAGGACGGCCTCAAGGGCATGACTTCGAATCCCACCATCTTCGAAAAAGCGATCGGCGGCTCGTCCGATTACGACGATCAGCTCAAGGAACTCGCGCCGGGAACCGCGAGCATCGATGAAATCTACGAAGCGCTCTCGATGGCGGACATCAAGCAGGCCGCCGACGCGCTGCGTCCGCTCTATGACCGAAGCGCCGGCATCTACGGCTACGTCAGCTACGAAGTTTCGCCCGTGCTCGCCAACGACACCGACGGCACCATCGCCGCCGCGCGCCGTTACTGGACCGCGCTCGCGCGCCCCAACGTGATGATCAAAGTACCCTCGACGCCCGCCGGTATTCCCGCCATCGAGCAACTCATCTCCGAGGGCCTCAACATCAACGTGACATTGATGTTCTCGATGAAGCATTACGACGCCGTCGCCGAGGCATACATTCATGGCCTCGAGAAACGGCACAAGACTGGCAAATCGATCGAGAACGTCTGGTCGGTCGCTAGCGTGTTCGTGAGCCGGATCGAGACTCTGGTCGATCGCAAGATCCAGGAGATACTGAACGCCGTGCCGAACGAGGCGCTCGCGAGCTTGATGGGCAAATCGGCGGTCGCGAATTCGAAACTGATCTACCAGCGCTACAAGGAAATCTTCGCCGGCGAGCGCTTCAACCCGATTCGCGCGAAGGGCGGCCGACCGCAGTGGCCGCTGTGGGCTTCGACCGGCACCAAGAATCACGCCTACAGCGACATCAAGTACGTCCAGGAACTGATCGGGCCCGACACCGTCAACACGATGCCACTGGCGACATTGGACGCGTTTCGCGACCATGGAAAACCTAAAGCGACGCTTGAAGAAGGACTTGAGCAGGCGCGCGACATTGAACAACGGCTCGCCGCGGCGGGAATCGATCTGATTGCGGTTGGCGAGGAATTGCAGGACGAGGGGGTCGAGTCGTTCGCGAAATCATTCCAGGATTTGGGCGCCGTAATTAGCGGCCGCCGCGCCGCGATTGTTGCCGGTGCGCACGACAGACAGACGGTTTCCGCTCCCGGCTACGAATCCAGGCTGGCCGCGACCTTCGACCAACTCGACAAGTCAGAATTCCCGGCACGTCTTTGGCGCAAGGATCCGACGCTCTGGAAAAAAGATGCCGCGCATCAGGCCCTAATCAAGAACGCGCTCGGATGGCTGACTATGCCCGAAACCATGGCCGAGCGGGCGCGCGAGCTTGCCGGCTTCGCTAACGAAGTCAGGAGCGCCGCCTTCCGCGACGTGGTGCTGCTCGGGATGGGTGGTTCTTCGCTGTGCCCCGAACTCTTAGCCCAGACCTTTCCGAGTGCTCCCGGCTATCCCCGGCTGCACGTGCTCGATTCCACGGTGCCCGAAACCATCCTCACGATCGAGCGCAACATCGAAATCGCGCACACACTGTTCGTGGTATCGAGCAAATCTGGCGCGACCATCGAAACCATGTCGCACTACCGCGAATTCTTCGAGCGGGTCAAATCGAAGTCCTCGAATCCGCCCGGCTCCCACTTTGTCGCGATTACCGATCCAGCAACCGCTCTCGAAAAAATCGCGCGGGAAAATAAGTTCCGCCGGGTCTTCCTGAATCCACCGGATATCGGCGGCCGCTACTCGGCGCTCTCATATTTCGGCCTGGTCCCCGCTGCACTGATCGGCATGGATGTCGCCGCGCTCCTCGACCGCGCGGTTCGCATGATGCACAGCTCCGCCGGATGCCTCCGCGTGAGCGAGAACCTTGGCGTGCGTCTCGGTGCCGTGCTCGGCGCGCTCCAGCAAGCCGGCCGCGATAAGATTACCCTCATCGTCTCGCCAGTCATCGGCGCATTTGGACTCTGGGTCGAACAATTGATCGCCGAGAGCACGGGCAAGGACGGCACCGGCCTGATTCCGGTTTGCGATGAGCCGCTGGTGGACGCGAAGATCTACGGCAAGGATCGCGTGTTCGTTTATCTGCAGCTCAGGAACGCCACTAATCCCGCGCAGGACGCTGCCTTCGACGCGATCACGATGGCCGGCATCCCCGCGCTGCGGATCACGCTGATGGACAAAATCGATCTCGGCGCGGAGTTCATGCGTTGGGAAATCGCGACCGCGACCGCCGGCGCTATCCTCGGCATCGACGCCTTCGATCAGCCCAACGTGCAGGAAAGCAAGGACAACACCAATCGTCTGCTCGCCGAACTCGACCGCGGTCGCAAGCTGCCGGTCCAGACGGCGGCGGGTGAGAAGGGAATGCTGGCGCTCTTTTCCGGCGGCGCGGCCGCGGATGCGCTCGCTGGGAAAACCGATTTCCACCGATTGCTGCGCGCGTTCATGGATCTCGCGCGGCCCGGTGATTATTTCGCGACGATGGCGTATCTGGCGCAAAATCCTACCGTCGAAAAAGAGATCGCCGCGATTCGCAAGGCGGTAATCGAGCGTTATGGTATCGCGACTACCTTCGGCTACGGTCCGCGCTTTTTGCATTCCACCGGACAATTGCACAAAGGCGGCCCCGACACCGGACTGTTCCTGCAAATCACGCAGGATCATCGCGATTCGGGCCTCATCCCCGGCGCGCGCTACGATTTCGCCGAACTCAACCGCGCGCAGTATCTCGGCGACTTCCAGTCGTTGGAGGCGCGTGGACGCCGCGTGATTCGTGTCCATCTCGCAGGATACGATCCGATTCTCGCGCTCGGCGATCTGCGCACTGAAATCGTCGCGGCGCTCGCCCGGTGACTCCGTCTGGCGGATCGCAACCCCTATCCGCTACCCTGTCGTGATCACGACGGACTTGAAGCTATGACTGAACCAAAAATCATCGTCCTGAACGACGCGGATGAACTCTATGTTCGCGCCGCCGAGGAAATCGCGCATATCGCTGGCGAGTCCATCTGCACCCACGGCGAGTTCACGCTTTGCCTGTCGGGCGGCTCAACCCCTGCCGCGACTTACGACCTGCTCGCGACCCGTTTTCATTTGAGCGTCGATTGGAAAGAGCTGCAGTGTTTCTGGGGTGACGAACGATGCGTCCCTCCCGATGATCCCGAGAGCAACTTCGCCATGGCGAATCGCACGATCCTAAGCCGGCTCGCGCTCAAGCCCGCGCAGATCCATCGCATTCGCGGCGAGGACGATCCGCCCGAGGCCGCGCGCGAGTATGAGCAGATGCTGCGCGACCATTTCAATCTTGGCCAGGGAGAGTTTCCGCGCTTCGACCTTGTGATGCTCGGACTTGGCGACAATAGTCACACCGCGTCGCTGTTCCCCGGCGATCCCGCGGTTCATGAAACCTCGCGCATGGCGGTCGCGGTTCAAGTTGACGCCGAACCGCCGCGCCGAATCACGCTCACCCCGCCCGTGATCAACAATGCCCAGCGCGTGATGTTCCTGGTTGCTGGCCAGAGTAAAGCCCCCGCCGTCAAGGACGTGCTCGAAGGCCCGCGCGACGTCGATAAATATCCCGCGCAAATCATCGCGCCTGAAAACGGCGAGCTGATCTGGCTGCTCGACCGCGCCGCCGCGAGCTTGCTCTCAAAGCCGAGCTTGCTGTCAAAGTAGGGATTCGCACCGGTCTCGACTTCGACTCCCGCCGGACGGCAAAATAGACGTGATGCTTCGATTCGCACTGCGGCATTTCACCGCAATCCTCATCATCGTCGCGATCGCCGTTTGGGCGATCTTCTATCTGCCCGGCACCCCGACCTGGTCCGTCCTCCAATTGAAGCGCGCCGTTGACAATCGCAACGGTGACGAGGCCGCTCGGTACATCGATTTCGACGCCGTCGTCCGCCACGCCGGCTATGAGATGGTCCAGAAGCAGGGCGGCGCCGACCCGCTTAGCACCATGGTCGGAAATGCCGCCGTCGATCTGTTTATCAAACCGATGTCCCGCCTCGCGCAAAGCTGGGCTGTGGATAAAGTCAATGACGGCGCGAATGAAGTCCAGATGCCGGGCGCCGCTGTCGCCGCCTCCGTCGTCCTGCTCCATCGGATCGGCGACACCGCCTATACTGACTTCAAGGATCGCAAAGGCCGCGAATGGGAAGTACACTTCGCTCGCGGCGAAGACGGACGCTGGCGCCTGGTCGAGGTCAAAAACGTCGAGCAACTGTTGGAAAAACTCAAGCGCGACCAGTCGCCACCTGCGCAAACACCCTGACCCGCCAAGGTACTCCGATTTGGCTCGTGACGGCCGCGCCGCGTTTACTCCGCCCCCTACGACCTGTACACTGTGTACTGCGCGGGCGAACCTCCAAGGCTCGGCCGCGCTTTAGCATTTGACTCGAAAATGAGACGCCCGGATATTCGAAATTTAGCGATCGTCGCCCACGTCGATCACGGTAAGACCACTTTGGTCGACGCGATGCTGCGCCAGTCCGGCGTCTTCAGGGCCAACGAGCTAATGATTGATCGCGTGATGGACTCGAACGTGCTCGAGCGCGAACGCGGCATCACGATCATGGCCAAGAACACCTCGATTCTATGGGGTGATACGCGCGTCAACATCGTCGATACGCCGGGACATTCCGATTTCGGCGGCGAGGTCGAGCGCACGCTCTCGATGGTCGATGGTATCCTGCTGCTGGTGGACGCCTGCGAGGGTCCGCTGCCGCAGACGCGTTTCGTGCTCAAGAAAGCGCTCGAATCGAATCTCCCCGCGATCGTCTGCATCAACAAGATTGACCGCTCCGATGCCCGCGCCCCCGAAGTGCTCGACGAGGTGTACGACCTCTTCATCGATCTCGGCGCCAATGAAAGCCAGCTCGACTTCCCCGTGCTCTACACCCAGGCGCGCATCGGCACGGCTTCGCTGAAACTCGACGTCGAAAGCGACAGCCTAATCCCGCTGTTCGATGCTATCGTGGCGCATCTGCCGGGTCCCGAAGTCGATCCCGACGCTACTCTGCAATTTCAGGTCAATAACATCGACTACGACGACTACGTCGGCCGCCTCGCGGTCGGCCGTATCATCGCAGGCTCGATGACCGCGACGCAGAACTACTCGCTATGCCGCCGCGACGGCAAGATCGCCGTCTGCAAGGTCGCGCATATCTACGGATGGCAAGGGCTGAAGCGGGTCGAAGTCGAAACCGCGCGCGCCGGTGAGATCGTAATCGTCGCCGGCGCCGAGGATATCGCTATCGGCGAGACCATCGCCGATCTCGAGAATCCGCGTCCGCTCCCCCCGATTCGCATCGACGAACCGACCGTCGCGATGACATTCTCGGTGAACAATTCGCCATGGGCCGGCCGCGAGGGAGACTTCGTCACTTCGCGCAAACTCGGCGAACGCGTCGAGTTCGAGGCCCGCCGCAACGTCAGCACTCGCGTCGAACAGCTTTCCCACGATTCATGGCGCGTAATGGGCCGCGGTGAATTGCAGCTCGCCGTTATCGTCGAGACCATGCGCCGCGAAGGCTTCGAGATGCAGGTCTCCAAGCCCACCGTCATCACCAAGCAGGCTGACGGCCAGGTGCTCGAGCCCATGGAATTGCTGGTCATCGATATCCCCGAAGAATACATCGGCACCGTCACCCAGATGCTCTCGACGCGCAAAGGCAAGATGCGCACGATGGTCACTCATGCCAGCGGCCGTGTGCGGCTCGAATATGACGTACCCGCGCGCGGGCTGATCGGATTTCGCGGCCGCTTCCTCGAGAACACCCGAGGCAACGGCCTCATGAACACGCTCTTCAACGGTTACGCACCGTGGACCGGAACCATCCGTTCGCGCGCCAATGGCGCGATGATTTCCGATCGCGAGGGCGTCACCACCCCGTACGCGATTTTTCATCTTCAGGATCGCGGTATCTTTTTCGTCGGCCCGGGCGAGCCGGTTTACGAAGGTATGATCATCGGCGAGTATTCGCGCGAAATAAATCTGCCGGTCAATGTTTGCCGCGAGAAAAAGCTCACCAACATGCGCGCTTCGGGTCACGATGAAGCCGTGCGCCTGTCGCCCGCGCGCGTTCCGACCCTCGATGCCTCGCTCGAATGGATCGACGAAGAAGAACTGGTCGAGGTCACACCCAAATCGGTGCGGCTGCGCAATCGCGTTCTCAAAACCGGTCTTCGAAACAAGCACCGCCTCGGATGGACCGACGGACCGGCGGCGGCGATGGCCGAGGGCGACTGACCGCTGAGCGGATAAGGACGGCGTCCGGGCGACCTGCCACGGCTACTATGAGATTCGCCCGAATCGCCGCGATCCTTGCGCTGATCGTCGTGCTCGTGGTCGGCGGACTCGCGGCGCTGATCGCGTCCAATCAAGCGCGCATCGTAACTTATGTCCTGGCGTCGGTCCGCAAGCGAACCGGCGTCGATATCATTCCCCGCGCCAGCACCGTCCACCTCGGCACTCATCTCAATGTGCTGCTCGACGAACCTGAGGTCATCTTTAACGGCCAGAAGATCGTCAAGCTCAAGTCGCTGCGCGCCATCGTCACCTACCGCTCGATTCTCACCGGCACTGGACTGCCGCTCTACCGGCTCACCGCCACCAATCCCGAAATCACTTTGCCCGTAATCGCCTCGAACGCATCAGCGGTTCCCGTGCCGCGTCCCGACGCCGACCTTGTACGATCGCTCACCGAGATTTCGCGCACCTTGACGCGGATCACATGGCGCTTCGACACCATTGACGCGAGCGTTCGCTACGCGGACGGCACTCCGGTACTCGACCAGCTTGGGATCGTCGCGTTTCGCACCCGACGCGATCCGTATCTGTGGCGCATCGGGCTCGACACCGCGATGGTTGCCGCTCCGACGCCTGGCGCGCATATGTCCGCGCGTTTGTCCATCGGAAATGGCGCGCGCATGCCGCCAGATCACCTTGCCAACGGCCAGGTCTGGATTTGGGATGTCCCACTTAACCGGCTCGCAGCCGAGGGTTTTAAGCTCGCCGGCGAGACCAAGGCTTTGCTGAAATTCGGCCTTCTGAGCGATGGTTCCATCACCGGCAAGCTGGAAGCCGACGCGCAACACTTGGCCCTAAAAGGGCAGCGCCTCTCTTCCCCGATCGTCATGGGCGACTACTCGCTCAAAGCGGGATTCAGCATGTCCAACGGCATGTACTCGATCTCGCAGATCACGCTGCGCCGGGTTGACATTCCGGTTTTTTCCGCTGATACCGAACTGCGCGCGCCCTTAAGCGGCAATCCCGAGCTTGGCGTTCGCCTTGGCGGCTTTAACATCGATGCCGCCGGCTTGAAACAAGAGCTCTTGTCAGTGCGCCGCCTGCCCGCCGATTTCATCGAGCTGCTCGGCCGCATCAAACCCGGACAGGTCAACGTCGGCGGTGCGACACTAAGCGCCGCGCTGTCGCAAATCAGGACTGAACCGCTCGCGACGATCCGCCGCAACCTTGTCGTGTCCGCGTCCATCGCCGACGCCGGCTTCACGATGCCCCCCGACACGAAATTGCCGTCAATAGAAAACATCAGCGCGCAACTCCGTTACGAGAAGGGCGTGCTCACTATTTCCCAAGCCTCAGCCAAGATTGGCAATTCGATCGTTCGCGATCTGCACGCCCGCGCCCATCTCTTAAACGGCTTCGACGGCGCGCCTTACGACGCGAATCTCGACATCGACGCCGATTTGAAAGAGCTCTCACCCGCGATCTTCCGCACCTTCGATATCTATAAGCTCAAGGATCGCGAGCGGATCGAAAGCCTCGCCGGCCGAATTGACTTGAACGTCACCGGCTCCGGGGTCCTCAGCGTCGAGCAACTCGTCTTGCCGACCGACTACCTGATCAAAGCGAACCCCAACGGCGCCATCATCGCGGTCAAAGGACCGCCCGGACCGCTTCAGGTGCGCCGCGGCGCCATCGCCATCACTCCGTCATCGATCAAGTTCACCGATCTGATCCTCGCAGCCACCGGCGGCGACGCCACTCTCGACGGCGCGATCGATTTCGTCAACCACGGTTATGCGCTCAAAGATCTCACCCTCAGCCTTCATCAGTTCCCCTCCGAGTTATGGACTGCTCTGGTGATCGATCCCGCCGACCTCGCGGTGCGCGGTCCGATTGGCGGCAAGGTCGTGCTCAACACCGATCCGCTCAATCCCGATATTCCCTCGCCCGAAGGCAAATTGACACTCGCGTCCGGCGAGGTGCAGTTCAATTTTCTTCGGGCGCCGATAATGGTTCAGGGCGCCACGCTCACGATGCATCGTAAGTCCGTCATCCTTAACATGCCCGGCTCGAAACTCGAGGGCCAGCCCATCGACTTCAAGGTTTCAGTGGCCGACTACTCGAAGCCCTCAATCCGTATCGATGCCAACGTCCAAAAGATGGATCTCGAGGTTATGGAGTTCATCCGGATGCCGTGGTCACCTGCCGCGCCGCCGATCCATCTTCCGGTTCCGGCCAGCGGTCATATCGAAGCGCGTTCCGGAAATCTCGCCGCGTTCCAGATGACCGACATGAAAACCGATTTCGTTCGTCAACCGAACGGCGATTGGCGCGTGTACAATTTGAGCGCGACCGCATATCGCGGAAAGTTGAACCTCGAGCTTGTCGGCCGCGCGCCCGACAACTGGATCCAGATGAAAGGCAATGTTGCCGACATGGATCCGGCCCCATTGTTCATGCTGGGCGGCAAGAACAAACATTCCCCGCTGCTCGGCCATCTCTTTCTCGCCGCCGACTTGTTTGGCAACACCGACACCGACTTCTTCAACACCCTGGCCGGCGACATGTCGATCACTATCCGCGACGGCACCCTCGACAAGTTCACCCTGCTTTCCCGCCTGCTCAGTTTTATCGACATCAAGAACTGGCTGTCCGCTCAGATTCCCGATCCTCGCGTCTCAGGCGTCCCCTTCAAATCGATCCTTGCCGATTTCAAGGGTGAGAAGGGGCGGTTCTACACCGACAATTTTCTGCTGCACGGTCCCGTTATGGACATCACCGCCACTGGCAGCATTCAGTTCGGCGACAGCACCCTGGACATGCAGATCGGCATGTTTCCCTTCGATACCGTGGATTGGGTCTTGAACAAGATTCCACTTATCGGCGAACGAATCGGTGCCGGTACCGGCAAGCTGCTCGCGGCATATTTCCAGGTGCAAGGGCCGGTTAGCGATCCTTCGATATTACCGAAGCCAATCACCTCGGTGGCGGAGTTCGTCAAAAGAACGCTCGGGATGCCGATAAATCTGATTCGTCCCAACACCATAAAATGATCCGCGCGCGCTCCGCACTTATAGTCTTTTGCCGTGAGCCAATTTCGCACCGGACCAAGACCCGTTTAATCGGCAAACTCTCCGCCAAAGACGCCACCGTACTCTCCGGCGCTTTCATCCGTGACGCACTCGCAAAAGCGGTGGCGGCGCGGCCCGCACGATTGATCATCGCTTGCGATTCTCCTCGGGGCGCTCATCGCAGCGATTATTTCCGGCGATTGGCGCGAGAATATGGCGCTGACGTCATCGATCAAGGCGTCGGCTCGCTCGGCGCTCGAATGGCGCGCGCGCTCCAGCCGTTTCGATCTGGCGGCGCGCTGCTAATCGGCACCGACACCCCCTCGCTGCCGCTCTCATTGCTGAAACAGAACCTCGACAATTTGCGCGCGACCGACGTCGTCATCGCCGCGAGCCTCGACGGTGGCTACTACGCGATTGGCGTGCGCGGCGTGACCCCGCCAATCTTCACCGGCATCCGATGGGGCACCCGCACCGTCTTTCGCGACACCGTCGTTCTGCTGAAACGTGCGCGAATAAAATTTGCGCTCGGTCCGAGTTGGTATGATGTCGATCGATGGACTGACGTGCTCGTGCTCGCGGCACATTTGCGGCTAATCGCACTTTCCAAACGCACCCGCGAACCTCATCCTTGTCCCGCGACGTTCTCGGTTCTGCAACGGCTTGGACTCCTCGGCGACGAAAGCTAGAGTACCCCGATGCGTGGCGTCGCTGTCGGGATTAAATGATCGAGCTTACCCTCTACTCGCGAAACGACTGCGAGCTGTGCCGCGAAATGGAACATATGCTCGAGGCTGAGCTGCCAAAGTTCGACGCGCGAATCACTAGAATCCAAATCGACGGCAACCCCGAGCTCGAAGCAAGTTATGGAACCGAGGTGCCGGTGCTGTTCGTGAACGCGCGCAAGGCGTTCAAATACCGATGCACTCCGAAAGAATTGCGCAAGCGATTGTTGCGCGAGATCCGGCGCTGACAGATGCCATCGCGAATTCCACATCGCCTGAGGGCCGTCCTCGTGACCACGAGCACCGAAGAGCAGGCCGCCTCGATCGCGCGGGCGCTGGTCGGTGACCGGCTGGCGGCATGCGTCAATATCATCGGCCCGGTAAGGTCAGTCTACCGATGGCGTGACGCGGTCGAAGATGATCGCGAATTCCTGCTCGTGATCAAGACTCGCACGGCGCTCTACACGAAAGTCGAGCGGCGCGTCCGCGAGATGCACTCCTACGAAGTCCCCGAAATTATTTCGCTGCCATTGGATCGCGGCTCCCCGCCTTACCTCAAGTGGCTGCTCGATTCCACCGCAGCTCGAGGCATCGGGAAACGCAAACGCACCCGGCCCAAAGTGCCAGGACTTCTTCGATGATAAAAGTTGCGATCTCCGGCGCGGGAGCAATTGCCGAACGCGCGCATATACCCGCGCTGAAAACTGTCGCTGACGCGCAAATCGTCGCGATTCAAAGCCGCACCGCCGAAAAAGCGCAGCGTGTCGCCGATACGCTTTGGCCCGGCGCGCAACCGAAGCCCAACGTCTATTCCGATTACGACCAGATGCTCGAGCGCGAGCGTCCCGACGCAGTCTGCATCTTCACGCCCAATCATTTGCATTGCCAGTTCACCCTCAAAGCGATCGCCGCTGGCGCTCACGTCCTGGTCGAAAAGCCAATGACCTCGAACGTCGCAGACGCACGCAAGATGGTGGATGCGGCCTCCAGGGCCCGCCGCATCCTGATGGTCGCGATGCAACGCCGCTATGGCGGTCTCGAACGAGCCGTCAAGGACGCGGTCGCTGGCGGCGCAATCGGCAAACCTCATTTCATTCGTGCGCGGCTCTCTCACGGCGGCCCCGGTTCCTGGGCGCCGGGACAAAAATGGTTCACCACCGCTGCTGAGGCCGGTGGCGGCGCGATGCTCGATCTTGGGGTTCACGTCGCGGACCTCGCGATCTGGATCATGGGTGAGATCGATTCCATCTCCGGCCAGGTCGGAACCCTCGCCAAGGATATCGAAGTGGAAGATACCGGCGTGATGATCGCGCATTTCAAATCCGGCGCTATCGGCGTTATCGAAGCTAGCTGGAGCAGTATGCCCGCGTTGTCAGCCATGGAAATCTACGGCGGCGAGGGCAGGGTGATGGTCGGATATCCGCACCTCGACATTGCTGTTCAGAAAGCCGACGGAACTCCGGTGCCGGGCTTTTCCCGCGACGAAATAATGAACCGCTTCGACCCGCTCGATTTGCTCGCGCCGTTTCGGAAATTGTCGGCGAATTTTATCGACGCTATCCAGGGTAAGGCTGAGCCGTTCCCCGGCGGTCTTCACGGTCTGCGCGCCGTCGAGGCCATCGAGGCCTGCTATCGTTCCTCGCAAACCGGTAATCGGATCAAGTTGCCGCTGAATTCCTAATCGCCAGATGTTCCGAAAATCGATTAACCAGATGTCTATGTACCTGCCCGGCGAGCAACCGCGCCCCGGCCAGCGCCTGATCAAGCTCAACACTAACGAGAATCCGTATCCGCCGTCGCCCCGCGTCCGGCGCGCCATCGCAAAGGAGATCGCGGGCTCGGCGCTCCGGCTTTATCCCGCTCCCCGTGCCGACGACTTCATCGCCAGCGCCGCGCTCACCTATTCGATTCCTCCTAACATGATTCTCGCCGGCAACGGTTCCGACGAATTGCTCGCCATGATATTTCGCGCGACCCTCGGCCCCGGTGACAGTGTTGCCTACCCGGTCCCGACCTATTCGCTCTACGATACCCTCGCGCTGGTCCAGGAAGCCCGCATCCTGCATTTTCCTCTAGGCCCTGATTTCCAGGTGCCGCTCGAGGCGTTGGCCGATGCGCGCGCGAATCTAACCATCGTTTGCAATCCGAATTCACCGTCGGGCACGCTGGTCCCCGCACGCGGCCTTGCCAAACTTGCAAAAGACCTCCGCGGCCGCATGCTTGTGATCGATGAAGCGTATGTCGATTTCGCCAGTGGAAATGCGCTCGGACTTTTGCGCAATCATCGCAACGTCGTAATCCTGCGCACGCTTTCGAAATCGTATTCGCTTGCAGGGATGCGCCTGGGACTATGCTTTGCCCATCCCGCGGCGATCGACGCGCTGATGAAAGTGAAGGACTCCTACAATCTGAGCCGGGTCGCGCTGGCTGCAGGAGCCGCTGCGCTCACCGACGCGGACTGGATGCGCCGTAACGTCGAGAAGATCAAGCGTACCCGCGCGAGCACCGAGTCGCGTCTGCGCAAGCTCGGCTTTGTCGTGCCCCCGTCGGAATCCAATTTCGTGCTCGCGAAAATGCCGGGCCGCAATTTGGCGCCAATGGTCAAAGGCCTCCGGCGCGCCGGCATCCTGGTGCGGCATTTTGCGACGCCCCTGTTGTATGACGCGCTCCGAATTTCGATCGGTACGCCGGCCGAAATGGCGGCGCTTTTCAAAGCCCTCGAACCGCTGATGCGCGCGAAGCACGCGGCGCGAAAATCGCCGCCCGGTGTCGCCGGATGAGCGCGATCAGGCGCTTGTTCGGCAATTTCCGATCCTCCACAGGCGCCGCCAAATCCGAGGCGGAGCAAACCTCGTCAATTCAATGGGTCGTCGTGGGCCTCGGCAACCCCGGTCAGGAGTACGCGCGCAGCCGTCACAACGCCGGTTTCATGACGATCGATCGAATCGCAAAGCGATACCATATCGAATTGAATCGACGGAGCTTCAAGGCTTTCAGCGCCGAAGTGAAGCTGGCGGAAAAATCCACCATGCTCGTTAAGCCGCAGACTTTTTATAACCTGAGCGGCGAATGCGTTTCGAGTCTGCTTGGCTACTTTAAGATTCCTCCGAATCGTCTCATCGTCGTCCACGACGAACTGGATATCGAGCCGGGGCGTCTCAGAATCAAGCAGGGCGGTAGCGACGCCGGCAATCGCGGAGTTCGCTCAATCGCCGAATCGCTTGGCACACCCGATTTTATTCGCGTGCGGATCGGGATCGGCCGCGCCCAAGAAAATGACGAAACCAAGGACTACCTGCTCCGCCCTCTCACCGCCGCCGAGCTTCATGAACTTGGCTCTAATCTGGATCGTGCCGCGGCTGCAATCGAGGCGCTCGTCGAAAGCGGCCTTGAACGTGCAATGAATCGCTTCAATCAGCGCATCTGAATGCGTCCCTGCTGGAATATTCCGGAAGTAACAAAATGAATATATATGTAATCAACTTGTTGACAGTTCTGGCGGAGCCGCGATACACCAATTTACATGGGGGTCCACGTTACGTTGCGAGCGTGTTGAGCTGCCGCCCGGATCTTCTCTGATCCTGCTGGTGGGCTCGAAACTTCGGATTCTTCTCATATCGGCTGCGCCGCATCGCGCGATCTCCGCAATTTGTTCGCGTTGCAAGGGGGCTGCGCATGATTCATATGGACAAAACCCGCTTCAGGAAGGCGGAGGAGGCGCTGCGGTTTTATTTCCGCGTTCGCGAACTGTTGCACAGTGGACGGCCTCGCCGTCTCGTGCCCGACGACCTGCCTTCCGCCGCTTGCTTTCACGCCGCCAACGCTGTCGACGATTATCAATGTATCGGATGGTGCATGCGTGGCTTGCCGGAAACCGACCTTTGGCTCCTGAGCGAGCTTTACGGCCCGACCTCCTTCGGCGTGCATCGCCGGACTCTGGCGCAAGCTTGCGACTCTGGACGGATTATGTTTCCGAGGAGCGAATTCAGGCTGCGCCAACTGAGCGAGATTCATCGCCGTGCGCTCGTTGTGGTTGGAAATCGCCTGCGCGGCCTTGGACTGGTCCCGGGTTTTCGAAGCTCTGGGGCCGGCGGCGATCGGCGCACTCGAAGTGATCAAGTGCGATTGCACTTCGGCCATGCGTCAGATTAAGCGCCCTGATTGATCGCGTCGGTGCGCGGGCTTTTCCGCTGTGTTCGAAATCCTGTACGCTTATGGCGCTCAAGGAATTCAGGCGTACCGGATTGGCAAGACTTATCGACGATAAT
>CAAGKR010495149.1_pt1 | contig 23168 bp, 17 predicted proteins | sample 2556971 | NCBI WGS metagenome assembly CAAGKR01 (sample SAMEA5207829, study PRJEB30636) | soil metagenome | biome: forest; feature: boreal; material: soil | place: USA | collected 2011-09 | depth 1 m | reverse complement strand
ATCGCGGCCGACGGCAACAGCACGGCGAGTACCGGTGGGCTGGCAGCGGCAAACACGATCGCGTCTGTCGCGATCAGCACCAGGGCGAGCACGAGCATGCCGAGCCCCTTCTCGCGACTGGCGGCGAGCAGCGGGCGGGCGTTGAAGATGACATTGGCGATAGCCAGGCCAAGCACTGCCGCAACAACCCCATGGAGCGCCGCCTGTGTCAGGGGATACTCGTCAAGCCGGAGGTACACGATGGTGAGCCCAACGGTGATGAGTCCACTCGGCACGAGCAGGCCGAAGAGTGCTGCCGCAGCGCCAGCCGCCCGTGAGAAGCGATATCCCATCAGGGCGGAGAGGGCGACGAGACTCATGCCCGGTCCGATCTGGCACACAGCCCAGGCTTCGGCGAACTCGAGCGGCGACATCCAACCGCCGCGCTCCACAAACGCCCTGTAGACATTGAGCCGAGTACCCTGACCGCCACCGAAGCTGGCGGTGCCGATGCGCAGCCAGAGGAGCAGTTGACGCCGGACCGGCGGGGGCGGGAGTACGACATCGCCCGCAGGTGTCACCCTTCCACCGTTGGTCGTCCGGGTCATGCAGCACCGGCGAGGCAGGTAGGTCCGCGGAGCCAGGGGGCACCGGGGTCGGTGAGCATCGGATCGATATCATGTCGGCGTGTCGCCACGGAGCATCGACGCAGTCCCGTCTCGTGCCCAGGTGTGACGAGATGAAGGTTGCTGTCCTTGACGACTACCAGGGAGTTGCGCACTCCATGGCCGACTGGGGCGTCCTTGGCGACGATGTGCGCGTCGAGTTCCTTTCGGAGCACCTTGATGGCGCAGATCTCATCGAACGAATCTCCGAATGCGAGATCGTGGTGGCGATGCGAGAGCGAACCGCATTCCCAGCCGGCGTGCTCCAGCAGCTTCCCAGGCTGCGGTTGCTGGTCACCACCGGCATGAGGAATGCGTCGATCGATCTCGGCGCCGCGAAAGACCTTGGAATAGTCGTGTCTGGCGCGGAGGGGTTGACGTGGTCGACAGCCGAGCTGACCTGGGGGTTGATCATCGCTTCGGCCCGACACCTGGTTGTCGAAGCGGCGTCGATGCGAGCTGGCGGGTGGCAGCGCACAGTCGGAGGCGATCTCGCCGGCCGGACGCTCGGTCTCGTGGGGCTGGGACACCTTGGGGCGCGGGTCGCGACCTTCGGACTCGCATTCGATATGCGTGTGATCGCATGGAGTCCGAACCTCACCGTCGAGCGAGCCGCTGAACAGGGCGTTGCCTACCGTCCGAAGGACGCGTTCTTCGCTGAAGCGGATGTGATCTCGATCCACATGGTGCTCGGACACCGAACCCGGGCGTTGATCACCGAGGCGGATCTGCGACGGATGAAGCCGACCAGCTACCTGATCAACACATCGCGCGGTCCGCTGGTCGATGAGGCGGCCCTGATCCGTGCGCTTCGCGAAGGTTGGATCGCGGGTGCGGCGCTCGACGTTTACGACACCGAGCCACTCCCGGCCGACCACGAACTTCGCCGGCTCGAGAATGCTCTCCTGACCCCGCACATTGGCTACGTGACACGAGACACGTACACGCATTTCTTTGCGGGCGTCCTCGAGGATATTCAAGCGTTCCTCGCCGGCGCTCCCATCCGCCAACTCCTGTAGCGACAGCCCTCTGACCGGGTACCGCGGCGCGCGCGCGTGTCGTGCTCCTCGATCACCCGGAGCGCCCGAGCGCCTCGATCACGGCGTCACCAACCTGCGACGTGCCCACGGCCGTCGGGTCGTCGCGCTTCGGCTTCATGTCGTAGGTCACGCTGCGACCCTCGGCGATCACGAGGGCGAGTGCTCGCTCGAGCCGATCGGCCGCGTCCTCTTCGCCGAGGTGGCGCAGCATGAGGACGCCACTGAACATCATGGCCATCGGGTTTGCCTTGTTCTGATTGGCATATTTCGGTGCGCTCCCGTGGGTCGCCTCGAACATGGCGACACCGTCACCGAAGTTCGCGCCGGCCGCGATGCCGAGCCCGCCGATCATTCCGGCGCCGAGATCCGTGAGGATGTCGCCGTAGAGGTTGGGCATCACCATGACGTCGTACATCTCGGGGTTCTGCACCAGCTGCATCGACATGTTGTCCACGATGCGATCGTTGAACTCGATCTGCGGGTATTCCTGACTTATCTCTCGGGCCACGCGGAGCCAGAGCCCGTCGGTGTCCTTCATGATGTTTGCCTTGTGCACGGCGGTCACCAGGTGGCGGCCGTTGTCGAGAGCCCACTGAAACGCGAACCTGAAGATCCGCTGGGTTGCGCCGATCGAGATGGGCTTGATGCTGATCCCGGAGTCGGCGCGCACGGTTCGTCCCTTGAGGCGCTCGATCAGCGCGATCAACTCGAGGGTTCCCGGCTCGCCTTCCGTGAACTCGATCCCGGCGTACAGGTCCTCGGTGTTCTCCCGCACGACGATGAGATCGATGTTCTCGAAGCGACTGCGTACCCCCGGATATGACTTCAATGGACGCACCAACGCGAACAGGTCGAGCTCGCGCCGGAGCGCCACATTGACCGACCTGATGCCCGTCCCCAGCGGCGTCGTCAGCGGGCCCTTGAGGGCGATCTTGTTCCGCCGGATCGACTCGATCACCTCCGGAGGGAGAGGGTTCCCGCCCTCCTCCATGACGCCGAGGCCGGCGTTGTGGACTTCCCAGCTGATGTCGACGCCGGTGGCGTCAATGGCACGGCATGCTGCGGCGCTCAGTTCGGGTCCGACTCCGTCGCCCGGAATGATGGTGATCGTGTGTCGCGCCATGCTTGTTGATCCCTCCAGGTTCAGTGACTGAAATGCTCAAACGGTGGCGCCGTCCCCGAGCCTCGGTGCTCAGCGCCTGTCAACACGCATCGGAAAGGCGGCGGTCACCGCGTGCGCGACGCACCTCATTGCTCACGCGTGAGGCTGGCATCGAGATCCTCGTACCCGGCGTAGTTCAACGTCGCCTCCATGTCCTGGCGCGTCAACATACGATCGAGCAGGGGGGCGGTGGTGCCCGAGTCACGGATCACGGTGTACGCATCGCGCTGAGCGCGCGCTGCGAGACGCAGTGAGGTGGTGGGCCAGATGATCATCTTGTAGCCCATGTGCTCCATCTCCTGCGCGGTGAACGCGGGAGTCTGGCCGAACTCCGTGAGGTTCGCGAGCAGCGGTGCGTCGACGCGCGCCGCGAACTCCCGGAACATCGCCTCGCTCGTCAGAGCCTCTGGAAAGATCGCGTCAGCACCGGCATCGAGGTAGCGGAGACTGCGTGCGACGGCGCCGTCCAGCCCCTCGCTCTCCAGTGCGTCGGTTCGGGCAACAATCAGCATGTCACGCCGCGCCATCACCGCAACCCTGATGCGGATCACCATGTCGTCCGCAGTCGCCAGGCGCTTGTCGCGCAGGTGGCCGCACTTCTTGGGCAGGATCTGGTCTTCGATGTGGACGGCCGCTGCGCCGGCTCCCTCGAACGACCGAACGGTGTAGGCGACGTTCAGCGCTTCGCCGTGCCCGGTGTCACCGTCAACCAGGACGGGTAGCCCCGTCGCGCGGACCACCTGTCGAATGAAGAAACAGACGTCGTCGATCGTGATCACACCGACATCCGGCAACCCCATAGACGCCGACATCGCCGCTCCCGAAAGATAGAGCGCATTGAAGCCCGCACTGCGCGCCTGGAGGGCGGCAAGGCCGTTGTGCGCGCCCGGCATGAGCACCGCCCCGGGGCGCTCGAGCAACTCCCTCAGCACGAGACCCGGCGAGCCCGGAGGCGTGACGAGACCGAGCGAGTCGACCATGAGTCATATATCATATATAAGCGGCGAAGAGGCTCGTCCTCACTGCGGCTCTGCCGCCTCTGCAGGCGGCGACCGTCGTTCATCCACTCTTGAGCACAGGTGGTGGTCTCAGCCATGCGCCAGATCGCGGTCATCGCCGGGGACGGCATCGGCAAGGAGGTGATTCCGGCAGGGATCCGCGTCCTGTCGAGCGTGTGCGACCTCGAATTCCACGAGCTGGGTTGGGGCTCGGACCTCTACCTCCGCACTGGCGCGATGATGCCCGAAGACGGCCTCCACGTGCTCGAGGATTTCGACGCGATCTACCTCGGCGCCGTGGGCGTTCCCGAGGTTCCCGACCATGTCACGTTGTGGGGCCTGCTGCTCCCGATCCGCAAGGCGCTGGAGCTGTCGGTCAACGTCCGGCCCGTCAACCTCTTGCGCGGAGTCCGCGGGCCGCTTGCCGGCCGCGGTCCGGACGACATCGACATGCTCTTCATCCGCGAAAACACCGAGGGCGAGTACTCAGGCGCCGGCGGGCGGGTGCACACCGGCACTCCGCTCGAGTTGGCTGTTGAGGTGCCCGTCTTCACTCGCGCTGCCATCGAGCGCACCGTGCGCTATGCGTTCGACCGCGCTCGCGAGCGCTCCGGCTCGCTGACCAGCGTCACCAAATCCAACGCCAGCAGATATACCTACGTGCTCTGGGACGAGGTGGTCGAAGACGTCCACCAGGAATATGCCGATGTCGTGATGGACCGTGTCCTGGTGGATGCCATGGCGGCACGCATGGTGCTCAGGCCCGATGCCGTCGATGTCGTGGTTGGCTCGAACCTCTTCGCGGACATCCTCACCGATCTCGGAGCGGCCCTCCAGGGCGGCCTGGGGCTTGCCGCCAGTGGGAACATCGATCCGACAGGACGGCATCCATCCCTGTTCGAGCCCGTGCACGGCTCGGCGCCGGACATCGCCGGCAAGGGCGTTGCAAACCCGATGGGTGCGATCCTCAGCGGCGCGATGATGCTGCGCCATCTCGGTGAGCTCAGCGCAGCGCAGCGCATCGAGGCTGCGGTCGCGCAGGTCACCGAGCGGGGCGACGCGCTCACCGCGGATCTTGGCGGGACGGCCTCCACCGCCGAGGTGACCGACGCGGTGATGGCGGCAGTCGCGGCCTGATCGCCGGCGTTCGGCGCCCGGTTGCCGAGCTACTTCCCTGTGATGCGGGCGCAGATGGCGCGAATCTCGTCGTCGGTCAATGCGCGATGGCGGACGGTGACGTCGTCGACGATTGCCTGCCAGACGAGCGGGATCTTCTCCCGATCGACGTGAAGGCCCAGCTGTTGCAGTTTGTCCTGCACCGTCCACATCCCGCTCGTGCGATTGACGATCCACTCCTTCTCGGCACCCACGAGGGAAGGCTCGTACGCCCAGTGGAGGAGGGGCTCCACCTTGAGCTCCTGGACGACGATCTCGGTGCCACCCCAGTTGTGGGCGCCGCGACCGGTCACGGCGTGCGCGGCTGACACCTGCACGCCGCTGATGTCCTCGACGAGGCGGGCGAGTGTGTTCATCTGATCAAGGCGGATACCGGTGTGCACCCCGTAGAGCACCTCGAGCGCAGTGGCCATCTGGGCGAGATCCACCTGACCGGCCGTCGCCGAGATCCCATTCACAGACACCTCGGTGACCTCCGCGCCAGCGTGGACGGCAGCGAGCGCGCACGCAACCCCGAGGCCGAACGCGTTGCGGATATACGTGCCGATCCGGCAGCCGGGCGCAAATCGGCGCACCAGGGAGATGATGTGATTCCAGCCCTCCGGCCCGATGCCAGCGGCTCCGTCTGAGAGCCAGATCTCGTCGACTCCCGCCGCGTGCATCGCGGTGCAATAGCGTTCGAGGTGGTTGTCGTCGACAAGCGTGAGCAGGTTGATGCCCGTGCTCGCGCGCAGGCCGTGCGATCTGATGCGCGCGATCAACTGGATCCCGCGCTCGATCTCCTGGTCGAGCGTCGTCGGCACGCCAAGCGTGCGCCAGTCGCCACCAGCCCACGAGGTGCGGTACGCCTCAGACCAGTAGATCGGTGTCGCCTCTGGCAGGGCGGGCATCCAGAATTCGGCCAGGGTGACTCCCACCTCGGCCGCGATGTCAACCATCGCCTCGGTCTGCGTGGCCCCCATCTTGATCCCGAGATCGGGCCGTATCGATTTGAGATGCGCGACCTCGTCGCGCAGGTCGGATGGCGACATCCCCCAGCCATGTGCCGACACCTCGATCTCCGGAACGCCGGCCTCGAGAATCGCCTCGCCAATCCTGCGCCGCTGGGCGCGATCGACGGTGACACCGGGAGCCTGCTCGATCACACGCAGCGTGATGTCCCGAAGGGTTGTCGAATGCGGGTAGTGATCGGGGAACGGCGCGCCCAGGACCGACGCGTCGCGGTTGTACGGGCTGACCGCCCAGCGCCCGGGCTCGAAGCTCCCGGGGCGGCGCCTGCGGGCGAATGCTTCCTGGATGTGGCGCACCTCATCAGGCGTCAGGTGGGGCGACTGTCCGGCCAATGACTCTCCTTCTGTCAGCGGGCCGATCCCGCCCGGCGACGCTCAGGTTGCATCGACGGCGGCGAGGATCGCAGCGGTGATGCTCTCGGTCGTCGCGGTGCCACCGAGATCCGGTGTGAGCGACTCACCGCGCGCAAGCGTCGCGGCGATCGCCGATTCGACGGTGTCAGCAGCCTCGACGAGCATGGGCGCGGCGTGCACCCGGCTGAGCCAGCGGAGCAGCAGGGCGCCCGAGAGGATTTCGGCGATCGGATTGGCGATGCCCTTGCCGGCGATGTCGGGAGCGGATCCGTGCACCGCCTGCGCCATCGCATGCTCGTCTCCGGTGTTCAAGCCCGGCGCGAGACCGAGTCCCCCCACCAGACCTGCCGCCTCGTCGGACAGGATGTCGCCGAACATGTTCGTGGTGACGACCACATCGGTGTCATCCGGGCGGAGGATGAGGCGCATCGCGAAGGCGTCGACCAGAAAGTCGTCGAAGGCGATGTCCGGATTCTCAGCGGCAACCTGGCGGCAGCACTCGAGGAAGAGACCGTCACCGCGGCGGAGCACGTTCGCCTTGTGCACGCAGGTCACCTTGCGCAGGCCATTGCGTTCCCGTGCGATCGCAAATGCTTGACGAGCGACGCGTAGGCTCGCGCGTCGGGTGACCACACGCACCGAGATCACCGTGTCCAGGTCGGGCCGCAGCTCGCCGTTGCCGTCGATGAGGTTGCGATCCGCGTAGAACCCCTCCGTGTTCTCGCGCACGATGACGACATCCATCTTTGGGCGCACGCATTCGATGCCCGGCCACGCCCTCGCTGGGCGCACGTTGGAATACAGCTCGAAGTTCTTGCGCAGATAGCCGCTCGGGTTGACGTAACGCGCATCGCCGATCGGGTAGTCGCGATGCGAGACGGGCCCAAGGATCCAGCCCGGGATATCGGGAAGCGCTTCGCGCGTCCGGATCGGAAGCGTGCTGCCCTCGGTATCCACCGCGGCGATGCCCGCGGGGAGCGGTATCCATTCGATGCGGACACCGTGCTGCCGCGCTGCGCGGTCGAGGACGCGTGTCGTCGATCGGACGATCTCGGGGCCGATGTCGTCGCCCTCCATGACGGCCACCCGGATGGACCCGCTCGCTCCGGCCGTCATCAGAGTGCGCCCGCCGGTCGGGCGATGCGTCGAGAGTTGTTCACCGCCATGGTGCGCACCTCGCTGTCGTTGAATCCCGCGTCGAGAAATCGATCGACCATGAGTGCCACGCCGTCCTCGACGGGCGGATTATGAGGCTGGCCGAGATCGCTGGAGAGCAGAGAGTGCTCCACGCCCGCCGCCCGCACATTCGAGAACAGCGCCTCCCAGCTGATGCGCCCCGCGTGCGGCGTGCCGAAGCAGCGCTCCAGGAGGCAGCCGCGGTCGCCCAGCTCGCGCTGCTGGTCCGGGGCGAGCTGTTGTGACGGAAAGTCGGGGTGCGTGATGATAATCCGCGAGACACCGGCATCCTGAGCCGCGCTGACCACCGGGATGATCTCGTCAGCGCCGAGGTGGCCGGTGCAGAGGACGAGATCGTATTCGGCGATCAGATCGAGGACCGTCCGGACCTCCGGAAGGATGCGTCCTGTTGGGTCGAGCATCCTGATGGGTGGCGGGCTGATGCCCTTTGCGCGCAACTCATTCTTCAGCGTCAACCAACCCGGCGGAGTCCCGGTGCCAGGAGAGTCCGCCGCGGCGGACTCGTTGATCGAGTCGAACGTCGGGAGCCACACGAAGGTCCCACCCGCCCGCGCGCAGATCTCGACGGCGACGGGGTTGACGCCTCCCACCGGCCAGTTGAGCGTGATCGCCCCGAGCACATCCACCGAGGACGACGCGCGAACAATCGCCGCGCGCTCCGCGGTCATCGTGTAGTGCGATTTGAGCGCGAAGCCTCCAAGTCCCAGCTCGTCGAAGCGCGTAGCGAGGGTCATGTCATCGATGCGCCGTGGGAGCACATCGGGGAGCACGTGGACGTGGAGGTCATAGGCGCCCTGGAGCAACTCGCGAGCTCGACTGGACGGGATTGGATGGGTCTGGGCCGCTGGCTCAGCGGCCATGGGCCGGTGCCTCGGTTTCGATTGTCGGCGCGGTCCGAGGCACGGTCAGGGCCATCAGTGCGCGCACATCCTGGGCGTCCCACGCGCCCTCGAGTACGGCGAGCAGTTCTTCCGTCTGCTCATCGCCGAGGCTCGGACGCACGTTGCCGCGGAACTTGCGCCGCTGATCGTCGGGCAACATCGGGTTGAGCCGTGTGCCACGTTGGGCCGGGACATCCTCCTCGAAGACCCTGCCGTCGAGCGTGGTCAGTTGCACACGAGCGGGGAAGGTGTCCGGCAGCATGGACGGATCGGCGTGGCAGTAGACGCGCGCTGCGAAATTGTGAATCTCTCGGTTGGCCAGCGTCGCCTCGTTGTAGTCATCGACCTCGACAGCGCCGAGCACGGCGAGCATGGCCACCGAGTACTGGAGACTAAATTTCATGTGGTAGAGCGAGCGTGGGTTCAGCTTGGCTTCGCGCGGCTCGCACACGAGCGGGATGCAGATCGGCGGGACGAAGCAGTCGATCCGGTCGACGTCTCTGATCGAGAGCCCCTCGCGGCTCATGATCGTCGCGGTGCCCTCCATCGATGCGTGGTTCCAGACGCCATTCGGCCACGGCTTGTACGTTGTGTCGGGAAGGATCCAGCGCTCGCCAAGGCCGTCGGTGATGTGGTCGAATTGAAACGTCGCTTCGTCGCCGTGCAGCAGCGCGTTGAAGAAACCGAACTTGCCTTCGAGGACCTCATGCGGCCCGGTGAAACCCTCGGCGGCGAGGAGCGCGCACGTGATCCCACCCTGCACTCCCCATCCCGGATGCAGCTGCTTGACCCAGCTTCCATCGATGAGCGTCTGCATCAGCCCCGACGACCTGCTGCCGGCCATCCCCAGCGCGTCCGTCGTGGCTGCGGCATCGAGGCCCATGAGCTTCGACGCGATTGCCGCGGCGGCGAAGGGTCCGGCCACACCCGTGCCATGCAGACCGCGATGGTGGAATTGATGCGGCGGCGCACCGGTGTTGATGCGCAAGCCGATCTCAGCGCCGGTTGCAAGCGCGAGCAGACACTGGGCTCCGCTGGCCTGCACCGATTCTGCAGCCGCGAGGGCGGCGGGAACCGCCACCGAGCTGATGTGCACAGCTGCCACACCGTGCATATCGTCATAGTCGGCTCCATGGCCCACCGCGCCATTCACCCAACCGGTGAGAGGTGCGGGGAAGCGCGTCCCGAAGACCATGGTGGTCGATTCCGGCGTGCCTCCCGATTTTGCCGCAACTCGGTGAATGATGCCCGCGGAGGCGGAGCGCGACCCCGCGATGCAGACGCCCACCTGATCGACGAGCCGCCATCGAGCGTCGTCGGCGACATCGGCGGGAAGGTCTTCGACGGCGACGCTAACCGACCACCGCGCAAGCCGCTCAGAGATGGTGTCGGTCGGTTCTTGAACCCGGCTCGAGTTCGATGCGTCTTGGCTCACCGGCAATATATCCTATATTAAACGGGACGGCGGTCGCGCCTGAATGGCGCCTCGAGCCGGTACCATGCGGATGCCCCGTGCGCCGGCGCGGAGCGCCGCCACATCGATGAACGAGAGGCTCCAGCCAGCACTGGCGAACGGAGGACAGGTCGAGTGACTGACCCAACCCATCACGCCGCGGAATTCATCACCCGTACGCGACTGGTAGACGTTCCACCCACGGTGATCACCGCAGCGAAACATTCGATGCTCGACGGCTTCGGTCTCGCCGTCGCAGGGTCGCGAACGGACGCGGCGCGGATCGCGCGCGATGAGGTCGCCTCCTACCATGCCGCGAACACCGAGGCAGCAGCGCTCGGAACCGGAACGCGGGGGCCCGCTCGCTTTGCCGCGTTCCTCAACGGGTTGGCGATCCACGCTGACGACTACGACGACACACAGCTGGCCACGTTGCCGGATCGTGTGTACGGCCTGCTGACTCATCCGACTGCTCCGGTGCTGCCGACCGCACTCGCCCTGGGCGAGGCAGGAGGGGGAAGCGGCGCCGACGTGCTGCTGTCATACGTCGTGGGCGTCGAGATCGAGACCAAGGTTTCGGAGGCGATCAACCCTCGCCACTATGACGACGGATTCCATTCGACGGGAACAGTCGGCACCATCGGATCCGGTGCCGCGGCCGCCTGTATGCTCGGACTCAGTGCCGACGTCACCCGGGTTGCGCTGAGCATCGCCGCGTCGCAGGCAGCCGGCCTTCGCGAGAACTTCGGAACCATGACCAAGCCGTTCCATGCCGGGCGAGCGGCCGAGAGCGGACTGCTCGCGGCGTCGATGGCGCACCGCGGCTTCACCGCCGCGAACAACATCCTCGAGTCACCACGTGGGTTCTTCAGCGCGGCGGGAGGGGGATTCGAGGCCTCAGCGTTCACTCCGGGCGCACCCTGGACGTTCGACGCGCCGGGTGTCTCCATCAAGCCGCATCCCTCAGGATCTCTCACCCATCCGGCGATGTTCGCGCTGATGGAACTCCTCAAGGCGAACGACATCCAGGCGGCCGACATCGAGGAGGTCTCGGTGGGGACCAACCGGCACATGCCGAATGCCCTGATCCATCACGACCCGCACGACCACCTCGCCGCGAAATTCAGCATGGAGTTCTGCATGGCCATCCTCTGCATCGAGCGCAGAGCCGGTCTGGCCGAATTCACCGACGGCGTGGTCATGCGAGGCGACGTCCGGGACATGATGCGGCGCGTCAGCTTTGTGGTCGACCCCGAAGCCGAGGGAGCCGGGTACAACAACATGACGAGCATCGTGCGAATCCGTCTGCGCGACGGGACGCGGTACGAGAATCGCGCCGCGTTCGGGAAGGGGAGCCCTCAGAACCCCATGTCCGAAGCCGAAGTTCGTGAGAAGTTCATGGAGTGCATTGAGTCCGGAGGCATCGCAGCGGAGGCGGGAGCGCACGCTGCGGATCTCATCCTGAATATCGAGGACCAGCACGGGCTCAGCGAGGTGATCAGCCTGCTCACCAACGCTCAGGGCTGAGTGCCTGGGTCACGTCAGACGCGGTCGCGCCGCTCTTGATGAGGCTGGTCACGGCCTCCTCGGCGCGCTCCGCTGCTTCGCACTGAGCGATCACCGTCTCGACACTCTCCAGGGGAACGACGCACACGCCGCTGTCGTCCGCTGCGATCAGATCGCCGGGGCGCACCTGCACGCCGCAGATGGACACCGTGCCGTTGATCTCCACCGCTTCGAGGCGATGGCGCCCGGTGATCGGCGTCCGGCCGCGACTCCACACGTGCGGGCCTGTGGCACGAATCGACGCGATGTCGCGCACGCCGCCGTCGACGATGCACCCTGCGATGCCAAGCCGGACGGCCCAGAGGGCTGAGAGGTTGCCCATCACCGACGTCCCGGCGGCACCCCCGCAGTCGAACACGGCGACGTCGCCGGCCTCACCGACTCCGTAGAGGTCGCGGTCGGCCAGGAGTGGCCGGCTGTCACGAGCGTAGTGGGCACCCGGGGTGCCACCCCGGCCCGCATATCGGATCGTGACAGCCGGGCCGCAGATGCGCTGGCCTGGGGCGAGTGGCATCAGCACATGCGCGGGGATTGCCGACCCCACGCCGAGCGAGTCCATCGCATCCGAGACTGTCGACGTGAGGTCGGTGATTCGCTCGAAGCGAGCGATGACATCGGCGTGCGGCCGTGCGATCTGCACGGCGCGAATGCGACTTTCGTCGATCAGACCCAGCAACCGGCCGCGCACCGCACTCAGCTCAGCTTCGCTTGCCATTCGCGCTCCACGCATGCACATCAGGTGCGCCACGATCGGGCGCACACGCGGACATCAGGGACCCGAGCTCGCGGATGTCTCGGGCCGACGGCACTGCCATGACCTCGTCGAGCAGGCGCTGCACCGCTTCGTCGCCGTAGTCACGGGCTGCGTTGTCGCGGAATTTCGCGATGACATCGTCGCGGGTGAGCGGGTGCGAGCCGCTACCGCGAGGTGCCTCCACGGTGATGCGTCGCTCGCGCCCGTCGGCGGTCGACACCTCGACTCGCGCGGTGAGCTGGGGTCCAGCGGCTGCAGTGCGCACAGCGAACTTTGCGACCCAGGCGTCGAATGATCCAGCGTCCTCGGTGAGCCGCCGCTGGGCCTCGGGACTGAAGGTGTCGACGTTCACCCGTCCGTCGACGAGCGCAGCAAGCGCGCAGAATCGAAGACTGAACTTGGCGTTATCGGATCCGAGCACCGTCTTGTCGGCGATCGCTTCCGCGAGTGGGTGGACCTCGACGTGTAGCATTCGCACGTCGCCCGCGTGACGGAGATCCAGTGATCTCCGGAGCTCGAGCGCCGCGTCAATGGTGGAGTGGGTGAGGAAGCACGATGGATACGGCTTGATTGCGACTCGGGCGGCGGCCCCGGCGCAGTCGTCACCCCAGGGAACGGAGGCGGGTGCGTCGCGTCCCAGCCAGAGTGCGAACACTCCCCGGTCACCGAAGGCGGCGCCGCGCGGAGCACTCAACCCGCCGGCTGCGAACAGTGCAGACCGAACGCCGATCTCAGCCGCGCGCGCTGCCTGCAGTGACTTGCCATCGCTGCCGAACGCAACGCCGAGCCCCGCGGCCTGGAGGGCGGCAAGCTCGACCGCGTCCGCGGTCGCCTCGGTATCGTGCGTCAGCAGCCAGCCGCACGCCGCGGCGGCGCCGAGCGCTCCGAGGATGGCGGTCGAATGAGCTCCCGCGGCGTTGAGGGCGCGACCGCAGTCCGCGGCGAAATCCACGAATCGGATGCCGATGTCGTACGCGTCAAGAAGTTCTCGACCACTGCGCCCGTGGTCACGACCGAGTGCGAGCAGCCCCGGAAGCAGGGCCGTAGCCGTGTGGCAGAGTGATCGCTCGTGCGTGTCATCGAAGTCGAGCGCGTGCATCCGGATACCGTGCAGCCATGCCGCATCCCACGCTGTGTGCGACGCCTCGAACACGGTCTCAGCGGAACGCGCCGCATGTGATGAGCGACCGGCCAGTGCCACCCCGACGCCGTCGAGCATGAGGTCGAGGAGGCGCGCGATGTCATCCTCAGCACCGGCGCGGGCGAAGACGCCGATCTGGTCGACCAGCGCCGTGTGACGGCCGTCGCGAGTAGAGGCGTCCTTGGAGCCCGGTGTCGCCACATCAGCCTGTGCCATCTGCTCCTCCGCGATTGCTCGAGATTTACTCTGGGTGTGTGCCGTTGGCAGCACGCCGCTCGCCCGCCAGCAGCGCTCGCGCAGCCCGCCGGATGTGCTTGCGCACCGCACGAGCCGCCGCGGGGATGTCGCCGGCGATGACGTTGTTGAGAATCTCCGCGTGCTCATCTACGGCGTCCGCACGATTGTTGCTTCTCGCGTTGATCTCGCGGTAGAGCAGTGAGCGATCCCACAGCGTGTTGATCATCTGCAGCAGCACCGGCGAGTCGGCCGGCGTGTACAGCATGAAATGAAACTGACGGTTGATTTCGCTCCACGCCAGCGCCTGCCCTTCCAGGGGCATCTGTGCCATGCGCCGGTTCAACTCCGCTGCCTTCTGAAGTTGGCTCGGCTCAAAGTGCGGGCCGGCAAGCCGCAGCGCCATGTCCTCGAGGAGCTCCCGAATCCTGTTGATCTCGGTGATCTGGGGGAGCGACAGCTTGGCGACGAATGCCCCTCGGCGGGGGAGGATCTCCACGAGGCCCTCTGCCTCCAACTGCCGCAGACTCTCTCTGACCGGAATGATGCTGACACCGAGACGTTCCGCCAGCACCTGCTGATCGAGGCGCGTCCCAAGGTCGAAGGTCCCGTCGAGGATCCATGCGCGAATCTCGTTGCTGACGTAGTCGCTCGCGGTCGCCGGCGGCCGGCGCTCGTGCTTGCGAGATCTACTATCGAGCACCGGCCGTGTTGCGCTCGATGCAGCCGACTTAGCAGGCATGGTCGCTCACGTTGTCGTCACCTCCGTCCCCGAAGCCCTCTCAGCTGACACTGACGCCCAATCATACGGGACAGAGATCGGATGCTCCAGACTCATATGACTCCATCAGCCGCGAGCTGCTCCAGTTCGGCATCGCTGATGTCCAGCCAGTCCGCATAGATCTCGCGGGTGTGCTCCCCGAGGCGAGGTCCTGCATGACGGATACTGCCTGGGGTTCGCGAGAATTTCGGGACGACGTTCTGCATGCGTACCGACCCCAGGTCGGGATCATCGACAGCGATGATGCTTTCGCGCTCTCGGAAGTGCGGGTCCTCGAACACGCCTCGGACGTCGTAGATCGGGGCCACTGCCGCGCCGGCATCGTTCAGGGTCGCGAGCACCTCGCTGGTCGCGTGCCGGCCGATCCAGTCGTCGAATACCTGGTCGATGCTCGCGGAGTTCTCGGTCCGTGCCTGATTATTCACATAGCGAACATCACTGATGAGCTCGGGTCGCCCGATCGCCCGGCACGCCCTCGTGAACACACTCTGGGTGCTGCACGACATCGCAACCCAGTCGCCATCCTTGGTCTTGAATGCGTTGCGCGGTGACGCAAACGGGAGTCGCGAGCCGAGCCGGCCGGCGACGATGTCGAGCTGATCGAAGTCGATGAAATGGTGACCGAGCATGGTCAGCATCGGTTCGTAGATGCCCAGGTCGATCGACTGACCCTTGCCGCTCACGGTGTCTCGCTCGTGCAGCGCGACCATGACGGCGAAGGCGCCGCACAACCCGGTCACCGCGTCGGCGAGGCCGAAGGACGGCAGCGTCGGTGGTCCATCCGGCTGGCCGGTGACGTGCGCGAATCCGCTCATCGCCTCGGCGAGCGTCCCGAACCCCGCACGCGAGCTGTACGGGCCGGTCTGCCCGAACGCGGAGATGCTCAGCATCACCAGGCGGGGATTCAATTCCTTGAGCGTCTCGTACGCTAGTCCCCAGCGCTCGAGTGTGCCCGGCCTGAAGTTCTCGACGAGGACATCAGCCTTGGCGACCATGCGCTTGAGCAGAGCCTGACCCTGGGGCTTGTGCAGGTCGAGAGTCACGGATCGCTTGTTGCGACCAACCACCTTCCAGAAGAGCGGGACGTCGTTCTTCAGGCTGCCCCATCCTCGCATCATGTCGCCCTCGGGATGCTCGACCTTGATGACATCGGCGCCGAAATCCCCGAGCCACATCGCGGTCATCGGAGCGGCCATGAACGAGGCGATATCGAGGACTTTGATGTCCGACAGGGGCGGGAGCTCGGCGTCAGCGGTCACGGCGCAACCGATGATCGGCTCAGGTCCTCGGCCTCGGCCGCGCTGATGAGCCCGAGTTCCTCGGCACGCTGTGCCGTGATGTACCCCCACGCAGCCGCGCGTCGAAGCTGCGCACGGACATGGCGGTCGGTTCCGATGTCGAGGAGCTCGCCTCGGCTTCCGGCGACGGCCCCCTTGTCGTCGGCAGTCGCGCCGCGGAAGGCCTCGAGCTCGGCGATCAGACCGTCGATGACGGTCGGGGAGAACGCCGCCCGGAAGGCCAGCTCGGTGGCCAGCAGTTGGAGCGGATGCCCTGCCCAGCGGCCGCTCATGCCGACGTCGATCGAATGCCGAGCGTCATCGAAGTTCGCGGCCATGCGGTCGACGACGAGCGCATGATTCTCCGCGGGTGACAGTCCCGGGAGCCCGACTGGGAAATCGAGCGTCATCCCGTCTATGGCTGGGACGCCCATCGCGCCCGCAACCGTCACGATGGTCATGCGAGCCCATTCGCAGATGGGATGGCGATACCGGACCTCAGGCAGACCCAGGTCGGCGCTGAGATCGACAGTGCCGAGGATGATCCCTGCGAGTCGATCCCGGCCGGCGAGAGCAAGCTGCGTCAGGTTGAGCACGCCCCAACCGGTTTCGATCTGGAAGCTCACACGAATGCGATAACGGCTGAGGCCGAGTTGATCTTCGATGGTGGAGAGGACCTCTTCCAGCCACTCCACCTCGTGGACGTGGCGGATCTTCGGCAGGACGATGCCGTCGAGCGGATACGCGTTCGGGGCCCGTCCTTCCCCCGCCCGGATCAGGATGTCGACGAGGTCATCGGCGCAACGCGGATCCTCGATGCCCGCGGGTCGGATGAAACACAGGGTCGATCCACGGTCGACCTCACGGAGGAGCCTGACGGCGTTGGATCGCGCCTCCTGAATCATGTGCGGTGCGATACCGTCTTCGAGATCGAGAAGGACGACCGGCGCGCCGCGGCCGCCAAGCACTTCTGCGACGGCCGTTGCGGGCAGGTCCAGCCGGCTCGCCAGCTCGTCGGCCTCGATGCCGTACCGGTCCATGAGGCGTGCGGAAACGGCGTGAGCGTTGGTCAGCGCCTTCTGCGCCAGCGTGAATTCCGACGCGGGCGCTGTCAGATGCGCCTGCTGGCGCAGGTAGGGGAGGGGCAGCTGCGCGCGGGCTGCCTCACCGCGGCGGACCGCCTCGGTCTGGCTCGCCCGGAAGCGTTCGCGGAGTGCCGTGCGCGCGTCGGAGGTGCTGTCGGTCATTGATCTCCCTCTTCGTGGCGGCGCGCACGGGTATCGGCACGGGTGCGTTCAGTTTCGGCGAGGGCGGCAATGCCCGAGGCATCGACCACCACTCCGTAGTCGCGCCGGGCGGCCTCCCCGCTGATGTAGCCGTCTCGTAGGTCGTCGACAACGCGTGACGGGTCGCGGTCCAGTGGGTCACCCCATCCGCCACCGCCGCCGCCGAACAGCCTGACGCGCGCGTCGGAGCTCAGGCGCATGTCGTCCCGCTTGAGGACGAGCTCCCAGTCGGCGCCCGGCTCCGCCTGGATGAATGCGCGGTTCGGCCGGCCGGCCAAGCCGCCGTTGAGCCCCCACGGAAGGCACTCGTGGCGGTCGACATTGATCTGCATGGATGCCGAGGCCGACAGCAGGCGGAAGGTGCGGCGGTAGCCGAGGCCGCCTCGATGCAGTCCGGCGCCCGCGCTGTCGATGTCGAGTGCCGACTCCTCGACGAGGATCGGGATGGTCGACTCCTGAACCTCCACCGGCACGTCCGGTGTATCGCCCTCGTGGAAGCACACCGTGGCGCTGACCCCATCCTCGTGGGGACGGCCACCGTGGCCCCCCGGCACCGGCTCGAAGAAGACGAACCGGCGGTCGTTCAGGTCGCGGCCCTGGATGAGGCACATCGGGATGTCGCCGAAATGTCCCGCCGGGATCGCGTCCGGAAGTGCGGGGCTCAGGGCCTTGAGGATCACGTCCAGCGTCGTGCTCGTGGTGCGCGCCCACCAACCGCACGCCGCCGGCAGCGTCGCACTCACGATTGTGCCGGGCCTGACCACGACGTGGAGAGGGCGGAAGTGGCCCTCGTTGACTGGTTCATGCGGCGTGGTGAGGCATTTGAAGGCGTTGCGCGCGATTGAGATTGCGCCGGTGAGTCCGGTGTTGATCGAACCCCGCGTTTGATCCGCAAAACCCGAGAAGTCGATGGTCATCTCGTCGCCGGAGACCTCGATGACCACGGGGAGCGCGACGTGCTCGCCGAGCGTGATGCCGTCATCGTCGAGAAAGGCTTCCGCGCGGTAGGTGCCGTCGGCGATCTGCCTGACCGCGGCCCGCGCGAGGCGCTCACCGTGGTCGAACATCGCCGCCGACGCCTCTTCGAACTGCGCGCGCCCGTAGCGCTGAACCAGCGCGTCGAGCCGGCGCTCGCCGGTCCGGCACGCGGCCACCTGGGCCCTGAGATCACCCAGAACCTCCTCGGGCATCCGCGTGTTGTCGGCGATCAGGCGGTGAATACCAACCTCAGGATTGCCGCGTGCGTAGAAGCGCAGCTGCCGGATACGAAGCCCCTCCTGGTAGATCTCGGTCAGCCGGGTCGAGCGCGAACCTGGCACCGCACCGCCCATGTCAACCATGTGGCCGCGTGCCACCGCGAAGCCGATCAGGCCGTCGGAGAAGATCGGTGAGTAGGTCGCGACATTGTTGATGTGCGTGCCGATGCTGAGCGGGTCGTTGCTGATGTACACGTCGCCTGGCTCGAACGCATCGATGCCGAGCAGGTCGATCCCGTCTCGAACCACGTCGCCCATGTCGGCGAGGAACATCGGCAGTCCAGGCGCGCAGGCGAGGATGTTGCCCGTGGGATCGACCAGTCCGACGCAGACATCCTGGATCTGATGGATGCTCGGACTGTAGGCCGCTCGCTTGACGTTGCTCATCATCTCGTCAGCAGTGGCAACCAGGCTGTGGCGGATAACGGCCGTCGTCACCGCGTCGACGCGTCGCGCCGTCGTCGTCACGCCGCTTCTCCGAGTCGGATGCGCAGATGGCCGTCGCGCAGGACCTGCGCGCGATCGCGCACAGGGATGAGCACGGTGGTTGCGACGTCTTCGATGATTGCCGGGCCGTCCACCACCGCCCCCGGTGGGAGGTTGGGGCGGCGATGCACGGCGCAGTCGTGCCAGCCACCATCGTCCATCAGCACCTGGCGCCGGCGCTGCGCCGCGACCCGGACCGGCGCGGGTTCCGCCCCAGAGCCCGGCGCGGGTTTGGCCACCTCGGAAATCGCGCTGACCCGGAGCGCACGAACCTCAATGGGCTCCCTGGGCGCGTTGTGTCCATACCTGTCGGCATGTGCCCGGTGGAAGAGGTCGGGCAGTTGCGCCGAGAGCCTGACGCCCGCACCGGGCGGTACGGTCAGCGTCAGCGGATGGAACTGTCCGACATATCGGAGGTCGAGCTTGCGGATGTAGGTCATCCGGGAGATGGCGTCGCCGATGAGCTGATGCGTGACGTATTCGGCGGCCTCGGTTTCGAGCTCACGGAAAAGGGCATTGAGTTCGGCGTCGTCAATCGAGTCGAGACGGCCGAGCAAGGTGCGCGCGACGTCGTGGCGGAGGTCGGTGACCAGCATGCCGAAGGCGGCGAAGGTCCCCGCGCCGGAGGGGACGATCACCTCGGGCACCTGCAATTCCGCAGCGAGGGACGCGGCGTGCACTGCCCCTGCTCCGCCGTACGCAACCAGGGTGAAATCCCGCGGATCGCGTCCTCGTTCGATGGTGATCGACCTGATCGCCGACGCCATGATCGTGTTGGCGATGCGCACGACGCCGAGCGCGCATTCCGGTCCGTCCATGCCGAACGCTCGACCCAGGCGCGTGAGCGCGCTCGCCGCAAGTTCTGCGTCGAGCCGCATCTCGCCGCCGAGAAAGTAGTCGGGGTCGATCCTGCCCAGCGTCACATTGGCGTCGGTGATGGTGGGTTCGACACCGCCGAGCGCATACGACGCGGGTCCAGGCACCGACCCGGCGCTCCGCGGTCCGACACGGAGGCCGCCGCCCTCATCCACGTACGCAATGCTCCCGCCGCCGGCGCCGACCTCGACGATGTCGAGAAACGGAACCTGCACCGGAAGCCCCAGCAGTCTGCCGCCGATGAAGTATTCGGTGGAGGCCTCCGGCTCACCGCGGTTGATGACGCACGCCTTGGCGCTGGTGCCACCCATGTCGAACGCGATGGCGTCACCGGTTCCAAGCCCCTGTGCCATCCGGGCGACTCCCGTCACCCCGGCGGCAGGCCCGGATTCGAGCGTCCGTATCGGCTGGACCACCGCCACCGAGGACGTCATCACGCCGCCGTTGGACTGGGTGATGAGCAGCGGAGCGGTGCATTCGTGCGCGCTGAGATGGGCCCTGAGCCGCTGGAGATATCCGGAGACGAGTGGGCCCACGTACGCATTCACGACGACGGTGCAGGTGCGCTCGTATTCACCGATCTCACGCGACAGTGCTCCGGAGGTCGACACGAACACGTCGGGACGGCGCGAGCGAACCTCAGCAGCTGCGGCGATCTCGTGTTTCGGGTCGACGTACGAGTGGAGGAAGGAGATGGCCACGGACGCGACATCGTCCGGGAGACCATCGATCGCCGCCCTCAGGCCGTCGAGGTCGAGCTCGTGCAACTCGTTGCCACGTGCATCCAGACGCTCGCGCACCTCGACCCGCAGCGTTCGCGGCACCGGGCACATCCGTGGCCTGAAGAAGAGGTTGTACATGTCGGGGCGGTTCTTACGCCCCATCTCGAGGACATCGCGGAAGCCCTCGGTCGTGAGCAGCGCCGTTTTCACTCCGGTCTGCTGGAGCACGGCATTGATGGCAATCGTTGATCCGTGGATGAACGCGGCTGTGTCCGGCAACGAGATGTCGGCATGCTCGAGCGCTCGGATCACTCCGACAACAGGGTCGTCGGGGACGGTGAGGACCTTGCTGCCCGTGATGCTGCCGTCAGCCTGGTTCCAGGCAACCAGGTCGGTGAACGTGCCGCCGATATCGACGGCGACGCGCCAGGTCACCGACTGGCCGCCGCCGGTTTCACCGTGTTGCGCAAGGTGCCGATCGTCTCGACAGAGGTCTCCACAACATCGTCGGGTTGCAGCCATCTCGGTGGCGTGCGCGACGCGCCGATCCCGGCCGGCGTGCCGGTCAAGATGAGATCCCCGGGATGGAGCGTGGTCACCGCGGAGATGTACGCGATGAGGTGCGGGATCGAGAAGAGCATGTGATCAGGAGTGTCATCCTGGAGCAGTTCACCATTGATCCTGCAGGTCACGTGGAGTGACGTCGGATCGGGCACCTCGTCGGCGGTCACTAGAAAAGGCCCGATCGGCAGGAAGGTGTCGAAGCTCTTCCCGAGCAACCACTGCCCAGCCGGCTTCTTCAGCTGCCAATCCCTCGCCGTCACGTCGTTGGCGACAAGGTACCCGAGCACGAAACTCGACGCGTCGCTTTCTGCGATGTCGCGTCCCCGCCGACCGATGACGACCGCGAGCTCCGCCTCGTAGTCCACCCGCCTCGGCGCGATCGCCGGCAGAATCACATCATCGTAGGGACCGACGATCGACGAGGAGAGCTTGGCGAAGATGATCGGCTCGGTCGGGATCTCAGACTGCGTCTCGTTCGCGTGCTCGGCGTAATTCCTCCCGACGCAGAGCACCGCGCGGGGGTGCTCCAGCGGCGCTGCGAGGGCCACCTCCTCCAGGGGGTATCCGGTCCCATCGCGCGCGGCCTCCTCCATGTGGCGAATCCGCTCGTCGGACTCGGCGAGCACGGTGGTCAGGTCTTCGGTGCCGGCATCGCCCGTTGCAGGAAAGATGGCGTTGCCGACCACGAACCCCGTCCGGAGTGCGTCGCCACCGCGTCGAAACCTGGCAATCTTCATGGCGCATATAATATAGGCGTTTGTGGAGGCATCGCTGGGCGGGCCCCTGGCGGCCTGCGCCGCCGTCTCGCTGGCACTCGCCGGTCCGCTGGGACGCCGCAGTTTGCATCACCTCGGCGACCCTGGTCAAATGGTCGCCACGCCTATATCCTATATTTCTGCTTGACAGCGGCGCGCCTATTTTCTATTCTCCAGAACCCAGTACCCCGGGGTCGTTCCCTGGACCCGTGGGGTGGTTACGGACACGGAGCAGACGTTCAGGGCCACGGCCGGACTGACCGCCGCATCGGGGATGGGCGGACGAGGGTGACGAATATGGCAATCGCTAGGGTTAGGCCGACATTGGCAGCGAGCGTGGTGACCGTGGGCGTGCTTGCTTTGGCGGCATGCGGGTCGAGCTCATCGCCGAGCAGCAGCAGCAGCAGCCCCGTGCTCCTTGGACTGATCGGACCATTGACGGGTGCCCGAGCCGATGTTGGTCAGGGCATGGTCACCGGCGCCAAGGTCGCGCTCGACGTGATCAACGCCGATGGTGGCGTGCTCGGCGGCAAGGTCACCCTGGACGTCCAGGACGACGCGGCCGACCCCGGAGACGCGGTGCCGGCGGCTCAGAAGGAGATCCAGTCCGACGGTGTGGTCGGCATCGTCGGCCCGACGTCGCTCACCGACTCAGTCGTGCTTCCCCTCGCGGTGAAGGCGAACATCCCCAACCTGATGTGGGGCGGCGGAGCGGCCTTCGACGCGATCCCGAACTCGCAGTTCTTCCGCATGTCCCCGTCGGATACGGAGCAGGCTGACGCCATGACGGTGTACGCGCACTCCAAGGGCTACACCAAGGTGGCGCTGGCGATCGGCAACCAGTCCGCGGATCAGTCGCTGGTCCCGGGCATCGTGGCGTCGGCCGCGAAGCTGGGAATCACCATCACCAACCAGGTCACGATCGCGGTCGGATCGACGTCCTTCCGAAGTGAGATCCAGCAGCTGTTCTCGCAGCAGCCCCAGGCGATCCTCGCCCAGTTCGACATCCCCTCAGCCGGTGTCCTCTTTGGTGAACTCAAGCAGGAGGGTTTGCTGGGGACTCCCTGGATCGCGAGCAACCTCTGGTTCGCCAGCGAGTTCCTCTCCTCGGTCAGCAACCCGATCGCTGCCGGGCCGATCTACATCGCCAACTCCGGAACCGAGAACCAGGGCTATCCTGGCTTCCTCACCAACCTGACCAAGTACACGGGCGCGACGCAGCCCAGCAACGGTGAAACCTACATGTACGACGCGGTGAACGTCTGGGCGCTGGGCGCACAGGAGGCCGGCACGACCAGTTCACCCGGTATCGAGCAGGGCATTCTCAAGGTTGCCAATGGTCCTGGCACACAGTGTTTCGACTACACGACCTGCCTGGGCCTCCTCAAGGCCGGAAAGCAGATCAACTACGAGGGCTCGGCCAGCAGCGTCGACTTCGACCAGCATCACAACGTGTACGGGCCGTTCGACATCCTGCACTACAACACCGACGGCACCTCGACCTCGGTCGACGTCCTCACTCCACAGCAGATCCAGCAAGCGCTCGCGGCGGGAT
>CAAGKR010229586.1_pt1 | contig 23171 bp, 20 predicted proteins | sample 2556971 | NCBI WGS metagenome assembly CAAGKR01 (sample SAMEA5207829, study PRJEB30636) | soil metagenome | biome: forest; feature: boreal; material: soil | place: USA | collected 2011-09 | depth 1 m | reverse complement strand
TCCGGATTTTCGGAGGATGGGGGAAGCCGTGAAAGGTCCAGGGTTGGTGTCCTCAGGTCGTTCTTGTTCCTCAGTGCTTGCGTTCCTCCGCCCGTTCGCGTGCTCCGTTCTCTTGTGTTTCAGCGTGTCCGCCCGGGCCCAGGACTCACCTCTCGCGCAGCCTCCCAAGGTTTCCACGGCCAAAAGCGACACCCCTCCCGTCAAAATCGTCCCCGGTAAGGTCATCCGCAGCGACGTCGATCTAGCCCTTGTAAACGTCACCGTAACCGACCCCTTTAACCGCCTTGTCACCGGCCTGGACCAGGACAATTTCCGCGTTTTTGAAGACAACTCCGAGCAGGAAATCATCACATTTTCTTCCGAAGACGTGCCCATTTCCATTGGCGTCATTTTCGACTACAGCGGCAGTATGTCTAACAAAATAGACAAAGCCCGCGAAGCCGCCCTGCAATTCTTCAAGACCGCCAATCCGCAGGACGAGTTTTTCCTGGTCAGCTTCAATGAGCGCGCAGAACTTACCAGCACCTTCACCAACAGTGTCGAAGATTTGCAAGGCCGCATGATGCTAACGGCTCCTAAGGGCCGGACCGCTCTTCTCGACGCCATCTACCTCGGACTCAGCCAGATGCGCGGGGCACACAATCCAAAACGCGCCTTGCTGATCCTTTCCGATGGAGGCGATAATCATAGTAGGTACAACGAAAACGACATCAAGCGGCTGGTGAAGGAAGCAGATACCCAGCTCTATGCCATCGGCCTTTACGACCCGCTTGGTTACCGCAATCGTACCCCGGAAGAACTCAACGGCCCTTCCTTACTGGCTGACATCACGGAGTTGACCGGTGGCCGCGTGTTTGCCGTCGAGCATCTAAATGATTTGCCAGACGTTGCATCCAAAATCGGCATGGAGCTGCGCAACCAATATGTTCTGGGATACAAACCGAGCAATCATGTGCACGACGCGCGCTGGCGAAAAATTAAAGTCCGTTTGCGCGCCCCGAAAGGCCTTCCGCCGCTCACTGCCTACTCCAAGACCGGATACTACGCCCCGGCCCATTAATTCCTATCGCCTGTTCCCCACGTTTGCCTTGCTATTTTTCCTAGTGTTTTTCTCTCTGACTGCCCAGTTACTCCGCGCTCAGATACCCGTAAACGAGCCGCCACCACCCCCGCCTCCCGGTCTGGACGCTTCCAAATCGCAATCAGGGAGCAAAATTCAAGTCGATGTCAACCTCGTCGTTCTGCACACCACCGTGCTCGATGATCGCGGCAAATTCGTCGAAGGTCTGGGCCAGGATAATTTCCGCGTCTTCGAGGATAAAGCCGAGCAGAAACTCTCGGTCTTCAAGCGCGAGGACATTCCTGTCAGCATGGGTCTGGTCATCGACAACAGCGGCAGCATGCGAGACAAGCGCCCACGCGTCAACGAGGCTGCCCTGACCCTCGTTCAGAACAGTAATCCTCAGGACGAAGCCTTCGTCGTAAATTTTAACGACGACTTTTATCTCGATCTGGACAAGGATTTCAGCAATAGCATCCCCGAGCTGAAGGAAGCCCTCGAACGCATCGACGCGCGCGGCAGCACCGCTCTTTACGACGCCATCATCGGCTCGCTGGACCATCTAAAAAAGGGGGTGAAGGAAAAGAAGGTTTTGCTGGTGGTTACCGATGGCGAAGACAATACCAGCCGCAGTTCGCTCGAAAAAACTATCCGCGAAATACAGAAAACCGACACGGTCATCTATACCATTGGCTTGCTGGGCGCCGAAAGTAAGCGCAACGCCAAGACCGCCAAGCGGGCCCTCGGCGAAATCGCTTTAGCTTCCGGCGGAGTCGCTTATTTCCCTGAAAATGTGGAAGACGTCCACGCCATCTGCGAACAGGTCGCCCACGACATTCGCCACCAATACACGCTCGGTTACTATCCGTCCAATGCCACGCGCGATGGCAGCTTCCGTACTGTACACGTGGACGTGATCCCGCCCCGCGGCAGGGGCAAGCTCGTAGTCCGAACCCGTAACGGGTACTACGCCCCCACCGCCCGCCCCATCACCGGCAAATAACTTCTTCCTTTGCGCCATGTCTTTTAGGTTCGGCAAAAAATTGTCATCTCGAGATCCGTGCTGTTAGGTTCTCAGGGTTTCATCGTACGAATCGTCCTCAATTTCTAATTTTTCGACGATTTCTCCGCGCTCCGACCTCGCGCCCTCTGTGTAACAAGCTTTCATCTTTTCCTCACCCACCAACCATCTCCAAAAAACTCTCCCCCCGCAAAATCTTTCCTCCAAAATTCTCCGCCACCGTTTGCCCCATATCCGCCAACGCTTCGCGCACTCCCAAATCCACTCCCCTCGCCGATCCGCCCACGTAAGCCAGAATCGGAACATATTCCCGCGAATGATCTGTTGTCGCCCATCGCGGATCCGGATCGCATCCATGATCTGCGGTAATCAGCAACAAATCGCCATCGCTAAGCATCTTGAGATATTCCGCCAGCCACGCATCAAACTCTTCCAGACACCTCGCAAATCCCTCCACGTCTTTGCGGTGCCCGTAGAGCATATCGAAATCCACCAAATTGCAAAAAATCAGCCCACTTTTCCGCTCGCGCGTCGCCGCCGCCAATTTCTCCATTCCATCCGCATTCGATTTCGTTGTCACGTACTCTTCGACGCCGCGTCCGTTATAAATATCGTGAATTTTACCAATCCCAAACACTGGCACCTCCAATTCCTTCAATACATCCAGCAGCATCGGCTTCGGCGGTTCCACCGCGTAATCATGCCGCCGCGCAGTCCGCACAAAATTCCCAACGGTCCCCGTAAACGGCCGCGCAATCACCCTGCCGACGCGGTGCTTCCCATCCAACAATTTCCGCGCGATCTCGCACATGCGATAAAGATCCGCAACCGGTATCACCTCTTCATGCGCAGCAATTTGAAACACGCTGTCGCCGGACGTATACACAATCGGCTTGCCCGTCCGCACATGCTCCTCTCCCAAATCCTTCAAGATCTCCGTGCCCGATGCCGGCTTATTTCCCAGTGTTCCGCAACCAATCCGCCGCTCGAATTCGTCCATCACCTCGCGCGGAAATCCCTGAGGATATACCGGGAACGCTTGTGCCAGCCACACTCCCGCCATTTCCCAGTGTCCCGTCGTCGTATCTTTTCCTGGTGAATGCGTTGCACCCGTCCCATACGACGCTCGCGGAGCTTTAGCCGGTGCCAAATGCGGCAGCGGCGCGATATTCGCAATCCCCAAGCTCACCAACGTAGGAATTCTTAACGCACGAGACTTCGCAATGTGCCCCAGCGTATTGCGCCCCACGTCGCCATAGGTGGCGGCATCCGGCAACGCCCCAATTCCCACGCTGTCCAGCACAATCCAGATCACCCGCTGAAATCGCTGCATTCGATAGCTCCAGCACCGCTTTGCCGGACTTTAACACACCATTTGCGGTGGTGCTTCCGGGCCTCAGGCATGAAATTGACGCCTGCCTGCGCGCGACTTACCATCTCATTCCTGAACTGATCTCCTGGAACTTTTGGCTCTTTTTTGCGTATCAAATAGTGTGGAGGAGTCCGCCATGCCCGATCGGAGAGACCAACTAAGGAGTACCTCGGTTGTTTTTCCATTGCTGCTGATCGGCTTTGGCGCGCTGCTGCTGCTGTGGCGCTGGATCCCCAATTTTCACCCCTGGGGAGTTCTCTTTAAGTATTGGCCGCTGCTTTTCATTTGTATTGGCGCAGGCATGATTTGGGATCGCACTCGCTGGCAATCCACTTCGCCCGATGGTCGCCGTTTTCCAATCGGATCGGCGCTGGGCACGCTCGTTTTCCTCCTGATCATCACGATTCTGATTCACCGTGACCACTCGTACTTTCCGCGATACTCCGGCAAAGCCTCTGCCGCTTCCACGCACGAAACAAAAACTATCGATCGCGGCGCGGCCAATTCCGTCCGCATGACGGTAGAGATGCCCGCAGGTGAGCTGATTTTCAAGGGCGGAGGTGAACATCTGCTCTCTGCCGATTTCTTTCAGGATGGTTCCTGGCAAGTCCCCCAGGTGGATTATTCCGTCGCGGATACCGTCGGCAACTTGAAAATCAGCCAGAGCGGAAACGACCAGTTCATCACGAAATCCGACAACACCTGGAACCTCAAGGTCGATAACTCCATACCGCTCGAACTCAAGGTTGACGTCGGCGCCGGTCGCGGTGAATTCCACCTCGCCGATATCGATATTACCCGCCTCGAGCTTAATATCGGCGCCGGCCAGGCCCAGGTTGACCTTACCGGCGAACGCGCCAAGGATTTGCTAGTCAAAATTGAGGGTGGAGTGGGTGAAGCCGTCGTCCGTTTGCCCAAGAACGTCGGCGTTATCGCCACCGTTCACGGCGGTCTCGGCTCGATCGACGTGCACGGCATGAAAGAAGAAGATGGCCACTACGTCAACGCCGCTTACGGAAAATCCTCCAAAACCATCCACCTAACCGTAGAAGGCGGCATTGGCCAAATCAAACTGGAGCAAGAATAACCGCCCTGTCCCTCCCGTAGGGATGCAGCACCGCAGCGATTTGCTCACCCTCGACACTGCCCGTATAATTAAAGGTTTAGGCACCGTGCAAAAAGCGCGCTGTCTGAGCTTGCCCTTTGGCCACCACTGAAACCATCCCTCCCACCACCGATCAGGAGGTTCTCCGCGTAGTTCGCGCGCGGGTCCACAACCTCAAGAACGTCTCCGTGGATATCCCGCACAACGCCATAACCGTGGTCACCGGCGTAAGCGGCTCCGGAAAATCCTCGCTCGCGTTTGACACCGTATACGCCGAAGGCCAACGCCGCTACGTCGAATCTCTCTCCGCCTATGCCCGGCAATTCCTCGAGCGCATGGAAAAGCCCGACGTCGACGAAATTTCCGGTATCGCTCCGGCCGTCGCCATTCGCCAGAAAAATTCCACCCGCAATCCTCGCTCGACGGTAGCCACTGCCACCGAGATTTACGATTATCTGCGCCTGCTCTTCGCTCGTTGCGGCCAGACTTTCTGCATTCATTGTGGCGCCGAAGTAGTACGTGATACTCCTGAAGCAATCGCCAACAAAGTTTTGGCCCTCACTCCGGGCCGTCGTTTTTATGTTCTCTATTCGTTGCACATCGCCGTTCCGGAAGCCGCGCAAGGCAAGCGCGCTCCCCGCAGAAGAGCAATGTCCGTCGCGCCGCCGCGCGATACGCTCCGCCAGACGCTTGTCGAATTACAAAAACGCGGTTTCAATAGGCTCTACCAGGATGACCGTGTTCATGAATTTTCTTCGCCGGAAACTTTGCTCGATCTGAATTTCGCCAAGCCCGTCTATGTTTTGGTCGACCGGCTGGCGGTGGATCCCGAATCGCGCTCACGCTTGGTCGATTCCGTCGAAATTTGTTATCGCGAAGGGGGCGGCGAAGCCATCCTGGAATTTGTGGCCGATGGCGCCGGGATCGCCGCTGAGCGCATGGCCTTCAACGAGCGCTTCGAGTGCAAAAACGATGGAACGCTCTATCAGGAGCCTGAACCGCGTCTGTTCTCTTTCAATAACCCGTACGGCGCATGCCCGCGCTGCCAGGGCTTCGGCAACACGATAGATTTCGACCTCAATCTCGTCATTCCCGACCACAGCAAGTCTCTTGACGAAGGCGCCGTCGAACCCTGGACCAAGCCACGTTATCGGGTCCTCTCACAAGACAATCGCAAATGGGCCAAGAGCCGTGGCATCCCGACAAACGTTCCGTGGCGTCAACTCAGCGCCGAACACCGCCGCCTCGTTCTTGAAGGCGATCCCGAAAATAACTTCGTCGGCATCAAAGGTTTCTTCAATCACCTCGAACGAAAAAAGTACAAGCTGCACATTCGCGTATTCCTAAGCCGCTATCGTGGCTACGCCACTTGCCCGGACTGCAGCGGCACTCGGCTGCGCGCCGAAGCCCGCGCTGTGCGCATAAACGGGCAAAATATAACCGATCTCTGCAAGCTCACCGTAAAGGCCGCCAGAATTTATTTCGGAGGTTTGCAATTAACGCCAGCGCAAGCCAAAGTCGCCGACCGAATCCTTGAAGAGATTCGCAACCGCCTGCAATTTCTCGACGAAGTCGGCCTGGATTATCTGACCCTGGATCGTTTGACCTCCACGCTTTCCGGCGGCGAATCGCAACGCATCCAATTGGCCACTTCTCTTGGTTCCCATCTCGTCGGCGCGCTCTATGTGCTTGACGAGCCTTCCATCGGACTGCACCCGCGCGACACCCAACGCCTGATCGACATCCTCAAATCCTTGCGCGATCTCGGCAACACCGTCCTGGTCGTAGAGCACGATCCCGACACTATCGTCGCCGCCGATCACATCATCGATTTAGGCCCCGGCGCCGGTGAGCTTGGCGGCAAGCTTCTCTTCGCCGGCACTTACGCCGAGATTCTGAGAGATCCTAAGTCCATTACTGGCCGTTACCTCAGCGGAGAATTAAAAATTCCCGTGCCCGCCACGCGCCACAAGCCCAACGGAAAATTTCTTCGGCTCAGCGGCGCAACTCTCCATAATCTTCAAAATGTTGATGTCATGCTGCCGCTCGGCACGCTCACGGTCATCACCGGTGTCAGCGGTTCCGGCAAGTCCACCCTCGTCCACAATGTTCTCTATAAGGCCCTGCAGGCCAAGCGTAGCGGTGCAAGCATCAAGGAATTTTGCGAACGGCTCGAAGGCGATTCCGAAATCACGGACCTGGTTATCGTCGACCAATCGCCCATCGGCCGCACTCCGCGCTCCAATCCAGCGACTTATCTCAAAGCTTTCGACGCCATTCGCGAAGCCTTCGCCGACACGCCAGACGCCAAGCGCCGCGGCTACACCGCAGGCCATTTTTCTTTCAATGTTCCCGGCGGCCGTTGCGAAACTTGTCAGGGCGACGGCACCGTCACCGTTGAAATGCAATTTCTTGCCGATGTCGAGTTGATTTGCGAGGAATGCCGCGGCCAGCGCTTCAAGAGCAGCGTCCTCGAAGTCCGCTATCACGGCAAAAATATCCACGACGTTCTCGGTATGACCGTCCGCGAAGCCTTGGCCTTTTTCGTCAATCTACCCAAAGTAGTTTCCAAACTGCGCGTGCTGAACGAAATCGGCCTTGGCTATCTTCGCCTCGGTCAATCCGCGACTACGCTCTCGGGTGGCGAAGCCCAGCGCCTCAAACTCGCATCTCACCTCACCCGTTCCGAAAACAAGGGCATCCTCTACATTCTCGACGAGCCCACCACTGGCTTGCACTTCGACGACATCGCCAAGCTCCTCGCGGCCTTCCGTAAACTCCTCGAGTCCGGCGCTTCGCTTCTTGTTATCGAACACAATCTCGACGTCATCAAGTCCGCCGATTGGCTCATCGACCTGGGCCCCGAAGGCGGCGACCAGGGCGGTAAAATCATCGCCACCGGCACGCCGGAGCAAGTCGCCCGCAACGCGCAATCGCACACTGGACGTTATCTGGCTCGCCTGCTCGGCACCGGGAATGGCAAGGCAAAGCAGCCGTCCAACGGTCTATCGAAATCTCCAGCATCAGCGCAAGATAAACCTCGGAACGAAAACTAACTTGTCCGCCACTCTGCGAGTCAACGCCCGTCGCGTAATCGCCGCTCTTTGCGGATTGTTTATTTCACTACTCGTTATTCCATTCGAGTGTCATCCTGAGCGAAGACGAAGACCCGACGCGTTGTGTCGGGTCGCAGTCGAAGGATCCCTCTTCTCTTCCCGACTGCACCCTTCGCTCCCGAATCAACAATCCACCAAAACGCCGCCGCCAAAGGCCACGCAACTCCGCAATCCCCTGAATGACTTCCTCGACGAAGCCCAAGCCGCCCTCGACAAAAATGACTTCGCCGCTGCGATCCCCCCGCTCCAGAAATTCATCGCCGAACAGCCAGATGTCGCGTACGCCCATTTCCAGCTTGCTTACGCTTACACCAATCTCCAGCGCACTTCCGAGGCCCGCCCCGAATACGAACGAGCCATCGCCATCGATCCCAAATTCTACGAAGCCTACTTAAATCTCGGCACGCTTCTGCTTGAGAGCGCTCCGAAAGACGCGGTTCCCTCCCTCCGCAAAGCCACTGAACTCCAGCCCGCGCAAAATCATCCTCGCTACCTGCTAGCTGTTGCCTTGGATCGTTCTGGCGACGAAGCGGCGGCAGCGGAAGAGTTTCAAAAGATTTTAGCGCTTGAGCCTAACGATTTTACGTCCGTGAACTATCTCGGCTGGTATTTCCTGCGCCATGAAAAGGCCGCCGAGGCCGAAGCAGAGTTCCGGCATGCGCTCGAAATCCAGCCAAAAGATCAAAAAGCCACGCTAGGCCTGGCGCAAAGCCTCGACGCGCAAAGGAAGCCGGAAGCAGCCGAGGCCTACCAGCAGTATCTTTCGATCAATCCCGGCGACAACGGCGTACGCACCCAGCTCATCCGTTTCCTGATCGGCCAGAAACAATTCGAAGCCGCTCTGGCTGAGATCAACAAATCTCCCGACGCCAACCCGCCCACCGCTGACACTCTGAGACTTCGCGCCGACCTCCAAATGGCCCAGAAAAAAAACAGTGATGCCGTCGCTTCTCTCCAGCAAGCACTGGCTCTCCATCCAGACGACGCGCAGTTGCATGGGCAATTAGGCCGTCTTTATCTCGGCAAACGTGATTTTCCCAACGCCGAAAAAGAATTGAAGATCGCGCTTCAAATGGACAACAAGAGTCTCATCTACCTGAAGGATCTGACTTCAACCTTCTATCTTTCCGGCAATTACCCCATGGCCCTCGCCGGACTCGACGCCACCGCCAAGATGGAAACTCCCGGAGCCGGCGCCTGGTTTATTCGCGCGCTTTGTTACGATAAACTTATGCAAGCTCGCCCTGCCATTGATGCGTACCGAAAATTCTTGGAACTTGATCAGAACCGTAATGCTGATCAGGTATGGCAGGCGAATCAACGCATCCATGTTCTGGAAAGAATGCTCGACCATAAGAAGTAGTGGGCCGCGGAATCTTCGGATGTCGATGCTGATCCTGTGCGTACTTCCGTTAGCGCCGCTTTCAACCGTCGTCAATGCCGATAGGGTCAATGAATTCCAGCTTCAGTTCGATCACGAGCCGCGCGCCCGCTCAAAAATAAAAATCCTGGAAAAGTTGAGCGAAGCACAATTCGCCGCAGCCATACGGGCTCAGAAATCCGGAAACTTCAACGATATCGGTCTGATCTTTGAAAAATACCGGGACAACGTTAGCAGCGCTTTCGACCTTCTAAAGCAGCAAGAGCCTAACGCCGATAAACACGCCGACGGCTATCGCCATCTCGAATTGCAAACGCGCCGCGGCATTCGCGAAGTGGAGGATGTCTTGATCATTGTTCCTGCGGAAGTTCGTCCGCCCCTTGATATTGTTCGCGAAGACTTGATTCATCTGGATGATGAGCTCATTCACCTGCTCTTTCCGCGCCGTACTAAAGAGATTGAGAAGGTGCCGCCTCCGGCAGGCGCAATACCATGAAGCCTCCGCGCTCATTTTTCTTTCTTTTCCCCCTGTTCGGATTCGCTCTCGCAGCTGCATTTGCGGTGCATGCGCAGCGTCCGGAGAAAGACTACCTCACCAGCATCGAAGCCGATAAAATCCGCGATGCCGAGACCCCCAATGAACGGATTATCCTGTTCCTTACCTTCGCCGATGATCGTCTGAAGAAATTTCAGTATGAACTGACCCACCCGACGCTCGACAAGCATGCCGAAATGCTCAATTTTACGCTGAACTCCTATATTGGTTGCATCGATGACGCCGCGGATATCATTCAAGTTGGTCTCGATAAACAGCAGAATATTCGCCAGGGGATCGATCTGATGGCCAGCCGCACTAAGGAATTTCTGCCCATCCTGCAGAAAGCACAGGCTGACGGCTCGGATCTGGAGATGTACAAAGATAATCTGGAAGATGCCATCGAAGGAACGCAGGACGCCATGAACGACGCCGAAAAAGCCAAAAAGAAGGCCGCACCTCCGCCGGTGAGGCGAAAGAATTGACCACTCAGCGCCGCCAACCGACCCGTGTCTCCGGCGGGGAAGCGCTCTTCCAACGCATGTTCACGCGCATCGGCTGCGAAGACCGCCCGCCACACTTTGTCGTGGAATTCTATCCTTACAGCAGCCTCGTGCTTACCATTCGTCGTCGCGAACAGGCCGTCTATGTGCGTTTTTCCGATTTGCTCCGTCGCGCGCCGCTGAACGTTCTAGAAGGTGCCGCGGCTCTTCTGCTCGCTCGAGTCTACCGCCGCCGCACTCCGCGCGCTTTGGTGAAATCCTACCTGGACTATGCGCGCTCCGATCGCACCCGCGACCGCATCAGCAACATGCGCCGCAGCCGTGTTCGCCTGAAGCACACCGCTCCGCAAGGCCAGCACCACGATCTCGCCGCGCTCTTCGATCAACTCAACGGAAGATATTTTGAAGGCTTATTGCAGCGCCCAGTAATCGGATGGAGCAGCCGCGGCTGGCGCCGACAATTCGGCTGCTACGATCCCGGCCCCAATCAAATTCTGCTGAATCGCCGCATGGATCGCCCGGAAGTGCCGCAATTTGTCGTTGAGTATGTTCTTTACCACGAGATGCTGCACGTCAAACATCCCACGCGTCGCTCCGGCTGCAGCCTCATCTCGCACTCGCCGCAGTTCCGAGCCGAGGAAAAACGATTTAGCCAATTCGACCCCGCCCGCAAATTCCTCGACCGCCTGGCCCGCTGAAAAAATGTAGCCGCCGGCTTCAGCCCGCCAAGCCGAAAGCCTTTTCCTCACTCCCGGCTGCTCTTCTCCTTATCAATCACTGCGTGCAACTTCTCAATCTTCTTCCGCACTTTGTCCCCATCCTCCGCATGCGGAAACAAATCTACATAGCGCTGGTACGCCTTCACCGCCTGCTTCTTCTTACCCTTCTTTTCATACGCCTCGCCTAAATACAAAAACGGAACGGCGTACCCAGGTTTCGCCTCCGCGGCATCCTCAAAGCGATCGATCGCCGCATCGATGTCGCCCTTCTTCAAATAATATTTGCCGACGTCAAGATCCTTTTCTGCGCGCAAGGGATCCCACTTGGGCTGGTCTGGTGCGGACTGCACCGCCGAATCGGTATTCGGTTTGGGTTTCGTTTGGTCGGGTTTTGCGGGAGGCGCAGCGTCTGCCGGGGGTGAAGGCGGGTCCTGCGCGCGCAACGATGCCCCGGCGAGAAACATCCCGCAAGCGCAAAATATAATTGCCATACCGCATGGTCGAGAACAGCCCACGTTACTCATTCTCCTTGAATTCCCCAAACGCGGAGAAGTTGCCTGCCCGTGCGTCACTTGCCCATGATTTCATCGACCAGCTTCTGCGCGCCATACAGCTTGATCATCGCCTCGGTCATTCCCGCCGTATGTACCGCCACCGCCCGGTTCGCCGTGCCGTCGTAAACGAAATCGCCCACCAGCGACTCGATGTTGCCGTCGAAAATCAATCCGACAATCTCGCCGTCGCGATTCACCACCGGCGAACCGGAATTTCCCCCGATAATATCGTTGGTGGTAACAAAATTAATCGGCGTAGACAAATCCAGCTTGTCCCGTCCGTCTACGTAGCGCTTCGGCAAATCGAACGGAAACTTGTAGTCAAAACTCGCCGCGCGGTCGTACAACCCGAACATCGTGGTCTTCGACGGTGCAATCGTTCCATTCATTGGGAAACCCTTCACCTGCCCATACGATAGCCGCAGCGTAAAAGTCGCGTCGGGGTACGTCGATTTCCCATACACGGCGAAACGCGCTTTGCCAAGCTGTTCGCCGGCCTGCTGCTGCACGCTCAGCACATTGTCTTCCAGCCACTTGATCTGTTCGCGTCGAATGGGGTCAATTTTCCGCGCCATCACGATCAGCGGATCGGTAGATGAATCGACCGCCGCTTGTCCGCCGTCCGCCAGCGTCTTCCGGAACGCCGGGTCGGCCAATTTCGTGCCGCTAACCATCTCCGTCGCAGCCTGCTGCGGCGTTCGTCCATTCAGCACGGCTTTCACCCACGGATCATCCGGTCCATTGGCTTCCAGGTCTGCTGCCAGCGCACTGCCCATGCGCGCAATTTCCATTTCCGGATATACCGGTGCCGGAGAAAATAATCGCTGCTTCAGCGATTCCAATTGCGATTCGTGAAAACCCGGCAGACGCTCTCCGTCCGGCTTTTTCACTTCCGCAATGTAAGTCACCAGGTTGATCGCCAGGGTTCCCAGCTGTGAATCCAGCCCGCGGTAGAATTGTTCCTTGAGCCGCGACCGCGATTTCTCGACGGCCTTGGCATCCTTTTCCCAGGCGCTGGCGTATTCCTTTTTCCACGCGGGATTAGCGTCCACCTTGGCTTTGAAATCTGCTTCTTCCTTGCGCTTCTTCTCCATCAAATTCGCATCCTGCAAACCCAGCAGGCGCCCTTCGAACGCTTTTCGAGAATTCTCCAGGCCAAAAATGATTGAGGTGGCTTGCCGGGTTTGTTCCGGCCCACGCGCCGAATAGTCTTTCAGCACCCCGATGCGTCGCTTCAAAATCTGGATGATCGTAGGCATGTTGTCGTCTCGATCGAACGCCAGCGTGGCGTAGGTATCCGAACGTTCCGTAGAACCCGGATGTCCCGAAACAAAAACCAGGTCTCCGTCGTCTGCGCCCTTGGCGTTCCACCTCAGATAGTCACTGCTCTCGATGGGCTTGCCGTTTTCATATACGCGGTAAACAGCCATATCCAGGTCGTAGCGCGGATACGTAAAATTGTCCGGATCGCCACCAAAAAATGCCGTTTGTTGCTCCACGGCAAACACCAGCCGCACGTCCGTATATTTTTTGTAGCGGTACAGCCAGTACTCTCCGCCCTGGTACAGCGTCACGACATCGGAGCGCATGCCCGTTTTCTCGGTGCTTTCCCGCTCGATCCCCGCGATGGCGGCCTTCCGCTTAACGAATTCTTCTTCGGAATTTTTCGAGCCTTTGACCTGCGCGTTGACCCTGTCCGTCACATTCTCGAGCGACATCAACACGTTTACTTCCAGGTCTTGCGACTTCATCTCCTGATCCGGCGTGGAGGCGTAGAATCCGTCGCGCACATAATCGCGCTCCGCCGTCGAATTCTTCTGTAATTGCCCCAGCGCCACGTGATGATTCGTCAGCAGCAGGCCGCGCGCATTGATGAACGATCCGGAACCGCCGTCATTCAGCCGCACGCTGGACAGCCGCAGGTGGTCGAGCCACTGTTGGGTCGGCGTAAAGTTGTAGCGTTCCTTCAAGAGCTGCAGCGGTGGATTGTCAAACGTCCACATGCCCTCATCGGCGAATCCCGCCGGCACGAGCAGCGTAGCGGCAACCGAGGCCGCAAAAATCTGGCGAATCAAACTATCAATTTTCACGATGTTTCTCCCTGAGGTCGCAAGCTTCCTTCTGTGAGTGCGAATCTGCGGCAAAAAGCCCCACAGCAGTATATACGAATCCCCGATTGATGCTTCTAGGGCCCTCTGCGTCCTCGCGGACCTCATTCCGCCGATGTGTTGAACGCTTCTCTCTCGCCAACGCACGCCGTACACTGCTCCTATGCCGCTTTCCGTAACCCGAACGCATCTAACTATATAAATGGAACCCCGCGAAAAAGCTGCCGCCCTCCCGGAAAAACCGGGCGTCTACCTGTTCAAAGATGCCGCTGGCAAAGTCCTCTACGTCGGCAAGGCCGCCTCGCTGCGCAGCCGCGTGCGCTCCTATTTCCTGGAATCCAGTTGGGTCAACGCCAAGACTGGGTCGCTAGCCCGCGAAATTGCCGATCTCGAAACCATTCTGGTCGGTAACGAACGCGAAGCCCTGGCCCTTGAATACAATCTCATCAAGAAGCACCGGCCCAAGTTCAACGTCATGTTGCGTGACGATAAAACATTTCCATATATTAAATTCACCGCATCCGAAAAATATCCGCGTGTTTATTTCACCCGTCGCATCAAGAAAGATGGCTCGCTGTACTTTGGACCATTTTTTCCGTCAAGCCTTGCCCGGCGAATTCTGCATTTTATTCACAAGCGTTTTCTGGTTCCGTCCTGCTTCGTCGACCTGACCCAAAATCATGCCCGTCCTTGCCTGCAATACCACATTCACCGCTGCCTGGGCCCCTGTGTTGCCGGGCTCACCACCGACGATCGCTACGCGGAAGCGACCCGCGATGTCCGGTTATTCCTCGAAGGCCGTCGCAGCGACCTCATCAAAAGCATCGAAGAGCGCATGTCCACCGCGGCCGAAAACGAGCTTTACGAGCAGGCCGCTTCCTACCGCGATTTGCTGCGCACGCTTGCAGATATTGAGGAGCGCCAGCGCATTGCCGCCACGCAGGGCGATGACACCGACGTATTCGGCTACTACGCTGAAGCGCCGTACGTTGCCGCTAATCTTTTCCATCTCCGCGGTGGCCGCGTCGTCGACCGGCGCGAATTCTATTGGGAGGATCTCGAACAGTTTGATCCCCATGAATTCGTTCCGTCGCTGCTGAAACAATTCTACCTCGATGCCGAATTCCTGCCAAAGAAGATCCATGTTCCTATCGACTTTGAAGACAGCGAACTCCTGGAAGAATTGCTGTCTGAAAAAGCCGGTCACCGCGTGGAAATCTTCACCCCGCAGCGCGGCAGCAAGAGCTCCTTCCTCGACCTGGTGGAAAGCAACGCCAAGCACTCCTTCGACCAGCGCTTTCGCGTCTTAAAGCCTACCTCCAAAGCGATCGGCGAAGCCTTGCAAAACGCTCTAAATCTTCCCGAAGTTCCGACGCGGATCGAAAGCTTTGACATTTCGCATATCCAAGGCACCGACACCGTCGCCTCCATGGTCGTCTGGGAAGACGGCCGCATGAAGAAATCCGATTACCGCAAGTTCATTATTCGGGGAGACCTGACCGGCGGCCTGGCGCAAGGTTCACGGCAAAACGACGATTTTGCCAGCATGTTTGAAGTCATTACCCGCCGCTACAGACGCCTGCAAGAAGAAAAGAAGCTGTTGCCCAGCCTGATTCTAATTGACGGTGGCGTTGGCCAGCTCCACGCCGCGGCAAAGGCACTCGGTGCGTTGCAAATCATCAATCAGCCGATGGCTAGCATCGCCAAGAAAGAGGAAATTCTCTACATTCTTGGCCAGGAAGACGAACCCTGCATCCTCGATCGGTACTCGGCGGTTCTACACTTGATTCAGCAGATTCGCGACGAGACCCACCGTTTCGCCGTAACCTTCCACCGCCAGCGCCGCGCCACCAAGCAGACCCGAACCGCGCTCTTAGATATCCCCGGAATTGGGCCCAAGACCTCTCAGAGGCTTTTGCAACGCTATGGCAGCGTTGCCAATCTGCAGCGTGCTACCGTCGAGGAGCTGAAACGCATGGTAGCCCGAAAAAGCGCCGAGAAAATCGTCCAGTATTTCGCCGGCGAGAAATGGAAGACATAACCATTCTGTGGAACTATACAGGTTAGGATCGATTGCAACTCTCACATTCCTATGCTACTTTTCCTGCTGGAGGTTAACATGTCTGACAGTGCTGGTTCCAAAATCTCATTTTTCCTCGTCGGTCTCGGTGTGGGCGCTCTCGTAGGCGTTTTATTCGCCCCCAAGTCCGGTGAAGATACCCGCGAATACCTCTCCAAGCGCGCCGATGATGGCCGCGAATTTGCCCAAAAGAAAGCGCGCGAGTTGCGCGAACGCGCCGATGATCTGATCGAAAAGAGCAAGGAAGTTGCCGGTCGGAAGCGTGACTCGATTACTGCCGCCGTGGAAGCGGGCCGCGACGCTTTTCTTCGCGAATCGAAGTCCTAATTCCGGGTAGCGAGTCCAACCAAATTCCGTGTGGTGGGCGGACGGGACGGGGTGTGAGCAAATGCAATTTTGGATGGAATTCTTCAGCATCGTTGCCGCGATTGCACTCATAGTGCAGGTCGGCATTCTGATCGCCCTGTTTCTGCAGATGAAGCGCGCCACGGAATCCGTCGACAAAGTGGTGAACGATCTTCACACCCGCATAGGTCCTATACTCACACGCACGCAACTGCTGCTCGATGATACTCAGCCAAAGATCTCAACCATGGTGGAAGACGCTTCGCAAATTGTGTACCTGGCGCGTGGTCAGGCGCAGAAGATGGATCGCATCGTTAGCGACGCGACCGATCGGCTGCGCGGGCAATTGGTTCGCACCGACCGGATTCTGACCGGAGCGCTCGAGGCCGTGGAAGACGCTGGTTTCGCGTTGCGAAAGAATTTCATGGGACCGGTGCAGAAGGCCTCGGCGCTGATTCAGGGAATCAAGATTGGATTGGATGTGCTGCGCTCGAGACGGGAAAATAAATCGCGCGTTCGTGAGTCAGTTGAACAGGAAGACGAGCTGTTTATTTAATTTGGAGTGCGGTTTACCCTGAGCTATCCTGGGCAGCTCTGCTGCAGCCTTTACGGCCTTAGTTCTCAACAAGCCTAGTGCTTTTAAGCCTGGCCAAAGAATCCTGTACCTCGCGTATCTCGCATTCCAAAATCATTTGATCCAGCCACCGGCGAGAACCACATCGCCGGAATACATCGCAGCGGCTTGTCCCGGAGTGATGGCGCGTTGCGGCGAATCGAAAGTGATGCGTGTGGAATTATTCGAAAGCGCCTCGACGGTCGCCGGAGCAGGAACATGCTTATGGCGAATTTTCACTTCGGCGCGAATTGGCGCGGACGGCTCCTCGATTGAAATCCAATTCATCCCTTGCACTTCAAACGATGATGCCCGCAGCGCTTCGTCTTCTCCGACGATTACGCGGTTCTCCTCTGGGTCGATGGAAAGCACATAAACGGGCTTGCCCGAGGCAGAGCCCAGGCCCTTGCGCTGACCAATGGTGTAATTGTGGACGCCGTTGTGGCGACCGATCACGGTGCCGTCTTCGGTGACGATATCGCCTTCGTTGTTATTGAGCGGCAGCTTCCGTTCAAGCGAGTAGGCCTGAATGAATTGTACATAATTGCCATTAGGCACGAAACAGAGTTCCATGCTTTCAGGCTTTTCCGCTACGGGCAGGTTCGCTTCCCGCGCCAGCGTGCGCACTTCGTCTTTGGACAATTCGCCGAGCGGGAATTCGCTGTGTGAAAGTTGCTTCTGCGTGAGGCCCCACAAAAAATACGATTGATCCTTAGAGTCATCGCGCGCACGGAGCAATTCGTAACGGCCGGACGCTTCGTTGTAACGGATGCGGGCATAGTGGCCGGTGGCCAGTGTTTCCGCGCCGATTTGCCGAGCCATGCGCAGAAGCGGCTCGAATTTCACCTCTGTATTGCAATTGGTACAAGCGATCGGTGTGCGTCCGGCGAGATATTGCTGCACGAAGGGACGCACGACCCGTTCCTCGAATTGATCTTCAAAGTTGACCACGTAGTGCGGGAAATTCAAATGTTGCGCGACGCGCTTGGCGTCGTAGACATCGTCCAGCGAACAGCAGCGGTGTTGCGCCGGGCCGTCGCGCTGCAGTTCGGGCAATCGCCGCCGATTCCATAGTTGCATGGTGAGGCCGACGACCGGGCGCCTCTGGCGCTGCAGAATGGCGGGCACGGTCGAGGAATCCACACCGCCAGACATGGCTATGGCGACGAGACCGGGTGTGGTCTCCACTGCGGCGGTCGGCAGGGAATCGAGTTGGATGGATTCAGCCATTTCTGCTGCTTCTATTGTAGCGAAAAGTGCGAGTAAGAGGGATTTCTCGCGTAGCGCTACTACCAGGCGACTCTGAGAGCCTTTACCGCAATGCGGTCGCTTGCATGTGGTACTCGGGCGAGATGGAACGCAACTGCGCTACGGCGGTTGGAACAATTTCGAGAGCGGCGGCAATCTCTTCCTCGGTAGTGTGGCTGCCGAGGCTGAAACGAATGCTGCTGCGCGCATCCGCGGTAGATAGTCCGATAGCGGTAAGCACGTGCGAGGGTTCCACCGCGCCGGAAGAGCAGGCCGCTCCGGTGGAGCACGCCAGGCCCTTGAGATCGAGCGCGATGATCAAGGCTTCGCCTTCGATGCCGGGAAACACTATGTTGGAGGTGTTGGGCGTGCGCGGGGCGCCTGCCGCGTTGGCGTGCGCGTCGGGAATGCTGGAAAGCAAGCCGTGCTCGAGTTTGTCGCGAAGCGCGGAGAGGCGTATGTTATCGGACTCGAGTGCGAGGCGCGCCAGTTCGGCTGCTTTGCCGAGGCCGACGATACCGGGCACATTCTCCGTACCCGGGCGGAAGCCGCGCTGGTGATGCCCGCCATAGAGCAACTGTTTCAGGTGCGTGCCACCCTTGATGAAGAGCGCGCCGATTCCTTTGGGCGCGTAGATCTTGTGGCCGGACAGAGCGAGAAGATCGAGCTGCAGAGCCTTAACATCGATGGGAATTTTCCGAGCGGACTGTACCGCGTCGGTATGAAAGTAGATGTCCGCGTCGCGGGCAATCTGCCCGATCTCAGCGAGCGGTTGAATGGTGCCGAGCTCATTGTTGGCGTGCATCACGGTGACTAGCGCGGTCTCGGGACGGATCGCTTTCCGAAGTTCGCGCAGATCGACGAGTCCGTCGTGATCCACGGGAAGATATGTGGCGGCAGCGCCTTGCTTCTCAAGCGCTTGACAGGCATTGAGCACGGCCTCGTGTTCGATCGCGGTGGTGATGATATGCGGTGAAACGACGGAGCCGTGTTGCGCGTTGGCAACGATGCCGAATATGGCGTGATTATCCGATTCGGTGCCGCCGCTGGTGAAAACGATCTCCTGCGGACGCGCGTTGATCAGCGCGGCAACTTGTTCGCGGGCGATCTCGACCGCGGAGCGGGCGCGCTGGCCAAAGGTGTGGATGGAAGAAGCGTTGCCGAAATCGCCAGAGAAAAACGGAAGCATCGCGTCCAACACGGCGGGGTCGACCGGTGTGGTGGCATTGTGATCGAGGTAGATGCGCTTCATAACAGTGGAAGCTTTAGAATAGAGCCAGAGAGGAGGAGTGTCCAGTACGCAGTGGGTGGCGTGTCGAACGATTTTAGCGAAGGGACTGGAACGATGGACGGTTGGCCAAGTTCGGTGGCAAGGGGGCCCAGTTATTTTAGGAACTATATCAAAGGAAAGATGACGCTGGTGACGCGCGATGTGGCAGATTTTGTTGTGGCAGGGATAGAGACACTCAATCCGTGGAGCGACGATTGAGTGGAGGATTGTTATGGCGAAAATTGAAGGAGTGAAGGAGCGCCGAAGGTTGGCGGAGCGTTTCGCGGGAATGAGTGATGGGGAATTGCAGAAGGCAGGGCGGGACCCCGCTGCGTGAACGGAGTGGGCTTTCGGTGTGCTGAGCGAAGAGATGACGCTGCGTAACTTGGATTGGGCTGGCAAGGGCGAAACCCAGGCCAGTGTCCGAGAGCATGAAAAACGCAAGAGATATGGGCCGGGAGATACGCCTGTGGTTCTGCGTAGATATTTGGATATGGCGGAGGCGATGGCGGACCGAATGGCCCTCGATTCGGCGGGAATTGAGTCCTATCTCTACGATGAGAATCTGGTGAGAATGGATTGGCTGATTTCCAATGGAATTGGTGGGATGAAGTTGGTGGTTAAACAGAGCGAAGCAGAGGACGCGGCGGAGATTCTAGATGGAGATTCTCTCGGCGAGTTCGAGGGCGGAACGGGAATTTGACCGAATCCAAGGCAGAATCTGTGCATGAGCAGTAGATCGGAACCGATCCGAAGATCGGCCACTACAACGGCGTTTGGAAACTGGGTGGATTTTTGAGGACAGCTGATATCGGGCGGTCCGATAATAGGTTAGTGTGTGGGAATATCTAAACCGAGTATTTAGAGACTCCTGGGCGTTTCGCAAATTCACGGGGAGGATCGGATGAGAGTGTTATTTTGTGTGTTGACGATTGGATTGATGGGCGGCGGAGCCGCAGTGGCACAGGAAAAAACTGCGATTAAGCCCGTGATTGTGATTTTCAGGAATGCGCAGGGGCAGAGCGTGGGAACAGCGACGCTGTCGGATGCGCCCCATGGTGTGAACATCAAGTTGGACATTACTAATCTGCCGCCGGGCGAGCATTCGATGCATATTCACCAGGTGGCGAAGTGCGATCCGCCGGAGTTCAAGTCTGCAGGGCCGCATTTTGATCACGGAGGAATGGGGCACGCCGAGCACGAGCATGGCACGATGCCCGCCGGGGACATTCCGAATTTCTCGCTGTTTGTGGGCAAAGATGGGACGGCGCACGCGAAGGTGGTTGCTCCCAACGTGACGATGGGAGACGGCGATCATTCGGTCTTCAGCAACGGCGGAACGGCGATCGTGATTCATGCGGTGAGCGGCGGGACCGGCGATGCAGCACCGGCGCGGATTGCTTGCGGTGTGATTACTAAAGGCGAGTAAACCGTATGCGGCGGCTGACTCAACCGGAACGATATTAAGAGTTCATGGCGTCTTCGGAGCCGATGGGCACAAAGGCAACGCCGCAGCGGAAGAGATTGCTATCGTGCGTGACATCGCAAGCGACAATTCTTGCGAGAACGAAAATAGCTGGTGCTTGCGGGTCTTCGCGGGAGAACGGGATGGCGATCTGTACATTGGAAGCCAGCATGTACGGATTTTTAGATTTGAAGCCCGCACCGCCGCGGGACATATCAAAACAATTCACGATGTCGTCTCCAAACGGAATGCTGCGAACGCAGGCGCAATAATTAACCTTGGCGCGCCGGTGCTTTCGGCGATTCTCTCTCGTTTTAGGAAGCAGTTCGACGGGTAAATCGAGAGTAAGAAGTTTGGATTTGGAATATTGCCGGAACACCCCGCCTGCGGCACCAACAGCGCTTTCGGCGAGTACGACTTTGCTTGTGGGTACTGCAACGCGCGGCGACTGCGGCGAATCCAGCGGAAGGACTTTCCAAACGGTAGCAAAGGTGCATTTCTCGCAGAAGCGCACCAACCCACCATGAATGGCGCAAACATCGGATTCAAAGTCGCCGTGCTCCAGAACCAGCGAGGAGTGGCAAAGACTACATTCAAGATACAGGGGCACGTGAGGAATCAGGCTAGACGGAAGCGGGGGAAACTCGACCTTCCAGAAATCAAGTTGCTGGTCGACGAAAGCAACGCCGTAGGCATGATGGCTTTCCTGTGAACCGATCACTCCCACAATGCGGATGAGTGCTTCGCGGTTGGATTCGAGCGAGCGCAGGCTCATTTCCTGGTCGGCCGCGAGGATATGGACAGAGAGAATTCCCGCGCCATGAAGACTGAGCACGACGGTGTGAGTGGTTTCGGAGAAGACCCGGCCCTCGGCGCTGGTGCCGAGCAGGAGAATGGGAATTTGTTTGGACAACCGTCCACTGCGACGGTCGGTTCGATAAGGCATCTCGGCAACCTGGGGAAGGGGCCAAGAATAGATACCAGAATAGAATAACGGAAAAGAAATTTTTGAAACGAGAAATGGGCAGACGAGTTGCTTTGCAGGTACGAGGTAGACAGAGTCTAAGAAGGATTTAACCCAGAAAGAATGGAGCAAAGAGGCAAACTGAGCACAGAATCCCGAGAAGGATTTGCAGAGTTTGATTGGACCAATCTAGGCGAAGGTCAGTCGGCCTCGGGGTATGGGGATGGCGCGGCCAAGTTTGGTCGGGGTTTCCAACCATTTAGCGATGGTGACTTCCACGTTCGTGAGAGCTTCTGCATAAGTCATGCCATCGGCGGCACAGCCAGGCAACTCGGGAACTTCTGCAATGAAAGCACAGTCGTCCTCGCTCCAATATATGATGATCTCGTATTTAGCCGTTAGCTTGTCCCGCCAATTCGTAATTGATTATGACTCGCCTAACTTGTTTCACTTGGTGAGGCTTGCGTTTATTCCCGTGGGCTTGCCTTAGGAATTTCGTGGTCTCCCTCTCTCGCGAGAAGATACGGTGCCTGGTTTTGATTCGTTCCTGAAATCATAGACGCCTGAGAAGGCCAAGAAGCTCCGAAAACGAGATGTTCGCGTCAGCGTCTCCCCTAAGAATCTGGTCGAGGGGCGCCAAATATCATGCCATGTAAGGAGAAATTCTCCTTACCATGGACTCCGGTCAAGATGGGTCGTGGTCGTGAGGCATGCGGCCCCCGCATTGCCAGAATTGAAGAATGTTAAGTTTACGAAGCGATAACCCAAAGATTCTTCGTGCTAGAGTGGCAATGTGAAACGCCATTTGGTGAGTTTGGAGCAGGAGGGAAGAAGTGCCTTACGCGGATTTGCGGGAGTTTGTAAAGCGGCTGGAAAAAGAGGGCGAACTGAAGCGGGTCAAGGCGGAAGTGGACCCGGTGCTGGAGATCGCGGAGGTGGTACAGCGCGCGCAGGCGCTGCCCGGGCCGAATGGTAATCCGGGGGGAATGGCGCTGCTGTTCGAGAAGACGAAGGGTTCGCGGTACCCGCTGCTGATCAACGCGTTTGGCAGCGTACGGCGGATGGAATTGGCGTTTGATGTGGAGAAGCTGGACGATGTGGCGGGGCGCATTCGCGGATTCTTGGATATGCAGACGCCGCAGGGATTATTCGACAAGTTGAAGATGCTGCCGAAGCTTGCGGAGTTGGGATCGTTTTTCCCGAAAACGGTGAAAGACGGGCTCTGCAAAGAAGTCGTGCATAAGGGCAGTGACGTGAATCTGCTGGATTTCCCGATCTTGAAATGTTGGCCGCAGGATGGCGGACGATTCATAACGTTTCCGTTGGTTTTCACGAAGAATCCGGAGACCGGTAAGCGCAACGTGGGAATGTACCGCATGCAGGTGTACGACGAACGCACCACCGGCATGCATTGGCAAACGCAAAAGCACGGCGCGGAGCATTTTCGCCGCGCGAAGCTGGCGAATCCCGACGGGCGCATTCCCGTGAGCGTGGCGATCGGCGCGGACCCGACGACGACGCTAGGCGGGATTCTGCCGATTCCGCCGGACTTGGATGAAATGATGTTCAGTGGATTTTTGAAGCGGGAGTCGGTGGAGCTGGTCAAGTGCGAAACGAATAACTTGGAGGTGCCGGCGAATGCGGAGATCGTGCTGGAAGGGTATGTCAGCCTGAACCAGATGCGGACGGAAGGGCCGTTCGGCGACCACACG
>CAAGKR010343798.1_pt1 | contig 23177 bp, 16 predicted proteins | sample 2556971 | NCBI WGS metagenome assembly CAAGKR01 (sample SAMEA5207829, study PRJEB30636) | soil metagenome | biome: forest; feature: boreal; material: soil | place: USA | collected 2011-09 | depth 1 m | reverse complement strand
TCCCAGTACCCTGCGTCTTGCGTCAGGCCGCCCATCCACCACGTCGCGAGCCCGAAGAGCAGCATGCCGAAGATGACCATGGCGCGCGAATCCACGAAGCGCATGAGTGCGCCGACCATCAGCATGCTTATCGCGGTGGCAATGGCACCTGGCAAAAGCGCCATACCGGTTTGAAAAGCTGTGAAGCCTAACACGGTTTGAAAGAAGAGCGGCAGGATCAGGCTGGTTCCAAATAAGCCGAAACCCAAAACGACGCCGATGATGTTGCCGATCGTGAACGTTCGGAATCGAAAAACATTGAGGTCCACGAGTGGGTGCCGGTCGCGCACGGTCTTGTAGATGAACCACGTTAGCGTGACGATCGCGACAATCGTCAGCGTCCAAATCGTGTTGGATTGAAACCAATCGTCATGCTGCCCGCGCTCAAGGACGTATTGGAGTGACGCAAGCCCCGCCGTCAGCAACCCAAGCCCGACCCAATCTACTCCGCCTTTCGGCCGTTCCAAGAAGTGCGGATTCGGAATGAACATCAGCGTCATCAAGAAAGCGGCGATACCGATCGGAATGTTGATGTAGAAGATCAGCGGCCACGTATAGTTGTCGATGAGGTAACCGCCGAGAGTCGGTCCGACCGCCGGGCCGACCATCGCTCCCAGTCCGAAGATCGCCATCGCCACGCCCCGTTTTGCCGGCGGATAGCTTTCGAAAAGAATGGCTTGCGCGGTCGGCTGGAGCGCACCGCCGCCGAAGCCTTGAATCACGCGGTAAAAAACCAGCTGCCAGATGCTGTGCGCGGTTCCGCAGAGTATCGACGCGATCGTAAAGATCACCAGACAGCCGGCGTAAAACTTCTTGCGTCCGAGATACGCCGTCAGCCAGCCGTTGAGCGGCATGACGACCACGCTGGCCAGAATGTAACCGGTGGCGACCCATGCCACCTCGTCGATCGAGGCCCCGAGGTTGCCCGCAATGTCGTTGAGGGCGACGTTGACGATCGTTGAGTCGATGATCGCCATGATGAGGCCGAGCATCACGGTAATGGTGATCAGCGCTATCGGTGCGTTGGCCCGGGCGCGGAATGGATTAGACACTAGGCCGAAGGCCGCCGTATGGCATACACTAGTGGCATGAAGTTGTTGCTCGAGATTTTAATCGCGGTAATCCTGCATCCGGTTGCATGGATTTTGGTGCTGATCAATCTCGCCGGGCGTAACGACCTGACGACGCTGCAGAAGTTTATCTGGGGAGTTTTCTCGATCATCTGGGGCATCGGCCCTATTCTCTACGTGCTGGTCGGCGGCGGGAGCCTCTGGTGATCGTCCTCGACCGATTTACTGCGGTCCGCTAACACAGAGCCGCCCATAAGGGGCAAAGCCCCGGTCTCCCGAATGAATTAGGCGTGCCAAACTTTTTAATCAGGAGAGGCTTACTCGCCCTGGGGCTCCTCTTGACGGTCGCCGGTGCGCCCGCGCTCGCGGATACCGACGAAACGACGGCGGGCGTGAATCCGGGCGCTGTGGGCATGCAGCCGCTGCGGGGAGCAATCGCCGCGGCCACGCCTGCGCCCGGCGAATCGCACCTGGTCCGGCGGGAAGACGGCACGTTCGCAGCTAGGGCCGATACTCGGGGGCGTACGCGAATATTTCACCTCGTCGAGCGCGATGCGCCGTGGTCACTTCAACCCGGGCTGACCGTCATGGCGAAAACCTACAACGGCGTCGTTCCGGGGCCGACGCTGGTCGTGCATCAAGGCGACCGTGTCGTGATCGACTATCGCAACGAGCAAAGCGTACCCGACACGCTGCATCTGCACGGCATCCATGAGATCCCGGTCAGCATGGACGGCGTCGCGGGGATCTCGCAGCCGCTCGTGATGCAAGGGCAGTCGTACCGTTACGTTTTTACGGCCGATACGCCGGGCACGTTCGTCTACCACTCTCACGACAACGAAGAGATGCTCAACAGCGGCCTGTACGGTGCAATCGTCGTGCTGCCCGCGCATGTGCCGGCGGCCGAGCGCACGGATCGCGATTATGTAGAAGTATTGTCGTCGTGGGCGATTCAAAGTCTTAGCGAAAACCATTTCACGATCAACGGCAAAGAGTATCCCTTCACGACGCCGATCGGCGTGCGCAAAGGACAGCGCGTGCGCATCCGCTGGATCAATATTTCCGGCGAAAGCATGCATACGATGCACACGCACGGACACTACCAGCAGATCGTTGCGCGCGACGCGCAGCCGGTCACCTATCGCGACATCGAAGACACCGTCCTGCTCGGGCCGGGTCAACGCGTAGACGTCATCATCGACGCAAATCAAAGACCCGGCACGTGGGTCGTGCACTGTCACGTGATCGATCACACGGAAGATGCGACGGGCATGCCGGATGGGCTGATCACCGCGATTCATTACGAAGGCACGCCGTATACGGGCGCCGCGATGAACCGGGCGATGCGCACGATGCTACCGCGTTTCGGACATGCGCCGCTGGGAGCTTTACCGTTCGGCTGGACCGTCGCGTTGGGGGCAATTGCAGGCCTGACGATCTTCCTGGGGCTGCCGATCGCGCGTATGCGCAATGTTTCGCCTGCGACGATCGCCGCGTTGAATGCGGTGGCGATCGGGATACTCGTGTACTTGGTCGTGGAAATCGCGGGAAGCGCGACGGCGCCTCTCGTGCAAGCCGCGCGTTTTTGGCATGGCGGCGGCGCGCCGTGGAGCGTCATCACGCTCGCCGTCGCTTACGTGGGCGGCTTGTTTGTCGGCCTTGTTGGATTGGGCATGCTCGCGAATCGTCTGAGCAGCCGCGCAGCCTCGAGCGTGCATCAGCCTTTGGTGCTAGCGGCGATTATTGCGATCGGCATCGGCGCGCACAATTTTGCGGAAGGTTTGGCGATCGGCGCTTCGGCGGCCAGCGGAGCAACGGCGATCGCCGTCGGCTTGATCATCGGCTTTGCATTGCACAATGCCACGGAGGGATTCGGGATCGCCGCGCCGCTTTCCGGACGCGTGATTCCATCGTGGGGACAGCTCGGTTTAGCCGGCCTCGTGGCGGGCGGTCCGACGTTCGTTGGAACGATCATCGGCTACGTTTTTCAGTCACCGATTCTCTCCGTACTGTTTTTAGCGACCGCGATCGGCGCGCTCGTATTCGTGATCGGCGAAATCTGGGCGGTTCTGCGACGCAATATGGGAATTACGCCCCTTGTGACATCAATGTTGGCTTGCGGTTTTCTGATTGCGTTGACGACCGAGTTGGTGCTGGACTTAAACGGCTAAGATCGTGAGCGGACCGGCCAAACCACAGTTTCCGGCCGAACAAAGCGGCGATGGAAGTTTCAAGCGCCAGGAAGACGCTTTCCGCGAGCCCTTTTCCGCCGAAGCCGGCCGCTATCATCTCTATGTGTCCTGGGCCTGTCCGTGGGCCTCGCGCACCATTATCGTGCGTAAGCTCAAAGGGCTCGAAGAGGCGATTGGCATGACGGCCGTGGATCCGGTCCGTGACGAACGTGGCTGGGCTTTCCGCGACGGCCCGGGCTATTCGCGTGATCCGATCAATGGCTTCCAGTTTCTTAGCGAAGCATATAAAGCGACCGATCCGAACTATCGCGGGCGCGTTACCGTGCCCGTGCTGTGGGATACGCGCAGCAGGCGAATCGTCAACAATTCGGACGACGACATCATGCGGACCTTCGAAACAGGGTTCGAGCTGCTGGCGAAAAATCACATCGACCTCTACCCGGCCGCATACCGCGCCGAGATCGACGCGCTGAACGAACTCATTTACGAAACCGTGAACAACGGCGTGTACGGCACCGGCTTCGCAACGTCGCAGCGCGTCTATGAAGAAGCCGCATATCGCGTCTTCAATACGCTCGATGAATTGGAAAAACTGTTCGCAAAACGCCGGTACCTGATTTCGGCGCACCCTGTCGAGACCGATTGGAAGCTCTTCGTAACGCTTATCCGCTTTGACACCGTCTACTACGGCCATTTCAAATGCAACCTGCGCCGGATCGTGGACTATCCGAATCTCTGGGGCTATCTGCGCGATCTCTATCACATCGAGGGAATCGCCGAAACCGTAAATTTCGATCACATCAAGCGCCACTACTACATGACGCACGAGGAGATCAATCCGACGCGCATCGTGCCGATCGGGCCGCTCTTGGACATGACCTTACCCCACGGCCGCGAACACCTGCCTTGATGCAAGGCGCCCTGCTCGCAGATCGCATTCAATTCGCGTTTACCATCATGTTCCATTACCTGTTTCCGATCGGAACGAAGGGAATCGCTCCATTCATTGCGTGGTATACGGTCGTGGGCGTGCGCCCTCGCGATGAGCGCCGCGGCCAGCAGTGCGCCTAGGAACATGGTAGCGCGGAATCAACAACAGCAGCGCTAAAGCGAACACGACCGCCGCCAGGCGATTCATGGCGGCCTAGTAGGTATGGCGGCGGCTAATCTCCTGCGCGCGCTGAGGTACGGCACTTGCAACGCGTGGCAAGCGTGTGATAGACTGCCCCGTAATATGTCGCGACACCACCAACCCTTTGTGGTTGAGGAAGTTTCCTTTTTTGCAGCGTTGCTGCCGATCGCTTGGTTGTTCGCGCTGATGCTGGGCGGACGGCTCTTCGACCGGATGTGCCGCCTGCGCTGGCCCGCTCGGCGCGTGCTCTCCACCGCCGACTAAAAGCATAGGCTGGCCTTGTAGGGCCTTTGGGCGGGTGATATACTATTCGCCTGTGCCGTGGCCGCTAGGCATATAATATAATAGAAGAAAGAGCGAGTCACCACGAGCGGAGTGGTCGGCATCGTTCTTTTTAGCGTGCCCGGGTCTTGGCGCAGCCCGCTTCCTTCCTTGTATAACACCGAAGAGAGAGATATGAATGGCGAAAGCGACGGCTCACAAGTCCCCTTCGAATCGCGGAGCCGGGGCTACCCCCGGCGCGTCGCGTAGGACCAAGAGTAGGTCGAAGCGCACGGCCGGCCAGGTCGATGGCGCACCCGGAGTCGTACAGCCCAGCACGTTCCCCATGCCGACCGGCGCCTTTACGATGGCGCAGCCGGTCGATTCGGGGCCCAAACGCGAGCGCGTGAGCTTCGCGAGAATTCCGGACGTTCTGGAAGTGCCCAACCTCATTGAGCTGCAGATGGCCAGCTTCGAGTGGTTCAAGACCGAAGGTTTGGCCGAAGCATTCGCTTCGATCTCGCCGATCAAAGATTTCACGGGCAACCTCGTACTGGAATTCGGCGAGCATAGTCTCGGCGAGCCGAAGTACTCCGTGGAGGAGTGCCGCGAACGCGACATGACCTACAGCGCGCCCCTGCGCGTGCGCGTGCGCTTGATCACCGCCGAGTCGGGCGAAATCAAAGGTATTCCCGACCAGGAGATTTTCATGGGCGACTTCCCGCTCATGACCTCCAAGGGCACGTTCATGATCAACGGCGCGGAGCGCGTGATCGTGAGCCAACTCGTGCGCTCGCCCGGCGTCTACTACAATCAGGACACCGACACGAACAGCCGGCCGACGTACAACGCGACGATCATTCCGAACCGCGGCGCTTGGATCGAATTCGAAACCGACAACGGCACGAAGAACGACGAAACCGAGGGCACGATCGGCGTTCGTATCGACAAGAATCGCAAGATTTACGTGTCAACGTTCGTGCGCGCGCTGTCGCGTCCGGATCTCGGCTTCGAATGGGAGAGCGACGAAGCGATCCTGGAGCTCTTCGACAATTCGCCGCTCGTTCGCAACTCGATCGAGAAAGATAAAGATGTCAAGACGCGCGAAGACGCGCTCAAGGAGATCTACAAGAAGCTGCGCCCCGGCGAACCCGAAAATGCCGACAACGCCGAAAAGCTGCTCGAATCGCTGTTCTTCGACGACAAGCGCTACGATCTCGCGGGCGTCGGCCGCTACAAACTCAACGGAAAATTCCAATACCGGATCGACAACCCGAATCCGGAGACTCGCGGCGAACAGCCGAGCGTCTTCGTAGACGAGTACAAAGACGCCGGTCTGAAGATGCCGCCGATCGAGAAGCGCAGCCTGACGCGCGAAGACATGATCGCGGTCATTCGCCGCCTCATCAAGGTGGGCACCGGACAAATCGGCAAGGACGACATCGATCACCTCGGCAACCGCCGCATCCGCTCGGTTGGGGAATTACTGCAGAACCAGTTCCGCGTCGGTTTGCTACGACTGGAACGCGTCGTGCGCGAGCGCATGACGGTTCAGGACATCGAAACTGTCACGCCGCAAGCGCTCATCAACATTCGGCCCGTGGTGGCGGCGATCAAAGAGTTTTTCGGATCGTCGCAGCTCTCACAGTTCATGGACCAAACCAACTCGCTGGCCGAACTGACGCACAAGCGCCGTCTCTCTGCGCTCGGCCCGGGAGGGCTGTCGCGCGAACGTGCCGGCTTCGAAGTGCGCGACGTCCACCACTCGCATTACGGCCGCATCTGCCCGATTGAAACGCCGGAAGGTCCGAACATCGGACTGATCGGATCGCTGGCGACGTATGGGCGCGTCAACAAATTCGGTTTCATCGAAACGCCCTACCGCGTCGCACGCGACGGTAACGTGACCGACGAGATCGTCTATTTGACGGCAGATCGCGAGGACGAATACATCATCGCGCAAGCCAACACGCCGCTCGACGAAGCGGGCCGCATCACGTCGGAATCCGTTGTCTGCCGCTACGCGGAGGAATACATCGAGGAGCCGGCGCTGCGCGTGCAGTTGATGGACGTCTCGCCCAAGCAGATCGTCTCGGTCGCGACGTCGTTGATTCCATTCCTCGAGCACGACGATGCCAATCGCGCGCTGATGGGCGCGAACATGCAGCGTCAAGCCGTGCCGCTCTTGCAGCCGCAAGCTCCGATCATCGGTACGGGCATGGAGTATCGCGCGGCCAAGGACTCGGGTTCACTGATCGTGGCCGAAGAGCCGAGCGAAGTGCTGGCCGTCGATTCGAAGACGATCGTCGTCAAGAACAACGAGGGGATCGAAAAGACGTACGACCTGCTGAAGTTTACACGCAGCAACGCCGGCACGTGCATCAATCAGCGGCCGATCGTGCTGCCGGGCGAGCGCGTCACGACCGGGCAGATTCTCGCGGACGGCCCGTCCTCGGACGACGGCGAGCTCGCGCTCGGACAGAACGTGCTGGTCGGTTTCATGCCGTGGGAAGGCTACAACTACGAAGACGCGATCCTGATCAGCGAACGCATGGTTAAGGACGATCGCTTCACTTCGATTCACATCGAAGAGTACGAGTGCGAAGCTCGCGACACGAAACTCGGCCCTGAAGAGATCACGCGGGACATTCCCAACGTCGGCGAAGATTCGCTCAAAGATCTCGACGAACGCGGCATCGTTCGCATCGGCGCAGAAGTGCGGCCCGAAGATATCCTCGTCGGCAAAGTTACGCCCAAGGGCGAGACCGAACTGACCGCGGAAGAGCGGTTGCTGCGCGCCATTTTCGGCGAGAAATCGCGCGAAGTGCGCGACACGTCGCTCAAAGTTCCGCACGGTGAGAAGGGCAAGATCATCGACGTCAAAGTTTTCTCGCGCGAAAACGGCGACGAACTTTCGCCGGGCGTCAATCATCTGGTGCGCGTCTACGTCGCGCAGAAGCGCAAGATTCTGCAAGGCGATAAGATGGCCGGGCGCCACGGCAACAAAGGCGTGATCGCCAAAGTGCTGCCCGAGGAAGACATGCCCTATCTGGAAGACGGCACACCGGTGGACATCGTGCTCAATCCGCTGGGCGTTCCTTCGCGCATGAATCTGGGACAGATCATGGAGACGCATTTGGGCTGGGCCGCGCGCATGCTCGGCATGTACGTGTCCACGCCGGTCTTCGACGGCGCGCACGCGGAAGACATCACTGAATGGTTGCAGGACGCGGGCTTGCCCGAAGACGGTAAGACGTGGCTACGCGACGGCCGTACCGGCGATCGCTTCAGCCGGCCGATTACCGTGGGTTACATTTATATGTTGAAGCTCGCGCACTTGGTTGACGATAAGATTCACGCGCGTTCGACCGGCCCGTACTCGATGATCACGCAGCAGCCGTTGGGCGGCAAAGCGCAGTTCGGCGGTCAGCGCTTCGGCGAAATGGAGGTCTGGGCGCTCGAAGCGTATGGCGCTGCGTACACGCTGCAAGAGCTGCTCACGGTCAAGTCCGACGATGTCGTCGGCCGCGTAAAGACATACGAGGCGATCGTCAAGGGCGAGAACGTCATGGAACCGGGCGTGCCCGAGTCGTTCAAAGTCTTGATCAAAGAGCTTCAGTCGCTCGCGCTCGACGTCAAAGTCCTGACCGAGAATCGCGAAGAGGTCGAGATCAAGATTCAGGATGACGACGTCGGCGAGCGCGCGCAAGAGATCGGGCTGCTCATGGGCGACGAAGATCCGCGTATGACGCAGACCGCGGCCGCCCAGCGCGAGGCCGAGGCGCAGCGCGCCGCGGCGGTCACCGGCGAAGTCGAGGTTGCCGAAGAGGAAGAGGAAGAGATCGACGACTCCAAACCGATCGTCAGCGCGCCCCCCGGCGGGGCCATGGCGACGGCGGAGGCCGACACGCAGGTTCCTGGCGCCCCGGCGATAGACGCCATCGAGGAACTTGAGCCTCAAGAGGCGCCCGCGGAAGAGGCCGACGAGGAAGAGCAAGGCTACGTCCTCGAGGAGGAAGACGAACCCTCGGAAGAGGCTCCCGCCTTCCCCGCGGGTGAGGAAGAGCCCGAGCCCTTCCGGGAGCAACCCGAAGAAGAGCTTTAGCGGGCTATGGGCCCATCCGATGTTCGAAGCTTCGCCGCCAGGCAACACGTCGCAAACTCCGACGATCACCAAAGGAGCTGCGACCAGCAGCCAAGCGGACCTTACGACATCGGTTGCGAGGAACGCGGTCTACTAGATGCTTACCTACACATCAGAGCCAAAAGAGCCCGGGCGAGCCTGGGCCCTTTTCTTTTGGAGTGAGGTTTCGGAAGGCTAGCCGCTCTTAGAAGCTTTGGCGCCGTTGCCTTCGATCTCTCCGCGAATGCTTCGTCGCGCTCGGGCGTCGCTCATGAGCTGTTCCAGCTCGCGAATATAGAATGCAACAAGGCGTTGGTCGATGTCGCGGCCGAGATTCTCGTGGATGATCCGTTGCAAATCGCGTTCGATTTGCTCCTGTGGAGGCGGCGCGGGCAAAGACGCATAACGCGTCGCCAATTCCTTGATGCTGCGCCAGACCCTATCGGGACCGCCGGGCACGTCCATTCAGTGGTTTATCCCCAGGATGAGCGCAGCTAAAACCTCGCCTAGGCGCGGCGATTTGACTCCGCGATGCCTCCCGCGTACATGATAATGGTAATCAGAACTCCCGCGGACGCGATGAAGAGGACGATCGCTTGGTTCATGCGCCCTGGTTAGACGGGCAGAGACGCGGTTACTGCAGCGCAATGCGGTAGGCGGCGATCTTTCCGTCCGAGTCCAGGCGCAAGATGACGGGGGCGGAGCCGTTGGTAAAATCGGCACGATACGTGTATTCGTTTTTGAGCGCGTCGTTGTTGACGTAGGTGAGTCCCTTGTAGTCCCCCAGTTTGTGCAGCTTGTCGGAAAGCAAACCGACCTCCGCCCGGTTCACCTGTTTTTTCAATGAGGCGTCGAAATTTTGTTGCACCAAGACGGAGTCGTTGTTGTAGACAGCCTTTGTGACGCTGTCGGCTTGACTTTGAGCTTGGCCGGCTGGCGAGCCCCCGCAGCTCGCCAAGACGGCGCCCAAAGTTAGGCATGCAAGCGCGCGAGCGGACATCAAAGGTTGCCCCAGCCGTAGGATGTCATCGCGACCTGCTTGCCGGGGCTCATGCTGGCGGCGGCCACGCGAGTGCGCGCTTGCGTTCTAAAGCCGCCCTGCATCGCTAACTCGTGCCGTTGCTAGGCGATCACGGAATGCTGGTACGCGACCTCGCGCTTGAGATTTACGATCTCGGCCAGCGCGTTGCTGTAGGCTGCCTGGGTGTTGTTGTTCTGCGATTGCAGGTCAGCCTGACGACGCGCATCCTGCGCGTAGCGTTCGTGCACTTTGCGGTTGTGTTGAATGATCAGGTAAGTCGCGGCGCCGGCGCCCAGCAGAATGTTGCGCGTGCTGGCCGCGCCGTCCGCGAATACCGCGGAGGGCGCCGCTAGCGCCAACATTGCCACCATCGTCGTGCCGGCGATTGCTCGTTTCCACATCATGAATTTTTCGGAGCCTCCTTTTGCGAGGTACGAACCCCTGTTAGGCATTGTTCCCCGATTGGGCAGCGAGGAATGGGCAGGCGGTCGCCAGCTGAGCGCAAATTGAGGCGCTCGTGGTTCATACGGAAGAACGGCTCGCGCTCGATGACGGTGCGCAGACAACGCTGGAACGCTGGGGCAATCGGGGACGAGTGATTCTTGCGATTCATGGGATGACCGGCTCGCGCAAAGCGTGGGAACCGTTCGCCGCACACTACGGCAAGCAAGCGCGCGTATATGCGTACGATCAACGCGGACACGGAAGCTCGGACGTAAGCGGTCCGATGACGCTGCATCGGTCGCTCTTGGATCTCTATAACGTCATAACGGCAATTCCGGACGAAGTGGATACGCTCATCGGGCATTCGTGGGGCGGCGCGGTGGCAATCTTGGGCGGACGGCGTCTCGACATGCGGCGCGTTGTCGCGATCGATCCGATGATCCGGCAGGCAGAGGGCGCATGGTACGCTGCATTTTTGCGCGATCTCAAAAAACAAAAATTGCCGAATGCATCGATAAAGCGGCTGCGCGATGAAAACCCGCCTCAGAAGTGGGACTTACGCGGCGATCTCGAGCGCTATCCGAAACCGCTGTTCTTGGCCGTGGGCGAAGGGTCGGAGAGCATGGTGGCGTTGGAAGACCTGAAATACATACGCGACCGCGGCGGTCCCAACGTCGCTCTACGCGTCTTTGACGGGCACGGCCACGACCTGCACCGTACCGATTTCGAACATTTTATGCGCGAACTAGACACATTTTTTGAGCGGACGGACGCACCTTAGCCTTCTAGTTACCCACCGAAATCCATGCCCGCCGTTCCGGGAGGGGCCGCCGGCCTCCAGCTCGCCGAGCACGCGTAAAGATAATCGGCGCTCGACTCGGCCGGACAGGAGATGGATGGGGACATCGCCGCCGGTGGGCGTGCTGATGCCCGAATCGACCTGTTTATCCGAGTTCGCAAGCGTCCAGCTGCAACCACCGTCGAGACTCCGGCAATAGCGGAAAACTGTCGTTTGCGGTGATATTGCGGCCATTCCGCATTCGAGCAATCCTTGGTTTGAGTCGGGCAATCTTGCCAATGACCGGAAACTCTCGACGTTTCGATCAACGCCGTTACCGGCGCGCGTGCGGTCCAACACTTTTCGTGGCGCTGGGTTTTCTTGATCAACGTCCCGATCGCCGTAGTTGTGATCTTCATTTCCGTGCGTTCGATCCGCGAAAGCCGTGATGAATCGGCCGGGCGCCACATAGACTTTGCAGGCGCGTTCCTTGCAACGGTTGGACCGGGCGCGCTTATATACGCTCTGATTAGACTGCAGGGTGGCCTTCACGACCTGATGGCCCTGGCGGTTGGAGGGGGCGGGCTGGTTCTGTTGGCGCTTTTTCTGCTCTATGAAAAACGCGCGCGCTCGCCGATGATGCCGTTGCGGTTCTTTCGCTCCGCCGATTTTTCCGCAGCGAACGCATACACGTTGCTGCTCTATGCCGGTTTGGGCGGCAGCTTGTTTTTCGTTCCATTTGATTTGATCAACGTCCAGCATTATACGCCGACGCAAGCCGGCGCGGCGATGCTGCCGATGACACTGATCCTCTTTTTCTTTTCGCGTGCTAGCGGCGCGCTGCAAACCCGATTCGGCGCGCCCCCGCTGCTGGCGGGCGGAGCTTTGGTGGCGGCGTTGGGATTCGTTCTGTATGCGCTCGCCGGAGAAGGCCGAAGTTATTGGGTGTCGTTTTTTCCCGCGTCACTGATCTTGGGGATCGGCGCTGCGCTCTTCGTCGCCCCGCTGACGGCGACGGTCATGAACTCGCTGGAGACCGCACACGCCGGCACTGCATCGGGCGTAAATAATGCCATCGCCCGCACGGCCGGGTTGGTCGCGGTGGCAGCTCTCGGCCTCATTCTCAGCGCCGTTTTTTATAGGAATTACGACGGCCAGATCGCCCGGGCGCCGGTTTCCGCACAATCGCGCGCCGCGCTTGCCGTGGACCGGGCGCGCTTGTTGACCGGTTACGTGCCCTCAAGCATCGCGCCCGCTGACCGTCCGGCCGGCCCGTGCGAGCGATCGTCGACGCGTCGTTCGTGAGCGGCTTCGCTTGGGTCATGGCGTCTTCGGCAGCTTTGGCGTTCGCGGCGGCGGTGATTGCCAAGTTTTCGTTTAGACGCGTTAGCCTGGCTAGGGCTGCATAACGGCCTGGTGCTATAATGTTGTAGTGAGCCTTGCTTTGCAGCCGGGCGTTTCTTCATTTATGGCGAAAAAATCCAAGATCATTAGTCTGCAAGGAGACTGGGATATTGCCCGGCGCGACGAGCTCGAACGCTTGCTCACGCCAGCTTATGATGAGCCGGGCGACCTCATCGTCGACCTGCAGACGGTCAATTACGCCGACAGCACCATCCTTGCCGCGCTGATCCTTCTACGAAAACGCCGCGGGACTAAGGGTCTTCCCTTGCCGAGGCTGGTCATCGGCACCCGGCAGGTGCGCCGCCTCTTCAGCATCGCGGGTCTGGACCAGGCCTTTCAGACCTACGACTCCACGCAAGCTGCGGAGGCAGGGGTCTCCGCAGAGTGAGCCCTCGGCGCCGGTAGTGGTCCCTTTTGAATCCCGCAAACCCTTGACATAAGAGGCCAGACAAGTCAGGCTTAGGTCATGCCTAAGCGGTCACGGAAGCCACCCTCGGACCCGATCCTCGCGGCTAAGTCCATCCTCGACCAAATCACGGGCGAGGAGCCGAAGCTCGCCGGGAAGGACCCTGCGGCCGTTGCGCTCGGGCGCCGGGGCGGACTAAAGGGCGGCCACGCGCGGGCGAAGGCTCTAACTTCTGAGGAACGTAAGCAGAGCGCTAAAAAGGCGGCTGAAGCGCGTTGGGGAAAGCCTAAAACACAAGAGTAAGAATGGAGAGGGTGGGATTCCAACCCACGGGGGACGCTTTCACCTGACCCCGGACGATCCTAGGTCGCCTGCCTTAAAGCACTCAGCCACCTCTCCCGAGCCGTCCTTAAACGGGCGGCTTTTTGATTTTTGGGAGCCCTGGCAGAAAGTCCTCTTTATCCGGCAAACATTGTTTGTCAAAGCGTGCGTTCTTTTTGCCGGAAGTGCTATACTATGTATATGGCGATTAAAATTAGGTATGGGGATGCCATCATCGAGGCCGACACGGCCGAGGACCTTAAAACCATCCTCTCGACTCTCGGGCAAATCAATGGCGCGATTGGAGCAGTCCCGATTGTGGAGCGGTTGAGATCGTATTTAAAAGGCTTGGGGGGCGAGCACGAGCGCTTCCTTCGGGCGGTTAACGATGCTGCGGATGGCCTGTCAGAGGAAGATGCCCGTGCGGTATTGGGCATTGACCGAAAACGCCTTGGCGGGCTGCTCAAAGGTATCTCGCGGCGCGCGTCAAGTGAAAAAATCGACCCCGACAAGTGTGTCCTTATTAAGGATACCGTGCGTGGTCCCGATGGCGTACGCAAGTATCATTTCAGGATTGCCACTGAAATGAAGGAGGCGATGGGCTAAGATATGCGGGCTTGACGCGCAGAGCGCACCCGTAAGGGGCGAAAAAAAGGGCCCACCGTTGTAGCGGCGGGCTCAGAAAGGAGGGCAACGATGGCATTCGTTGTTCCGCCCGGGTGGAAGCTTAAGGGCTTCTACACGGACAAGCAAGGACGAATCCGTCCAATCCTCGTTCGCGCCTAGGGTCTAAACCCTAGCCCGGCGGCCCAGGGGAATCCGTTGCCGGGTTCCTCTGGGATTCCTCCATTAGACGAGTTATGGACCCATTGTAGCACAATAGCCAAACCTTGACAATACGTAAGCGCTCACGTATAATGGGATTATGAACCGCCTCCCGCTCCAAGTTCGCGTTCAGGTCCTCTCGGCTTTAGTCGAGGGTAACTCTATTCGCGGAACCTGCCGAATGATGGGAGTGGACAAGAAAACCGTCCTGCGCCTGCTGGCCGACGTTGGCGATGCCTGCGACGGGTACATGGACGATACGATTCACGGCCTCAAATCCGCGCGGATTCAATGCGACGAGATATGGTCGTTCTGCCGTGCGAAGGAGCGGAATCTTCCTCGGGAGATGCGCGGAGCCGATGGCGTTGGTGATCTGTGGACGTGGACGGCCATCGATGCGGACACGAAGCTTATCGTGACGTGGCACCTGGGGAAGCGGAAGCGCGGCGACGCGGACCTATTCGTTCGTGACTTAGCTTCGCGTGTCGTCACGCCGCGCGTACAAATATCGACCGACGGATTCCATCAGTATGTTGAACCGATTCAGCGTTATTTTGAATATCGTGCCGATCACGGATCAGAGGTCAAAGACTACGGCATCCTCGACGATGAAACCCCCGAGCGCAAATACAGCCCGATGGTCGTGAAGAAAGTGATTCGGACTCCCGTTTGGGGCGTACCCGATCCGGACTATATTTCGACAGCCTACGTTGAGCGGCAGAACCTCACCATGCGTATGTCCATGCGGCGGTTCACGCGGCTAACGAACGGCTTTAGCAAGAAGGCCGAGAACCTACAGCGTTCGCTTGCGCTCTATTTCATGCACTATAACTTTTGCCGCGTTCACCAAACGCTCAAGACGACGCCCGCAATCAAAGCGGGTTTGACGGATCGCATTTGGACGCTCCATGATTTGGCTAATCTGCCGGAACTTATGCGTGGTGGACTAGCGGCTTAGTTTTCCCCGCTACCAGCCCCAAAGAAGCGTCACCTGCGGTTCGCAGGTTTCAAAAAGGCGTGTTCCAAGTGCCTCGCTGTCGGATTGAGTTCGCTTATCGCATTCGGCTCGGGTTGGGTATCGGTCAATAGCGGCTCCCGTTTTGTCCGGAATGCCATTGGTTGTACTATAAATGTACAGAACGTTCACCGTCCCCAAATGAGGGCGCGCCACAAGATACGACAATACCAGAGCGGCGGCGATAAGGAATGCCAACCCATTAAAGCGCTTGAGCATTGCCCGAGCCCCTTCGCTTGGTTGGCTAGGCCACCCCTGTGGCCCAAAGGGGCCCCGCCTGAACCGGTCGCCCCGCCGCTCTTCCATCTGAGCTAAACAGGGCAAGCCCTGAGGGTGGACTCGAACCACCACGCTGACACGGTGACGACCGGCGGCCGAGTTTCCCCGGCCGTCCTATCCTATCCGAAAGCAAGGGCGGAATCAAAAGGGACCACTACCCTCGGCGCCCTTTGGCTTGACCCCTCGCGGGCGTCGCCGTATAATAACTGTCTGTGCCCGCACCTGAGCGGCCAGCGGCAACGGTGGGATTCCCTTACGTGACAACGTGAGATGCGCTCCCTGCGTAAGCCCGGCCAACGCGCGGTGGAGTGCCCATCTTGAACCTGATTGACGTCAACAACTTCGATGCGATGCGAATCGGTCTCGCGTCGCCGGAGCAGATTCGCGCGTGGTCGTTTGGTGAAGTAAAAAAACCCGAGACGATCAACTATCGCACACTTAAGCCCGAGCGCGACGGCCTCTTTTGCGAGAAGATTTTCGGGCCCACAAAAGACTGGGAGTGCCACTGCGGCAAGTACAAGCGGGTCCGCTTCAAAGGCATGATCTGCGATCGCTGCGGCGTCGAGATCACGCGTGCGAAGGTGCGCCGCGAACGTATGGGCCACATCGAATTGGCTACTCCCGTCAGCCACATTTGGTATTTCAAAGGCGTTCCGAGCCGAATCGGCATTCTGCTCGACATGTCGCCGCGTCAACTCGAAAAAGTGATCTATTTCGCGGCCTATGTCGTGATCGATGCCGGGAGCACACCGCTGCAGAAGCGCGAAGTGCTCACGGAACAAAAGTATCGCGAGCATCGCGAGAAGTACGGCACGGCGTTCAAGGCGGGCATGGGCGCGGAAGCGATCCGCGAACTGCTGCGCGATCTGAACCTGCGCAAACAGCAGGAGGATCTGCGCAGCGAATTCCACGCGACGAGCGGTCAAAAGCGGCTGAAGGCGATCAAGCGTCTTGAGGTCGTCGAAGCATTTCTCAACAGCGGCAACAAGCCCGAGTGGATGATCCTTTCGGCGGTGCCGGTGATTGCGCCCGAACTGCGTCCCATGGTGCAGTTAGACGGCGGTCGCTTTGCGACGTCGGACTTAAACGATCTCTACAGGCGCGTCATCAACCGCAACAACCGCCTCAAACGGCTGCTCGAACTTTCCGCACCCGAGATCATCATCAAGAACGAAAAGCGCATGCTGCAGGAAGCAGTCGACGCGCTGATTGACAACGGCCGCCGCGGTCGGCCGGTCACCGGGCCCAACAATCGTCCTCTCAAATCACTTTCCGACATATTAAAAGGAAAGCAGGGGCGCTTCCGTCAGAATCTGCTCGGCAAACGCGTTGATTATTCGGGGCGCTCGGTCATCGTCGTCGGGCCTTCGCTCAAACTGCACCAATGTGGGCTGCCCAAAGAGATGGCGCTGGAACTTTTCAAGCCCTTCGTCATGAAGAAGCTCGTCGATCGCGGCCAAGCGCATAATATCAAGAGCGCGAAGCGCATGGTCGAGCGCGTGCGTCCCGAGGTCTGGGACGTGCTCGACGAAGTCATTCGTGAACACCCCGTCCTTCTGAACCGCGCGCCGACGTTGCATCGCCTGGGCATTCAGGCCTTCGAGCCAGTGCTGGTCGAGGGCAAGGCGATTCATCTGCATCCGCTGGTCTGCACGCCGTACAACGCGGACTTTGACGGCGACCAAATGGCGGTGCATCTGCCGCTTTCCGCCGGCGCTCAGGCCGAAGCGCGCATATTAATGCTCTCTTCGAACAACATTCTGCTGCCGGCGTACGGCAATCCGGTTTCGATTCCGACGCAAGACATGGTCTTGGGTCTGTATTACCTCACATTCCATCGCGACCAGTACGTCGGTCCCGCCAAAGCGGCAATCGTTGACGACTATGACGCCAAGGTCGAACGCGATCATGACGTTTCGAGCCGCAACGGCAAGCGGAAAAAGGCGAAGGGCGCGGAGCCCAGCGCCAACGGGCACATGCTCTCCTTCATGGACGCAAACGAAGCGATCATGGCGTACGAGACGCACAACGTCGCGCTGCAGGAGTGGATCAACGTGCGCTGGCGCGGGGAGCTGATCCGCACCACCGTCGGCCGGATTATCTTCAACAACGCGTTCCCGGCGAACTGGAATCACGCGTACGTGAACCACATCTTCGACAAGGGCGCGCTCAAGAAGTTGATTACGGATTGCTACCGCAAGCACGGCAATGCAGAAACCGCGAAATTCTTGGATGCGATCAAAGACCTCGGCTTCCATTATGCTACCATGTCGGGAACGACGGTTTCGATCACCGACATCATTCTGCCCGAGAACAAATACGAGATCCTCAATAAGGCGCAGAACGAAGTCGACGAGCTGCATCGCCTGTACGAGCAAGGTTTCATCTCGCAGGACGAGCAGTACAACAAGACGATCGACATTTGGTCGAAGGCGAGCGACGACGTCAGCGATGCCATGCAAAGCTCGTTCAGCCCGCTCAACCCGGTTTTCATGATGGCGACTTCGGGCGCGCGCGGTTCGATCGCGCAGGTCAAACAGTTGGGCGGTATGCGCGGACTGATGTCTGACCCGTCCGGCCGCATTCTCGAGATTCCGGTTAAGGCTTCGCTCAAAGAAGGCCTGACGGTTCTGGAGTACTTCATCTCGACGCACGGCGCGCGCAAGGGTCTGGCCGACACCGCGCTACGCACGGCAGACTCGGGTTATCTCACGCGGCGCTTGGTCGACGTGGCGCAAGACGTGATCATCCGTGAAGAGGATTGCGGCACCTCGGGCGGGATCACAGCCGCCGACATCGCGTCCGGCAAAGAGATCATCGAGCCGCTGGGCGATCGCATCATCGGGCGTCGCGCGGCCGAAGACATCAAGGAAGGCCGCCGCGTCCTCGTCAAGCGCGACAACGAGATCGACGAGGAGAAGGTCAAGGCGATCCTGGGGGCCGGTATCAAAACCGTCAAGATTCGTTCGGTCTTAACGTGTAAGGCGAAGTACGGCGTCTGCTCGATGTGCTACGGCCGCAACCTGGCTACGGGCAGCAAGGTCGATATCGGCGAAGCGGTGGGCATCATCGCGGCGCAATCGATCGGCGAACCCGGCACGCAGCTGACGCTGCGCACGTTCCACACGGGCGGCGTGGCGACCCAAGATATCATCACGGGTTTGCCGCGCGTCGAAGAGATCTTCGAGGCGCGCAAGCCAAAAGGCCAAGGGACGATTGCGGAGCACAACGGCAAGATCAAGCTCGGCGAGGAGAAGAACCGCCGCGTGGTCTTTATCGTCGACGAAACCGGTGAAGAGCAAGAGTACGACATCGCTCACGGCATGCATTTGCTCGTGCACGAAGGCGACAAGGTTAACGTCGGCGATCAGCTCAGCGAAGGCTCGCTCAACCCGCACGACATCTTGCGCGTCAAGGGCGAGACGGCGTTGCAGAACTACCTCGTGGAGGAGGTGCAGAAGGTCTACCGCTCGCAAGGCGTCGACATCAACGATAAGCACATCGAGGTGATCGTGCGCTCGATGCTGCGCAAGGTCAAAGTGCGCGATGGCGGCGACACGCAAATGCTGCCGGGCCAGTTGGTCGAATTCGCGACCTTCCTGGAACGTAACGAGCGGCTGGGTTCGGGCGATCAAAAGGCCGTAGCCGATCCCGTTCTGCTGGGCGTAACCAAAGCCTCACTCGCAACCGAGTCGTTCCTGTCGGCGGCTTCGTTCCAGGAGACCACGCGCGTGCTGACCGACGCCGCGATCAAAGGCAAACACGATCCGTTGCTGGGTTTGAAAGAGAATGTCATCATCGGCAAGCTCATTCCGGCCGGCACCGGTATGTCGCGCTACCGCAACATCAAAATCGAACCCGAAGGCCAGGATCTGGATGACGACGGGCGTCCGCGCAACCAGTTCGAGGCTTCGATATACGACACGATGAGCGCCGACGATGCGGCGCTCGCCGAAGTGATGGGCACGGGCGGCGACGGCATGCAGAAACTCGTGAGTGCTTACGACCGCACGCGCGAACCCGCGACCGTGCAGTATGAAGGCGAGTACGCGGACCACACCGCCGTGCATGCGCCTCCGAAGAAGACGCAGTACGACAAAACCGGCTTTAAAGGCATCAGTCCGGACGATCTCTAGCCGATAATACGCGCCGCCGTCTTCGTTCGATACCGCAGCGGGGACGGCGCCGGCCATGTGGGCTGGGCGTTCGAGTTCGATCCACCCGCTCGCATCGATGTGGGCTCTGCAGAGAACCACACTGGTGGCATTCACACGGATGCTTCGCACATGGGTTTTTGGAACGAACTCGGCGACGATCTGGTTGTGTGCATGCGCAAAAACGGGTATGACGATGTGAAGTTCGTCGATGTCGGCGAGGCAAATCCGGTATCCGCGTACGAAACCGTTCTCTGGATAGAGAAACACACGTATATCGCCATCCTGCGCAATTGCCTTGACGACGTCTACGACGTTCTGCGAGCGTACGGCGTGTCGGATTTGGAGCCACCGTCGCACGATTGGTTTCCGAAAAACTGGTTCGCGCACTTTCGCGGGACGCAGCGACCCGTTTCAGGGTTCCAATGGAACGAAGGCCAATCTTCGCAAGGGGTTCCGAAACCCAGCGTGCCGGACCCGTCGTCGCTTGTACCGCGGGCACCGAGCTGGCGAAACCCGTTCCGGTGGCATTTCTCGCTGTTCCGGCTCGAACTCTTAAGAGACTTTTTCCGCGGTTTGTTCCGGCGCGGCAGGCGCCAAGCGTAAAGCCTCCTCTTGATAGGCGCAGAGCAGATTCACGAGTGCAATCTGCTGCGGCGTGCGTACCGAGGTATCGAGCAGACGAGGGCTGCAGATGATGACGCTAAGGCACTTTGCGCGGGAAATCGCGACGTTGAAGCGGTTTGGTTCGAAAGCGAACTCCAGATTTCGCGGTATATCGTCTCCGCTTGAGCTGGCGAGTGAATAAAAGACGACCGCTGCTTGCTGTCCCTGAAATTTATCGACGGTCCCGACGCGTACGTCGAGGCCCGCTTCGAGCAGGCGCTTACGAACGAGCAAACGCTGCGCGTTATATGGCGTAACAACAATCACATCGCGTGCGGTGATCGCTCGCTCGGGTGCTATACCCTCGACGACTGAACCTTTCAGCACGAGCGCGACCTCCGCGACGATGCGATCGGCTTCCTCGATCGAACTTCGGGAATTACCGTAGTGCTCTACCGGAATGTAGCGCAGTCCCGCGCCCGATAATCCCGGGGAAGCAACACGATGATATTCGGTGTTTTGGCCAGGGCGTAACCGACCATCGTACATCGCCTCGGAGATGAAGGCACAGATCTGCGGGTGCATCCGCCACGAACGATCCAGAAAAACGCCCTTTTCCTTGGCTATGGTTTGCGATTCACCGAGCAGGTGGCGAAGAACGGAATCGCCCGTATGCAGTGGGTGTCTGCCTTGACTGACCTGCGCGAGTTGCACCGGGTCGCCAAGCAACACGAGATTGTTCGCACATGGGGAAACCGACAGCGCGTCCGCGAGCGAGGTTTGGCCTGCTTCGTCAATGAAGAGATAGTCGAATTTGCTGCGCAGGCTTTCACGGGAGAAAAGCCACGCCGTTCCGCCCGCTATATCGTATTCGTCACGATCAAAATCGCCATTGTCCTTTGTCGATTGAATGAATGGCGTCTCCAGTGCCGACTCGTAACGCGAGCCCAGGTTTGTATCACTGTGCTTGTACAGGCCGGCGAACGAATCGCCTCGGGTATGAGCGCAATGCTCGACCATGTGCAGCAGATTATGGACGGCTTTGTGACTGTTGCTCATGACGCTTACGCGTTTGCCGGCATGAAGCAAGTCGCAGATAATCTCGGATGCGATTGTGCTTTTGCCGCTGCCGGGCGGGCCCTGAATGAAGAGGCACGCGCCGTCGAGCGCCTGGACGATCGCCGATACGCTGCGCGCATCGACGTCGTTCGGTTGAATTTGACCGCCGCCGGCCTGGCGAGGCGGCCGGCGCAGCAGAAGATCCAGCGCCGCCGGATGAACCTGCGCCAACGCACCATCAAGGTACGATTGCGCGATGAAAACCAGCGATGCTTGCTGTGACTTTGAATCGACCGGGCCGCCCGGAATGAGCGCATGAATCTCGCGCGCCTGCTCGAGCGGCAGTGTGCTCTTCAAGCGAAGCGTGTTATTATCCGGATCCAAGTCGAAGATCGTTCCCACTGAGTCGCGCGTGGCGGGGTCATGCGCTTTATCGCCGGCTTCGAGCTTGTAATGCTGTTCCGGGAATGTGTAGGTAAAAAGGAGACTTTTCTTTTCGTGCACTGGCGCGGCGTTGGCAACGATCTGCAGATCCGCGATTGCGTCCTTGTCGAACTCGAGCAGCTCGTCGATATTTTCGCACCGGTCGTAATATTGCCACCACGCCGGCTTTTCTTCACGTCGATGATAAGCCACGAGGTTCGCGAGCAAATAGCGAGCGAGCTGGTCGCCGGACATCAGTTTATACTCGGACTCGTTGAGCGGAGCCAGCACATCTTTCAGCAAATCCCGCTCGAGCTGTGTCGTCCGTGCGCGTTCGCGCTCGTCTTGTACTCGCTTCGTGCACTTGTTGCAGCCCTCGACCGGCGCGCCGTGGCAGCGGTCGACCGCCTTTATGTAAAAAGGAAGATCCGCTCCACGCTGAGCAATCGCCTCGCGCCTGCGATCCAGGAGCCATGCTAGCAGAAGCTCCATCGACCGGCAGTCGTCGCGATTGTAACGTCCGATGTCGTCGAGAATCTGCTGCTGCGACGGATCGTCACGCCAACGCTCGAACATCAGGATCGAGTCGTCGCCTTTCTTGACCTCGGTTGCGCGCTCCAGGCCGTAGAACCGTTCGAGCCGTTTGAGACCATAGCTGTCCTCGGAGAGAACCAGTGTCTGCCGCACCACCGTGAAAAGATCGACGAAAACTTCAGCGCGCAGTAATTCGTCCAGCTCCTCTTCGCGGGTGCAATGTTCCTGAGCAAGACGGCGAAGCGCCGTTTTTTCATAAGAAGCATAGTGATAGACGTGCAGCTTCGGATACCGGGCTCTGCGATCGCGTACGAAATCTATGAAATTCTCGAACGCCAGTTTTTCCTTAGGGCGGTCTAGCCCCCAGAAAGCCTGGTACGTTTCGCGATCGTGGGGAAGCCAAACGCCGAAGAGATACTCCAGACTGCGCCCGGGTTCATAGAGCGGATCGCCCTCCATATCGAAAAACACGTCGCCTTCAGCTGGCTCGGGTAGCAGCCCGAAGCCAAGCGCGGGATGATGTTCTAGAAGATCGTATATGGGGCGCTCCTCATTGCGACCGCGCAATTGCATCGCGGCTTGGCGGCGGAGCTTCACGAAGGTTTCGGGATTCATTCCGGAAGGCCGGTTGGCATCGCTCGCTTCAGCGAGCATTGCGAGCGTGGTGACTCCCGCGGACTCAAACCTCTGCGCTTGGTCTGTGCGCATCCAGGCGACGAGGCTCAGATGGTCATCCGCGACCCGTTTTTGCCTGCACTCCGAAGCCCACGGACAAATTTTGCAATGATGAACTTTTAGAGGATACGTGCGGAGTTCGTTTGCCGCGGATTCGACGAAGCGGGCTTTCAAATGGCGGTAGTAGGCGGCGTAGTCAGCTATGCGAAAACGCTGCTCTTCACGCGTGCCCAAGACGATGTAGCCGTATCGAGGTGCCGTTCCTTGGATGCGCTCGAGATGGGCGCTGTAATCGCAGAGCTGGATGACGAAGTATGGTTTCGGGTTGACCGCCAACTTCGTGTCTATGACTTCGTAGCTCCACGGCCATCGTTCGCAAGGGGTATCCACCCGCCGTAGGAAATCGGCTCCTCCTA